>Ga0272448_1007084_pt1 | contig 11950 bp, 5 predicted proteins | sample YNPCB0191_FD_202220 | JGI IMG/M metagenome (GOLD analysis project Ga0272448, IMG submission 202220) | Hot spring sediment microbial communities from Yellowstone National Park, WY, United States - YNP-CB-019-1 | ecosystem: Environmental > Aquatic > Thermal springs > Hot (42-90C) > Sediment... | reverse complement strand
GCACTCAGGAGTGCCCGGTTTACCGAGGCGTCGGTGGTGATGAAACACAACAGAGTCGCCATATTCGGGTGGATCATACCGGCGCCCTTGGCCACGCCACCGATAGCGTATCTGCCGCTGGCTGTCTTCACCAGGACGGCAATTTCCTTGGGGAAGGTATCTGTGGTCATCATGGCCCGGGCCAGGTCATGTCCCCCGCTCGGGGCCAGTTTCAGCCGCTTAATCGCGTCCTTAATCCTGTCCACAGGCAGTTGCGTCCCGATGACGCCGGTACTGGCAACAAGCACCGCATTGCGGGAAATGGCCAGCTTGCGGCTGGTCAGTGCCGCCATTTCCGCGGCGTTCTTCATCCCTTTGTCGCCGGTACAGGCGTTGGCACAGCCGGAGTTGACGGCTATTGCCTGGACTTTGCCTTTGGTCATCTGCTCGCGGTCAAAGACCACCGCCGCCGACTTGATTTTGTTAGTCGTAAAAACAGCCGCAGCGTTGCACGGTCGTTCCGAAAACAGCACGCCGAAATCGAGCCGCCCCCGGTACTTAATACCCGCCTCAACTGCTCCGGCCAGAAATCCCTTTGGCGTAGTAACCGTGCCGCCATTGATTCGTGTCAGCTTTGTATCCATAGGTGGATAGTATATCAGCCGTCAACAGCACTGCCAATGAGCAACAGAATATTCCTCTCCTAAATATGTCAATTCCACTGCATCATCAGGGTGGCCCGGTACTAAGGGTCTATCGGAGTTCACAAACAACCGCAAATGAAAAAATGGCCTACTCCTGGAGGCAGAATAAAGGGCTACAAGCCCATCGCTTTCCTCTTCAACTCGTACAGCTTGGCGATAGCTTCCAGCGGCGACATCGAGTCAACATCAAGACCGGCAATCTCTTTTACAAGCTGAGTATCGCCGGTAAATAGCGGCAACTGAGGTGGGGGCGCTTCCTTCACCTTGCCACGGGCCATCCTAATCTCGACCCGCTGTTTTCTTTCAAGCCCGGCCAGGATTTCCTCCGCCCGATGGAGGACTGACTTCGGCAGGCCAGCAAGCTGGGCAACGTGAATGCCGTAACTGCGATCAGCGCCACCAGGGACAATCTGCCTGAGAAATACCACCCTGCCCTTTTCCTCGGTCACCGCCACATTGAAGTTCCTCACCCGCGGCAGGAGACCGGCGAGCTCGACCAGCTCATGGTAGTGGGTGGCGAACAGCGTCTTTGCCCCGATCTTGGGATGGTTGTGGATATACTCGACCACAGCCCAGGCAATTGAAAGCCCGTCATAGGTGCTGGTGCCACGCCCAATCTCATCTAGGATTATCAGCGAACGCGGCGTGGCATTGTTCAGGATGTTGGCAGTCTCAATCATCTCCACCATGAAGGTCGACTGACCGGCGGCAAGGTCCTCTTGGGCCCCGATGCGGGTGAAAACACGGTCAACAATGCCAATTCTGGCCGATTCCGCCGGCACAAAACTGCCAATCTGCGCCATGAGAACAATCAGAGCCACCTGCCGCAAATATGTTGACTTGCCCGACATATTCGGCCCGGTGAGGATGATAACCTGAGTGTCCTTGCCGGAAAGATAGACGTCATTGGGAATGAAACCATCGCCGCCGAGAAAACGTTCAACAACAGGGTGCCGGCCCGCTTTTATTGAAATAACATCATCCTCGGTTATTTCTGGTCGGACATAGCCGTACCTGACGGCGGCCTCGGCAAAACCGGCCAGCACGTCGAGCTCGGCCAGCGCTCGCGCTGTCGAAAGTACCATCTGACGCGAGGCCGCTACCTGTACGCAGACCTGCCGGAAAATCCTCTGCTCGAGCTCGGCCAGCCGCTCTTCGGCGGAGAGGACCAGCGACTCGTATTCCTTAAGCTGAGGTGTGTAGAAACGCTCTCCATTGGCGATGGTCTGCTTGCGGATATAATCGGACGGCACCGAACCCAAATTAGGCTTCGAGACTTCGATATAGTAGCCGAAAACGCGGTTGTAGCCTACCTTAAGCGTCTTGATGCCGGTACGCTCCCGTTCCTGCTTCTCAAGATTGGCCAGGTATTGTCTGGCATCGCCGGATGCCTGGCGCAACCTGTCCAACTCTTCAGAGAAGCCTTCGCGTATGACGCCGCCATCGGTCAGCAGGCCCGGATTGGGGACAATGGCGCGGAATATCAGGTCAACTACTTCGGGACTGGCTTTCAACTCTCTGTCAATAGCCAACAGGGCTTCACTGCCAGCGATAGCAGCTTTAAGCTCAGGAACCCTTTTCAGGCTGGCGCCGAGCTTGACTACTTCGCGCGGCAGAGCTGACGATGTCGCCACGCGGTTTATAAGCCTTTCCAAATCGGCAATATCGCCCAGAGCCCCTCTGATTGACTGCCGCGCTGTGGTATTTGAAACAAGCCAGCCAACCGCCTGGTGCCGCTTGCTCAACTCTCCGATGTCGAGCAGTGGTTGCCCCAGCCAGCGCTTCAACAACCGCCCACCCATCGGGGTAACGGTCATGTCAATAACGGAAAGTAACGACCCGCTCGCTGCACCGGCACGGCTGTTCTGAAACAATTCCAGGTTGCGACGTGTCTGAGCGTCAAGCACCATGAACGACCCGGTGGAGTAAGTGGAAAGACGCTCAAGCTGTGCCAAGGCCGCTTTCTGCGTTTCCTGAAGGTAGTGGACGATGGCACCGGCGGCGCCGATAGCGAGGGGAAGCCCGGCACAACCGTAGCCTTCAAGACTTGATACCTTAAAATGGCCTTTAAGAGTCTCGGCGGCGACCTCGGCGTCAAACCAGTAAGCTTCTAGCTTCGTTACCGTCTTCGGACAGCTAACGCCGTCTAACGGAACGCCTTCGGGGACGAGCAGTTCCGCGGGACCCAGGCGTTCCAGTTCGGCATTGGCTCGACCGGCCGTAAGCTGGGTAACAGCGAACTCCCCGGTACTGATATCTACGTAAGCTATCCCGGCGGCATCGCCTTCGAGCGATAAGGCAACCAGATAATTATTGCTCTTACCTTCAAGGAGGTCTGGCTCGGTGACCGTCCCCGGTGTGACGACACGCACCACGTCACGCTCTACCAGCCCCTTACCCGGCGGGGTCAACTGCTCGCAGATGGCCACCTTGTAGCCACGGTCGATGAGCTTAGCTAAATAGTTCTCAATTGCGTGATATGGGATGCCGGCCATAGGCACCGGCTGGCCTTTGCCCATTTCACGTGAGGTAAGGACGATTTCAAGCTCGCGCGAAGCGACTTTAGCGTCCTCGTCGAAGGTCTCGTAGAAATCACCGAGGCGGAAGAGGACAATAGCATCGGGGTGCTCCTGTTTGACGCGCAGATACTGGCGGCGAATTGGAGTTACCGACATGGAGATATTCTACCCCACCCGACAGTATCTACAAAGGGGCTATTGCACGTTACCAGACAGGCGGTAAAGGAGAGCTGCGATGCAGATTGAGAACAGGGTTCTGGTAGCGTTTGCTTCCAAGTACGGCGCAACGGCGGAAATTGCTAACTAGGTTCTCACCCGCAACCTGCGCTCTCCAACTTGGCAGGGTCGATTTTATTGAGCGCCTCTAAGGAACCGGTCTATTGAGGCCGCGGCACGTTTACCAGCGCCCATAGCGCTGATGACGGTGGCGGCACCGGTAACGACATCACCTCCCGCCCAGACCCTGTCTTTCTTTGTCTTACCGGTCTGCTCATCGGCCACCACAGTACCGTGGCTGGTAGTCGCCAAGCCCCGGGTGGTCTGGGCAATCAGAGGGTTGGGGGTAGTGCCGAGGGCGACGATAGCGACATCGCACTCAATGGTGAACTCGGTACCGGGTTTGGGAATGGGACGGCGCCGACCCGAGGCATCCGGCTCGCCAAGCTCCATCTCAAGGCATTCCATCCCCGTTACCCAGCCTCTGGCGTCGCCGATGAAGCGCTTGGGGTTGGTCAGCCATTTAAAGATGACACCCTCTTCTTCGGCGTTTTCCAGCTCTTCATGCCTAGCCGGAGCTTCAACCTTGGAGCGGCGGTAGACGATATAGACCTGCTCGGCGCCCAGACGCAGGGCACAACGGGCAGCGTCCATGGCGACGTTGCCAGCGCCGACGACAGCCACCCTGCGGCCTTTCTTTACCGGCGTGTCGTACTCCGGAAACAGGTATGCTTTCATGAGGTTGACACGGGTGAGAAACTCGTTGGCAGAATAGACGCCGTTCAGGTTCTCTCCCGGGATACCGAGAAACATTGGCAGACCGGCACCGGTGCCGAGGAAAACGGCATCGTAGCTGCTCAGAATCTCGTCAACGGTATCCAGCTTGCCGATAACGGAATTGAGACGCACCTCAACGCCGAGTGACTTGACATACTCGACCTCGGCCTTGACAATAGCCTTGGGAAGACGGAACTCGGGGATACCGTAAATAAGCACCCCACCGGGCTCATGGAGTGCCTCAAACATGGTCACCTTATGGCCCATCTTAGCGAGATCGGCGGCGCAGGTCAGGCCGGCAGGCCCGGTGCCAACCACGGCTATTCTCTTACCGGTCGGCGGCGGTATCTGAGGCTTGCCCTCGGAGTGATGGGCAAGCTCCCAGTCGGCCACATACCGCTCGAGACGGCCGATGGCTACAGATGCGCCTTTCTTGCCTAAAGTACATGCCTCCTCGCACTGTGTCTCCTGAGGGCAGACGCGACCGCAGATAGCCGGCAGGGCATTCTTGCCCTTGAGAATTCGCACCGACTCGGCCACATTGCCATCCCTAAGCGCCCTGATGAACTCGGGAATATCAACATTGACCGGACAGCCAGCGACGCAGGGACGCTTGGCGCACTGGATGCACCGGCTGGCCTCGGCCTTCATCATATCTTCAGTATATCCCAGGGCCACTTCTTTAAAATTCTTCGCCCGGACCTTGGGCTCCTGGCGAGGCATCTCCACACGGTTCAAATCTAGCTTGGCCATGGCTCAAGCCCTCCCTTTCTGAGCGCCGCTGACACATCCACACCTTTCCCACTCCTGCAACGCCTGCTTTTCTTCGTCAAGATATATCTGCTGGCGTGCCTGGAAGATGTCCCAGTCGATAGTGTGACCATCGAAATCGGGGCCGTCAACGCAGACGAACTTGGTCTGACCGCCAGCAGAAACACGGCAACATCCGCACATACCGGTACCATCAAGCATCAGCGAGTTGAGGCTGACGATGGTCTTGACGTTGAACGGCCTGGTGGTCACACAGCAGAACTTCATCATCACCACCGGCCCGATAGCAATGACCTCGGCTATTTTTTCAGGCCGCTCCAGCACCTCTTTTAGAGGGACGGTGACGACGCCCTTGCGGCCGTAGGTGCCGTCATCGGTAGTGACAATTAGCTCGTCACTGACGGCCTTCAGTCGCTCTTCCCAGAAGAGCAGGTTCTTGCTCCGGGCGCCCATGATGGTAATGACCTTGTTGCCCGCCTGCTTGAAAGCCCGGGCGATGGGAGCGATGGGAGCTACTCCGACGCCGCCGGCGACGCACACCACGGTACCGAGCTTCTCAACATGGGTGGGAATGCCGAGCGGGCCGACAAAGTCCATGATCGAGTCCCCGGCTTTAAACATTGCCAGCTCGCGGGTACTCTTGCCGACCTCCTGGAAAACAATGGTCACCGTCCCTTCCTCGGGGTCCATATCGGCGATAGTCAGGGGGATCCGCTCGCCGCGCTCGTGGGTGCGGACAATGACGAACTGGCCAGCCTTGCCTTTGCGGCTCACCGCCGGGGCGTCTATTTTCATCAACTGGATGCTTGGGACCAGCGTCTCTTTGGCAACAATCCGGTACATCAGCAGGCCTCCTTCAAGCCTTTTCTATCCTTACCGCAGACACCTTAAACTCCGGTATCTTGCACACCGGGTCAAGCGCCGCATTAGTCAGCACATTGGCCGGACTCTCGGCAAAATGGAACGTCATGAATACCACTCCGGGGGCCACAGATTCGGTCACCTTGGCCTTGGTCATGACCGCGCCGCGCCGTGAACTCACTCTCACCGTCTCGCCATCAGCCACGCCAAGCCTCTCGGCATCAGTCGGATTGATTTCCACAGTGCCGCCCGGCTCAATCTGGTTAAGCCCCGCCACCTTCCGGGTCATGGTGCCGGTATGATAGTGGAATAGAGAGCGTCCTGTAGTCAGAACCAGCGGATACTCTGCGTCCGGTAACTCCGCTGGTGGACGGTACTTAAGCGGGAAGAATCTACCCTTGCCGCGGCTGAAGGCTGTCCGGTGCAGGACCGGCGTCCCGGGATGGTCTATCGTGGGACACGGCCAGTGCAGGCCGCAACTTTCCAGACGCCCGTAAGTAATACCTCCGTAGCTCGGCGTCACCGCAGCAATCTCTTTCATAATCTCCTCCGCGGTCAGGAAATCGAAACCGCTTGCTCCCATTCTGGACGCTACATTACAGACAATCCTCCAGTCAGGCAAAGCCTCCCCCGGTGGCTCGACCGCCTTACGAACACGCTGGACACGGCGCTCGGTGTTGGTAAAAGTACCATCTTTCTCGGCGAAGCTGGCCGCCGGGAGCACGACGTGGGCCAACCGACCGGTCTCAGTAAGAAAGATGTCCTGAGCTACGAGGAATTCCAGCTTCTCAAGAGCCTTGATAACATGATTGGCATCAGCATCGGCCACCACCGGGTTCTCGCCCATGACATATAAAGCTTTGATTTCACCCCGGTCAATAGCGCCGACCATCTCGGTCATCGTCAGCCCCGGTTTGGTGCTCATCTTACCGCCCCAGGCGGCTTCGAACTTGGCAGCAATTGCCAAGTCGGCAACGGACTGATAACCCGAATATACGTTGGGCAAAGCGCCCATGTCGCAGGCACCCTGCACATTATTCTGCCCGCGCAGTGGATTAACACCGCTCGAAGACCTGCCGACATTGCCGGTGAGCATGGCAAGGTTGGCAATGGCGAGGACATTATCGGTGCCGTGACTGCTCTGGGTAATGCCCATTGTGTAGAGGATAGCCGCCGGTTTGACGGTGGCATACGTCCGGGCGGCTTCGATAATGTCTTTTTTGCTGACACCGCTCACTCTCTCGACGCTATCCAGGTCAAATTCGGCCAACGATTCTCTAAACGCTTCAAAGTTCTCACAGCGCTGATTGACGAAGTCCATATCGGCCAGGTCCTGCTCCAGGATAACCCGGGCCATGCCCATAACGAGGGCTACGTCACTACCCGGTCTGTGCCTGAGCCAGATATCGGCCGTACGGCAGAGAGCAATTTCAAGCGGATTAATCACGATGAGTTTGGCACCACGCCGTACCGCTCGCTTGACCTCGAGGCCGATGACAGGGTGGGCTTCAGTGGTGTTACTGCCGATGACCACGATACAGCCGGCATCAGCGATCTCTCCGATGGGATTTGTCATAGCACCACTGCCAAAGGCCTGTGCCAGACCAGCCACGGTCGAGGCGTGACACAGCCGGGCGCAATGGTCGACGTTGTTGGTACCCATGACCAGACGAGTGAATTTCTGCCCCACGTAGTTCTCCTCGTTGGTACACTTCGCGGAAGCGATGAATCCGAACTGGTCGCCCTTGTATTGTGACAGCCTGGCCGCGACCAGAGACAGCGCCTCGTCCCATGTGCTTTCGACCAGCCTCCCGTCCTTACGGATTAGCGGTCTGGTCAGACGCTCCGGATGGTGTACGAAGTCTTGAATGCCGTACTTGCCCTTAACACATAACTGGCCATTGTTGGGCGCCATGCCGGCGGCGGCTTCCGAATAGACTATCTTCCCATCCTTAACCGAAAGAAGAAGCTGACAGCCGACCCCGCAGTAAGGACAGGTAGTAATAACGCGACGGTCAACCGAGCGGACCGGCTTGAAAGCACGGTCCATCAGAGCGCCGGTGGGACAAACGTCAACACAGGCGCCGCAGAACTGGCACTCGGCATCCTGAAGGGTCTGCCCGAATGCAGTGCCTACCAGCGAATCACCACCCCTGTAAGTGAAAGCGATAGCGGCGGCACCACGCACTTCCTGACACATACGCACACAGCGGCCGCAGAGAATGCACAGCTTGTAATCGCGGTCAAAGAAAGGACTGTCAGTGAGCACCGGCAGGTCCTTTCCTATAGACGGCAGAGAAACCCTATCCAGCCCGATATGGGCAGCCACCTGCTGGAGCTCACAGCGCATATTCTTGACACAGGAGGTGCACTGGAAAGGGTGCTCGCTAAGGACCAGCTCGAAGATATTGCGCCGTAGTTCCTGAATCTGGGTTGTGCTGGTCTTAACTACCATTCTATCGGCCACGGGTGTCGAACACGAAGTAGGGAAGCCGCGCATACCTTCAATTTCGACGATGCACATACGGCAACCACCGTATGGGTCTAACGCCTCATGGTGACAGAGGGTCGGTATGTAGACGCCAGCCTTGCGTGCCGCCTCCAGGACGGTTACTCCCGCTGGAACAGAGACTGCCCTGCCATCTATGGTAAGAGTGACATTCGTCGTCATCTCTACTCCTCCCTCGGCTCGAGGTCGCACCGAAGGCATCGCTTTGTTTCCTTTACTCCGGCTCTTCTGGTGAGACCAATATCTACTTCGGCGAAGCTGGCACAGCGCCTGGTCATGCTTACGTGACGCATTTTGGGACGGTAAGCCTCGCCCTCCTCTATTTCCGGCGGCGTTATCGTCTCCTCACGAGCCAGTTTCTCTTCGATGTTCCCTTTACCGCCGAGGAATCGGTCAATCGAGACCGCAGCCTGACGGCCGGCGGCTATTGCCTCAATTACCGAAGCCGGGCCACTGACACAGTCGCCACCGGAAAATACTCCCGGCTTCGAAGTCGCCAGCGTATCCGGGTCGGCTTTGATAACGCCGCCCTCACCTGATGCTAGTCCGAAATCTGCGGGAACATCGGGGACCTGGCCTATAGCCGCAATTACCGTATCAAACTCTTCCGAGAACTGGCTACCATCCACGGCTACCGGCTGTCTTCGACCTCTGGCATCAACCTTGTCCCCGAGTGTCATCCGCAACATTTCCAGAACCAGCTTCCCATCCCTTTTCTCTATGCGGTGTGGTGCTACAAGAAAGACTATCTTGACTCCTTCCTGCCGTGCACCTTCGATTTCCTCTGGTGCCGCCGGCATCTCCGCCTCGGTACGGCGGTAAAGAATCAAGACATCCTTAGCACCCAATCTGAGAGCGGTGCGCGCGGCATCGATAGCAACATTGCCGCCGCCGATAACCGCTACACGCTCTCCCACCACCACTTTTTCTCCAAGGCTGATGCGCCTCAGAAACTCCACACCCTCCATGACGCCGGAACTTTCTTCTCCGGATATACCAATCTTTTGACCACGGTGGGCACCGACAGCCACGAATACCGCCTGAAACCCATCAGCCTTGAGGGCATCCAGTGAAGCCACTTTCGTATTCGTTTTAATAGTGACGCCCATGCTGAGGATGTCATCAATTTCGCCATTCAACACTTTACGGGGCAACCTGTACTCAGGAATACCAACTCGCATCATGCCGCCGGCATGAGGCAATGCCTCAAAAACGGACACCTCATGCCCCAGCCGGGCCAGATAATAGGCCGCGGTCAGACCGGCCGGACCGGAACCAACCACCGCCACCCTTTTCCCTGTCGGCTTGGTTGGCGTCAATCGCTTCTTCCAGACGCCGCTATCGAAATCCGCCGCAAGCCGCTTAAGTTCCTTGATAGCAACAGGCTGTTCGAGCTGGCCGCGCCGGCATCTCGATTCACATGGATGAAAACAGACCCTGCCGAGCACACCGGGGAACGGCACCTTCTCACGGATAGTGGCGCACGATTCACCAAACTCGCCCTGTTCGATAAACCGTATGTACCTCGGTACATCGATACCGGCGGGGCAGGTATGACTGCACGGCGCCTCAACCAGCCCCTTGCACACCGCCGCGCGGCAGTGATGCTTCTTGATGTGCTCTTCGTACTCCTCGCGGAAATACTTCAGCGTGGTCAGCACCGGGTTCGGAGCTGTTTGGCCAAGACCGCAAAGCGAGCCATTCTTGACGGTGCTGGCCAGTTTTTCTAGCAGTTCGATGTCACCCACCCGACCCTGGCCATTGGTTATCCGGGTCAAGACTGACAGCATCTGCCGCGTCCCCACACGGCACGGCACGCACTTCCCGCACGATTCGGCCTGGGTAAAAGTCAAGAAATACTTTGCCAGGTCAACGATACAAGTGTCCTCATCAAGCACCACCATACCGCCTGAGCCCATGATAGACCCAGCTTTAGTCAAAGTCTCATAATCCACAGGTGAGCCAAGAAAACTCGCCGGCAGACAACCGCCAGAGGGACCGCCGGTCTGTACGGCTTTGAATCGTTTACCCCGGCTGATGCCGCCGCCAATCTCATAAATGAGATCCCAAAGGCGAATACCCATCGGGACCTCAACCAGTCCTTGGTTTGCCACCTTTCCGGTAAGGGCAAAGACCGCAGTACCGGGACTGCTTTTAACACCGATACCAGCATACCAGTCAGCGCCCTTGGTAATAATCAGGGGCACACTGGCGAGCGACTTAACGTTATTGATATTGCTTGGCTTGCCCCACAGGCCAGATTGAGCAGGGAACGGTGGGCGTGGTCTTGGCATACCCCTCCGACCTTCTATGGAAGCAATCAGAGCCGTCTCTTCACCGCAGACGAAAGCGCCGGCACCCTGCACAATACTAATATCGAAATTGAAGTTTGAGCCGAGGATATTCCTGCCGAGGAAACCACGCTCCTTGGCTTCTTTCACCGCGATGCCAAACCGGCTCACCGCTAGCGGGTACTCAGCACGGACATAGATATAGCCATGGCCGGCGCCGATGGCATAAGCCGCGATTTCCATTCCTTCCAGCACCGAATGCGGGTCGGCTTCGAGTACCGACCGATCCATAAAAGCTCCGGGGTCACCTTCATCGGCGTTGCAAATCATGTATTTTTCAGTGCCAGGCGATTTGCGGCACAACTCCCACTTAGTGCCAACGGGGAAGCCAGCACCCCCACGCCCGCGCAGGCCCGACCGCTTCACCTCGTCAATTACCTGCTCTGGTGTCATCCGCGTCAGAACCTTGTTCAGTGCCTCGTAGCCACCCACCGCCAGATAATCGTCTATACGCTCCGGATTGATACGCCCGCAGTTGCGCAGAATGAGGCGCGTCTGGCGGCTGTAGAACGGCACATCGCGGGAGTAAGTAATCGCCTCACCGGTAACAGGATGCCGATAGAGTAGACGCTCCACCACCTGGCCATTTTTGAAGTGTATGTTGACGATGTCGGCAATGTCTTCCGGCTTAACCTCTGTGTAAAAAATATCCTCAGGACTGATGTCCACGATAGGGCCACGTTGGCAGAACCCATGGCAACCGGTAAAATCAACCACCACATTCTTAACACCGGTTTCAGCTACCTGGCGCTGAAGCTCCTCGTAGACCTTCGTAGAACCGTTTGATACACAACCGGTGCCGCGGCAGACAAAGACGGTTCGCATGCCATTCTGTTGTTTTATATGTAGCATCTATGCTCTCCCGCGGTACTGGGCTAGGATACCCTTCGCCCTGGCCGGATTCATTTTGCTGTAAACCGTATTGTCCACCACCATCACCGGTGACAAGGCGCAGCAGCCAAAACAGGCGACCCTCTCCAGGGTGAATTTGTAGTCTTCCGTAGTTGCTCCTGGTTTGATGCCGAGTTCCTGAGTCACCGTATGCATAATGCGTTCGCCACCCCGCACATGACAGGCAGTACCGAGACACACTTTAACAACGTGTTCACCAGACCTGACAAAGCGGAATTGAGCATAAAAGGAGGCAACTCCAAAAACCTCATTCACCGAAACCCGGCACATCTTAGCTACTTCCGGAAACAATTCCCTGGGCAGGTAACCCAGCTTTTCCTGGATCTTCTGAAGAATGGCGATCAGGGCACC
>Ga0272448_1007083_pt1 | contig 11950 bp, 12 predicted proteins | sample YNPCB0191_FD_202220 | JGI IMG/M metagenome (GOLD analysis project Ga0272448, IMG submission 202220) | Hot spring sediment microbial communities from Yellowstone National Park, WY, United States - YNP-CB-019-1 | ecosystem: Environmental > Aquatic > Thermal springs > Hot (42-90C) > Sediment... | reverse complement strand
TTCTTAAAAAAAATAATTTTACAGTTGACCAGACAGAAGTTATTTCAGCAGAAGTAGAGGACAAACCCGGTGGACTTGCAAAAATTCTTGGCTATCTTGTAGAAAATGGTATAAGTGTTGAGTATATATATGCCTTTGTAGAAAAATCAAATAAAAAAGCAATTGTTGTTTTTAAAACAGATGATATTAAAAAAGCGGAAAAAATACTGAAAAAAAATAAAGTTAAACTATTTAAAGAAAGTGAAATAAAGAAAATTTAAAAAGGAGGTATATGTTTGGTCTTCCTTATTCTACTTTTTTTATTTTTTTTATTTTCTGTCCTTTAATTATAATCCTTTTTCTTTTAATCTGGGCTTTAAAATTTAAATAAAAAGGAGAATAAAATGGGACAATTTTTAATCATTTTTATTTATCTGGTTTTTATGCTATATATTGGTGCAATTACAAGTAGAAAAATTAAAAATACATCCGATTATATTGTTGCAGGAAAAACACTTGGTTTCTGGCTTTTTGTTTTATTAATTCTTGGTTCAACAACAAGTGGTATGACAATTCTTGGAGTTACAGGTCTTGGATTTGTTGCTGGCTGGCCAAGTTTCTGGGAACAGATTTTTGTTCCTCTTACATGTGCAATTGCAATAACAATCTATGGATATAAAATATATACTGTATGCAAAGAAAAAAACTTTTTAACTTTACAGGATTATCTTTCATATAGATTTGAAAGTGAAACGTTTGTAAGGTTTATTTCTTCTCTTGCTGTTCTTGTTACTTCCTTAATTTATCTTGTCGGTCAATATACAGCTATATCAATTGTTTTAAAATGGGCTTTGGGAATAACTCAAATCCAGGCTTTAACCATAGGAACAATTATAGTCCTTTTATATGTTTTACTTGGTGGACTTTATGCAGTTTCCTGGACAACACTTTTTCAGGGAATAATAATTATACTTGGAGTTTTAATTTTCTGTCCATTTATAATTAAAGGTGCAGGAGGACTAACCTATATAAATCAAACACTTGTAAAAATTGACCCTAATTATGTAAAAATTGCATTTCCTCAGATTCATCCACCTTATGAAAAATATGCTTTCTGCACTCCCTTATATTTAATTTCTCTCTTTTTCTTACTTGCACTCGGTCTTGGTTCAGGTCCTCATATAATAAATAATGTAATTGCAGTAAAAGATAAGAAGTATTTTAAATGGTCTGGCCTTATAGTTTTTTTAATTTATCTATGCATTATGTTTCTTGTTAAAATTACAGGTATGGCTGTTAGAACACTCGTATTTGATGGTAAGGTTCAACTTTCAAAACCTGATGATGCTTTTCTTGCTGGAATAAATTATGTTTTTGGAAATAAATTTTTGGGTATTTTTGCAGTTATTATTCTTGCTGCTGTTATGTCAACAACTGACCGTCTTTTACTTGTTATAGGAAGCACATGTGGATGGGATTTTTATAAAAAACTTATAAATAAAAACGCTGATGATAAAAAAGTAACACTTGTAAGCAGAATTTTTATTATAATTTTTGCCTTAATAAGTTTTATTCTTGCAATAAAACCACCACAACTACTTGCCTTTCTTATATGGACATCAATAGGAGTTATGCTTTCAACTTTTGTTCCCTCCATTCTTTTTGGACTATACTGGAAAGGAGCAAATAAATATGGTGCACTCTGGTCAATGATTTCCGGATTTGTTTTTGCTTTTATTTTTGGATGGTATTATAAATTTAAAAAGCCACTTCCATTTCATCCAAGTTTCTATTCATTTTTAATTTCTGTCTTTGTTATGATTTTTGTGAGTTTAATTACACGAAAAACATCTAAGGAGATTCTGGATGAAACAAAAACAGGATTTTTTATCAAGTCCTGATTACTGGGAAGAAAAAATAGAATTGATTGGAAAAGGTGAGTTGAAGGATATCCAACTTGAAAGATTGATTTCCTCATTTGAAAGAGCAAAAAAAAGTGAATTTTATAAGTTCAAATTTAAAGATTTTAAAAAAGTAAAAGATATTGATGATTTTGAAAAACTTCCTTTCACGACAAAATTTGACCTTGTAGAAAAAGACCCTTTTGCTTTTCTTGCAACAGATATTAAAAATATAGTTAGGGTTCACAGTTCTTCAGGCACAACAGGAAGGTCAAAATATATATTCTACACAAAAAAAGATATAGATACATGGGCAGATATTATTGCAAGGTGTCTTTATATGATAGGGGTTAGAAAGGAAGATGTTTTTCAGAATATGATGAGTTATGGTCTTTTTACAGGAGGGCTTGGACTTCATTATGGAGCAGAGAAAATAGGGTGTCTCATTATTCCTGCAGGTGCAGGGAATACAGAAAAACAATTGGAATTGATGAAACAACTTAAAACAACAGTAATTCACATTACGCCAAGTTATTTATTATATATTGCTCATTTTATTGAAGAAAATGGATTATCTCCCAAAAAGGACTTTAATTTAAGAATTGCAGTTGTTGGGGCAGAACCACATTCAGAAAGCACAAGAAAGAAACTTGAAAATATTTTTGGTATTGATGTCTATAACTGTTATGGACTTTCTGAAATGAATGGACCTGGAGTTGCTTTTGAATGTCCATTTAAAGATGGTTTACATCTCTGGGAAGACCAGTATTATATGGAAATTATAAATCCAAAAACAGGAAAAGTTTTAAAAGAAGGAGAAGAAGGAGAACTTGTTTTAACAACATTAAAAAGGGAAGGTATGCCTTTAATAAGATATAGAACAGGTGACTTGACAAAAATTATAAAAGAAAAATGTAAATGTGGAAGGACCCATAGAAAAATACAGAGAATTAAAGGTAGAGCAGATGATATGTTTATTGTAAAAGGTGTAAATATTTTTCCATCCCAGATTGAAACAGTCATTATGGATTTCCCTGAGGTTGATAAAAATTACCAGATTATTATAGATAGAAAAGAAGGGCTTGATATTCTTACTGTTCAAATTGAAATGAAAAAGGAGTTTTTTAAAGGTGATATAAATGAATTGAAAAATTTACAGGAAAAAATAAGAGAAGAATTGAGGGAAAAAATACTTGTGACACCTGTTGTTGAATTTGTTGAACCAGGGACTTTACCAACAACGACAGGAAAGGCAAAAAGAGTAATTGATAAAAGGAGATTATAATGGGAAAACAGATATCAATTTTTGTTGAAAATAAACCAGGTAAAATAAGTAAAATAACAGAAGTACTTGGTAAAAATAAAATAAATTTAAAAGCAATGACAATAGCAGATAGTGGAAGTTTTGGAGTTGTAAAGATAATGACAGATAATAATCAAAAGGCATATGAAGTTTTAAAAGAAAATAATTTTCTTGTTTCCCTTCAGGATGTTGTTGTTGTTGAAATCCCGGATAAAGTTGGTTCATTCCATAAAGTTGCAAAAATTCTTGAAAAAAGTAAAATAAATATAGAAGATGCTTATGGATTTATAACACAAGAAGGAGTTAAAGCAGTTTTAATTTTAAAGGTTAAGGATACAAAAAAAGTAGAAGAAATTTTGAAAAATGAGGGTTATAAGGTTATTCAGTTTTAAAAAAAAAGAAAGGAGGTTTTTATGAAAAAGGTTGTATTTTTATTTGTTTTTTTGTGTTTTTTTGCTTTTGCTGAAGTTAAGTTTGATTATGGTTTTGATTTAAGGTTAAGGGAAGAGTATCTCGGAAATATTTTTGAACCTCTTGGAAAAGAAGATGATAATTATTTCAGAATTAAAGCATCTTTATGGGGAAAATGGAATTTAAATCAAAATAATACAATTTTTGTTAAATTTTCAGGAGAACCAAGATTTTATCTTGAAACAGATGGTTTTCTTGCTAAAAATAGGTACAGGTCTGATGATGAATTCATTTTTGAAAATCTTTACTTTGAATTTAATAAAATAGGTGGTTCAAATTTTGACTTAAAAATTGGGAGGCAGGACTTTTTATTTCAGTATGGAGAAGGATTTGTTATTTTAGAGGGAACTCCCGGGGATGGTTCAAGGACATTTTATTTTGATGCATTGAAAGCAACATATCATTTTGATGATAAAAATTTAGTTGATTTTATTTTCATTTACAATCCAAAAGAAGATTACATGCCAATAATAAATAATAACCATAAAAGTTTGCGAAATTCAGATGAAAGAGCAGTTATACTTTATGGGAAATTAAATCCTTTAAAAAATTTATCTCTTGAGCCATACTATATTTACAAGCATCAGGAAGAGTATAAACCAAATCCAATTACAACAATACCTGAACTTGATTTTAATACAATAGGAATAAGAAAAGTTTATAATTTTGACCCATGGAAATTGAGAGGAGAAATTGCATATCAATGGGGAGAATATGAAACCGGAGAAGATAAGAGAGCATGGGCAGGATATGGATTTATAACACGAAGTTTTAAAAATGCAAAATTTTCTCCTTCAATTGATTTTGGATATATATATCTTTCAGGGGATAAAAGTTCTACTACTACAAAAGATGAAGGATGGGATCCTGTATATGCAAGATGGCCATGGATAAGTGAATTATTACTTTATTATTATTTTTACGATGGAGAAATAGCAAAGTTTACAAATTATAATGCATGGAGAACATGCTTAAATTTACTTCCTTCAAAAAATACAACTTTATCTATTTCCTATAATTATCTCAGAGCAAATGAACCAAGTGCAACTGGTAAGGAAAGAGGTCATCTTCCAACATTAATTTTAAGGCATAGATTTACACAGAATATTTCAAGTCATTTCTGGTTTGAATATTTTGTTCCGGGAAATTATTATTCATCCACTGATAGAAAAAACTGCACTTTTGTTAGGTGGGAAATTTCAATGAGATTTTAAGATTTTATTCTCCATAAACTTTTTTGTAATAGATGGAATAAAAATCTGAATTTTTTATATTTTTCCACCAGGACATATTTTCAAGAAACCAATTAATAGTTAATTTAAGACCTTTTTCAAAATCAGTTTGGGGATACCAGCCAAGTTTTTTTATCTTTTCACATTTTATACTGTATCTCCGGTCATGACCTGGTCTATCTTTAACAAACTCAATTAAATCTTCACTTTTTCCCATATATTTTAAAATTTTTTTTGCAATTTCTATATTTGGAATAGAAAATTCTGAACTTACATTATAAATTTCTCCTTCCTTCCCTTTATGAAGAATTACATCTATTGCCTTACAATTATCAATAACAAAAATCCATTCCCTTTTATATAAACCATCACCATATATTGGAAGTTTCTTATTTTCAATTGCATTTGTTATCATTAAAGGTATAAATTTTTCTGGATATTGATATGGTCCGTAATTGTTGCAACTTCTTATAATATTCACTGGAACTTTATATGTTTTGAAAAATGAAAGGGTTAATAAATCAGCACCTGCTTTACTTGCTGAATATGGATTTGAAGGGTTTAAATTTGAGTTCTCGTCAAAACTTCCATCTTCAATGCTTCCATAAACTTCATCAGTTGAAATCTGAATAAACCTTATATTTTTTTTCTTTGCTATCTGAAGTAAATTAAATGTTCCAAAAATATCTGTTTTTAAAAAAATATCTGGCTGGTAAATAGACCTGTCTACATGAGATTCTGCGGCAAAGTGTATAATAACATCATAATCATCTATAAATTCTTCAATATCCTTATCACATATATCCTTCTTTAAAAATTTATAATTTGTGTTTTTCTCAATATCCTTTAAATTTTCAAGATTTCCAGCATATGTGAGTTTATCAATATTTAAGATTTTGTAAGAAGGATATTTTTCTATCAAATACCTTATAAAATTAGAACCAATAAATCCACACCCACCTGTTATTACTATTTTCATTTTTCCCTTTTCTCCATTTCTGCTACAAGTATATTTGCTTTTAATAATGAATCAAAAGTTCCTGCATCTGTCCACCATCCATCAAGAATTCCATAGGTAAGTTGTCCCATTTCAAGATACTTATTATTAACATCTGTAATTTCAAGTTCACCTCTTTCTGATGGTTTTAATGTCCTTATTATATCAAAAACCTGATTATCATACATATAAATTCCTGTAACAGCAAGATTAGAAGGAGGTATTTTTGGTTTTTCTATTATCCTTACAATTTTTCCATCTTTTATTTCAGCAACTCCAAACCTTTCTGGATTTTCAACTTCTTTAAGTAATATTCTTGCTCCTTTTTCTTGTTTTTCAAATTTTTCAACTTCTTTTTTTATACTTTTTTCAACAATATTATCTCCAAGAATAACAACCATTTTATCATTATCACAGAAGTGTTCAGCCAAAGATAAAGCAGCAGCAATTCCACCTTCTCCTTCCTGATAAACAAAACTTAAATGTGATAGTCCAAATTCCTTCCCATTACCAAGAAGTTTCAAAAAATCTCCTGCAGAATTTCCTCCAGTGACAATTAAAATATCTTTAATTCCTGCTTCCACAAGAGTTAAAATTGGGTAATAAATCATTGGCTTATTATATACGGGAAGAAGATGTTTATTTGTTACTTTAGTTAATGGATATAAACGAGTCCCAAGTCCACCAGCAAGAACTACTCCTTTCAATAATCCCTCCTTTCTTTTAAAAATTCATCCAACAATAAAACACTAAAAATAAATTCCTCATCTTTTATTTTCATAATTTCTTCCTTAAGTTTTCCTTCTTTTGTAAACCAGATAATTCCATCAACAATTCCAATTTTAATCACATTTTCAGGGACTTCGGTTTTTCTCACAAAATTAAGGGCTTCATAAAAAGAACCTGTTTGAGAACCACCAAAATCAGTAATAAACTTTGCGGTTCCAATAATATAATTTTTACCAAGTTTTGCGATAAAATCCACTCCTTTTGTTAAATCTTCAAATTTGCATTTTAAATTTTCAATAGCAAAATTTTTTAATTTTTTATCTCCTCCTTTTAAAAAAACAAAAGATTCTTTTTCAATATCTTTTTCCTCCACAAATTTATATTTTTTCTTTAACCATTCTCTAAACATAGGTCCTATTCTTCTACTTGCTTTTTTAGGAATTTCAAGATTTTCTTTAAGTTTTTCATAACTCAACTTATATAATTTTTCACTTATTTTATTAATTGTTTTTGGATTTTTTTCTATAATTTGTGGAACATAAGATAAAATACTAACATAAGGGTCTTCAATTGGAAATTTAAAGCCCTTTTTTTTCAATTTTATTAATTCTTCAATTAACTTTTTACTTTTTTTCTTTTCAAAAATTTCCTGTAAATTAGGAGAAAAATATTCAACCTTCTTCCCTCTTTCAATTTCTTCAGAGGGATAAACTTCAAGTAAATTATCAAGATAAGGAGTTTCTTTAACAATTTTTAGTGTTTCTTTAAGATATTTATTCATTTTTCAAATTAAACAAAATACTCTCTTTCTTTTCTTTTAATTGTGATAGAAACTCTTTAATTTTTTCAACATTTTTTTGTAATATTAATATTTTCAAGATTTTCTTTTCTTCCTTTTCTAATAAATACAAAGGCAAAGTTTCAATAAGTTTTTTTACCTGTGAGAGCCCTAAATATTTTCTTACATAAGTAGAATTTGAATATTTAAAAGTTGTCAAAAATTCACTATCTGTTATATCTCTAAAATATTCAAGCATTAAATTAAAATAATTTTTTAATAAATTTAAATCTTCTTCACTTAAATTTGGTTCAATAAAAATTTGAATTGGATGGGTTCTATATTTTTCTTTTGTCACCAGAATCCCATCTATGTCCCATATTTCTCTTACATCATAAATCCCTGCACGACCTTCCCATTTTCCTGTATCAAGTGTTCTCACAAATAATGGATTATTTTTTATTTTTTTATACAACAATTGATTCACTTTATAAATACCCACTTTATAACATCCATTAGAGAAACTATTAACATCCATAAGTTTAACAGGATATTCTCCTTTATTCTTTTCTAATTCTTCAAGAGTTAAATAAAACTCAATTTCAAGTTCATTTTTTATATTATAAGAAGAAACAAATTCTTCAAATTCATTGCCTGCTCTATAAAAATTTTTTGGAGTTAAAATATAAATTTTTTTGATTTCTTTATTTTTCCCTATTTTAATTGCCTGAAAATGAATATCTTCCTTTATAGATGTTTTTTTCCTTTCAAAAAATAATATGCATACATTTGTTCCTGTATATTCAAAAACTTTACTTTCAAATATTATTGCTTTTTTAATATCATAAAAAGGTAAAAAATCCATTCTTATCTTGTTAGAAACAGAAAATCCAAATAAAAAATTTGTTGGGAGTATATAAGTGAGTTTTGGAATTTTGTTTCTTAAATCATTTATTAAAGCAATCTGGTATAAGTCCTGATATCCTGAATTTTTACTTGTAAAATATTTCAAGTTTCTTTGAGAATTTTTGACAATATATCCAATGTAAAGATAAGGAGGATTTGTAATATGCCAAACAGGTAATTCAAGATTTTTAATAAAAATTGGATAGTTTTTTAAAGTATCCTTTTGAATTATATTTTTTTCTGCTATTTCCTCAGGAATTCCATATTTTTCAGCATTCAATTTACATTTTTCAACCATATCTTTCTGAATATCAAATAAATAAATATGTTTTAAAAAATATTCTATCCTTTCATTTTCGGGTATGAATTCTAAAATTGGTAAAATTAAATTTCCTTCTCCACAAAATAGGTCAACAAAAATATAATTATAAAGAAAATTTTTTATTTCTGGGAAAATATATTTTTTAAATATTTCAGATGAAGTAAGATGGATTCCAAACTCTCGCCTTTTTATTTTGTCAATTTCAAAAAGAGATGAAATATCTCTTACATATTGTATTTTTTCTCCAATTTTTTCATCATTTATATATTTTTTCAAAACTCTTTTTTTCATTTTTAATAATTTTTTCTTTCCCAGTTGTATGGTATTTCTTCTGTATTAAAAGGCAATCTCAATTCATCCGGACTTTCGTAATTATAAACATTTGTGGGAATATTCAAAACAATACATTCTTCCTCACTTATACATTTAAACCCATGCCATACCAATCTTGGAATGTGAATTAAAACAGGATTATATTCACCAGCAAAAAATTCATTTATTTTTTTATATGTAGGACTTCCTTTTCTTAAATCACACAAAACAATTTTTGCCATCCCTTTTATACATGTTAAATTATCATCCTGAAATTTATGAGAATGCCATGCTTTAATAACTCCTGGATATGCAGTTGTAATATATACCTGGCCGAATTTTTCAAAAATTTCATCATCGCTTCTTAAAATTTCCAACAGTTTTCCTCTTTCATCAGGTATATATTTAAGTATTTTTATTTTAACTCCCTCTATAAGTTCCATTTTCTCCCCTTTTTCCGAGGGCGGTCCTCGTTAAGAAAAAGTTTAAAGAATTTTTAAAAATTATTTCTGCCAGTTCATTTATATCCATTTTTTTTAATTTTGAAATTTCCTCTACAATATATTTTACCATAAATGGTTCATTTCTTTTACCTCTATGAGGGACTGGTGCAAGAAATGGAGCATCTGTTTCAACCATAATTCTTTCAACTGGATAATTTTTTGCGACTTCTTTTACATTTTTTGCATTTTTGAAAGTTAAAATTCCTGTAAATGAAATAAAAAATCCCTTTTTATTACAATATTCAGAAAGTTGGTTATCTCCACCGAAACAATGGAAAACTACTTTTTCAGGCAATTTTACCTTTTCTATTATTTCTATCAATTCATTTTTACTTTCCCTTTGATGAATAATTAAAGGAAGATTATATTTACCTGCTATTTCTACCTGTGCTACAAAAAAATCCTTTTGTTTTTCTTTATTTTCTTTTGAATAATAAAAATCAAGTCCTGTTTCTCCAATTGCCTTAACTTTATTGTGTTTAGCAAGTTTTTCAATTTCCTTTAAATCCTGGATATTATATTCAGATACATCAAGTGGATGGATTCCAACTGAAGAATAAATAAAATCATATTTTTCTGCAATTTCTATAACCTTTTTACTACTATCAATATCTGTTCCAACATTTAAAATATATTCAACATTATTTTCCTTTGCTCTTTTTATAACCTCATCTCTATCTTTGTCAAATTGCTCAAAATCAAGATGGCAATGAGTATCAAAATATTTCATTTATTTTTCAAGTGTTTTTTCCATCTATTCCTGTATTTTTGGAATATCTTTTTTTACTCTCTGGTAAATTCTCATAAATAAACCAGCCATAGGATAATGACCATAAAATTCTTCCTTCTGGACTTAATTTTGAAATTTTTTTCTATCCATTTACTAAACTTTTAATTTTTAATGAGAAATCAACTGCTTTTGCTGAATGTGTAATATATCCAACTGAAATTCTATCAATTTTCAAATCCTTAATTTTTTCAATCTTTTTTATATCCATATTTCCACTTACTTCAATTTCGCATTTTCTTTTTCCTTCCTTAAATTTACAGAATTTTTTTATATCATCTATTTTTGCATTATCAAACATTATTATATCCACTCCTTTATTATAGGCAGTTATTGCTTCATCATAGTTTTCAACCTCTATTTCAATTTTATATTTCCCTTTTATATATTTTTTTACCCTTTCAATTGCAAGTTTTATTGCTGAAATTTTATCAATTTTTTCCTTTTCCATAATTCCTTTTATGTGATTATCTTTAATCAAAACCATATCATAAAGCCCAAATCTGTGATTTTCACCTCCACCTATTTTCACTGCATATTTTTCAAGGACTCTTAAATTTGGAGTAGTTTTCCTTGTATCATATATTTTTATTTTTGTTTTTGAAGAAATTTTCTTTGTTTCTGTTGCAATTCCTGATAGGTGTTGTAAAAAATTTAAAGCAGTTCTTTCTCCAATCAATAGTTTTTTTATAGGTCCTTTAATTTCTCCAACAATTACATTTTTCCCAATAAAATCACCATCTTTAAATTTAAAATTGAATGAAAAATCAGGTGAAAGAGTTAAAAAAACTTTCTTAAAAATTTCAATCCCACATAGAACACCTTCGCTTTTACATATCAAATCAGCAGAAACAAAAAAATTATCAGTAAAAATTCCTTCTGTAGTTATATCTTTTTTGCCTGTATCTTCTTTTAATGCCTCTTTTATTATTTTTTCTATTTTCCTCCATTCTATATTCATTTTTCTTTCAGTTCATCCTTTGTAAAAATTGCCTCAAGTTTATATCCTTTTTCTTCAATTGCCTGTTTTGCTCCTTCTTCTCTATCAACAATACATATAACTTTTTTTACATACGCTCCATAATTTTCAACCGCCTCAATTGATTTTAATAAAGAAGACCCGGTAGTAACAACATCATCAACAATAGCAACATTCCAACCTTTCTGAATATTTCCTTCAATCAATTTTCCCATTCCATGGTCTTTTTGAGAACTCCTTACTATAAATGCATAAACAGGTTTTTTTTCAATAAAACTAATTAAAGATACACCACTTACTATTGGGTCTGCTCCAATTGTTAATCCACCTATTGCATCTATATTTTGCTCCTTTATCATTTCAAAAATAATCTTACTTACAAGATAAATTCCTTCAGGAGAAAGAGTTATAATTTTCCCATCTATGTAATAATTACTTTTTTTACCACTTGAAAGTTTAACTTCTTTATAGACAATTGCCTTTTCCTTCAAAATTTTCTTCAATTTTTCTTTTAAGGTTTCAATTTTCTCCATTTAGCAAAATCCCTTCTTTTTATGAATTATTGATTGTATTTGACATATCCTCTTTTTTTACTTTTACACTTTTTAAATAACTTTCTGCTTATTTCATCCAGTTAAGATATCTGTTTATACTTTTATTTTATCATATTGTTATAAAAATAAAAAACCCCCGGCTACTTAACTGTAACCGGGGGTTTCTTTCTGTATCAACTTAGAATGCAACTTTTACA
>Ga0272448_1007081_pt1 | contig 11952 bp, 9 predicted proteins | sample YNPCB0191_FD_202220 | JGI IMG/M metagenome (GOLD analysis project Ga0272448, IMG submission 202220) | Hot spring sediment microbial communities from Yellowstone National Park, WY, United States - YNP-CB-019-1 | ecosystem: Environmental > Aquatic > Thermal springs > Hot (42-90C) > Sediment... | reverse complement strand
AAACAAATTAGAACAGGAAAACGATGACCTAAAAACCCAATTAGAAACAATAAAAACACAATCTTCAAAACTTTTACAGAAAGATACCCAAAACAAAGAACTAATAGATAAACTGCAAAAAGAAAATAAATCCCTGCAGGACAACATAACAACATTACAAACTAATTTAGATAACCAAACCCGCTCAAATGCCCAACTTTTTGAAAAACTCTCATCCCAAGAATCCCAGATAAAACAACTTCTTGATAAAACAAAATCCCAGGAAAAAGAAAAATTAGAATACATAAACAAAATAAACGAACTAACCTCAAAACTCTCAGAACTGAATCTTTCCTTAAATACTTCAAATAAAAAACTCTCAGAACTACAAGATAACATAACAACAAAAACAGACCAGATTAACCAGATAACCAGCGAACTACAAAAACAGATTCAACTAAACAACCAATACAAACAGACAATAGATGCCCTAACCAATGAAATAAAAGCCAAAGAAAACCAATCCAAACTAACAGAAGAAAGACTCTCTAATATAAAGAAAACTTATGACGATACACTACAGAAACTAAACAAATTAGAACAGGAAAACGATGACCTAAAAACCCAATTAGAAACAATAAAAACACAATCTTCAAAACTTTTACAGAAAGATACCCAAAACAAAGAACTAATAGATAAACTGCAAAAAGAAAATTTAGATTTAAAAAATGAAATTGAGAATTTTAAAACTATTTACGAAAAAGAAATAAAACCAAAACTTAAAGTGGATATATTTAAAAAACAAGAGATAGATAAACTTAGACAAAAAATAGAGGAGGAACTAAAAAACATAAATTAATTTCTTATGATAAAAAAAATTTTGTTTTTTTTGTTCATACCTTTTTTATTATATGCCTCTGATATAAAAGAAGAGATTAAAAAATATTGTGATAAAGGAGATTTTTACTATAAAAAAGGAGATTACGATAAAGCTTACCAAGAATATAGTAAGGCTTTAGAACTTATTAAAAATTACAAAGAAAAATTAGCGCAAGAAAAATACTATAGAGAGACATGGCAGTATAAAATTGGAGAAGATGATATTCTTTTTTTATCTGTATGGCAAAACCCAGATTTAGATACAGATTTAATTATAAGACCTGACGGTTATGTATCTATCCCTTTAATTGGGGATATAAAGACTGTTGGGTTAACCGTTCCGGAACTTACAAAGATTATAACCGAAAAACTAAAAGATTATATAAGAAATCCTCAAATTTCAATTACAATTAAAAAAATTGGCGGTAGTAAAGTAATATTATTAGGTGAAATAAATTCTCCAGGCGTATATAATATTAAAAGTGGCACAAGGGTTATGGAGTTAATAGCTTTAGGAAGAGACTTTACAAAGGATGCTGTTAAAAATAGCGTAATATTAGTAAGGGGTGGATTTAAAAATCCAACAGTCAGAAGATTGAATCTTGAATCCGTTTTAAAAGGTGATATCTCTGATAATATAATATTAGAACCGGAAGATATAGTTTATATTCCAAAAACTTTTATATCTAACTTAAATTACTTCTTAACACAACTATTAGATCCTTTGACAAAAGGAGCTACAATTTACAAAGAAATATATTCTTTTGATAAATATTAAAATTTAATTTTAAAATAATCAAATATATAAATTCTTTGCTAGCCTAAAATAAGATGCAGTATGAGTTAAATTTAAGAGATTATTTAAGAATTTTTAAGAAACGAAAAAATATAATTTTACTCACCTTTATTATTGCCACTGTGATAGGAATTTTTTTATCAAAAATAAAAAAGGAAGAAGAACCTCTTTATAAAGCAATAGCGACAGTAAAAGTTGAAAAAAGAAGAATTATTGGTGGTTTTGCTACTGAAACAATTATAAATCCGGGTGATATTATGTCTTCTGAAACTAAATTTATTAAGAGTTTCCCTATACTTAGAAATGTCGCAATAAAACTTAATATGATTAAAGAAGAATCCAAAGAGGAAGATATAAATAAAGCAATATCACAATTGCAAAATATGATAGATACAGAAAGAGTTGAAAACACAAATATGATTCGTATTATAGCTATATCAAAAGATCCGGAAAAAGCTTGTCAAGTTGCAAACACTGTAGCAGAAAGTTATATAGAATATAATATTTTTGAAAAAACAAGACAATATAAACAGGAAAGGGAATTTATCGAAGAGCAACTTTTATCTTTAGAGAAAAAATTGTATCAGACAGAAGAAAAATTAAAAGAATTCGACGAAAGTTCCAAAAATATAAAGATAGCTGAACCCATAAGACAGAAATTAGTAGAACTTGAATTTAAATTACAAGAATTACTTCAGCAATTTACTGAAAAACATCCAAAAGTAATACAACTTCGTGAGCAGATAAAGCAAATAGAGTCACAGCTTAACAATTTTTCAGATAAAGAATTAGATTATGCAAGATTACAAAGAGAGATAGAGGTGAATAAAAATCTTTATCGCCTTCTTAAAGAAAAATTAGAGGAGGCAAGAATAAAAGAATCTCAAAGGGTTCCAGATATATCAATAGTTACACCTGCAACAGTCCCAATGCGTTCAATTAATCTTCCTGAAGTAACAAGTAAAAATATTTTAATAGCTCCTATATTGGGATTATTTTTAGGGTTTGTATTTGCATTTATATTTGAAACCTTAGACACTTCGATAGGGACAATTGATGATTTAGAAAGAATAACAAATTTAGTGGTTTTAGGGGTGGTCCCTCCTATTTTATTTGATAAGGGGAAAAGTAGGTTATTTTTATTTTTTAAAAAAAGATTTTATAAAGATCAGAAAAGCGATATAAGAAAGATTGCTTTATTTTCAGGTTTTAATCCAAAATCTCATCAGACAGAAGCATTCAGAAATATATATACAAATCTTAAATTAAAAGAGAATAAAAAAATTATAACCATAACAAGTTCAGCCACAGGTGAGGGTAAAACTGTTATTAGTTGTAATTTAGCTTTGACCATTGCACAGACACATTTAAAAACTTTGTTAGTCTGTGCAGATTTAAGAAAATCAACTTTTGATAATATTTTTGGTATAAAAAATAAACCGGGATTTAGCGATTTATTGATGGATTTAGTAGATTTAAAGTCTGCCGTTAAAAACATTACTGATATAATTTTGGGAGAAATAGGTTTTGAAGATGGGCTTAATATTTACGGTATGGATAGTTTATATATTTTGCCAAGCGGTAGTTATGTTTCTAATCCTGTAGAGTTATTTATTGATGCTTTAAAGATAAAAAATTTATTTACAAAAATCAAAGAAGAATTTGATGTTATTATTTTGGATGCTCCACCAATTTTACCAGTTGCAGATGTGAGCCTTATTGCTCCATATACAGATACAACTATTCTTGTTTACGAAACAGGGAAAGTAAGTAGAGATGCTTTAAAGCGGGCAAAGAGCCAATTAGAACAAGTTGGTGCAAAGATAGGGGGAATAGTTTTAAACAATACAAAACCTCAGACTGAACCTTTAGAAATTTATCCATATAAGATTTACAAAGAAGCCTATCAAGATACACATTAATGTTTAAAAAAAGTCAAACCTTAATAAATCTTTTAATTATAGCTTCTATTGCTATATTTATCTATTTTCTCTCTATTAGATTACAAAGTAAAACTTTTTTTTTAGTTTTTTTTGGAGTAGGTGTATTTATTTTATCTTTTCTTAATACAGATTTTGCGCTTTTATTTTTGGTATTTTCTATGCTTTTTTCTCCGGAATTTAAGTTAGGTAGTGTAGGTCCAAGAGACATAATAATAAGATTTGATGATTTATTTTTGATTGTTATATTTTTAGGTTGGCTTGCAAAGATGGCAATAAATAAATTACCTCTTTTTAAAAAGAATCCTTTAAATGTTCCAATAGCGATATACATTTCAGTTTATATTTTTTCTACCCTTCTTGGAATTTTTTTAGGTTATTCTACTTTTAAAAATAGCATTTTTTATCTTTTAAAATATTTTGAGTATTTTCTTTTGTATTTTATGGTTATAAATGAGATTAAAGATAAAAAAAGGATTAAATTTTTTATATTTTGTATTTTATTTGTATCTTTTATTGTAAGTTTATATGCCATAAGACAACGTTTTTTAGGTATAGAAAGGGTAAGCGCTCCTTTTGAAGAAAAAGAAAGCGAGCCAAATACATTGGGTGGTTATTTACTTTTAAATATTTTTTTACTTTTAAGCATTTTTTTAAATATAGACAATATAAGATTAAAAATTATTTCATTAATTTTTTTAATTCCCGAGTTTTTAGCCTTATTATATACTCTATCAAGGGGTTCTTGGTTTGGATTTGTTTTAGGTTATATAGTTTTGTTTTTTTTAACAAAAAAGAATAAGGCTATTGTTTTATTTTTTGGTTTGTTCGCAATTGTTTTTTATTCAGTTATTTTTCCTGCCTCTGTAATTGAACGTATAAATTATACATTTAGCCCACAAACAGAAAGAAAAATTTTAGGAAAATCTATAAGAATTGATGAGTCTTTTGCTGCACGGATTGATAGTTGGGATTATACCTTTAAAATTTTGAATAAAACCCCCATATTTGGGAGAGGTGCAGGAGGAGCAAGAGCGGTTATAGATAATCAATACGCAAGAATTTTGGTTGAGATTGGAGTAGTTGGATTTTTTGCATTTTTTATACTTATATTTAGATTATTTAGCGTCTATTTTTCTATTTTAAATAATTTTAAAGAAAATGATTTTATATTTTCTATTTCTTGTGGATTAACCTGCACTTTATTTGCATTTTTAGGCCATTTTTTATCAAGTGAGACATTTATTATAATAAGGGTAATGGAGCCATTTTGGTTTTTAAATGGTTTAATAGTTAAATTGAAAGAACTTAATGGAGATTAAACAAAAAGAATTTTTTTTAAAAGGTTTTATATATCTTTTTATAGCAAATATAATATGTCTTTTTCTTGGATACATAAGAGATTTGTTTATTTTAAAAAACTTTGGGATATCAAATATAACCGATGCTTGGTATCTTGTTTCAAATATCCCAGAGTTGATTTTTAAATTTACATTTTTAAGTGCGTTTTTAGCATCATTTATTCCTTTATTTGTAGAATATCTTAAACAAAATGAAAAAGAGGCATGGATAATAGCAAGTTCAGTAATTAATTTATCTTTTATATTTCTTATAATATTAGTTATTTTAGGTATATTTTTTTCCGATTTTTTAGTTTTTATATTCTCTCCCGGTTTTGATAAAAATACGCATCAGGTAGCAGTAAAATTATTAAAAATTATATTACCAATAGTTATCTTTATGACAATATGTGGCATATTAGAGTCTATTTATAGAAGTTATTTTAATTATTTTTTAACAGCACTTAGTCAAATAATTAATTCAAGTATAATTTTAATTTTCATCATTTTTTATATAAATAAAATTGGAGTTTTTTCAGTTGCGCTTGGGACCCTTTTTGGATTTTTCTTTTCATTTTTCATTTTATTTTTATTTATTTTTATTTATAAAAAACCTTATAGATTTATTATAGATTTTAAAAATAAAGCAATTAAAAAAATTTTTAATTTAGCAATACCTTTAGTTTTGGCAGATATGATCGGGAAAAGTATAGGCGCTGTGGATAAATTTTTTGCATCTTTTTTAGACAAAGGTTCTATTGTTTCTTTAAGTATGGCATATAGGATTATTAATTTCCCTCTTATATTTTTTTCTACAACCATTGGCATTGCAATTTTTCCTGTTTTTGCACACAATGTTTTTAATAAAGATGAATTTAAAAAATTGGTAGGCATTTTTGTTAAATTTTCTTTTCTTTTAATGATACCTGTTTTTTTAATTTTTATAGTATTAGGGAAAGATATAATTAGTTTATTATTTGGATATGGAAAATTTACTTATAAAGATAGCACTGTTTTGTTTAGATTAATTGTTTTACTTTCTCCTACATTATTTTTATTCAGCATAAGACAGATATTAATAAATGCCTGTTATAGTTTAAAAAAAGGTTGGGTAATTTTTAATTATGAGTTAATTGGATTTATATTAAATATCTTATTAGATTATATTCTTATGCGTTATTTTGGAATTTATGGTATAGCTTTAGCTACATCTTTTGTTGCGATTATTTGTTTAGGATATTTTTTTTATATTTTTAGAGAATATTTTGATTACAAAATTAATTTATTTTTACTTAAAATTATTTTTGCAAGTTTAATTGCAGGTATTTATATTTTTTTTGGCTTTAATTTATTAAAAGTATTAATTCAGTTTAAAATAATAACTTTATTTTTTATAATTCTAACATCTGTATTTTTTTATCTTTTTATATTAAAAATATTAAGAATAGAAGAATTAAGTTTGTTATGGGAGACGATAAAGACCTCTATATTAAAGAAACAGACATATTAAAAGAATATTTTGGTAGTAAAATAGTGTATTTAGAGCACCTCTCAAGATATAATTTTGTAAAAAATTTTATAAGAAAAAAGAATTATGTTTTAGATTTAGGATGTAGAATTGGAGATGGCACATATATTTTAAAAGATTTAGGCAAAATTATCGCAGGTGTAGATATAGACAAGAAAGCTTTAGATTATGCAAAAAATTACTATTTTGCAGAAAATATAAGATATTTTATTTCTGATGCCTGTAATTTGAGTTTTAAAAGCAATTCTTTTGATGTTGTTGTAAGTTTAGAGGTTATAGAGCATATATTAAACCAGGATAGGTTTCTTTTAGAAATAAAAAGGGTATTAAAAAACAATGGCATAGCAATTATATCTACACCAAACAGAGATATTATGAAAATGCAAGGTTCCACTTCTAATCCAACCCATATAAAAGAATTATCTTTTAAAGAATTTAAACTTATTTTGAACAAATATTTTAGAAATATAAAATTTTATGGTCAAGACAGAGGAAAGGGTATTGTTGGTTTTGGTATTAAATTGCATACTCTAATTAGGTATTTAGACTTTTTAAATTTACGTAGATTTTTTTTACAAAATTATAAAGATAGAATATATGATAAATTTATTAAAAAAACCGGAGCAAAAGATTTGGATAAAATTTCAGTAGAGGATATTGTAATTGTAGATAGAGGAATAAAAAATAAAAGAACAATTATAGCAGTATGCCAAAAGTAAGCAGTATCTTTATACCAATTTTAAAGGAAAGATTATATTTTAAATTAAGATGGTTTTTAAAACACGGTATTAGATATTTTAAAATATTAGATTATTGGTATATAGCAGGTTGGCTTTCTGAAAATGAGGCAATTGCTTTGTATGATTTAGTTTTAAAAATAAATACAAAAAATCCTGTTATAGTTGAATTAGGTTCTTGGTTTGGAAAATCAAGTATTGTTTTAGCAAAAGCGCTTTCTTATAAAAAGGCTGGTATTCTATATTGCGTTGATTCTTTTGATTTAGATGGAGATAATTTTAGTAGAGATACTTATATAAAAGAGCAAAAAAAGTTGAATTCTTCTGTAAAAGAGCAGTTTATATTTAATATAAAAAAGAGTAAAGTTTTAAAATATATAAAAATATTAGAAGGAAAAAGTTATGAAGTAGCAAAAAATTTTAAAGACCAAATAGATCTCCTTTTTATTGATGCAAATCATAATTATGATTCTGTAAAGTTGGATTTTTTTCTATGGAAGGATTTTATAAAGATAGGCGGTTTTATTGCTTTCCATGATGCAAATGTGGAAAAAGAACATCTTAATGGAGGACCTTTAAGGCTTATAAAAGAAGAAATTTTAAATTCTTCTTCTTGGAGCGAAAAGAAATTTATAGATTCACTTTTTATTGCAAAAAAATGTTAAATTAAAAAATGAAGTGTATTTTACGTGACGATGATATTTCATTTTTTACATCTTTTAGGGATTTAATTAAAACTTGGGGTTGGTTTTTGAATTTAGATAATTCAAAACTAAATTTAGCAGTAATTCCGTTTGTATCAGGAGAAGAGTTTGGTAAAGATAATAAAATTTATCCATTAGGAGAAAATTTAGAATTAAAAAATTTTCTTATAGAAAAAATAAAGAATAAAAAAATAGAAATACTTTTACATGGATATTCTCATAATTCTATTAAAGGAATTTTTGAATTTGGTATAAATGATTTTAAATTATTATATAAAAAGATAAAGGAGGGAAAAGAATATTTAGAGGCTCTTTTAAATGTAAAAATTTCCTTTTTTGTCCCACCGCATAATACATTAAGTAAAGCCGGCTTAAAAGCAGTTATAGAAAATAGACTAAATATTCTTTCAAGTATTCCATTTTCTCCTTTTAAGATTGGTTTTTCTGTTGAAAATATTCTATTTTTTATTAGACGTTTCTATTTTAGTTTTATATATAGAAAAGAATTTAAAAAAAGACGCATTTATCCATACTATACTAAATTTTCTTTATATAAATATCTTGATTTTTTTCCTTTTTTACCGAATATATTTTCAAAAGAGGATTTTATTTCTATTTATAATATAATTAAAAAAGAAAACGGAATATTTTCTTTGGCAACACATTATTATGAATTGGACAAAGAAAAATTGGATATTCTTAAAGATTTAATTTTCGAAATATCAAAATACAAAGATAATGCTTTTATATTTGCTTCAGAATTATATGGTTAAAATATCTGTAATAATAAATACATATAATGAAGAAAGATATATAGAAAGGTGTCTTAAAAATCTGTTGTGGGCTGATGAAATTATAATTATAGATATGTATTCTTCTGACAATACTGTTAATATAGCAAAAAAATATACTAAAAATATCTATTTTCATAAAAGGGAAATCTCTGTATTATACGCAAGGAATTTTTCTTTAACTAAAGCAAATTACAATTGGGTATTTATTGTTGATCCTGACGAGATTGTTCCCTTTGAGCTTGTCAATAAGCTAAAAGAGGTTGCAGAAAATAATTTATACGATGCTGTTAGTATCCCATTTCAACTTTTTTTTCTAAATAGACCTTTATATTATGCGTATCCGATTACACATAAGATAAGATTTTTTAAAAAAAATGTAGCTAATTTTCCAAAAAGGGTTCATTCTCAACCTATAATAAATGGAAATATATTAACTTTAGAGGTAATTGATGATTATATTGTCAAGCACTACTCAGTAGATACAATAGGTAGGTTTTTAAAGAAAATTTTAAGATATACAAAAGATGAGGCAAGGCATAAATTTTTTTCTGACAATATTAAATTTAATTTATATAAGTTAATTAAAGCTCCAATCGCAGAATTTTATTATAGATTTTTTGTAAATAAAGGTTTTAGAGACGGTTTTTTAGGCTTTGTTTTTTGTATTTTTATGTCTATTTATAATTTTTTAATTTATTTTAGGTTATTCTTTATTCAATATCTTAATGGAGAAAGAAAAAGTTAATCTATCAATTATAATTTTATTTTTTAAAGAAAAAGAAAACCAATTTATCAATCTTTTGAAATCATTAGAGGAATTATCAAATTTTTCAATTAGTTATGAGATTATTATTATAAATAATTCTTCTAAAAATTTAAATTTAAATTTTAAAAACACCTTCTTTATAAATAATAATAAAAATTTAGGCGTAGCCACTTCAAGAAATCAGGGTGCATTAATTTCAAAAGGAGAGGTACTTTTATTTTTAGATGCAGATGTAATTGTCTTGATAGAAGATGTTTTAAGAGCTTATAATTATTTGATTAAAAATAAAAATATTGATGGGTTAGGTTTAGAGAGTGTTTCTTTAGATGGTAAAGTTCTTTCTAAATTTTTTAAATTACCTTCTTTTTGGTTTATTTTTTTTGAGATTTTTTGCATTGAAAAAAAATATAAAAGAATAATTGATCCTAAAATGGTTGAATTTGTTTCTGGCGGAACATTTATGGTAAAGAGATTCTCTTTTTTTAAGGTTGGATTATTTGATGAAAAATTCTCTTTATATGGTTGGGAGGATACAGATTGGTTTAAAAGGGCAAAAAAACTTAATTTAGTTATATTTTATTACCCATATTCTAAAATAATACATTTAATGCATACAAGTTCAAAGGCTACCTCTTTAAGGAGTGTGGATTTTTATTTTTCTAGTATTTATTATTATAAAAAACACTTTGGAAAAATTTTGGCTTTTTTTGTTTTATTATTTATATTATTTTTTTCTTTTTTAAGATTAATAATAAATATTTTTAAAAAAGATAAAGAAAAGAATAAACAATTATTAAGATTAATTAAAGGTATTATATTTTCATATATTAGATAAAACCAACTTTTGCTAAAGCAAAAATGTTTGAAAAACAATGTTGGGTCCATCATTGGATAGATAGAGTGATATGGATACAAAATTAAGTAAAAGTAATAATTTCATAAAAAGTTTTAATAATTTTTTATCACATTTAGATTTGGGTATAGACATTACAAAACAATGAATTGGATAGTTTCCAAACAACCTAACGAGCAAAGAGGATGCATATAACTTTTATATATCCTGATTATATGAAGGGCTCAGAAGGAAAATATTATGAGGGTATAGCGTCTTTATCGAGTGTTTTAAAAGAAGAAAATCATAAAGTAAAACTTATGCATTTAGTTTCTTATAAAGCACCAAAAGAAGCAGTAGAGGAGTTTTTAGAAAGATACAAGGAAACAGATATAATATGTTTTTCTTTTACAAGCAATACTTTTGATTTTATTGTTGAATTTGTAAACTTTTTAAGAAAAAGAAAGAAAATATTTTCTATATGCGGTGGTATACATACTATTCTTTGTCCTGACAAAACAATAGAGATAGATGGAATAGATGCAATTTGTATAGGAGAAGGTGAATATGCGTTAGTTAATCTTTGTAATAAAATGCAAAAAGATAAAGATATTTTTGATACAGAAAATATATGGTTTAAAAAGAATAGAATAATAATAAAAAATAAGCCGCTTCCGCTAATTGAAAATCTTGATAATTTACCTTTTCCAGACAGAGAGATATTTAATTACAAAATATTAAAGGATAGTCTATTTAAAAGATTAGTTTTTATGGCTTCAAGGGGATGCCCTTTTAGTTGTTCATATTGTTGCAATAAATCATTACGAGATCGTTTTAAAGGTAGATATGTAAGATTTAAAAGTGTTGACAGAGTTATAAAGGAAATTAAAATTGCTTTAGAGAAATATCCAGATACAAAGGAGATAAATTTTCATGATGATATATTAACTTTAAATAAGGATTGGTTTTTTGAATTTTCTTTTAAATATAAAAAAGAGATTAATTTACCTTATATATGCAACTCAAGATTTGATTTAATAGATGAGGATATAGTTTTAAGATTAAAGGAAAGCAACTGTTTTGCCATAAAGTTTGGTTTGGAGAGTGGAAATGATTTTATAAGAAATAAAATTCTAAAAAGAAACCAAAGCAAAGATTTGATATTAAAAGCAGTTAATTTATGTAAAAAATATTCTTTGGATATATATACTTTTAATATGGTTGGGATACCTTTTGAGAATTTGAAGTATTGTTTGGATACTGTAAAATTAAATTCTAAAATTGCACCAACCTCTATTCAGGTGAGTGTATTTTATCCTTATAAAAACACAGAACTTTATGATGTATGCAAAGAGAATAATTTTCTTACAGATAGAAAATTAGATAGTTATGGAGAAGACGATACGATTCTTAATCTAAAAGGTTTTAGCAGGAAAGATATTATATTTTCTAAAAAAAATTTTATAGATTTTGTTTTTTATTATAGATTTTCTTCTTTATTCCCAAAGTTTATAAGATTCTTTATTGAAGGATTTTTAGATTTTTTATGGCTGCATCCAAAAGCATTTTTTTATTTTATACCGGTAAGATTTGTTTTAAGAAATTATATTGATTTTTTAATGCGCATTAAAAATTTTTTAAAAAGAAAATCCTATGA
>Ga0272448_1007080_pt1 | contig 11952 bp, 10 predicted proteins | sample YNPCB0191_FD_202220 | JGI IMG/M metagenome (GOLD analysis project Ga0272448, IMG submission 202220) | Hot spring sediment microbial communities from Yellowstone National Park, WY, United States - YNP-CB-019-1 | ecosystem: Environmental > Aquatic > Thermal springs > Hot (42-90C) > Sediment... | reverse complement strand
AGGGTCGCGTATTCCTATAAGCTTATTGTGCGTCATCACCAGCACCGCATACGCTCCTCTTATCTTGGTCATTACGTCCGTTATTGCATCTTCTATGTTACACTCGCAAGATTCGGCTAAAAGCTTAAGGATAACCTCGCTGTCGCTGGTGGTTTCGAACTCGATCCCAGCGTTGCGCATTTCGTTACGAATCTGCGCTGCGTTGATAAGATCGCCGTTATGCGCGACAGCGATAGGGCCTAATTCGCAATCGCAAAGCATCGGCTGGACGTTTCGCAATATGCTGGCGCCGGTCGTGGAATAGCGTGTATGAGCGACGGCAATATGCCCGCGCAGTTCTTGAAGATGCTCTTCCTGGAAAACTTGAGTTACCAGGCCCATATCGCGGTGCATTCTAATCTTCTCGCCATCCGAGACAGCAATGCCTGCGCTCTCCTGACCCCTATGCTGGAGCGAAAACAGGCCGAAGAATGCGATCCTCGCGACGTCTTCCCCGCTACCGCATACACCAAACACACCGCATTCTTCTTGTATTTCCGGCACTTCTATCAATTCAATACCTTAAACGTCTCGTAGTTCGATTTAGATCAGAATGCCCCGCTGTCGGCTTCCATTGCTCTCGGTATGGCATTTCGCCAGCGGTCATTTATCTCTTCGATGCTTGCGCTTACGACCTCTACATCATTAACGCAAATCTCGAGCCTGTCTCCTCCTACATGGCCCAGCACGGTGCACTCTACATTTAACTCGTCCGCTATTTCTCTCAAAGCACCCAAATTGGCCTTGGCAAGCGATACTACCACTCTAGACTGCGTTTCGGCAAACAGTGCTGCCGCAGGAGCACAATTAGACAGCAGCGAAACTTTAGCGCCTACCATACCTATTATACAACTTTCAGCCAGCGTAATCGCTAGTCCGCCGTCAGCACAATCGTGAGCGGAGTTCAACAAGCCATTTTTGATAGCCTTGATAACCGCCTCATGAACTCGTTTCTCTCGCTTCATGTCCAAAAGCGGAGGTCGTCCCACAGTCAGCCCGTGTATGGTGTTCAGATACTCGCTTCCCCCAAGCGATTCGAGCTCGCATACTGGCGCGGTTTCGCCGTCGGTTCTCCATCCGGAGATTAGCACTATCACATCGCCTTCGTTCTTAAACCCTGCAGTGCAACGCTTTTCGACGTCGTCAATCAGACCAAGCATTCCAACTACCGGGGTAGGATAGATAGCCATCTCCGGAGTCTCGTTGTAAAAACTGACGTTTCCGCTTACAACTGGCGCATCGAAGAACTCGCAAGCCTGCGCCATTCCTTCAACCGCCTTTTTGAACTGCCAAAAAGCTTCCGGCTTTTCCGGATTGCCGAAGTTAAGGCAGTCGGTGACTCCCAAAGGTCTCGCACCGCAACACGCCAGATTTCTAGCGGCTTCCGCAACGGCAATCTGTGCGCCTACAAACGGGTCTAGATAGCAATATCTGGCATTGCAGTCTGTGACTATGCCGATTGCCTTCTTTGTGCCTCTTATCCTCAATACCGCTGCGTCAGAGCCGGGCAATACAACGGTGTTGGTCTGAACCATGTGATCATATTGTTCGTATACCCATTGCTTGCTTGCGATATTTGGCACGCTGATGAGCTTTAGCAGGACCTCATTATAGTCGTCCGGTTCAGGCAATGACGCCAGATCATAATTCTGCACACTTTTTAAGTATTCAGGTTCTTCAGTTTCGAGGTAATATGTCGGTGCTTCGTCGGCAAGCGATTTGGCCGGAACCTGTGCAACGAGCTCATCTCCGTCATAGACATGAACCAAGCCGTCGTCGGTAACTTCGCCGATCACAACAGCGTTAAGTCCCCACTTATTGAATACAGCAGCGACTTCTTCCTCGTGTCCCTTTTCGACTATGGCGAGCATTCGCTCTTGCGATTCGGAGAGCATTATCTCATAAGCGCTCATCCCTGTCTCTCGCAGCGGAACCTTGCGGATGTTGATTCTCATGCCGGTTCCGGCCTTAGCTGCAGTCTCGCACGTGGAGCAGGTGATGCCGGCCGCGCCCATGTCTTGGATCCCGACGATTCGACCAGTCTTGAGAGCTTCCAATGTCGCTTCGATCAGAAGCTTTTCGGTGAACGGATCACCCATTTGGACGTTGGACTTTCGACTTTCGGATTCTTCGGACAGTTCTACCGATGCGAACGTCGCGCCATGGATGCCGTCACGACCGGTGCGCGAGCCAACCAACATAACGGAATTTCCTGGTCCGGAAGCACGTGCATAGGCGATATCTTCGTGGCGCATCAATCCGACCGCCATCGCATTCACCAAGCAATTTCCGGTGTAGCAGTCCTCGAAACAGACCTCTCCGCCAACCGTCGGCACTCCAACGCAGTTGCCGTAGAACGCGATTCCGCTTACCACATGTTCGAACAGATACCTATTGCGCGCATTATCAAGCTTTCCGAATCTCAAGCTATCCAGACAAGCTATCGGCCTCGCGCCCATGGTGAAAATATCGCGCAGGATTCCGCCCACGCCGGTAGCCGCTCCCTGAAACGGTTCTACCGCCGACGGATGATTGTGGCTTTCCATCTTCATCGCGATGCCCCAACCATCGCCGATATCTATTACGCCGGCGTTCTCCAGCCCAGCGCCTTCGATGGCCTCTTTATACCTTTTGAATAGCTTGAGAATGGGGCGTGAATATTTGTAGCCGCAATGCTCGCTCCACATAACGGCATACATTCCGACTTCCGTATAGGTCGGATGTCGCCCCAGCACCTCGACTATCCGTTCGTATTCCTGATCGTTCAATCCCATCTCGCGGTAGATGGCGGGATCGATTGGTTTCGTATCGGTTATTGATTTCTTAGGTTCAGTTACGGCCACTATACAAGCCTCTCGACAATCGACTTAAGAATATACAACCCATCCTCGCTGCCAAGCATGGATTCTACGGCTCGTTCCGGATGAGGCATCATTCCAGCAACGTTGCCGCGTTCGTTTAATATCCCAGCGATGTTGTTTAGGGATCCGTTAGGGTTCGCCTCATCGGTGATGTCCCCGTTCTCATCGCAGTATCTTAGCAAAACGCGGTCATTGTCTTCCAGGGCAGCCAAGGTCTCGGGATCACAATAGTAGTTGCCTCCGTGATGAGCTATTGGTATCCGCAAAACCTGGCCCTTACGACAAAGATTAGTGAAATTGCTCGTCGAGTTCTCAACTCGGACGCTGACGTAGCGGCATATAAATCGCAGACCAATATTCGGAATGAGCGCGCCGGGAAGCAATCCTGCTTCACAGAGTATTTGGAACCCATTGCATATCCCGATCACTAATCCGCCGTTGTCGGCAAACTCACGCACTGCGCTCATAACGGGGCTAAACTTGGCTATTGCTCCGGTGCGCAGGTAATCTCCGTAGGAGAATCCACCAGGCAGAATGATGCAGTCGAAACCATCGACACTCGCGGATTGATGCCATATATATTCGACCGGTTGTTTCAGAATGTCTCTTACCGCAAAGTAAGCATCCTGGTCGCAGTTCGATCCGGGAAACTGAATTACGCCAAATTTCATTGTCATGACCTATGAATCTCGAAGCGATAGGTCTCCGTATTCGGATTCGCCAGCAGCTTGCGGCACATTTCGTCTACCGCTTGCTCAAGGTTATCGTCTTCATCGGACAGTTCGATTTCTATGAACTTACCTATGCGAACGCTTTGGACGTTTGTAAAGCCAAGGTTCTCTAGTGCGCCCTGAACCACTTTGCCTTGAGCATCCAATAGGGCAGGTTTAAGGGTTACATACACGTTAGCTTTTGCCATAGGGCTACTCGTCCTTTGGTGAAGGTTTGTTTTAATCCAATCCCAACCGCTTGAAAATCTTATCCACGTTTCTTAGATGATGCGTCAGGTCGAAGCATTCATCCAGCTCTTGCGGCGATAGGCGCGTGTTCACTTCTTCGTCTTGTTCAAGTGCTTGGCGGAAAGGAACTTTTTCGTCCCAACACTTTGCAGCAGCACGTTGACAAACTTTATATGCGTCCTCGCGAGTCATCCCCTTGCGAATCAACGCCAATAGGACGTGCTCGCTGTAGACGAGTTGTCCCATCATCTCCAAGTTTCGCTGCATATTATCCCTGCGGACTTCGAGTCTTTCCAACAGCCTGGTCATCGAGTTTAGCATAAAGTCCGTTGCAAGGAAGCTGTCCGGAATTATTATTCGTTCTGCCGAAGAGTTAGTAAGGTCGCGTTCATGCCAAGAGACTATATTCTCCATCGCAGGCTGAGCGTTTGCACGAACGACTCTGGCGAGCCCACAGATAGTTTCAAACCGCCAAGGGTTGCGCTTATGAGGCATCGCCGACGAACCCCTCTGGCCCGGCAGGAACATCTCCTGCACTTCCAAAATTTCAGTGCGCTGGAGATTGCGCATCTCGGTCGCGAAGTTTTCCAGACTCGAAGCTATCATTGCAAGTGCTAAGAGAACCTGAGCATGTCTGTCGCGCTGGATGATCTGCGTGGAAACTGGCGCGGGCTTCAATCCGAGTCGCTTGCAAACGAACTCTTCTATCTCAGGGTCGACGTTACCGAATATGCCGACCGCGCCCGATATCTTCCCTGTGCCGATTTCCTCTCGTGCCGCACGCATGCGCTCCAAGTCGCGCTGCACTTGCGAATACCACACGGCCATCTTGAATCCGAAAGTGATCGGTTCAGCCTGCACGCCGTGTGTTCGACCAATCATCGGGGTCATCTTGTGTTCTTTTGCAAGCTTAGCAATTGCGGCGAGGAGCTTTTCCAAATCTTCGATTATTATGTCACACGCCGCTCGCATTCTTAGTGCTATGGCGGTATCCTCGATATCGTAGCTGGTTACTCCGTAGTGCACATATCGACCTTCGTCTCCGAGATTCTCCGTGACGCATTTGACGAACGCTATAAGGTCGTGTGCCGTCTCTTTTTCGATTTCTTCGATCCGTTCAACCGAAAACTTAGCACCAGCCTTTATCTTCTCGGAGGTTCCTGCAGGAATTACTCCGAAATGTTCCCAGGCCTCGCACACGGCGATTTCCACATCCAGCCAGCTCTGGAACTTCGATTCCTCGGTCCAGATGGCCTTCATTTTAGGAAGGCAGTAGCGTTCGATCATCTTTGTTGCCAGTTTCCTTTGAGTTTGTGTTTTATAAGTCTAGTTCTTTCTCTTTCAGCAACTGAACGTCTTCTAATCTAGAAATCACGAACTCAGTAAATGCTTCAGTTTGCCGCTGCCATCTTAGCCTTGAAGGCCTTCACCTTCTCGCGCAGCTCCGGATACTTTACACTCAATATCTGCGCAGCCAAAATGCCAGCGTTTCGTGCTCCGTCTATGGCTACTGTGGCTACCGGGACGCCCGGCGGCATTTGCACCATTGACAGCAGCGAATCCAATCCGTTCAGCGCCGCAGATCTCGTAGGGACTCCAATTACGGGCAGTGGAGTCAGCGCGGCGATCACTCCGGCCAAATGCGCAGCCATACCAGCTCCTGCTATGATTAATTCGTAGCCATTTGCTTCTGCATTCTTGGCGAACTCTGCAACCGCCTCCGGATTGCGGTGCGCCGACATCACGAACGTCTCGTTTGCAACTCCGAACTCGTCCAACGCGTCTGCAGCTTTTGCCATAACCTCCGCGTCAGATTTGCTACCCATCAGAATCGCTACTTTTCCGGCCAATAGCTCCTCCCTTTCTGTTTCTCAGACGAAGACTTAGATTTTCAAATCCGTCCGGGATATGTGGATCAGTCTATTATGCTGCCCTGAGCCTGTTACCAGCCTAGGTATAAGCATCCGACTATAGCAATCTGGCTCCTATGTCGCGCCTGTAATGAGAGCCTTCGAACCGAATCTTCTCGACGCCAGAATAGGCTTTGTCGATGCACTCCTTGTAGGAATCTCCCAAGGCAGTTACGCCAAGCACGCGGCCACCGGAAGTTATCGTATAACCGTCTTTGCTTTCGGTGCCCGCGTGGAGTATCAAAACGCCCAATTCATCGGCTCTATCGAGGCCCGTAATGACTTTTCCCTTCTCGTAATCTCCCGGGTATCCGCCGCTCGCCATCACGACACACAGTGCTTTTTTATCATACCAGTTAACAGCGGCTCTGTCGAGAGTTTCCGAGGCAACAGCCAGGCATGCGTCGATCAAATCACTAGACATAAGGGGCAACACAACCTGCGTTTCGGGGTCGCCAAATCTACAGTTAAACTCGACTATTTTCGGTCCGGCACTCGTTATGGCCAAACCGGCATAGAGGACCCCCTTATAGCGGATTCCGCGCCTCGCCAGTGCTTTGAGCGTGGGTTGTATTATGCTGTTTATAACTTTGGTTCTAATCTCTTCGGTTACCACGGGCACAGGTGCATAGCATCCCATTCCTCCCGTGTTAGGTCCTTCGTCCTTGTCATAGGCACGCTTATAATCCTGCGCGGGGACCATTGGCACGAAAGATTCGCCATCAACAAAGCACATAAACGAAGCCTCCGGGCCATCCAGATATTCTTCTATCACTACTCTCTTCCCGGATGTGCCGAACACCATCTTGCGCATGATTAAGTCTACTGCTTGATGAGCCTCGTCTTTGGTCTTGCTCACGAACACACCCTTGCCCGCAGCTTCGCCGTCCGCCTTCACCACAATCGGATCATCAGTCTTGCTGGCCGCCGAATCGATATAAGCATCAGCCTTGTCGGGATCGTCGAAAACTTCACACGCAGCGGTGGGGATGCCGTTCTCAAGCATCAATTGCTTTGCAAAGACCTTACTGCCTTCCATCTGCGCAGCCTCGGCGCAAGGCCCGAAGGCGACAAGACCTCGACTTTCCAATTCATCTACAAGTCCTGCGATTAGCGGCGATTCCGGGCCGACTACTGTCAAGTCGATATGCTCTCGCTCGGCAAAGTCCGCTATTGATTTTATGTCTGTTGCGCTTCCCTTTACACGCTCTGCTACCTGAGCTATGCCTGCATTTCCTGGCATAGCATAAAGTTTCTTTACTTTGTCGCTTTGCGCGAGTTTCCAAGCGAGCGCATGTTCGCGCCCGCCGCTACCCACAACAAGAACTTTCAATCGTACCTCCACACAGTAGCGGGTTGTTGCGATATAGCGCGCATTGCGAACTTTCGCCGCCGCAACAACCCGTCCTCAATCTTCTTCGTAGCCTTCGTATAGGTTCTCAAACGAGGCAAACTCTCTAACGAAGCCCAACTTGACGGTCCCAGTAGGGCCGTTTCTGTGCTTCGCTATTATAACTTCCGTAGTCTCGACGTGCCTCTGGTCGGGGTCGGATCCGTCGCCGGTTTTGCCTCGCACAGCTTCCGTATCCTCAATTTCTTTGACCACATAATACTCCGGCCTGAAGAGCAGCATAACGAGATCTGCCTCGGCCTCTATCGACCCCGATTCTCTCAGGTCTGAGAGCATAGGGCGCTTATCTTCTCTCTTTTCCGGTGCTCGACTAAGTTGCGAGAGCGCCAACACAGGCACTTTAAGTTCTCGCGCTAATCCCTTCAATCCTCGTGCGATCTCGGATATCTCTTGTTGTCGATTATCGAGGTTTTTTTGAGAGCGCATCAACTGAAGATAGTCGATAACCACAAGTCCTAATCCGTGTTCAGCCTTCAGCCGGCGGCACTTAGCTCGCATCATTAGCGGAGTCATGTCCGTAGAGTCGTCTATGTAGATCGGCGCGTCCCAAAGCACGCTTGCGGCTTTCGCTAGGCGATCCCATTCCTCATCCTGGAAGTAACCTGTGCGCAAACGATGAGCGTTAGCTCGCGCCTTGGCGCACATCATTCTTTGTACCAATTGCTCTGCGGACATTTCAAGACTAAAAATCGCCACAGTCTGTTTGGACTGTGTCGCAGCATTGACAGCAATGTCCAGAGCTAATGCGGTCTTGCCCATAGACGGCCTGGCGGCGATGATAATTAGATCGGACTGCTGAAGTCCTGAAGTCATGTGATCGAGTCTAACAAAACCCGTTGGAACGCCAGACGCCTCGCCCTTGTCGTGATACCTGCGATCTATCCAATCCCAGGTTTGCATTACGAGAGGTGTAATCGGCCTGAAATACTCACCGATCCTCCGTTGGGCTACGCCAAACACGAGACGCTCAGCTCTATCGGTAACAGCGTCGATGTCCTCTTCTTCGTTTTGGGCCATGCCGATAATCTCGGTCCCGGCTGCTATAAGTTTTCTGAGGATCGACTTTTGTTCGACTATGCGCGCATAATACTCGATATTGGCGGCAGTAGGCACGGAATCTACAAGCGCCATAAGATACTCCGTGCCTCCGCATTCCTCCAACTTACCTCGCTTACGAAGTTCCTCTTGAAGAGTGATTATGTCGCAGGGCTCGTCGCGTTCGGCCAAGGCCGCCAGCGCGTCGTAAATTTCTTGGTGGGCCGGCCTATAGAAGTCCTCGCCGCGCAATATCTCAAGCCCTTTTTCGAGTGCCGTCTTTTCGATCATCATCGATCCAAGCGTCGATTGCTCGGCCTCGATGTTCTGCGGCGGCACTCTACCCACTACTGACGCAGCCCGTTCCATTTGCGTCTATTCTTCCTTCTTCGAGGTCACTTCGACATGAATGGTTGCCGTCACATCATGGTGCAGTTTCACCGGCACTTCGTATGTACCGATGTTCTTGATCGGCTCCTCAATGTGAATCTTGCGCTTGTCGATGCTTATCTTATGCTGTGCCAACAGAGCATCAGCGATTTCTTGTGCGGTAACGGAGCCGTAGAGTTTCGTGCCCGTACCGGTCTTTCCTTCGATGATCACACGCGCACCTTTCAGCCTTTCGGCTATCTCCTCCGCTTGCGCGCGCAACTGTTCGCCTTTAAGCTCCAACAGTCTGCGTTTTTTCTCCAGGTTCGCCAGCGCACCTGCGTCGGCGATAATCGCAAGCTTTCGCGGCAGAAGGAAGTTGCGAGCATAGCCTTCCGCTACGTTGACGACGTCGCCCGACTTGCCAAGGTCTTTAATATCGCGCGTAAGGATTACTTTCATTAGCTGATCTCCTTTTATTTGCAGAAGCAATAGGCAATCGTATTAACTGCAAAGCTTTGCTGCAGCGTTAATTTCGATATTGCAATCCAAGAAGCAAACTGCGGTTGTCTTTATAAAAAACATCCGCAATGCCTGCATAGATTCCAATTGGTCTCGAAAGTCCTAGAATGCCTCGAACTTCGGCTTCTGGTTCATTAGGTCTAAACAAATCGACAGATAAAAGAGCATTACTGCCAATGGGCCAATCGCAGCCAACACCTATACGAGAGGCATACAGACCATAGCGCAACACGCCCCCAGAGCCTATCAGCCGACCCGCCTGGAGTATGCCTTTCGTATTTTCCCCGACATTATAACTGCCTATTCGATACAACGCATCTTGTCCGCGCAGCAGCGTATAATAGACGTCAAATCGATAATTGCCAGTATCCGTGTTCCATAGCGAGTTGATGCCGGTGCCGCTTTCAGGTGCCTTTCGCTTAGGTTCGGGTTCGACGGAGGTCCTTCGACCGAATCGCTTGTTTAGGCTCTGCAACAGTTCCTTTGCTTCAGCACTGGCCTCCGCAGCATTTCGAATGGTCATCCGCAGGTTTTCTTGTAACTGTTGATCTGTTGCAAGATCTCTGATTCCTGTGCCAGCGTCGTTGAGCTTTGCCGTCATCTCCGCGGTATTTGCCGTCGCACGGTTTAAGTTGTCCAACGCTTGGCTAACCTTAGCAAGCACCTCATCGACGTTGTCCGTGCGCCGATTTAAAGCCGCAACCAACTGACGAGCTTGTGAGATCGCCTCGTCGAGGTTACGGATCGTGTTTTCAGCCTGTTCAAACAGGCTGTTAGTTTTCGGACGGACATCACCGGCAAACATTTGCTTTGCCTGGGCCGTGAGATCTGCCGCATTGGCGCTTGCGTTATCCAGATTGGCCATCGTCGATGCAAATTGGGGTGCCGCCTGGTCTACTATTTCCTTGGATCGTTCAGCAAGCGATGCTGCGGAGTGTGCGGCGCTATTGATGGTAGTAACGGTGTCTTTTATCGAGGCGATCATGCGCTCGTCTCCGAGTAGTTTGTTCAAACCCTTGACGGATGCGCGCAGATCGTTCAATAATTCGCCAGTTTGTTCCATTAACTGTTCGGGCTGCGTGACTACGGCCGTTCGTATTCTGGCGCCGGCTCGGAGTGAGTTTTTGCTCTTGCCTGGCGATATTTCGATATAATTCTCACCAATGAAGCCGCCCGTGGTTATTCGCGCTATCGAATCGACGGGAACTTTGCACGCGTTATCAATTCGCATTTCCACTCGAGCCTTGTTGTCTACCAGACTAGTACGAGACACAATCCCGATTTCGACTCCTGACATACGTACAATGGCGCCTCGGTCAAGCCGCTGAGCATTCGGGAAAATGCCGTAGATAGGATAACTTGCAGCTCGGAGCCGCAAACCTCCCAGGAACCAGTAGACGAAGATAAGGGCCACGATCCCTATGAAGACTATCAAACCTACTTTCGCTTCGCTTCTTAGCCTCACTGTCAGAGCTCTCCCAAACTCCAAACCGACTAGCCGTTAATACGGATCGGCCCTTCGGTGCTGCCTTCCATGAACTGTCTAACAATAGGATTTTCGCTACGCTCCATTTCTTCTACTGTTCCTTCTGCGACTATTCGGCCCTCATGCAGCATAGCAATACGGGTAGCCGTGCGCTTGATGGTCGGAATATCGTGCGTGACCAGGACAGACGCCACCGACAGTTCGTTACCGGTCTTAACAATCAACTCGGCAATCGTTGCCGAAGTGATCGGGTCAAGTCCGGCCGTCGGCTCGTCATAGAGCACTATTTCCGGATCAAGTGCCAGCGCCCTTGCCAGTCCCACTCTCTTTTGCATTCCTCCTGAGAGTTCCGAAGGCATAAGCTGTTCGGTTCCGGACAAGCCTACCATTGCCAGTCTCGATCTTACCGCCTCGGCTATTTCCTCTTCCGAAAGGCGCGTATGTCTTCGCAGACCAAACGCAACGTTTTCGAAGACATTCAGAGAATCGAACAACGCCGCATATTGAAACACCATTCCGATTCGCTTACGGATAGGGTCCAGCTCACTCTCTCGCAATTGGGATATGTCCGTGTCGCCGATCAATATTCGGCCTGCGTCTGCCCTAAGGAGTCCTCCCAGGCATTTCAAGAGAGTGCTCTTTCCGGCTCCCGACATGCCCATTACGGCCAGCGTTTCACCCTTGTCAACGTGCAAGTTAACGCCTCGAAGAATCGTCTTCCCGGCGACTCTATATGAGAGCTCAATCGCAGTAATCACAGGAACGCCGTCTTGCCGCCGAACATTACATAGGCCAAGAAGAAGTTTAGAATATATATCACCACTATCGATATAACTACCGCATTGGTGGTTGATCTGCCCACACCGGTTGCTCCGCCCGTGGTTTGCAGTCCTTGTTGCGATCCGACTATCACGATCACCACGGCGAAGAAGATCGTCTTAACAAGTCCCAACACTACATCCGACGGAAGGACTTGTGTTTTCAAACTGCTGATGTAGCCTCCTCCAGCGACTCCGTTAACAACCGCGACCAAATAGCCTGCAGATGTGCCGACGATATCTGCAAGCACAGCAATTAACGGCAGCATAATCATAGCCGCGAGCAAACGCGGTACTACCAGATATTGCACAGGACTGATGGCAAGTGCTCTCAGAGCGTCTATTTGCTCAGTCACCTTCATCGAACCCAACTCGGCAGCAATAGCGCTACCCGAACGCGCCGCAACTACAACAGCCGTCAGCACAGGTCCTATCTCGCGTGCAATCGAGAGTCCTACTACCGCGCCGGTGTAGCTTCCCACGCCCCACTTTACTACAAGCTGGGACATATAAAGGGACAAAACCGCTCCCGAAAATGCTAC
>Ga0272448_1007078_pt1 | contig 11953 bp, 6 predicted proteins | sample YNPCB0191_FD_202220 | JGI IMG/M metagenome (GOLD analysis project Ga0272448, IMG submission 202220) | Hot spring sediment microbial communities from Yellowstone National Park, WY, United States - YNP-CB-019-1 | ecosystem: Environmental > Aquatic > Thermal springs > Hot (42-90C) > Sediment... | reverse complement strand
ATGTCGAGGTTGTCGCTGTCGAAGTACGGGAGCAGGCCAGCCTTGTGGAACAGTTCGCGGAGCTCTGCGGCCCACTTGTGAAGTTGCCTCCGCTGGTGCTGCGGGTCGCCCGAGAGCTTTCCCTCGATCGGTTTCCAGAGCACAGGCCGCTGGAGCGACGGTTTCCCATGGGGCGGCTTCAGGTCGTCGGGTACAAGTACCGTTCCCCCCGCCTTCTCGATGACGAGGAGGTCGTCGTAGTCCGGCGGCGGAACGCCCTCCTTCAGACAGGCCGCGAACTTGTAAGAACCGAGCCGCTCGCGTCTGTCCCTGTCGTTGCGGAGGATATCGAAGGGGATGTGACCGACGATGAGTGCCAGGTACAACTCGGTATCCGAGTAAACACCGCCCAGGAGCGCGAGCCGGGGCTCCATGGGCTTCCAGTCGCGGAAGACCTCTCCCCTGTCCCGGAGGAGACGACCGGTACTGCGTATGGCTGGCTCCTTTTCTGAGCGTTTGTGGAGGACTTCTTCCCGCAGTGCACGGATGTTCGGTGTGGGAGTCTGTGCGACTGCGTCGGGAAAGATGGCCTCCATGATAAGGCGGTTCATTTCTGCGAGATCCTCGGGAGAGAGCACGCCGCGCTTCTGCCGTGCGACCAGTTCCGCGGTACGTGCGGACAGCTTGAGTTTCGCGACAGCTTCGTCAGAGAACAGGCCCGCCTTGCAGATGGCCGCGTTCAGTGCTTCGATCAGGTGCGCCTTGATGGCACGGGAGGGTTCGGCGTTGTCCAGAACAAGCGATTCGATGGTCTCTTCGAGCTGGCTACGGAGGTTCTTGTCGAGTGCCCTCCACAGGCTTGCGATCGGTTCCGCATCGCGCCCGTCGTGGAGCGACTTCGTGAGGTCCGGCCAGTTCAGGATCTGATCCTCCCTGAGCATCGGGAATCCCTGCGGCGTCGGCTTCAAGGTTTTGTTGCCGTAGCCTGGGGCAAGCTCGCGCCCCGGCTCGAAGGTATTTATGCCCCAGTGGTAAAGCTTGTCGGCACCCATGCAAATGGCCAGGAGGTTTGCCTCGAGAAGCGTATCTTGGGCGGCACCGCGAATGAGCTGGGTGCTGTGGGCGGCGGGTGCGGGCCGAGTCATCGCTTTCAGTCTAAGCGTGGCACAGGCGATCCGCTTCGGGTCGTCGTCAATGTAGGTCCATGTCCCGCCGAAGCCGTGGACGATCTTGATCGCCCAGATGGGGTCAATCATGAAATCCGCGTCGGGGACGAGCTTGAGTATCTCGTCCTCGATAGCCTTACGCAGCCTCCAATCGCGCCCCTTCTCGTGCGGTCCGCTCCACCAGTACCCTATCGCCCCGAGGTCGTCCGGTTGATCCGGCTTCAAGACACCATCCTCGCGCGCAGCCCTGAAGATGATTTCCAGCGCCTTTGCATACCCCGGCACGGGCTTCTTCGGCAGGTCCCAAGTGAACTCGGAGCCGAGCAGGAACAGCTTGAGGCACTTGCCCGGATCGTTCTGTCGGCAGAAGGCGACCGTCCTCGCATAGCCTTCGGCATAGTACTTGATGATGTCCGGGTGCATGGGGTTAGTGGAGTCCTCGTCGAGGAGCATGCCCCGGTCGAGGAGTTCCTGCTTCGTCACGCCCAGCTTTTCCGCGAATTTGTCTACGTTCTTGATGACGCAGCCGCAGGAGCCGAACTTCAGCCCCATAACCATACCGTATTTGCGGCACAGCTCCGACAGCGTGCGCAGCCTGTCGGCATCGCGCGGCGAATCCTCGTCGGCGTTGCCTATGAAGGTGTGAGTGAAGCCGAGGTCGCGGAAGTATCTGACGTCGCGCTCGTGCTCCTCGGCGGTCCGCGCGAAGCGGTGACCATCCCAGAGAATGTAGTCGAATGCGGCCTTGCCACGCCCTTGTTCTTCCGCGCCCGACAGCGTCAGAGCTCCCGTCATCGCCGCCGCGCACGCAAGGGCTAACGCACCGGTTCTGTACCGCCCCCTGCACATCGCTCTCACCTCGGCTCAGTAGTCCGTCGCGAACCGGTCCTTCGTCCGCAGCCCGTCCAGCTCTACCTCGACACCTTCCGGCTCGTAGTTCACTATCGTCCGGAAGGTCTTGCCGTCGTTCAGGATGACCTTGACGCCTATGGCGTCAGCTTGTCCGTCATTGGCCCTGCGGACCGGGAGACGTTCGACAGAGCGGACGTGGCCCGAAAAGAAGGCGACAAAATCCGTAGCGGCGACGTCGCGTCGCCGGACCATCATGTCACAGCTCCCGCCGCGCTCGCCGTAGTTCCATGTCAGTATCTCGGTGGCAGGTGCACCGAGCATGACCATTCGTCCGCCGCCTTCTTGCCAGGATTCGTCGGTCCTGGCGTACCTGTGCGACGATACGCCTCCGCCGTATACGATGCCGGCGGTCTTGTTGTCAGCCTTTGTCGTCCACGACCCACGCCTGTCCTCGGTGGGTACGGATATTGTCGAACCCGCGCCCTTCAGGTACCAGTCCACGGTACGCGGCTTGTCGTTTCTCACCCGGTCTACCACCAACACGCCGTCAGCGATCAGCGCGAATGTCCGCGTGATGACCGCCCCCGGGTAGTGCTTGTCGCTCGTTGCCATCACGTGCTGAACAGGCCCCTCGACATCCACCGACAGCACCTTCGCGGGCACGCTTTTTTGGAGCTCCTCGTCCACGATGATGATGCTCTGGCCGAACGAGGAATGGTTATAAGACCCGCCTCCGATAGAGCGGAGCTGGGGGGAGCTCTCCGACGTGATCGAGAGCGAGCAGTAGTCGTGTGAGCCGCGGAAGATGCTCGCGCCCCAATTCATCATCACCTCCGTCCCTTTCCAGCGGAGCCTCGTGGCGGAGGACAGATGGAGGCCATCGGTCGGCGGAGGAAGCTTCGCCAGGAATGGCTTCCCGGCAAACCTCTGTTCCTTGAGGAAGTCTAAGTAGGCTGCTGGGCCTTTGTTCCAGGTGAATCCCATCGCCTCTGCCGCAGGGGAGAAGACGATCTTGTAGAAACGCTCGTCGTAGTGGTCTATTCCGAGGCGGTAGAGAAGCTCCATGCTCCAGAAGATCGGTGCAAGCGACGCGGTATGGTAGTGCCCCTCACCGCAAAGTCCGTCGTCGTCGAATGCCCACTTGATCTGTTCCAGGAGTCCGAGCGGCCCGGAATAGGCACGGGCGACGAGCGGCCAGTTCCGAGCAACTATCCCGGCGTACATCACCGGGTAGGCGATGACATCCTCCATGTTCGAGAATCCCACATAATGATTGCTCATCTGGATCGCCGCCGGGACGATGAACCCCTCGATGATCTTTTGCCGCGCCTCTGGACTCATGTCCTTGGCGAGAAGATCGAAGGAATCCAGGACAGGCCGCGCGGGGAAGTACCAGGGGGACCGCATTCCCACCATTAGCCAACCTAACCCGAGCGTGTTCCCCACAATGATGCCGTTCGATATTCGCTCCACCCGCTTCGATGCCCACTCCTTCTGCAGTTTTGGGAAGACCTCGGCATAACGAAGCAGGATTGCCGTGCCCTTGTCGAGGTACTTCCGATCACCTGTCCGGTCGTAGAGCCACGCGCTATTCCGAAGCGCGAATACGACCGTCTCGCTTGGGAGAGCTGCATCCTCAAGGGTGGCAGGGTTCACCGCGTCTGCTACCTCTGCGACCTTCTTGTCGGTCGGGTCGAACCCTGTGATTGCCGCGGGCAGGTCCTTTCGGCTTCCCATCAAGGGGAAGTTGATCTTCTCGTCGGCGATCGGGACAGTGACGGTGAGGTACTCGATGGGGTCGGACGACCAGTGGAGCGTCGTCTCCGAGTCTTCGATTCCCTGGGCGCTGACGCGGACCTCGAAACGCTCCGAGTAGAGGGGGGGCTTGGTCGCGGCCACCGCCGACGGTAGTGAAATGGTTGCTTGGACTGTTTTCACCTCACGCGGGGCCAGGTCCACCTTCTCCTGAGAGAGTACGGCTTTGGCGTGCGGAGCGTTCCAAGGTAGAAGCTTGACGACCGCAGTCACGGGGCGGTCGAGGCAATTCGCCACCCGCAGATCGTACGTGAAGACGAGGTCCTTTCCGGCCCCCCATTGATATGGTGCCTTCGCTTGGTCGCGACTCACATCCACAGCTTTCTTGCAAAACCGGAGGTGCCGGACCCAGATGCGGCGATCCGGTCCCTGAATCGAGCGATTTCTTTCCGAGATCCCCCCCGAAAAAAGTAGCCCCCGGGCGGCCGGGTCCTTGACTGCTATACCCTTGTAATCGCCTGCCTTCTTGATTTCCTCCGGATAGCGGAGATTGACCCAGACGGTACGCCAATCGAATGCATCGTGGGCGCTATCCAGGGCGTACCAATGGGAGATGTCGCCCGGCTCGGGATAGTTCTCGAGCGAGAAGTTCAAGCGAGCGCGTCCGTCCGCTTTGGCCTCGATTTTGATGAGATCGTAGTCGCGCGGCTCGAGGCCGATTGACTTGAGGTCGAAGCGTCCACTGAAACCGCCCTCCGAGCAGTCTGCGAAGAGCACTTTTTCGCCGCGAGGCCCATCGGGGCGAAACTCCACCTTGCCTTGCAGATTGCCGATACCGTCCGGACCATCGAGCTCGGAGACGACCTTCGCGAGATCCCCACCCTGCTCCGCCATCAGCAGAGAACAGACGAGCAGCGCGCAAGCCGTCACCCATGGTAAAGACACAGGCCTCGGGAATCTCCTCCGCTGCGCCGTACCGTATTTCATCTCACCCTCCGGTGCAAACCCCGCAGTAGCTCTTCGGCTCCCTCCCCTCCGAGGGAAAGAAGTTCGAAAAGCCTCGACTATGCTCACGTGCGTCCCGGATTTCTCCGGTGCACACAGTAGTGTTCGATCTTCGGCTCGCAATCTCCATGTGCTCGATCCGTTCTACGGCAGATCAGCCAGGTCTCCATGAGGAAGCAGCCGAGAATCTCGGCTCCTTCGCATTCGGATTTTCTTTCGATCCGTCATCCTCTCGCACCGACAGAGCGTTGACTCCCATCGGACTTCCCTCGATCCGGGCACCTATGATGTTCGTGCTGGTCCCGTAACCGGAGTCAATTCCCCGAAGGCTTGTCTGCCACCAGATTTTACTCATTTTTCTCCTACGCAGCAACTGCTTCGGCCGATTGGGCAATTGCCGCAGACCGGGACCGGTCTGCTCTGACCGCTTGGTCCGCAGGGAACGCAACCACACTGGCGCCGCTACTCCCGCCACGCTGGGACACCTCCGGACACCTGTTCTTCTCCACCCCTACGCCTTCTGCCTTCGCGAAACCGTACACCCACCGATTCGGCCGCACATTCAGTCTCCTTGATAGCATTCGATAGCTCGTCTAAAATGGACTCGCAGGAGACAAGACAACCGAAAGATGGCCTCGATCCGGAAGCGGCGAAGTTTGCTGGTCGTGTTGGTGCTTTCGATTTCCACACTCGCCGCAGAAGTACAGATTGACCCACCGCGTCACGCATTTATCCAGGGGGAAAAGTTCTACATCCGCTTGGATGTGGCGAAGAAGTGCCGCGTCGTCCTGTCGGACTGGCAAGGACGCTACGAGTACCTTGTGGCCACGATGGCTCCGGGCGAGCAGCGCTCGGTTTGGATAGACACGCTTGACCTCCGACCGGGCGAGTATCACTTGTTCGGGGTCGAGACGGACGTGACGCTCAGGATCGTGCCGCCGAAGGGCGAGCATCTTCGGATCGGCTTCATGAGCGACCTCCCGGACGTGCTATCTGCGGCGCAGCACGGTGCGGATTTCGTGGTTTTTCCTGTAGGACACTGGCTCTTCGACAAGGCGCTTGCACGGGGTCTCTTCTCCGTCCCCCTGCTCCAGATCCATACGGCACTTTCGCCGCGCTGGAATCCCGACGTGGCGGACGAGCTCAAGGCGGCCGGGCTGGCGGAGGCGGACTGGGCTTCGCTGTTCGGCCAGGTTGTCGCCCCCTCGCTGAAGATGCTTCGTGTCAATGACGGGTATTATCCCTGTCCGAGGAGCAAGGTCGCTCTCCGCTATGCCGAGCCGCGAACCGAGACGCTGCTCTCGAAACTCGATCACCCCGGGATCGAGGCCGTCGCCCTCGACGCCGACTACGGGCTGAAAATGCTTCCCAGCGGCGAGGGGCTGACGTGTTTCTGCCAGTGGTGCCGCGGGCACTTCCTCATCGCGACCGGGCAGGAGCCCCCTGAGCTTGGACCTCGGCCGCCTGGGCTGATCGCCGGCGATCCCTATCTGCTCTGGGACAGATGCCTCGGCCATCCCGGCCCTTTTTCCTCGCCCTCGGTCGAGCTCTTCAATGCCTCTCTCAAAGAACACTGCTCGCGGCCGGCGGTGCAACTACCCGGAGGTTATCGTGGGGAGTTGGACGCCGTCGTGGCGGAGGCCGTCGTCAATGGGACGGGCGGCGAGAACGCCGGCCTCTGGCTCGACTTGGCTCGTGCCCAGATGAGGCAGCCGCGGCCGCTCTGGCTCATGGTCTCCGAAGCAGCGGATGAGGCCGCCCGTCGCAGGGCGGGTGTGGTGGGAGCGTTTCGCGGCGCCTCACGAATCCTCTTCCGCGGTTCGATGCCGACGGCCGCACCGGAGCTTCGGCTTGCCGGCCTGCTCGGCGCCAGACTCGAGGCGGAGAATGCGCCAGTCGGGCTCCTTGCGAGTCGGACTGCGGATGCTTTCCAACAGTTGATTGACTTCCATCAGGCCCGCGACCTGGCCGCACAGGGCAAAACGATCCCCAGACACTCGAAGCATCTCGCTGCCCTCGAGCTGGCCTACGCGGCCCTCCTCCGAAGCGGCATTCCGTTCCGGGTGGTCCTCGAGGATGACATACCGCAGGGGCTCAGCACGGTCATCCTCGTCGGAATTGACCACTTGCCCGCCGACCTCCCCGGCAGGCTTGCGGGCGTCCAACTCCTTGCCGACAGGGGAACCCGGGTTGGCGTCAACGCGAGGCCGATTGACTTCGACTTCAGTCGGTGGAACGAGAAAGCGGAGGAGGGAGCGGAGACGGGCTTCGCAGGGCTCGCGGCTGCCGGAGCGGACGCGCTCCGCCGTGCACTGCCGTCGGCGGCGACATTCAAGCTTTCCGACAGCAACGCTGTGCTTCTCTCCGGCAGAGCCGGTAAGCTTGTCTATCTCCTGCTCCTGAACGGAGCCGCTGAGCCCCGCAGCGTCCGGATCGGCCTCCCATCGGAACTCTCGATCTACGACGGCGAGCCGCGGGGCAAGGGGACCGGCATCTGTACGAAGCTCGCTCTCGACGCACTGATCGCCGTCACCGATGCTCCCCCGGCGAAGCTCGAGCTCGCGGTCGCTTACAACTCGCTGCGCATCACCACCGAGGTCCGCGTGCTCGACGAGAACGGCAGTCCGATGGACGGCCCGTTTCCCGTCCAAATCAATCTGCGCGATAGCCGCGACGAGCTCTCGCCGCTGTCAGGCTTGTTCGTTCTCACCAAGGGCAAGCTCGCCCAGAGCTTCCTCATTGCGGCCAACGATCCGCGCGGCCGGTGGACGGTCGCGGTCACCGTTCCCATCTTCGGGCTGAAATCATCCGCCACGGTCAATCTTGACGGACCCAAAGAGCGGAAGAGTTTCCTCGGCATTTTCTGAATGAGCGGTGGTCGGGAATGCGGCAGTCCGAGCGAGACGGACCGGGCGGATGAACGTCGGCGAGGCGGGCAGGGGGAGAGCGCCGCTTGACACGGAGAGCGGCATGGTCTGTACCAAGTTGGACCGGCCACGCGTTCCAGCAGCCCTGCAAACGCCGGCAGCGCCCCCCGGCCGACCATGCCGCCCGCCGGGTCACCACGGCCACTCTGCCGTCCCTGAGTGCTCAGATGTCGAAGTAGAGTGTGAACTCGTATGGGTGCGGGCGAAGCCGCAGTGCGTCGACCTCTTTCTCTCGCTTGTACCGGAGCCAGACCTCTATGACGTCGGGCGTGAAGACGTCGCCCTTCAATAGGAACTCGTGGTTCGCTTCGAGAGCATCGAGTGCCTCTGCGAGGGATCCGGGCGTCGAGGGGACCTTGGCGAGTTCCTCGGGTGGCAGGTCGTAGATATCCTTGTCCAGCGGCTCGCCGGGGTCCATCCGTTGCTGAATCCCGTCGAGTGCGGCCATGAGGATCGCGGCGAAGGCCAGGTACGGATTGCACGATGGATCGGGGCAGCGGAACTCTACTCTCCTCGCCCGCGGGTCTGGGAAGTAGGCCGGGATTCGGCAGCACGCGCTCCGATTTCGCGAGGAATATGCCAGGTTGACGGGCGCCTCGTATCCGGGCGTCAGCCTCTTGTAAGAGTTCGTCGTCGGGCTCGTGATCGCGAGGAGGGCCGGCGCGTGGTGAAGGATACCGCCAATCGCCCAGAGCGCCAGATCGCTCAGACCCGCATACTTCTCCCCGGCGAAGAGCGGCCGGCCGCCCTTCCAAAGGGAGAAGTGGACGTGCATCCCCGAACCGTTATCGCCAAAGAGCGGCTTCGGCATGAAAGTAACGGTCTTCTTGTGGCGCCAGGCGACGTTCTTGGTCACATACTTGTACACCATCATCGCGTCGCCCATCGCGGCAAGCGGAAGAAACCGCAAGTCAATCTCGGCCTGACCAGCCGTTGCAACTTCATGATGGTGGCACTCGACATCCAGCCCGCACTCGATCATCGTCTTCACCATGTCGCTGCGAACGTCCTGGAGCGAGTCCCCGGGCGGAGCCGGGAAGTAGCCTTCCTTGTACCGGGGCTTGTACCCCAGGTTTGGATTCTCCTCCCGACCGGTGTTCCAGTGCCCTTCGACCGAGTCGATCCAGTAGTAGGCATGGTTCGGCCCAGAGTCATACCGGACGTCGTCGAAGATGAAGAACTCCGCCTCCGGACCGAACGACGCGGTATCCGCGATACCGGTGAAGATCAGGTAGTTGGCCGCTTTCTGGGCGATGTTCCTCGGATCGCGCGTGTAGCGTTCGCGGGTGATCGGGTCGAGCACGTTGCACAGGAAACTGATCGTCGGGGCTTTGGGGAAAGGATCTACGAACCCGGTACTGGGGTCCGGGATGACCAGCATGTCACTCATATGAATCGCCTGCCAGCCCCGTATCGAGGAGCCGTCGAACCCGATACCCTCCACGAAAGTCCTTTCGTCCAGTTGCGAGATCGGAAGAGTCAGGTGCTGTAGCATGCCGGGAAGGTCAGTGAACTTCAGGTCTACGAACTCGATTCCATGCTTCTTGCAGAAATCCAGTATTTCCTTTGGGTCCTTGGGTGGCAACATACCGTCTCCTCTCAGACAGCTTGTGGACCGCGCTCGCCGGTCCGGATTCTGATGACGTCCTCTAGAGGTAATACGAATATCTTCCCATCGCCGAACTGACCGCTCTCCCCGCTCCTCGTCGCCGACACTATGGCCTCCACGGTCGCCTCGACGCTCTCGTCGTTCACTGCTATCTCCAGCTTCACCTTGCGGAGCAGGTTGATCTTGTACTCGTGCCCGCGGTAAACCTCCACCCGGCCAAGCTGGCGGCCAAACCCCTGAACGTCACTCACAGTCAGCCGGTTCACCTCGACGCGCGCCAGCGCCTCCTTTACCGCCTCCAACTTGTTCGGCTGGATGAGGGCGAGGATCAGTTTCATAGCTTCAGCCTCCATCAATTCCTGTGCCTGACTTGAATGCAGTTACGCATCATGTTTACAGCCATATACATACGGCGATCTACACTTGCCTGCACGACCTGTCTCTGCTCAATCATTGGGCGCCAGTGCCTACGCAGTAGGCAATCAGAAGAAGCGCTCCCTGAACAGCACCCAGACGGCCCTGATCCCATCCTTCCACCGTATTTTCTTCCCCTCCGCGATGCTTCTGGGACGGTACGTAATCGGCACCTCTGGAATGCTGACCCCGCGTCGGAGGAGCTTAGCAGTTACCTCCGGGCAGAATCCGAATCGCCTTTCTCCGAGTTTCAACGACTTGAGTATGTCTGTCCGGACGAGCTTATAGCAGGTTGGCTCGTCCGTAATCCGCGTTCCATAAAGGACGCTCGCGAGGAATGACAGGACTCTGCCACCCCAGTAGTAGCGGAGATAAGAGGCCGGCCCGCCGCCGAGAATCCTCGAACCGTAGACTGCCACGCTGCCAGTCCTGCGAGCGTGGTCGAGCAACCTGAGGTAGTCTTGGGGATCGTACTCCAGATCACCGTCCTGGATGATCGTGAACTCTCCGGTTGCCACTGTCAGGCCGGTCTGTATGGCTGCTCCCTTGCCCATGTTCCGGGGATGGGATAGCACCAGTACATCCGAGCGGCCATTGGCCAGGGCACGGGCGATCGAGAGCGTCTGATCGTTCGAACCGTCGTCCACGATCACGATCTCCTTGTCAATTGGTACGTCCGTGACCCGGCGGATGATCTCGGCCAGTGTCTTGGCTTCGTTGTACACGGGCACGATCACCGTCAGAACCGGGCGCGGGGCTCTGCGATCCCCGTTCAGTCTTCCCGAACTCTCGATATGTACCTCCAGAGTGCCGTGTATAGTGCGGCGGCGAAAATGGCAAGGAAGGGCTCGAGCGGGAGTCTGTACCTTACAGACCCGACAAAGACAGCGTGCATGAGGACCAGGTAGAATAGCAGTGGCAGGAAAAACACGAGCAGCCGCCGGCTCCTCCTCCAAACCGCGACCAGCCCAATCATGCCGGCCAATGTGACTACGAGGTAGGAGCCCGCAGCGAGGGCCATGTATTGGAAGCCTCTGAAGAACGGGTGATTCGGAGCCACGCTCCAGAATCGCCTTTGTTTCTCGACAGCCAGAAAGAGGAACCGGCCCGGATGCTCCTCCACCCATCGCACTGCCCTATCACGCCAGTAGGCATCCTTCTCGACCTCGCTCATGCCGTCAGCCTGACCCCAGTCCACCTTTTCCATCGCCGGGCCGCCGTTGGCGGTCTCGGAGCAGGCCTCGTAGAGCGACGCCCCGGCGAGCGTCGTCCCCGGTAGGAATCTTCCGAAGATGAGGTAGTTTCTCACCACCCATGGGCTCAGCGCAAGAGCATAGCCGGCGAAAAACAGGCAGACCCAGGCTGCAGGACCCCACCACGCACGTGGCGACGCATCCCCCTCCGAAGATCCCCGTGGCGTCCTGAAGACGACCACGGACGCACCAAGGAAGACGGGAAACAAGAGCATGAACGGCCTCGTCAACGAGCATAGGCCGGCCATGATACCGGCCAGAGGAGCAGAGACGCGTCTCTCGTCCATCGCCAGCAGCGCAAGCCCTAAGACGAGGAAGACGAAGAGCGTCTCCGTCAGGCAAAGCGCAGAGTAGAAGATGAAGTATGGGAACACCGCGCATAAGGCTGCGGCCAGTAGGGCAATGTGACGATACGAGTCCCGCGCACCAAGCGGGCCCGGGGGATCTGACGCGGAGACGCCAGAAGCCACACAATAGACGAGGAGGACGCTCGCGGTCGAGAGGAGAGCTTGAACCAGCCGGATGCCTTCCCGCTCCTCGCCGAGGACATCCTGGACTATCGCGCAGAAGAGCGGGTAGAGCGGAGCACGGGCTGCGCGGTTCTCCGAGTCCAATTCGAACCCTCTACCGGTCCGCACATTTTGCGCTACACGCAGATACTCGTCGGAGTCGGGATAGTTGTCGAACCTCTCGCCCCAGCCGATGACGAATGCGAGGCGCAGTGCACCTGCGAGCAGGAGGATCGCGACAAGTATACTCCGCCGTCTTGCAAACTCCATACCCCTATGTTACACGGATTCGCCCGATCCGTCGAATTGGCCCGGCGAACTTGGGTGCACGAACAGTTTTGCTGGGTGAGCCCGGCCCAGCGCGCGCACGGTCCGAACGCCTACCTCCAGGCAAGTGCCAAATCAGGGGAAAAGGGCGACGAGATCGCTCCTGCGAACCCAGCGCCTGACCCAAAGCCGGCCAGCGCAGCACGCCATTGCCCGC
>Ga0272448_1007074_pt1 | contig 11957 bp, 10 predicted proteins | sample YNPCB0191_FD_202220 | JGI IMG/M metagenome (GOLD analysis project Ga0272448, IMG submission 202220) | Hot spring sediment microbial communities from Yellowstone National Park, WY, United States - YNP-CB-019-1 | ecosystem: Environmental > Aquatic > Thermal springs > Hot (42-90C) > Sediment... | reverse complement strand
TCGGCGCCCGTGCCGGATAGCGCCACCATGCCCGTCTCCAGCACATAACCGCGGTGGGCCAGACGCAATGCCATGTTCGCATTCTGCTCCACCAACAGTATGGTCGTCCCCGACTGGTTGATCTCCCGCAGCACATTGAAGATCTCGCGCACCAGCACCGGCGCCAGCCCCATGGACGGCTCATCCAACAGCATCATCCTGCCGCGGCTCATCAATGCGCGCGCCACAGCCAGCATTTGCTGTTCGCCGCCAGAAAGCGTCCCGCCGAGCTGTCCCTGACGATCCTTCAGGCGCGGAAATATGCTGAAAACGCGCTCGAAATCCTTCGCCACCTCGGCCTTGTCCTTACGCTGCCATGTGGCCAGTTTCAGGTTTTCCATCACGGTCAGATTGCCAAAAATTCCGCGCCCTTCAGGCACCTGAGCGATGCCCATGGCCACGATCTTGTCAGCCGGAACCTTCTTCAGGTCGCGCCCGCGGTAAAGGATCGTGCCGTGGTATGGAACCAGCCCTGATATGCCTCGCAGCGTCGATGACTTGCCTGCCCCATTCGCGCCGATCAGCGTGACGATCTCTCCTTCGTGCACATCGAAGGAAATTCCCTTGACTGCCTTGATGTTCCCGTAAGAGATGGTCAGTTCCCTGACCGAAAGCAACACCGCGTCGTCGCTCATACTTCCGCTCCTTCGCCGAGGTATGCTTCCAGCACGCGTGGGTTGTTCTGAATCTCGTGGGGCACCCCCTCGGCGATGGTTGCGCCGAAGTCGAGCACCTTGATGCGTTCGCAGATGCCCATCACCAGGCGCATCTGGTGTTCGATCAGGATGATGGTCAGGTTGAACTGCTTGCGTATCCAACCGATGAACTCCATCAGCATCATGATCTCGTTGGGGTTCATTCCCGCCGCCGGCTCGTCGAGCAGCAGCAGCCGTGGTTCTGTAGCCAGCGCACGGGCGATCTCCAAACGGCGCTGCAGCCCGTAAGGCAGATTCTTGGAGGTCTCTTCCGCGTATTCCTCCAGCTTGAAGACCGACAGCAGCTCCATAGCATTAATGATGGATTGTTCCTCTTCCCGTTTATATCTTCCGATGTGGAAGAACGCTTCCCATGGGCTGTACTTGATCCGCGCGTAGCGCGCGATACGCACGTTGTCCAACACCGAGAGGTCCTTGAACAGGCGGATATTCTGGAAGGTGCGTGCTACTCCAAGATCGGTGATCTGATTGGGCGTCTTTCCCACCAGCTCAGTTCCCTGGAAGACAATGCTGCCCTGCGAAGCGCGGTAAACCCCGGTCATCAGGTTGAAGATAGTAGTCTTGCCAGCCCCGTTCGGTCCGATGATGCCCACCAGCTCGCCTTGCTGCAGGTCGAGATTGAAATCGGAAACCGCGCAGAGGCCGCCGAAATAGTGCGTGAGGTGGCTAATCTGCAGCAGCATGGCTGGCCTCCTTCTTCCTCCGCCACCAGTGTGCCCCTAGAAGATCGTGTAGCGGCACGAACCAGCGGAATTCGCGCAATCCCATGATACCGCGTGGGCGGTAGATCATCAGGAGTACCAGCAGCAGCGGCATCATCACCATGCGCCACATGCCGAGCGGGCGCAGCACCTCCAGCAGCACGGTGTAGATCGTCGCTCCCAGTATTGAGCCCGCGATCGAGCCAATGCCGCCCAGATAGACCATGATCAGGATGTCCGTAGATTTGAGAATATCGAACACGCGCGGGCTGATGAACTGGAGCAGGTGGGCGAACAAAGCCCCGGCCACACCCGCAAAGAACGAGGACAGCACGAAAGCCAGCAACTTCACCTGGCGGGTATTTACGCTCATCAGATCGCTGGCGATTTCATCTTCGCGGATTGAGAGCACCCCTCGCCCGAAATTGGAATAAACGAAATTGCGGATGACCCACACCGCCACGACCGTCCACACGAACGTCCACGGTAGAGTGGTCAGCCGGTTGATGCCCGGGATGCCGCGCGGTCCGCCGATGGCCTCGATGTTTTCGAAAACCGACTTGACGATCATATTGAAAGCCAGCGTTACGATCGCCAGATAGTCCCCGCGCGTCTTGAAGGACGGCACCGCCACTACCAAGCCGACCAGGGCCGCGCCCAAACCACCGACGATCACCTCGATTGGAAACAAGAAGGGCAGCAGATTATCCGGCACCACCTGCATCGTCAGCACGGCCGACGCATATGCGCCGATGGCCATGAAACCCGCGTGGCCGACCGAGAATTCGCCCATGTAACCGTTGATCAGATTCAGGCTGGTGGCCAGGATGATATTGATGCCCACGTACATCATCACAAGCTGGATGTACTGGTTGACCAGGTTGTAGCGTGGTATGAGAAAGGACAGGATGAACCCGACCACGAGCAGAATAGTCATTAACCGCCGGTTGGAGAGGATCGCCTCATAGCGGATTTTCAGCCGGCCAAGCCAGCTTTTTTTGTCGATTGGTAAGCTTCTCATAGGTTACACCTTTTGCGGCCGCGGCCGGCCGAGGATACCGTACGGCCGGAAGATGAGCAGCACCAGCAGCAGGGTGAAGGCTACGAAATCCCGGTAGGTGGAAGGCAGGAAAGCTGCCACCAGAATCTCGACCGCTCCAAGGATGAAACCGCCAATCATCGCGCCGCGAATATTGCCGATTCCTCCCACAACCGCCGCGATGAAGGCCTTCCAGCCGATCAGGATGCCCATGTATGGGTCAATCACCGGAAAAGCCAGGCTGTACATCGTGCCTGCGGCGGCTCCCAGACCGGTGCCGATGGCGAAGGTGATCGAGATCACCAAATCTAATGGAACCCCCATGAGCGGAACGATGGTCTTGTCCCACGAGATGGCCCGCATGGCCATACCCACCATGGTCCGCCGTACCAGCGTGTCCAGCAAGATCATCAGCACCAGGCTGAGTATGATAATGATGACCTGCAGGGAGGATACTGCCACACCCCCCACCGTCCAGGTCACATTGGCGAGCAGTTGCGGGACGGATTGCGGGTAAGGGAAGAACACCAGGGTGAAATTTTCCAGAAAAATGCCCACGCCCAGCGCGGTAATGACCGCCGAGACGCGCGGCGCCTGGCGAAGGGGTTTGTACGCCACCCGTTCGATGAACACCCCGAGCATCGCCACTCCGGCCATTGAAAGCAGCAATGTCGGCACAAAAGGCAGTTTGAGGATCGTCGCAATGAGAAAGCAGAAAAATGCGCCCACCATGAACAGGTCACCGTGGGCGAAGTTGATCATGGTCAGGATGCCGTAGACCATGGTGTAGCCCAACGCGATCAGCGCATAAATGCTGCCTAGTTGGAGCGCATTGAGGGCTTGTTGGAGTAGATAAATCATCAGCCCACCCCTTAATAAGGTTCCCTCCCGCAGGCCAGCTAAGCCTGCGGGAGGATATCAAAGGTTCCTTGAATTACGGATTGGCGTTGGCGAACCAGTGGAAGGCATTATCCTTGATCTGGAGGATCACGGCGCTCTTGATTGGATCACCGGAACCCTCCTTAAACTGCATCGTCCCGGTCACCCCTTCATACTTGGGGATCTGGGCCAGCGCATCACGCACTGCCTGGCGGTCAACCTTGCCAGCCGATTTGAGCGCCTCCCACAGCAGACCGAAGGCATCGTAGGTCAGCGCGGCTACATCGTCCGGAGTGCTGCCGTATTTGGCTTTGTAGGCCTCGATGAATTTAGTCGCCGCTGGAGTGGCTGCATCGGCCGCGTAGTGAGTGCTGAAATAATACCCCTCGCAATCTGAGCCGCACAGCTTGAGCAGTTCAGCGCTGCCCCACGAATCGCTGCCCAGGAAGGGGGCGGTGATGCCCAAACGGTGCGCCTGCTGAATCTGCAGCGGGACTTCGCTGTAATAATTGGGCAGGAAGATTACGTCCGGGTTGGCTTCCTTGATCTTGGTCAGTTGAGCGGAAAAGTCTTTGTCGCCGGTCGTGTAGGTCTCGAAAGCCACCACCTGACCACCATTTTCCTCGAAGGTCTGCTTGAAGAATTCGGCGATGCCCTTGTTGTAATCGGAGGCCACGTCATAGAGCACGGCGGCCTTCTTCGCCTTCAGTTGGTCCATGGCAAACTTGGCGACCACCCGCCCCTGGAACGGGTCAATGAAGCAGGCGCGGAAGACATATTTCTTGGGTGTCTTTCCGTCGCTCTGCAAAGTCGTCTTCGGGTTGGTGGACCAGGGCGAGATCAGCACGACTTTCGAAGATTCAGCGATCTCCGAAGCCGGGATGGCGTAGCGGCTGGCGTTCGGCCCGACGATTGCAACCACGTTGTTCTGTGTGATGAGCTTTTGCGCCGCCGAGGCCGACTGGTCAGCCTTCCCCGCGTTATCCTCGAGGAAAAACTCGATCTTGTATTTCGTTCCGCCCACATCGAGACCACCGGCGTCGTTGATCTCCTGAACGGCCATCTCTGCCGCGTTCTTGAATGAAGCCCCCACTGCCGGTATATCACCCGTTAATTCCCCGATCCCGCCCACTTTGATCGTCGCCGCTCCACCGCCTGGACCACAGGCGCTGATCAGCAGGCTCAGCGCTGCTAAGAGCGATATCAGGTAATACACTTTCTTCATGGCATTTCCTCCTGGTCTCCCTATTGGCTCTTTCCATAGAAAACGGACGAAAAAGATGCGGCAATTGGTTAACGACCGGAAATGCTGCCCGAGAGCCTCACCTCCTCTCTTTTTTATTTTGTTTTTTTCCCTACCATTAGGCTGATTCGCTGCTTATTATAGTGGGTTTCGACCAAAATAAACAGCGCTATACATCATACAATTTCCGGTCAAATTGGATCATTGCGGCTTGTTCGCTCATTTTATTTTCGGCCTCTCGACTTCTCCGCTGCTTCCCGGGTTCCATCCACGAACAATTTGATCGACCTCTCGCCACAACTATTGTGCGACTTCAAGGACTGCGAGTCGAGAACGGGCAATGGACCTCGTTTACCTAACCATGGTTGTTACGTTGGCCGAGGTTTTGCTCACCTCAGACTGGTTGCCAGCCTGAAGGGGATCTCGCGCAGGGCGAAAAATAGACAACCGCAGCTCGATTGAGCTGCCTAATAGACAGAAGTTGACCGTGCAATGGTAAACTTATCATCTGATTATCATCCGCGTAATGCTTATTTTAATGGTCGTTTCATCCGCCTGCGTTACAGTAAATGGTGCCCGGAGGGGCTCTCCGGGTGAGGCAGCTCCTGGCAGCAAGTCGCTTGGATCGCCCACCAGGCCGGTGGAGATGCCAGCCATCGAGGCGCCACAGGCGGTCGGGTGAAACCCTGACAGGCGTTCATGATGCCCTTGATGTATGACGCGATCATCGTAGGCGCCGGACCCGCGGGTGGGACTGCGGCTTGCTTCCTGGGTGAAGCCGGTTTGCGCGTGCTCGTCCTCGAAAAAGAGGCCCTGCCGCGCTACAAGACCTGCGGTGGCGCGCTCTCGGCGACCCTGCTCACATCCGTCTTCTCCTTCTCCTTCCAGGATGTGTTTGAGGCGCGCCCCCAGGCCATGGCTTACGCCCTTGGAAATCGTCTTATTACAATACCCGACCCTCAACGGCGGCTGCGTACAGTCATGCGCAGCCGTTTCGACGAAATAATCCTTTCTCATGCCAGGGCTGAAGTCGTCACCGGTGCGGCGGTGCGATCCGTGCACGAGGACGCGGAGGGGGTTCGTGTAGAATGCGCCGATGGCCGCGTCTTTCACTCTCGCTTCCTGATCGGCGCGGATGGCGCCAACTCCGTCGTGGCTCATTCCCTCGGCCTGCGCCGTCAGCGCACCCTGGTTGCCGCCATAGAGGCCGAAGCTCCCGCCGCGCCCGAACTGCTGCGCCGCTATGGCGATGCCTTGCTGTTCATCTTCGGCGAACTGCGGGACGGCTATCTGTGGATCTTTCCCAAGGGCGACCACCTCTCGGTGGGCGCCGCCGCCTTGCGCCCCCAACCGGGTGAGCTGCAGGCAACCCTGCAGCGCGTCATGGCGCGCTATGGCCTCAATCTGGACGGCGTTCCCATCCACGGACACCCCATTCCCATCACCGTCCGTCGTGAAGCTCTTCACACCCGCCGCTGCCTGCTGGTCGGTGATGCAGCCGGTCTGGCCGATCCGATCTCCGGTGAAGGCATCCGCCTGGCGATCCAATCGGGGAAGCTGGCGGCCGAATCCATCCTCGCAGACCGGATCGAGGATTACTCCCGCCAGGTCTGGCGCCAGATCGGACGCAACCATGCCCTATCATTGCGTCTGGCGTGGTTCTTCTATCGGTTCCTGCCACTGTGCTACACGCTGGGTGTTCCGAATCCCTCCTCTACCCATGCTTTCTTGGACCTTCTCTCAGGTCAGGCCAGCTACCCCGAAGTGATCTTTCGGCTCCTCGCCAGTCTGCCGCTTTACTTGGCTGCCAGGGCCTTTTCCTTGTTCACCGGACTTTTCGCTGGTCAAGAGCAGCGCCAGCGTCTGAGGCAGCGCTTCCCCGAATAGTTTTACACCTCCGCCTCCAAGCGGGGATGAACCGCTTGCGGCGCCCCCTTGCTCAGATCGCATTTCCACAACGTCTTGTGGAAGGGTTTGTGGTAATATTCCCCCTCATGATGATGGAATCATCCTTTCATGTGGGTCGACTGCCCGTCTATGGAGATTTGATCCTTGCACCCATGGACGGCTTTTCTGACCTGCCCTTCCGCTCGCTGGCGCGCCAGCTTGGATCGGCCATGAGTTACACCGAGTTCGTCAACGCCCGGGACGTGCTGCACAACTTCACGCTGGTCGCCCCGCGCCTTCGCTATCTGGAATTCGAGCGCCCGGTCGTCTTTCAGCTTTTCGATGATGATCCCGACCGCCTGCTGGCTGCCGCGTTGCGCGTCAGAACCCTGAACCCCGATGTGATCGACATTAACATGGGCTGCTCGGCCCGTACGGTGGCCGGGCGCGGCGCAGGGGCCGGTTTACTGCAGACGCCGCACAAGATCGCCCGCATTTTTTCCACTCTTACCCATGCCCTGGACGTGCCCATCACCGGGAAAATCCGCCTGGGTTGGGATGATACATCGCGCAATTACCTGGAAATCGCTCGCATCGTCGAGGACAACGGCGGAGCGCTGCTCGCCGTGCATGCACGCACCAGGCAGCAAGGCTACTCCGGCCAGGCCGACTGGGATGCCATCGCCGAGATCAAGGCCGCCCTCTCCATCCCCGTGATCGGCAACGGGGACGTGCGCATCCCGGCGGACATCGAGCGCATGAAGGCGTATACCGGCGTGGATGCCGTCATGATCGCCCGCGCCGCCATCGGTAATCCCTGGATCTTCGCCCGCCTCGACCGCCGGGAAGTCCCACCCGAGCAGGTGCGCGCCACCATGTTGAAGCACCTCGAGAGCATGCTGGCTTTTTACGGAGCGGAGCGCGGCCTGGTTTTGTTCCGTAAACATGCGGCGCGCTATATCAGCCCCTTCGGCCTGCCCCCCGGGCTGCGCACGCGGTTGCTCACCTGCGCACAACCTGCTGAATTCACCGCCCTGCTCGAAGAGCTTACCGCTGAGGCGTCGGTTCCATCGCTGGTCTCCTGAGGGAAGAGACATGCCCGAGCTCCCTGAAGTCGAAACCATCGCTCGCGCTCTGCGCCAGGGGGGTCGTTTGTTGGATGGACGCCAGACGCCGTCGATCCTCGGCCTCGAAATCCAGTCGGGAAAACTGCTGTGGGAGCGCAGCCTGGCGCAGCCAACACCTTCCGAGCTGTGGCAGCGACTCCCCGGTCAGCGCATCCAGGATATAAACCGTCGGGGCAAGTTCATCGTGCTGAGCCTGAACCGGGATCACCTGCTCTTCCACCTGCGCATGAGCGGCGACCTGTATGCACTCCCCCAACCAGATGTACTCCCCGACTACACGCGCTTCCTGCTCGATCTCAGCGGCGGGCTGCGCCTTGTCTTCGCCGATGCGCGCAAGTTTGGGCGCATCTGGCTGACACAAGACCCCCAGACGGTGCTGGGAAACCTGGGGCCTGAACCGCTGGACGAACGCTTCACCGCCGCAGACCTCTTCGAACGCTTACACGCCCGCCGCCGCCAGCTCAAGCCTCTTCTGCTCGACCAAACCTTTTTGGCCGGAATAGGCAACATCTATGCCGACGAAGCCTTGCATTTGGCCCGCCTGCATCCGCTGCGCCTCTCCACCAGCCTGAGCATGGAGGAAGTTCAACGCCTCTGGGCAGCCACCCGCCACGTCCTCGAAGAAGGCATCCGACGCAATGGTGCCAGCATCGATTGGGTATACCGGGGCGGCGATTTCCAAAACAGCTTCCGCGTCTACCATCGCGTCGGCCAGCCCTGCCCGCTTTGTGGCACGCCGATTGAACGCATCCAGGTAGGCCAGCGCGGGACGCACTTTTGCCCTTATTGCCAGCCCCTTGATAGAAACGAGACCGAAATTCGGTCTATTCCCGGTTAGCATTTTGTTATACAATTAGATCAGCCATCTACCGCCGTCTTCCTTTCGAGTGCAAAAGTTCCCGGGAGGGCTAGCCCATGAATGCGACGACCGTGCTGATTATTGCGCTGGTGTGTGTGGTGATCGGATACGCCGCTGGCGTGCTGATGAGCTATTTGATCCGCCCCAAAGCTTCCAAAGAAGAAGAGATACTGAGCAAACGGGTGCAGATAAACGTTGGCGAAGATGCTGAAAGGGCATCGCATCTGCTCGCCGGATTGTGGCGCGATGCACCTGGCACCCCATTGAAGGTCGAGATTGGCGGCAAGGTGCTCACCTCCGCGGGAGAACTGCGCTATGACCAGCGCGAACATCTTGAAAACCTGGTCCTGGAACTGAAAAGCTGGCTTGGATACGGTCCTGCGCCTCAGCCAACGCCGGTGATGGTTCCCATCCCTGGCGCACAGGGATATCCCGCTCAACCGGGGCAAGACAGGCCAGCAGCCAAGCCCACCCAGGAAGAGAAACCGAAAGTCGCTGGCCCGGTCAGCATCGTCGATCAGGTGAACGACATCCTGCAGAATCGCCTGGCTGGCTCACCTCTGGCTGCCAAAGGCATCCGCCTGGCGGAGACGCCTAACCAGGGCGTGGTGGTGTGGGTTGGTTTGGAACATTACGAAGGCATTGACGCCGTCCCCGATGCGGAAGTCAAGGCCCTCATCCGTGATGCGGTCAAAGAGTGGGAACAGCGCTATCGCTGACGACCGCCTGAGAACAGAGTGTATCGGTTAACGAGAATAACGCCGTCCATGGGTCTGTGGACGGCTCTCTTTTTTTCCCTGGCGGGCCGCCGAATAAGGTTGGCGTCAAAATATGCCGACAGCCATTCCTGGCCGCGGTTTTATGAGCTTGAATCCCTGTGATCTGTCGCTTGCTCGACTACATGACCCGGCCGGCCACCAATAGGGCGGCCCGGCGCTGACGCTTTATGTGGTTGCGAATATGGGATTCCATCGCGATCAGGCGGGATGACACACTCCAGAAACGTCCCCCTTGCTTGAACGGGAACTCGATATCGAAGTTGGGCAACTTTTTGAGTGTGGCGTTGAATTCCTTGTGAATTTCCGCCAGCCGATCGGCGAGCTCCTGGATCGGCACGTCAGCAAACTTGCGCGTGGCCTCCGCGTTGATTTCTTTCAATGTTCCTTCCAGAAGTTGAGGCTCTTTCCCCGCTGCCACCGCTTTGAGAATTTCTAGGTAATATTCATGCTGGTAGACAAGATGGGAAATGACGTCGCGCGCAGTCTGATAACCGTCCGCCAGGTTTTCATCCGCTTGTTTGAAGAATTCGACGGCCTCGGCAACGGTCTGGTCAAGTGTCTTGATGACCTCATCAATTGGTAGCTTTTGTCGAGACATTTTTTACCCTCACATTTATATATTAAATATATTTCATTGGGGAAATTGTATCCTATTTTGTCAAAAGGCAAAGCGATTTCGGGCTTGAATTTGTGCAAAATCGGGAAAAAGATACGGAAAGAATTCCGACGATTAAGCCCCCTGCGATCCATCGGCAATATCGCGAACGAGATACAGTTCTCCCCGCCGAAATCCCCGGGAAAGGTAATAGGGTCGCGTGCCAACCGCCGCAATCACCGCCAGCCGCCGAAATCCCGCCTTACCCGCGATCTCTTCCGCATGCTGCAGCAGGCGCGTGCCCAATCCGATGTGCTGGGCTGCACCGGGTTCTTCAGCCCCCACCGGCAAAGACTGCCCATAAACATGCACTTCACGAATCAGCGCCGCGCCGCGCAAATCATCCAGGCCGGTCTCCGGCGCGTCTGCATCCGGTAGGGATAGACGCAGATAACCCGCCACGTGGTCATCTGGAGTGACGAAGGATAGAAAGTGTTCGCTGGAGCAGGCGGTGGGATAGATTTGATCTTCCAGACGCAAGGTTCGCGGGTCGACCCGTTCGTCGCGCACCTCACGACAGCGTAAACATTCGCAGCGCTGCCCACGCCGGGCCAGCTCTGCATGGACGTCCTGTCGCAGGCTCGTGCGCCGGTTGCCTGCCACCACATTCGTCGAGGGGATATCGCGGATCACCCGATTGACCCGGCAGTAGCGTGGTATCGTTGGTTTGATATCGGCAATGAGTTGGATTAGCTCTTCGGTGGTGTAAGGCTGGTATTCGCCGCGCAGCCAGTATTGATACAGCTCGGCATTGGCGAGAAGTTGGGTTGGATAGATCTTGATCTCATCGGGACAGTAACCCTGCCACAGGCGGGCAAAATCGGCCCGGTCGGAATCCAGCGTCGCCCCCAGTAGATTCGGCATCCAGTGCAGCACGATCTTGAAACCCGCCGCACGTAACATGCACGTCGCCTGCAGCAATTGCGCGCTGGTGTGGCCGCGTTTGTTCAGCTCGAGGATGCGGTCGTCCAGGCTCTGCGCCCCAAGCTGCACCTTGGTCACCCCCAATTGGCGCAGCCGGCGGAGTTCGCCCACATGGATACGGTCAGGGCGCGTTTCCACCACCAGTCCCACGTTGCGGTGCGGGCTGGTCTCGTTGAGGCGGTGCGCTTCTTCCAGCGTGGCCGAATCGCGCTCATTGAGCGCGTCGAAGCAGCGCCGCACGAACCATTCCTGGTAATCGCGCCGGTAAGCGCTCCACGTGCCCCCCAGGATCAGCAGCTCGATCTTATCGGTCGGGTGACCCACCGCCTCCAGGGCGGTGATCCGCGAGCGCACCTGCTCGTAAGGGTCAAAGTGGTGCTGCAGACCGCGCCGCGCACCGGGCTCATCCGGCAGGTAGCTCTTGGGCATGCGCACATCGGTCGGACAGAAAATGCACTTCCCTGGACACGGATAGGGCTTGGTCAGCACGGTCACCGTGGTGACGCCCGAGAGTGTGCGCACGGGCTTCATGCGTATGCGCGCCAGAAGCTGCGTGTCCTCGGCCCACTGCCCGCTGTCCACCAGCTCACGATACGCCGCGACCAGCACATGCTTGGCCAGATACCCGCCGCCGGGCAGCGGGTAGCGGCGGGTGGCCTGCCACACCTCGCGCCCCTTGCGAATTTCCTCTAAAATCTTGCGGGCGACAGCCAGCTTTTCAGGCGTATACGCGCGCTCTTCCTGCCAGGTTTCAACATCCATAAGTCAGACTGTTTTAAGAAATGGTGCATCGGTTGGTGCCGGTATAATAACGATCATGAAAGCCACGACGGTCCAGCGTCTGCTAGATCTTAACCGGCAATTCTACCAGCAATTTGCCCATCCGTTCGCCGAGACGCGCCAGCGGCTCCAGCCGGGGGTCAAGCGCATCCTGGAGCGCATCCCCATGGACGCGCGCATCCTTGATATCGGCTGCGGCAGCGGCGAATTGGCACATGAACTGGCCCGGCGCGGATTTCGCGGGGTTTACGTTGGCATCGATTTCAGCCAGGCGCTTCTGGATGTGGCTCGGCGCAGATTAGCAGAAGCGAACACTTCCACAACATCCC
>Ga0272448_1007073_pt1 | contig 11958 bp, 12 predicted proteins | sample YNPCB0191_FD_202220 | JGI IMG/M metagenome (GOLD analysis project Ga0272448, IMG submission 202220) | Hot spring sediment microbial communities from Yellowstone National Park, WY, United States - YNP-CB-019-1 | ecosystem: Environmental > Aquatic > Thermal springs > Hot (42-90C) > Sediment... | reverse complement strand
CGGCAACGAAGGTGGGGCCATCGTCGCTGGTGACAGCAGCGTGCTCAATGCCGACAGTTTCCGCAATGCCCGCCACAATGGCATTCTTTTCCTCAACAGCGCCGCCCAGCTCAATGTCACCGCGAGCTGGACCAATCAAGGGGCGCTCGAACTGTCGCAGGGCACTGTCGCCGGTGGCACCGTACACAACGCCAGCTACATCGAGGGTGTCGGGGCGGTCATGGCTCCAGTCGTCAACAACGCCGGCGGCACCATCCGCGCCAACGGCGGCCTGCTCGCGCTGGTCGGCAGCAGCGTCGCCAACCAATCGGGCGCCTACCTCGAAGCCAGCGACGGCGGCACGCTTCGTATTGGCCGCAGCCTCCTCAATCAGGGGTTCATCAACCCGCAGGGAGGTCTTGTGGACTTTGGCAGCAACATGCTCACCAATCAGGGCACGCTCACCGGCTTTGGCACCTACAAGGCCAGCCTCATCATCAACCAAAACCGGGCCACCTTCAACGGGGGCAACCTCAATATTCAGGCCGCCTACCTCAACAGCGCCGGCGCCACCACCATCCTCCTGCACGTGACGGCCAACTTCTTTGGCTCCTTCACCAACGCCAGCGGCGCCTATTTCAAGAACACCGGCAGCGATGTCACCTTCTTCGGCCCCACCTCCATCGGCGGCACCTACCTGAGCGACCCGGCGATGAACACGTTCAACGGCGACGTCACTCTCGACCCCACCGGCGTCCTCGTCGGCGGAGCGGGCGACGTCTTCGTGATCGGCGGCGACCTCAGCAGCGCCAACCCCCAAGGACTGCAACTGGCCGGGGCGAAAGTCGTTTTCAACGAAGGCGCGCACACCTTTACGCTGTCGGGAACGGCGCAGATTGGAGAATTGGAGGTTTCCAGTGGTGGAATGGTGAATCTGATTGGCGGCGACCTGGTGGTGGGAGTATTCGGCGCCGAGACCAACGAGATCACGACAGCGCAGACCATCTACTACGATCCGATGCAAAACCCTGACCTCGCCGGTCAAACCTACACGTTGGAGGGCGGCGGCACGTTGACCGCAATCCCCGAACCGGGCAGCGCGCTGTTGGTCGTTTTGGGTGTTGCCTTGCTGTTCCGCTGTGTGGGAAGAAGCAAATCCACATGAAACAAATTCTTCGGATTGCGACAGTGTTCGCCGTACTCACTGCGATTGTTACGGCGTCCACGAACGATTTCTACGGAGACCTCGATCTCGCGCCGGATGGCTCCTTGATTGGCGACTCCAACACGTGGTACCGGCTCTGGGGCAACTTCAACAACCAAACCACCAATCCCGCCTACAACGTCTTCACGTCCACCTTCGAGTTCATGGGCGGTGGCGCCCACAACGTCGAGCAGTTCAGCGTCAATCGCGGCCCGCTCTACAGCGCCATCTCCAACAACTGGGCTTTTGGCACCCTCCGCCTCAGCGGCGGCACGCTGACCGTCACCGACATCCATCCGAACTCCAGCGGTTCCGATGCCATTTACGCCCAAAACCTCACCGGCAACGGCGTGCTCAACATCGGCAATGGGATGGTCTTCTACTTCGCTTCCACCAACGGCTGGACCGGCACCGTCAACATCACCGGCAACGGCGTTTTCCGCCAACTGCTGGCCGATGGAGACGACACCGATGGCGACGGCATGATCAACTGGCACGAATGGCTTTGCGGCACGGAAATGACCAACAGCGCTTCCGTGCTGCGGATCACGCGCATTGCGAAAGAAGGCAACGACATTCGCGTCACGTGGACCACCGAAGGCTCTCACACCTACATCCTGCAAACCAACACCGTCCCCGGCACCGGCTATGGCGACTTCAGCCCGCCAATTACCATGCCGCCCGGTGGCGAAAGCACCACGAACTACCTCCACATCGGTGCTGCCACCAATCACACGCGCTTCTTCTACCGCGTCCGACTGGTGCCCTGAGAATTGTGCTTGGCGTGAGCACCGCTTTGGCGGTTTAATGAAATCGAAATGCGACCGCTTTACACGCTTTGCTATTCGCTCGGCTTCGTGCTCCTAAGCCCCGTCTTCCTCTACAAAATGTGGCGACGCGGCAAATACAAGGAGAATTTCTTCCAGCGCTTCGGACGTTACGCACCGGAAACCGTCGAGCGGCTCGGCCAGAAAAAAGAACCGCGTTGCTGGATTCAGGCCGTCAGCGTCGGCGAGGTCAACCTCGCGTTGCCCTTCATCGGCGCGCTGCGAAAACGCTTTCCCGACCTGCGCGTTATCCTGACCACCACCACCTCCACGGGGTACGCGCTCGCCAGGCAGCGATTGCCGAAAGAAGCAGACCTTCTGTATTTTCCTCAGGATTTTCCATTCGCTGTTCGTCGCGCCTATAACCTCGTCCAGCCCGACTTCATTGTGCTGATGGAGTCCGAACTCTGGCCCCATCACATCTGGGAAGCTGCGCGCCGCAACGTGCCGGTGTTTCTGGTCAACGCGCGCATGTCGCCGCGCTCCGCCGCCCGGCACGCACGCTGGCGCTGGCCATTCCGCTTGGTCTGGCCTTGTTTGCGTCTGATCTGCGTCCAAAGCCAACCGGACATGGAACGCTACCTCGCTGCCGGTGTGCCCCGCGAAAAACTCCGGCTCACCGGCAACCTCAAATACGACGCCTCGTTGTCGCCAGCAGGCGAGCGACCCGCGTTGCCATCCGTCGGCGAGGGGCGCCCCGTGTTGGTGGCGGGCAGCACTTGGCCGGGCGAAGAGGAATTGCTGTTCGATCTTCTCAAAACCGTTCCCAAGTTGTTTCTGGTGTTGGTGCCGAGGCACGTCGAACGGACACCGGAAATTTTGGAGCTGGCCAGGCGCAAAGGCGTGACAGTGGCTCTGCGCAAGGGCGAACCATCGAGCGGTGGCGATTGTTTGTTGGTCAACACCACGGGAGAATTGCGATGGTTCTACGAGCTGGCCACGGTGATCTTCGTCGGCAAAAGCCTTGCGGGAAACATCGGCGGTCAGAACATCGTCGAGGCCGCCGCCAGCGGTCACCCTGTCCTATTCGGACCGCACATGGAGAACTTCAAAGAAATTGCGCAGCAGTTCCTCGATGCCGGCGCGTGCCTGCAGGTGGCCAACGGCGAGCAATTGCGTCGGGCCGTGACGGAGTTGCTGGGTGATCCGGCGCGGCGGGAGCGGATGGCCGCGGCGGCTCGCGCAGTGATTGCGGCCAACGTTGGCGCGACGGAGCGCACGGTGGAGTTGATCGCAGCTTCCTTGCAAGCCGATCAGCGATAGGTGTTGCGGCAGAACGTCAGCCAGTCGTGCGTGAATTCGTCCCAGTCGCTCGGCTGTGCGCCGGCGAGGAATGAGGGAAGCTGCTTGCGGTATTTCCGCAGCGGGAGAATCCTTCGAACTACCGTGGCTGCCTGCCAGTAGCGGTTCATCGGGATCCTCCTGCCGCTACAAAGTTGTTCTAACGGCAGTCCGCATTGGGGGTCTTCGATGCCTTGGCGAACCAACTCGGAGAAATTTTGCTGCGGGTGAAACAGCAATGGGTAGGCATTCGCCAGGTCTTCTTGCAGCCAACCCCCGGTGCCCCTGGGCAGGGCGGCTACACGCTCAAACCAACAATGCACAAACTCGTGCAGATACACGGGGCGCAGACTGCCCATTTGCGGCAGCCAATACGACGTGGAGATGCACTGCAAAGTGTAACCGCCCGCAGTGGGCGCTACGGCGGTTGCGTTCAGCAATTTGCCAGAACGGGATGGGGATTGCTCGTAGTCGCCCTTGCCAGCAAACACCAAGCAACACGGGCACGGCAGAAGGCTGACCGAGAAACGGCATGTCACGCCGTGCCTGTTGAACGGATTTGTTCAACTGCTGCTCCAGCTCGGAAAGATCCGGTTCGGCGCGATCGGTCATGATGACCATCTCGGATTTGCGAACGCTCCGGACCGTGCACCGAGGGAAGGCAATGCTGGCGAGTTCCTCCGGGCTGAGTTCGGCTGTGGCTCCGGGCTGCGAGCGAAATCCGAAAGAATCCAGTCGAAATGTTCCCGAAGTTCGGAAGCAGATCGCGAGATGTCGAATCCGATCCCAGCGCGGGCTGCGCTCACCATCGCCCCGCATGAACCGCAACGGGACGACGACCACGGTCTCGTAGGTGCTGTCAAGGTCCACGCGCCGCCAGAATTTGGCGCGCGCGTCCCCTTCGAGCCATTGAACCTCCAATACGGCGGGACCTCAGGCCACTCGGAATTCCGGCGGCGCATGTCGCCAGATTCTCTGGAATCAGCGCGTTCTGAATCCGAAGGAATCGGTTGCTGTTGACGCTGACCACCCACGGCTCGGCGTGGACGCCAGCCGCAGGAGGCCGCAAAGGAAGAAAGAACGGATCACTTCGCCGGCTTCGGCTTCACAATGACAAAGCGGCTGGTTCCCTCGCGTTTGACGAGCATGAGAATGTTCTCCTTGCCCTTGGCTTTCTGCAGGGCAGTTCGGAAGCCCTTCAGATCAGTCACGGGTTCGCGGTTGACTTCGGTGATGAGGTCGCCCGCACGCAACCCGGCAATGGCCGCAGGACTTTCCTCTTCGACTTCGCGCACGAGGACGCCTTTCTCTCCCTTTTCGAGGCCCAGTTGTTTTGCGGTCTCATTTGTCAAGGCTTCCACCGTGAGGCCGAGCGTGGCAGAAGTGGTTTCACCCTCCGGGGTCATGGTCTCCTCTTGCTCTTCTTCCGTTTTCAATTCGCCAAGCTGAGCGGTGAGGGTTCGTTCTTTGCCGTCACGAAGAACCGTAACGGTCACCTTGGTGCCGGGCGCCGTGCTGGCGACCGCGTTGCGGAGAGCGCTGACATCCTCGACCTCCTTGCCGTTGAAGCGAATGATGACGTCACCGACCTTGATGCCGGCCTTTTCAGCGGCGGAGTCCTTGTTGACTTGCGCGACCAGAGCGCCTTTGGTGGTGGTGAGTTTGAATTGATCCTTCAGATCGTGAGTGATGTCTTGGATGATCACGCCCAGTTGGCCCCGCCTCACCCTCTCGCCTCGAGCGAGGATGGGCCAGATGTTTTTGACCATGTTGCTCGGAATGGCAAAGCCGACGCCGGCAAACTGGCCGACGCGCGTCGCAATGGCGGAATTGATCCCGATGATTTTGCCTTCGAGGCTGACGAGCGGCCCGCCGGAATTGCCGGGATTGATGGCGGCGTCGGTTTGGATGAAATCTTCATAGTTGTCACCCCCGCTGAAAGTGGAGCGGCCTTTGGCGCTGATGATGCCCTGGGTGACGGTTTGCGCGTAGCCAAAGGGCGCGCCGATGGCCAGCACGATTTCGCCGATGCGTACGTCGTCGGAATCGCCGAGTTCGGCAACCGGGAGATCCGCCGGGACAGCGCCTTTGATTTTGATGACGGCAAGGTCAGTTTTGGGATCGGTGCCGACTACGGTGGCATCGAAGGTGCGTTTGTCGGCGAGGGTGACTTTGATTTCGTCCACGTTGTCCACAACATGGTTGTTGGTAATGATGTGGCCTTCCTTGTCAATGATGATCCCCGAACCCATCCCACCCTGATGATAACGAAACTCCCGTTGGCGCGGCGGTGGCTGTTGTCCGGGGCGTGGACTTTGGCCCTGCGGGTCGCCGAAGAAACGGAAGAAGTCTTCAAACGGAAGCCCGAATTCAGGTCGGCGAAGCTTGATGACCTTTTCCGAATAAATGCTGACGACGGCGGGACGCGCGCGTTCGGCGACGGAAACGAACACGTCGTTGAGTTGACGCGCAAGGGGAGCGGCGGCGATGGGTTTGTCGGCGGCGGGCGTCGCTTGGACGGCGAGCGCCACGGTCGCTGCAATCAGGACGGGAAGTGTTTTTGAGTTCATGTTGGATGGGTTCCTTTCTACAACCACAAAGCTTCTGACACAAGAGTTATGTTCAGTGTTGAATTGAACGCCAACATCAGGCATATTCTGTCAGAGTTCGACCCAAACCATGCGAGACTCATGCTTGCGAAGCCGAAAGTCCGAAGCGCCAATCCACACAGTCGCCGCCAACCTCATGGCGCTTTACAACCCAAAGGAGGTATTCGCCCATGATCACCCGTCAGCAAATGGAGGAATTGTTGCAATTCCGCAATGGCCGGTATCTGGTGACCAGTTGTTACCTGAACCTGGATCGAAAAGAAATGGCGCCACAAGCCTTGAAGATTCGCGTCAAAGATTTGATCCAGGCCGCGCGCCACAGTCTCCAGGGAAAATCCGGTACCCATGAACAGCGCGAGTCCTTGCAGCGCGATTTCGAGCGGATCGAACAGTTTGTGCGACAGGAACTTCTCGTCAACCGCCACAAGGCTCTGGCGTTGTTCTCCTGCGACGGAGAGAAATTCTGGCAGGTTTACCGATTGCCGTGGGTCGTCCGCAATATTTTGGTCGCAGACCGCACCCCGTACGTCCGGCCTCTGAAAGTGATCCTCGACCAGCAACGGCGCTACTGTGTCGTGCTGGTGGACCGTGTCCATGGCGCGCTGTATGAAATCTACATGGGCGAGATCCTCGAACACAAAGAGTTCCTCGGCAACGTACCGCACTGGGCGAAGGAAGGGGGACTTGGCGGTCGTGCCGAACGCCATATCGAGCGCAGCTATATCGCCGCCGTCCATCAACATTTTCAGCAGGTGGTCGAGGCCACGTTCCGATTGTTCAAGCTTCATCAGTTCGATTCCCTCGTGTTGGGCGGCCACCGCGAGGTGTTGCTCGATTTCAAAGAACATCTTCATCCTTACTTGCGCGAGCGACTGGTGGGCGAGTTCGTCGCGGATCCGGGTCGCACCAGCGCCGCCGAAGTGTTGCAGGAGACCGAGCGAATTGAGCAACGCATCGCGGCGGAGCACAAACAACAAATGGCCGAGGAACTCGTCCGCAAGGCTTCCACGGCGCGCGCCGTCACCGGACTGGCCGCAACCTTGTCGGCCCTCGGTCGGGGTGAAGCGCAATTACTGCTGGTCGAAGAGGGCTTTGAGTTGCCGGGATTCATTTGCCGCAACTGCCGGCATCTGAGTACGGAGGCGTGGCCCTGTCCGCAGTGCAACCAGCCCGTCGAGCCGTGCGGCGACATCGTGGATGAGGCCGTGGCGCTGGCGTTGGAACGAAACTGCCGCATCGAACACGTACAAGGACTCACGCCATTGCGCAAGGTCGGCCGTATCGGCGCCCTGCTGCGATATTGATTGCGGTTGAACGACGCAGTCCGCGCGCGTATAGTTCGCCCCGAACCAACGGAGGTATGTCATGGCGGATGCGAGCCGAAAATATGCCGACAATGTTCCCGGCCGATACTACGTGGACAGCGAGTGCATAGACTGCGATCTCTGCAGGGAGACAGCCCCGGAGAACTTCCGCCGCAACGAGAACGGGGGCTACAGTTACGTGGCCAAACAACCCGCTTCGCCCGAGGAAGAAGCCCGCTGTCAGCAAGCCAAAACCGATTGCCCGGTGGAAGCCATCGGCGACGACGGAGCTTGACGAGGTGACGCCATCGCTTCGAGAGAAAGTGTTGCGCGAGTGGCAACCATTTGCTGCCGAGCCGGCCCCCCTGCCGCCGCCGCTCGCCCAAATTGTCCCCGGCGTCATGAAGCGCCTCGGATTACACCAGCGGCTGTGGGAATCGCAACTGTTTTCGCGCTGGGCAGAAATCGTGGGCGACTTCAATGCCCGCATCTGCCAGCCGATGTCACTCCGCAACGGGCGGCTTACCATCACCGTCGCCAATTCCGCCTACATTCAGGAATTGCGTCCCCTCAAGAGCGTCTTCCTCAAGGCCATCCAGCAACGCCTTGGCAATACCGCCGTCCGCGACATCGTTTTCCGCGTCGGTTGACATGGGGCCACTTTTCCTTGCTCTGTTGGCGGTTGGTTCCCTCATCCCCGTTCCCTTCGTCGAACAAAAAGAACACTATTGCGGTCCCGCCGCGCTCGCCATGGTCGCCAACTACTATGGACAGCGCGTCACACAAGACGACATCGCCGCTGCCATCTACCAGCCGAACGTCCGCGGCGTCCTCACCACCGATCTGGCCGCGCAGGCCCAACAACTCGGATTTTGGGCGCGCACATATCGCGGAGACATTGCCGACCTCCGAAGAAAACTCGCTGATGGCGTCCCGTTGATTCTCCACACCCGTTTCGGCCAACACGATCACTTCCTCGTGGCTCTCGGTGCCGACAAGTTCAACCGAACGATCACCGTCCACACGGACACCCGTTCCTTTCAGGAACTTTCGGAAGAAGAGCTTCTCCGTCACTGGGAACGCAGCGGACGCTGGACATTACTCATCTGCCCTCCCGATCGCGCCTGCTGGCGACTCTCCGCCGACGAACACAACGATCTTGGAGTCTTCCTTGAACGTCGCGGCCAGCCGATGGCCGCTGCCGGCCACTACAAACTCGCCACCGAACTGCAGCCGGGCAACCCTCTCTTTCACTTCAACCTCGGAAACGCCCTCCTGAAACAAAAACTGTTTGCCGAAGCTGCCGCCGCGTTCCGTCGCGCGGCCGATCTTGCCCCCGACAACGCCGACACGCTGAACAATCTGGCGTGGGCATGGTGTGAACTGGGTGCCAACCTCGACGAGGCGGCAGCGCTTTGTCGGCGCGCTGTTGCGCTGCGCCCGTCGAGTCGGGCCTGGTATCTGGACACGCTCGGGCAGGTGTTGTTGCGACAGGACAAGCCCGACGAAGCGCGCAAAACATTTCAAGAAGCCCTCGAGGCAACGACCGATCGAGATGCCGCGTTGCGCAAGGCGCTGATGGACCGCCTCCGCATCCAGTAACTTCAGCGCCGTGCTGCGCGTCCAATGTTGCGTCTACCCGCTTGCCATTCGCCTGTAACACCTGTTACACCCAAATGGCAAGTAGGAGAGACAGGATCTCAAGCCGCAGTGAGGATGCCGCCCTTTCTTGTACGCCGGTGTGCGCGGGAGGATACAGCCGACGATGGGGCAATAGGCGGTTGCACTGCCGATTCGCGCGCATGGGGTGGATCGCGGCGTCCTCACTGAAGGTTTCAAGAGGTACATCGGCCCCAGAGTCCCGCGTAGCATCTGGCCGTACTTGCCATTTGCTTGTAACACCTGTTACATTGAAGTGGCAAGCAAGACGGCGATGGATGGCAGTTGGTCTGAACTCGCCGAAACGAGAACGGGCGCTCAGTAAAGCGCGGGCTTGCGCAGCGGTGTGAACCGGAACTTTTGACCGCCGACGCTTGCCTCAAACATCAAACCGCCCTTGGCGATGGTGAAGATCACCACGCCTTTCTGATAATCGGCGTCCGCCGAGGCGCCGGCTGAGGCAGCCACCGCGGAGGCCTGTGCGCTCAAGGCGAACTGATTGGAGCAAAACTCATCCAAAACAACTTTGTTCTCAAAGAAGATCACTTCGGAGTATTCTTGCCCGCCCAGTTGCAGGCCGATGGTCACTTGGGTCATCGTGGCCGTGCCAATCGGTTTGCCATTGACGAACACAACGCCTTCGCCGTGCGCAGCGCCAACGCCGGCAGCGCCTTTCGTCACGCTGGGGAAGACGACGTAACCGGCAGCGTTTTTGAAAAACTTCTCCATGTCGGGATCGGTCCGCTTGAACAGGTCAATGGCGACGGCGACTTCTTGATCCAGTGTTCCTCCCTGACGATATGGTTCGGTGGCGCAACCTGCCAAAAGGGCGCTCGCGGCGGCACCGACGATCCAAGCTGCAAAGTTTCTGCGATTCATAGGGGTAGTCTCCTATTGCCACACTCTAGGGCAGCGCGCAAAGAAAACCAAGAAGATTTTCGGCTTTTTGTTTTCACAGGTCTCAGCAGTGAAGCGCACTTACCGGCTCCGAGACCAACAGCCGGCGATGGGGGTGGAGCAACGGGGGCAGCGGCCCTCCTCGCCGAGGCGGTTTTGTGCGACTCGAAAACCGTGACGTACAATGAGCGTTTCATGGCAGGTCGGGCAGCGGGTGTTCTCCCAGTCACGCGTGATGCCGGGCAGGTTGCCGGCATAAACGTAACGCAGACCCGCTTCGACGCCGATTTCGCAGGCGTGCAGCAGTTGTTGGGCGCTGGTCGGCGGTCGGTCTTCCATTTGGTAATCGGGATGAAACGCCGTCACGTGCCAGGGGATGTCGCGTGAGACGCCCGCGATGAATCGGGCAATCTCTCGCAACTCCGTGTCGCTGTCGTTGAAACCGGGCACAACCAGTGTCACCACTTCGACCCAAATGCCACGGTGCCGCAGTCCTTCAATCGTGCGCAGCACCACGTTGAGTTGTCCGCCGAGCTGACGGTAGCTGCGGTCGTTGAAACTTTTCAAATCCACCTTGAACCAGTCCACCCACGGTTGCAGATAATCGAGCGCCTCCTCGGTGGCGTGGCCGTTGGAAACGCAACAGGTTCGCAACCCGTGAGCGCGCGCTTCCTTGAAAATGGCCACCGCCCATTCGATGGTAATCAGAGGTTCATTGTACGTGCTGCATACGGAAGCCGCACCGGCCTTCAATGCGAGGGAAACAAACTCTTGAGCCGAGACAAGTGAAACCGGTGCGATGCTCTGCGGGTTGCGCAAGGTTTGGGAGGTGAGCCAGTTCTGGCAGTAATCACAGTGGAAGTTGCATCCGAGCATGCCAAAGCTCATGGACACACTGCCGGGCAGGGCGTGGAAAAAAGGTTTTTTCTCAATCGGGTCTGCATGAGCCCCCGAAACGTAACCATGCGGGACGAACAGCGTTCCCTGCCGGTTCAGACGAACGCGACAAACTCCTTCTCGCCCGTCAGCGATGAGGCAACGATGACCGCAGGCAATACAACGCACCCGACGGTCGGGCAACCGCTCAAACAACTGGCCCGGCACCGTCCGCCGGGCCAGTTCCTCAGCCACAGTGGCCATTACGACGGCTTGTCACCGGCGCGATCACCCAGTCGCACCACAGCGTAGAGGATCGCAGCCGGCAACCCCGCGAGCAGCACCAGCACGATAAAGATGCCGCGACCTTCGCCGCGTTTGCGAACGTCCTGATACACCCACACCGCCAATAGGATGTTGATCACGATGGCCAACGCGATCAGGAAACGCACCAATCCGGCCATGTGACGGGCGCAGTTGGCGACAGCGGGACACAGCGGACAGGGTGGTGGCGGCGGTTGGGGCGCGTCCGGCGACAGACGGGGCGGCTGCGGCGCAGGCGGATGGCCGAAGCGTTCCTTTCCGCGTTCGAGCGTCGAAGTGAGCCGTTGAACCTGTTGTTCGAGTCGCTCCATGCGTTCCATCAGGCGACGGTCGGACTCATCGGCGCGCGCCACGGTGCCGAGGCTGACCAGCATCGCCGCGAAGACCAGAGTCATGCCACAAACGGTCTTGCTCATATCACACCTCCATTCGAAGGGTAACCTCGCTCCGCTCGGTGGCTGAAGACGACGCGGAGGAGCGAGCGTTGCCCGATACTATTGTTCTTTACCGCGCTCATCTTCAGTTGTCCTCTTCAGACGACTCGCAGATTACCAAACCGCCATGCGCTTGGTCAACATCATTACCTCCCAAAGGCAAAGATCAATTGGCTGACCAGCGGCGCTTCTTCGGCTTTCGCCACCGCTTGCGCTCCACACCCGCACCAAGATCGTCTCCGTTCCGCATCGAGGGCAAGGGACCGTCAGATCACCAAAGTCTTCTGCACCGGACGCTGACTTCACAAGCACCGACGCTTCCCGACGGGCCGCGCCGCGCCGCCCCACCCAGTCGCGCGCTTGCTGCGCCACTGGGTGCAGCCCCGCAAGCGCGTCCGCCACCAACGCATGAACCCGGTTGCGTACCGTGCGGGCGTAGATGCCGTAGGAACGCACCATCTGAAACCTGTCTGCCGACAGGTAGGTCAGCGGGCAGAGGTCCTTGGGCACCGTCAGGACCACCTGCCGATGCACCGCGCCTTCAAAGAGCACTTGGCGAGTCGT
>Ga0272448_1007072_pt1 | contig 11958 bp, 11 predicted proteins | sample YNPCB0191_FD_202220 | JGI IMG/M metagenome (GOLD analysis project Ga0272448, IMG submission 202220) | Hot spring sediment microbial communities from Yellowstone National Park, WY, United States - YNP-CB-019-1 | ecosystem: Environmental > Aquatic > Thermal springs > Hot (42-90C) > Sediment... | reverse complement strand
GCACCGCCCATATCGAGGTACGGAATCGCCGTGCCCTGCATCACGCACGCGACGCCTTGTCCGCGGCGGAGGTGCGGTTTGTCTGGGACGATGTGATAGTCGCGTATGGCATGTCGCGTATGGCGTGTTGCGTCTCTTGCTGTCCGCTGTCCACTGTCCACTGCCCACTGAATTGCTTTCGCTCCCTGCTCCACGCATTCCGCCAGCCCGCACGTTTCGATAATCTCCGGATGTGGTTCGCGTCCTTCGCTCCACGCTTTCGACGTGGGCAGTTCGTCGCCGGCTTTCACCGCATTCTTCAGACGAAATTCCAATGGATCGAGATTGAGCGCGCGCGCGATCTTTTCCATGTGCACTTCGAGCGGGAAAAAACCTTGCGGGACGCCATAGCCGCGAAACGCGCCCGCCGGCGGCGTGTTGGTGTAAACGACGTGCGCGTGGAACTTGATGTTCGGCGCGTTGTACAGCCCCATCGATTTCTGCCCGGTGTTGCCGGTCACCGTGAGCGCGTGGCAGCCGTACGCACCCGTGTCGGACAGTGCGTACATTTCGTTCGCGACGATCGTACCGTCGTTCTTGACGCCGGTCTTCATGCGCACGCGCATCGGATGGCGCGAACGCGCGGCAATGAATTCCTCTTCGCGCGTGTACTCGAATCGCACCGGGCGCCGCGTCGCAATCGTCAGATGTGCGGCGACATCTTCGATGAGCACCTCTTGCTTGCCGCCGAATCCGCCGCCGATGCGCGGCTTGATGACGCGGATACGTTTCGGCGGCAGCCCCAGCACCGGCGCGAGGATGCGCCGCGCGTGGAACGGCACTTGGGTCGAGGTGCGAATGACGAGGCGGTCGTCTTCGTCCCAGTACGTCACGACGACGTGCGGCTCGATGCTCACCTGCTGCACCTTCGGCACGATGTACTCGTCTTCGAAAATCTGGTCCGCTTGCTTGAAACCTTCCTCGATATTGCCGATTTCGATTTCGATTTTCGCCGCGATGTTTTTCGATGGGTCGGAGTCGGCGAAGTTGACGTACTCGGGTTCGTCGTGGATGCGCGGCGCGCCCGGTTTCATCGCGTCGCGCGAATCGAGGATTGCCGGCAGTTCTTCGTACTCGACCTCGATCAACTCTAGCGCGCGCTGCGCGATCTCCTCTGATTCCGCCGCGACGAACGCGACGCGGTCGCCGACAAAACGCACTTTATTATCGAGCGAGAAGGTATCGAGGGGACCGGGGATCGGGTCGGACTGCCCAGCGGTGGAATAGACGACGCGCGGAATGTCCTTGTACGTCAGCACCGCGTGAACGCCTTCCAGCGCGCGCGCCTTGGATACATCGATCTTTTTGATTCTCGCGTGTGCGACCGGCGAGTGGAGCACCTTGGCGTACAGCATCCCGCGCAGTTCGATGTCATCGGTGAATGCCGGCTTGCCCTGCACCAGTTTCACCGCGTCGACTTTTTTCTCCGGCTTGCCGACGACGCGAGTTTCGGGAATGGAGGGCGCAATGACAAGCGTTGGTGATTGGGTAAGTAGGTGATTCGGTGATTCGGTGGTTGGGTAGATGGGGGGTTGGGTGGTTGGATAGTCCGTTGGCAAAGTAACCGGGATGCCGGATTGCCCAATCGCCAAATCACCCAGTTTCCCATTGCCGCGAATTATTTCCGCCGCGCGCAACACCGCTTGCACCGGCTTGACGTACCCGGTGCACCGGCACAAGACGCCGCTGAGCGCGTCGCGCACCTGCTCTTCGGTCGGCGTGAGTGTTTGATCGAGCAGCGTTTTCGCGGCGAGGATCATGGCGGGCGTGCAATAACCGCACTGCAGCGCGCCGGTTTCGACGAATGCTTGCTGAAGCGGATGCAAACCCCCGGTGCGCTTCCAGCCCTGCTCTTCGACCTGTCCGAGCGATTCGATGGTCGTGATGCGCTTGCCTTCGGCTTGCGCGGCGAGCATCACGCAACTCGCAACCGGCTTGTTGTCGATTAAGACTGTACACGCGCCGCATTCGCCGTTCTCACAGCCATGTTTGACGCCAAAATAACCGTCGCGGCGCAGCGCGTCGAGCAGCGTTTCGTTGGGCGCGATGTCCCAGGTTTTGATTTCGTCATTGACGGTAAGACTAATCCGCATATCGACCTCGTTGTCTTTCTACTTTGATTTCTTCTTCCGGCTCGGCTTGACCGCTTTGGAAATCCGAGTTCTCCGCTTGAACGTCGCCGTGAGCGGCACGCTCGACGGTGTTTCCTTGTTCGCAAAGCAGCGGATGAAATCCACAATCGAGAAACCCATGATTTCCCCGGTCGCCGGATTCGTCCGCAGGATGACTTGGTCGCTCAGCGCGACGGAATCCGTGTAGACCGGTTGACCTTTCGAGACGTAGAGCACATCGGCTTGGTGGTCGTACAGGAAATTCAGTGGCTCGTTCATAGCTTGCCGACCTCCTCGCTCACGCTCTCCTCACTCGCGACCGTGAGCGCCGCCGCGTGCAGCGCGCGTTCCAGCGTTTCGTCGAGCGCACGCTGCTGCAAGTGGCACAGCAGGAATACCGCGGCGAGCGCGTCCCCCGCGCCCGTGGTGTCCACCACGCGCGTCGCGTGCGCGGGCGCGTATCGCGTTTCGCGCGCGTCCGCATAGACGATGCCGTCCGCGCCGAGCGTGACGATCGCGCGCTGGACGCCGCGCTCGATCAGCATTTGCGCCGCGCGCGCCGCGTCGTCAATCGATGCGATGCGGCGCCCGGTCAACACACCGGCTTCGAGCGCGTTCGCGGTGATGAGCGTGAATGCGCCGACGCCATCGGCGACGCTTTGCGCGCGGGCGACCGACGCAGGGTTGAGGTACAGCGGTACGCGATGTGTGCGCGCGATTCGGACGACCGCGTCGATGGTCGCGCGCGCCAGCGTGGCGTCGAGCGCAATCAAGTCCGCGTCCGCAAGCGTTTGTGTGTGTGCTTCCACGATCTGCGGCGTAAGCCTCGCGAGGATGGCGCTGCCGAAAACACCCACGTCGAGATCGCCGCGCGCGTTTAGGACGCCGACCCAGGTCGCGGTGCAGCAACCGCGTAGCGTCATCAGGCGGTCAATGTTCGTGCCCGCGCGCGCCAAATCGTCTCGGATCATCCGCCCGAATTCATCGTCGCCGACGGCGCTCACGATCGACACATCCGCGCCGACGCGCGCGAGATTCTTGGCGATATTCCGCGCGACGCCGCCGAGCGTCACACGCACGCGCCCCGGCACGTCGGCATCGCGCACGAGCGTGTCAAAACTTTGCGCCTTGACGTCGACGGCGACGGCGCCTATGACGACCATCCGTGGACGATTCATCACCCTGTATAACAATTATACCACGAATCCCGCGCCGCGAAGAAAATATCGCGACACGAGGTTTGACATTTCGCTTCTTTTTCGGGATAATGGGAACAAATCCAATTCGAAGGAATTTGTATGTCTCCTCGCAGAGCCGCACCGCAGAAGAAACAAAGCGGATTGCCGTCCTGGGTCATTCCGGTCGGAATTGGCGTCGTGGTCGTCGTCCTCGTCCTGTTGGCGGCGACGTTGCTCCAGACGCCCCCCACGGTCCCGGCGGGCACCGGCAGCATCAGCGCGTCTGGCAGAACGATCGGCGATCCGAACTCCAAGCTCACGTTCACCGAGTTTTCCGATTTTCAGTGACCGATCTGCAGAGAGTTTGCACTTGGCGCGGGTCGCCAAATCATCGATCAGTATGTCAAGACCAACAAGATTTCGTTTACCTATAAATACTTTCCGGTGGTTGACCAGGGAAAGATCGGCGAGTCGCATTGGGCCGCCGAAGCCGCGGAATGCGCTAATCAGCAGAACAAGTTCTGGGAATATCACGACAAGCTGTTCCAAGTGTGGACCGGTGAGAATGTCGGCACCTTCACGAAACCCAATTTGAAAAAGTACGCTGCCGACCTGGGTCTCGACGCCACCAAGTTCAATCCGTGCATTGACAATGACCAGACCGCGTCGATCGTGCAGAAGGACGAGAACGAAGCGACGAGTCTCGGCTTGCCGGGCACGCCGAGTTTTCTGATCAACGGCAGATTGTTCCGCAACCAGACGCTCGATTTCAGCGAATTCGCGCGCACGTTCGATTCGCTGTTGAAATAGAAACGCTCATCATCTCGGTGCGGGAGGCAAAGATGCCAGACCGATCGGCGTGGATCAAGTGGGGACTCGCGCTCGGCGTGTTCGTGCTGATCCTCGTTGTCTTCGGCGTGGTCGATCTTTGGAGAGCGTCTCCGGAGATTCCTGTGTCCGGTCGGACGCGCGGCAATGCGGACGCCAAGATCACGCTCGTCGAGTTTTCGGATTTCCAGTGACCGTACTGCAAAGATTTTGCAGTCGACGCGGAGCGTCGAATCGACGAAGAGTACGTCAGGACCGGCAAGGTCAAGTTCGTTTACAAATATTTCCCGGTGATCGATGGGCGCAACATCGGCGAGTCGCACTGGGCTGCCGAAGCTGCAGAATGCGCGAACGAACAGGGTCGGTTCTGGGACTATCACGACAAATTGTTCGTCAAGTGGCTGGGCGAAAACGTCGGCATGTACCAGAAGGACATGCTGAAAAAGTTTGCCGCCGATTTGAAACTCAATACCGCCCAGTTCAATAACTGCATCGATTCGGACAAGTACGCCTCGGTCGTGCAAGCGGACATCGACGAAGGGACGAAGCTGGGAGTGCGCGGGACGCCGACGTTCTTTGCGAATGGCAAGCAACTCCCGATCCAAGCGCTCGAGTTCGAGGAATTTGCGCGATTGCTCGATCCACTTTTGAGATAGCATTGGGTCGAACCCCGTTTTCCGATTTTGGAGACGGGGTTTTCGTTGCCAATCGGGGATGAAACGTAGGCCGCACAGATGCAGCGGTGCAAAGTTTTCGATGTTTTTCTTCGCGTCGTGGCGTCTTTGCGGTGGAAGATCGTCAGGGGAGAGAAAAAATGAAACTCACAACGACGTGGGCAAAATGGATGATTGGATTCGGAGTCGTCAGTGCATTTCTCTTGGCGTGCAACATCACCGATCAGATCGCCGAAGTATTGGCGACTCCCACGCCGAGTGCCACCGCGACGCGCGTCCGCCCACCCACCATCACGCCGAACCCCGCGATGCCAACGCCGCTGCCGGGTCGCACCAAAGGCGATCCAGACGCCCGGGTCACGCTCGTCGAGTATGCCGATTTTCAGTGTTCGCACTGCAGGGACTTTGCAGCCGACGCGGAGCACCGGATCGACGAAACGTATGTCAAGACCGGCAAGATCAATTTCACCTACAAGTACTTTCCGGTGATGGATGGAGACAAAATCGGCGAGTCGCACTGGGCCGCCGAAGCCGCGGAATGCGCGAACGAGCAGGGCAAGTTCTGGGAATATCACGACAAATTGTTCGCGGTCTGGCGCGGCGCGAATATCGGAACGTACACGAAAGCCAATCTGAAAAAGTACGCCGCCGATTTGAACCTGGATACCGCGGCGTTCAATCCGTGCCTGGACAATGACAAGTACGCGGCGCTGGTGCAGGATCATCTGACCGAAGCGCTGCAACTGGGTTTGCCCGGCACACCGAGTTTTCTCCTCGACGGGCGTGAGATTCCCATCCATTCGCTGGACTTTTCCGAGTTCGTCCGGTTCATTGAGCCGGAACTTCGATGAATGCATCATTTGCGGATTCGTCTGGTCGATGTTAAAATATTTTTGATGTTTGCCCTCTTTCGCAAAGCGTACCGCGACCTGACGAACCGCCGCCTGCGCTCGCTCCTCACCATCGGCGCGATTGCCATCGGCGTCGCGGGCATCGTGGCGATTGTGTCCACCGCGCAGAATCTCACGCGCGCCCAAGCCGCGGCGTACAACAATGCCTCGCAAGCGGACATTACGTTCTGGGTCTGGGACGCGCCGCCGGCGACCGCGCGCGCGCTCGCCGATCTCCCCAACGTAACGGCGGCGGAGCTGCGCAACAATTATTTCACTAAATGCAAATGGAACGGCGAATTCCGCGATGTCTATCTCTGGGGATTCAACAGTTTTTCCAACCAGCGCATCAACCAGATCACCCTCCTCGGTCCCGCGCCTCAGCCGGGCGAATTCGTCGCGGAATCGTCCGTGCGCGATCTGTTCCCCGTGCAACTCGGCGACACGATGTCGTGCCGCGCGCGCGACGGTTCGCTGCGCCTGCTGACGCTCGCCGGCTTTGCGCAAAGCCCCAATTACCCCACCGCGACCCTTCTCGATTTTGCCACCGTCTATGCCAACGCGAGCGACGTGCAGCGTTTGCTCGACATCGGCGGCGCAAACCAAGCGTTGCTCAAAGTCCGCGACATTTCCAAGGTGCGCGAAACCGCCGCGGCTGCCGCGCAATTGCTCACCCGCCGCGGGCTGGATCACAACACACCGGACATTCGCGACCCCAACAATTATCTCGGCAAGCGCGAGCTGGACGCGCTTTTTCTGCTGCTAACGGTCTTTTCGATCGTCGGTCTCGTCACGAGTGGCTTTCTCGTCGCGAACACGCTCGCGGCGATGACCGCAGAGCAGGTCGGCGAAATCGGCACGCTCAAAGCCATCGGCGGCACGCGCGCGCAGGTGCTGACGGTCTACGTGATCGCGTCCGCGCTGTACGGCGTCGCCGGCACGTTCGCCGGCATCGTACTCGGCTCGCTCGCGAGCTGGCGCCTGCTCGCCTACATCGGCGGCTTGCTGAATCTCGACAGCAATTTCTCGATTTCGCCGCAGGGTGCCGCGCTCGGCGCGGTAGTCGGCATCGGTGTGACGATTGGCGCCGGGCTGATCCCCTCGTTCGCTGCGACCGCGATCCGCGTCAAGGACGCGCTCGAAGCGTACGGCATCACGTCGACGTACGGGCGTGGCTGGAGCGACCGCCTCGTGCAGCGCATCGTCGCGCTGCCGCCACTCGCGGCAATGTCGCTGCGCAACCTCGCGCGGCGCAAGACGCGCTCGCTCATCACGCTGATCGTCATCGCCGTCGCCGTCGCGGCGAGTCTCGCCGCGCAAAGCACCGGCACATCGGTCGATCACGCGATCGATGGACTGTTCCAGACCTTCCGCGCCGACGCGTGGGTGTATTTCGATCAGTGGGTCGGGTCGAATTTCGTCGCGAATTTCCGCGCCGCGGACGGCGTGCGCGCCGCCGAAGTGTGGTCACTGACCGATGGCTGGGTGGGGACCGCGCCGGTGCGCGTGTGGGGCGTGCCGGCGAACACCACGCTGTACGCGCCCGACCTGGTCGCGGGCAGATGGTTCGCCGCGAGCGAGCCGGAGGCAATCGACGTGTCCACCGATCTCGCGCAGGAGATGCATATTCACGTCGGCGACACGATCAGTCTAGAGATCAGCGGAGACCGGCGACCGTTTCACGTCGTCGGCATTTTGATCGACAACAGTATTTTCCTCGGTAGCGCCGTTGCCGGCAAAGTGTTCGTATCAGAAGAGATGGTCGAACGGATGGAAAACCGCCAGGGCTGGGCGACGTTCTTCGCGCTCGGTTTTGACCGGCACGATCCCGCGACGGTGAATCAGCGCCTCGGCGAGTTGGCGGCGCGCTTCAAGCAGTATCAGATGGGCAGCGGCTCGGCGTACGAACAGGTACGCAGCGCGAAAGAGCAATCGCGCATCTTGTCGCTCGCGCTATACGCGATGAGTCTGCTCATCGGCGCGATGGGCGCGCTGGGCGTCTTGAACACCCTGACGCTCAACGTGCTCGAACGCCGGCGCGAGATCGGCGTGCTGCGCGCGATCGGCGCGGTCGATGCCAAGCTCGTCCAGGTTTTTCTGGCGGAGGGACTGGCATTGGGGTTGGGGGGTTGGGTCGTTGGAGTATTCGTTGGCTATCCGCTCGGACAATTGCTGGTCAACTTGATGCAGTCGGTGTTGTTTCACATCGATTACATTTTCAGTCCGACGATGGTGTTCGCGAGTTTGCTGTTCGCGCTGGCGATCTCGACGGTCGCGAGCCTGGCGCCGGCGTTGGGCGCGGCGCGCCTGCGCGTGGGACAGGTGCTGCGGTACGAGTGATTCTGCGCGCGTTGCCGCGCGATGTCCAAAGGAGGAACGGATGGCGAAAATTCAAGACGGATCGGCGCCGGCGTCCGCGTCAACGGAGGCGGTGAGCACCGCGAGCACCGGCGTGGCGTCGGCGGAGGCGGGGACGCCGTTGGTGCGAGCGCCAGGCAAGGTGATGGTGATCATTCACGGCGCGGGCGTCTTTCCGGACGATTACTACAAGCCGCTGGTCGCGGCGATCGAGCAGCGGTTGGGCGGACCCTTCCACTATGTCCCGGTGTACTATGCGGACATCACGAATCCGCCGGGCGGCATCGGCGCGCTCGATGTTACGCCGGAGTCGCCGGACGCTGTCAAGTTCAAGCAAAGCTTGATGGACGAAATGCAGCGCGCCTACGATGCGCAGAGAGAATCTCTGCGCGCGGACAGCGTTACTGCGAACGTCGCCGAGCCGGGAAACGTCGAGGGGATTGCCCTCGTCCAGGCATTAGCCCGAGAGGTGACGCGGTACCTTTTCACGCCGAGCGTGACCTCTGCCATCCAGCAGCGCCTCATCGCCGGACTCGATCAAGCCGTGCCGTACGGCGAGATCATACTCGCTTCGCTCAGTCTTGGCACCGTCGTCTCCTTCGATGTGCTCAAGCAATCCGCTGATCATTACAAGATTTCAACCTGGTTCACGACCGGTTGCCCGCTTGGCAAATTGCGTCGCGTCGGTATACGCTCGGCAGACCTCGGCGCGATTTCGCCGACGACGGTGGGTCACTGGTTGAATCTCTATGATACAAACGACATCGTCGCCAGTCCGCTGGGTCCCCAATTTCCGGGGTATCGACTTTACGATGTGTTTGTCGAAGTGGGCACCAATCCACTCACCGCGCATGATTACTTTAACAACCCGGCAACGTGGGACTTGATGGCGGACGCGATGCGGTAGACGATTCACTACACGCGGAGGCATCGATGCGAATTCAAGCGGCGGTTGTCCGCGAATTCAATCAACTCACTGTCGAAATGGTCGAACTCGACGCGCCCAAGGCGAACGAAATTCTCGTGCGCGTGCGCGCCGCCGGCGTGTGTCATTCCGATTTGCACAATATGCGTGGCGAGCTGCGGCTGACGCCGCCGTTCGTGATGGGGCACGAGGGCGCGGGCATTGTCGAAGCGGTCGGCGCAAACGTCACGCGCGTCCAGCCGGGCGATCGCGTCCTGGTCAACTGGCTGCCTGCCGATAACACATGTCCAACTTGTTTGAGCGGTCATCCGAATCTGTGCGAGCGATTTGCCAAGACGACGTTTCAGGGTTGGCTGCCAGACGGCACCTCGCGTCTCAAGACGACCGACGGCGTGCCCCTCAAGCATCTGCTCAGTTCCGCGACGATGTCCGAGCACATTGTGATCGATCAAGCCGGCGCGGTTCCGTTCCCGGCGGATGTGCCGTTCGAGGTCGCCGCGATTATCGGCTGTGCGGTCGTGACCGGCGTCGGCGCGGTGATCAACACCGCGCGCGTGCAAGCCGGCAGTGCCGCGGCGGTGATCGGCTGCGGTGGCGTGGGCTTGAGTGCGATCCAGGGCTGCCGTCTCGCCGGCTGCCACCCCATCATTGCGGTTGATGTGATAGACAGCAAACTGGAATTTGCGCGGCAGATGGGGGCAACGGAAACTGTCAACGCCAAGCAGGTCGATGCGGTCAAGACGCTGCGCGCACTGACGCGCGTGGGGCCCGCTTATGTTTTCGACACCGTCGGCTCGGCGACGACGATTGCGCAAGCGTTGCAAGCCGCAGGACCCGCGGGCACCGCGGTGATCGTCGGCATGCACGCTGTCAAGATCGACGTGCCGATTTCCGCCGGCGCGCTCGTCTTCCAGAACAAGCGACTGCTCGGCTCGTTCGCCGGCTCGATGCGCCCGCACATTGATCTGCCGCGTCTCATCGAGTTGTACCGCGCCAAACGCTTGCCGCTCGACGCGCTGATCACGAAACGCTACGCGCTCGCGCAGGTCGCGCAGGCGTTCGAGGATATGCAAGCCGGCGCGGTGGCGCGCGGCGTCATTGTGTTTGATTAACCCAAGCCCCGAAGGGGTTCGAAAATCCTTCGGGTCTGCAACGAGGACCGAATGCCCAAAGCCATTTTGTTCGACATGGATGGTACGCTGATCGATGATTCGATGGACACTTTTCTGCCGCCGTACTTTGGCGCGATCACCCAGAAGCTCGCGCATCTGGTACCGCCAGACCGACTCATCGCGCAGTTGCAGGCATCGACGCGCGCGATGGTTGCCAACAATGACCCCACGCGGACAATGGCGGAGGCGTTCGCAGCGGATTTCTTTCCCAAGATTGGCGTGCCGCGCGAGCAGCTGATGCCGCTCTTTGACGAGTTCTATGCGCGCGATTATCCGCAGCTCCGCGCGTTCGTCAAACCGATCCCGGGCGCGCGTGATCTGATCGCCAGCGCGATTCAACGCGGTCATCCGGTCGTCATCGCCACGATGCCGGTTTTCCCGCGGACGGCGATCCAGCAGCGCATGGAGTGGGGGCGCATCGCTGATTTTCCGTATGCGCTCGTCACCGATTACGAGACGATGCACGCGAGCAAGCCGAATCCGGCGTACTATCGCGAGATCGCCGCGCGCATTGGTTACGCGCCGGGGGATTGTGTGATGGTGGGCAACGAGGTGCAGAACGATATCTTGCCGGCGAAACGCGCTGGGATGAAAACGTTCTGGGTGACCGATGCGGGCGACCTGCCGACCGATGTGCCGGCGGATTGGCGCGGCACGCTGGAGGATTTCGGACGATTGCTGGAGCGCGGGGAATTGTAACGGACCTCTCGTCGTCAAATGCACTTGCCAAGATGTTTTTTTGTGGTATAATGTTCGCACAGTTGGGCGGTTGGCTCAGTTGGTTAGAGCGCTACGTTGACATCGTAGAGGTCATAGGTTCGACTCCTATACCGCCCACAGACGAGTCAACACCAAGCCGTATTCGCAAAAAGCTGCGACCAAGACGAGTAATCGAGAAAGTTGCCACAGGGAGACTCGGCCGCGATTGAGAGCCGAGTCGGCAAACGTTCGATGAAAACCACTTGAGAGCTGGGTCGATCACCCCGGGCGCCGCCGTTATCGGTGAAATCGAGTGTGCATGAGCTCAACGGCGCGTGCAAATCTGGGTGGAACCACGGGAGAACTCTCTCGTCCCAATGGGGGATGTGAGAGTTTTATTTTTCTCGGCAGTGCCGCGCACGACGCGGGAGAATCGAAAGGAGTTTGAGTGGAAACAATCGAGGTGTATCATTATGCGCGAGAGGAGGAGCTCGACGCGATCTCGGAGGAAGGACTGAAGCCGGGCACGCGGATGATGCTGGTCGATTGCGCGCTGCGCCAGAAATCGGTCGCGACCTGGCTGGCGCCGGATTTCGACGTCATGGGATACAACGAGAATCCGCAATACGTGTGCCTGCGCGCGCGCGTCGACGCTGCGCGCTGCAAGGTCGCACCGATGGAGTTGCTCGCCGCCGCGTATGTCAATCATATCGGGCGCGGACAGCCCAAGAACGAAGAAATCGCGGCGCGGCTGATTGCGGCGTACGAAAAAGCCGCGGTGCCGGTCAACGAGCACACCCTCGGAATGTTCCGCGCGCCGGAAGTTCTGGTCGAGGGTGAGATTAGCGCAGATGATATCGCGGTCGTGAAATCGCCGGAGAGCGGCACGCGCGGCGAGGAGAACCGGCGCGTGTACGCGGCGCGCTGGGCGGAGCACCTGATTCGCGTCCTGTCGATCCAGCGGACGCTGATGCAGTTGGGCGAACTGACGGAAGCGGCGGCGCATCGCGGCGTCGCGGTGCGCGTGGCAAAGCACGACGACGCAACCGCGTATCTGGAAACGTACATGCTGGTGGAGACTGGC
>Ga0272448_1007071_pt1 | contig 11960 bp, 4 predicted proteins | sample YNPCB0191_FD_202220 | JGI IMG/M metagenome (GOLD analysis project Ga0272448, IMG submission 202220) | Hot spring sediment microbial communities from Yellowstone National Park, WY, United States - YNP-CB-019-1 | ecosystem: Environmental > Aquatic > Thermal springs > Hot (42-90C) > Sediment... | reverse complement strand
CTGCCGCCCTACCTGGCGATGATCCCCGACGACCCGGACACGGGCGAGTCGGTGGCCGACAACCGGTTCGTGACGATCACGCCGGGCGACCGGTTGCCCGACATGCACATCGGCCGCTTCCCGGTCAACAGCGCGGCCGAAGCCGCCGTCATGGTGAGCAAGACGCTGGGCTACGAGAACAGCCCGGCCCCCGGGGACTGGACGCAACATGTCCTCTTCGTGGCCGACGATCCCACCCTGCAGGGCGGCGGCGACTTCTATGGCTATTCCGATACCATCGCGGACGGCTACGACGACCCGCCCACCAACACGATCAAGTACCTGCCGGCGCCGTATACGTCAACGAAGGTCTACATGGGCAACAACACCGACCCGCGTGCCACCTGTCCGACCGAGGATCCGAGCAGCGTCTGCCGCCAGAACGCGATCAACGCCATCAACGCCGGCGCGCTGATGGTCAGCTACATCGGCCACGGCACCAAGACCGACTGGTCGAGCAAGCGGATCATGGATCTCACGGCCCTGGCGAGCCTGACCAACGCGGACAAACTGACCATCATGCTGCCGATGACCTGCGACAACGGCTATTTCGCCCAGACGACCGCCGATTCGTTCGGCGAGGCGAGCGTGCGCATGAACGGCGGCGGCGCGGTCGCCTCCTGGTCGCCCACCGGCTTCGGCCTGGCCTCGGGCCACGATCTGATGGAGCGCGGCTTCTTCCTGGCCGTGTTCCACGACCATGCGACGCGGATCGGCGCGGCTACCACCGCGGGCAAGGTGTATCTGGTACAAAACGCAGCGCCGGGAAGGTATCTCGATCTGCTCGACACCTATCTGCTGCTCGGCGATCCGGCCTTGCGCATCCCGGTTTCGGGAGGGCGCCAGGAGCGTAGAGGTTTCTGAAAGAGCGTAGGGCGAAATTAATTTCGTCCTACGCTGAGTAGGGCGAAATTAATTTCGCCCTACATAAGGAGAGGATATCATGTTCGACAAAGTGCACATTCCCGGATCGAAAGGTCGGTTGATCGCCCTGTTTGCAGGGACGTTCGCCGTGCTGGCGCTGGCGTTGGCGCTGGCCGCCGCGTGGCTGGCGCCGACCACGGCTGCGCCGTTGCCCCCTCCCGCCGACCAGGCGCGCGGGGCCGTCCTCCCTGAGGCGAACGTCGCCGGTGTGGCCGCCCCGGCCGGCATCTCGCTGATCGGCGATTTCGTCTGGCACGACCTGAACGCCGACGGTTTTCAGGATCTGGGTGAGCCCGGCATAAACAACGTCCTGGTCCGCCTGTACCGGGATCAAGGCGGCGGCGTCTACACGCTCATCACCGAGACGCTGACGGGCGACAACCCCTCGACGCCGCTCGTCGAACAGGGCTGGTACACCTTCCAGATCACCGACACGCCGGGCACTTACCTGGTGGAGATCGCCGCGAGCAACTTCGACCCGGGCGGTCCGCTGGCGGGCTACGCGCACACCAGCGAAAACACCTACGGCAGCAACCCGTCCGTGGTCGTCATGCCGGCCGGCGTCTCCAACAACCTGGACGTGGACTTCGGCTTCGCGCAGACCAGCCTCGACCTCGTCAAGCTGGCGGGCGATGCGCCGGACAACACGCCTCTGAACCTGCCGTATCCCGGCGGCCCGGTCACCTACACCTATCGCATCACCAACACGGGCGAGACGTGGCTTATCGGCATCGTCATTACCGACGACAACGGCACGCCCCTCAACCCGGCCGACGACCAGGTGATCACCTCGGCGACGTGTCCGGCGCTGGCCGGGCCGGTGGCGCCGGGCGCGGCCGTGCAGTGCACCTGGGCCAACGTCCCGGTGAGCGCCAGCCGCACCAACATCGCGGTCGCCACGGGCACGCCGTCCGACGAGTTCGGCACGCCGTTCGGCGGCAGCACCCCGCGCGACAGCGATGACGCCGTCGTGATCGTCGGCACGCCGACGGCCACGTCAACGAATACACCGACGCCGACGTCAACGAATACACCGACGGCCACGTCAACGAATACACCGACGCCGACGGCAACGTCAACGAATACGCCGACGCCGACGGCAACGAATACACCGACGCGCACGCCGACGGCAACGTCAACGAATACGCCGACGCCGACGGCAACGTCAACGAATACACCGACGCGCACGCCGACGCCAACGGCAACGAATACACCGACGCCGACCGCCACGCCGAAGCCGGCCGCCATCGGCGACTATGTCTGGTACGACGCCAACGGCGACGGCCGCCAGGATGTAGACGAGCCCGGCATCGGCAACGTGACGATCGCGCTGCGCGACAGCGTCGGCACGGTCATCTCGACTACCGTCACCGACGCCGACGGTGGCTACATCTTCACCGGCCTGCTCCCCGGCACCTATTCGGTGCTGGTGACCGACCTGAACGGCGTGTTGACCGGCTATACCCATACTCTCGGCCCGCAGTCGGCCCCCAATCCGACCGGGCCGATCACGCTCAGCCCCGGCCAGACCTACCGCGACGCGGACTTCGGCTATCGCCAGGTGCCCACGCCCGGCACGGCCGTCGTCGGCGACCTGGTCTGGTGGGACGTGAACAAGAACGGCGTCCAGGATCCGGGCGAGGCCGGCATCCCCGGCGTGCCCGTCACCCTGACCACGCCTTCCGGCGCAGTGATCGCTACGACGACCACCGACCAGAACGGCAACTACCTGTTCACCGACGTGCCGCCGGGGACCTATGTTGTCGTCGCCGCCCAGCCGGCCAACAGCAGCGAGTCGCCGGCCGCGCCCAACCCGACCGCGCCCTTCACCGTCTCGGCCGGCCAACAGTACCTGGACGCCGACATCGGCTTCGTGCCGAACATCATCGGCACGGTCGGCGGCACGGTCTGGAACGACGCCAACAGCAACGGCCTCCTGGAGGGGGGCGAGCCGCGCTTGCCCGGCGTGTCGGTGGACCTGCTCGACGGGTCCGGCAACATCATCGCGACCACGACGACCGACGCCAACGGCACATACACCTTCACCGTGCCGCTCGGCACGTACCAGGTGCGCGTCTCCGACACCACCCACACCCTGGCCGACTACGTGCTCGGCCCGCTCGGCCCCACGCCCGGCGCCGACAACAACAGCCAGGCCCAGCCCTACACCGTGACCCTGACGCCGGGCAACCCGACCAACACGACCGGCGACTTCGGTTATGTCAAACCGGACGCTACGCTGGGCAAGATCGGCAACCAGATCTGGGTCGAGACCGATCGCGACGGCCTCTTCGAGCCGGCCAACGGCGAAAACGGCATTGAAGGCGTCACCGTAGACCTCTATCGCAACAGCGTCTTCTATGCCCGCACGACGACCAGCGCATCCGGCGACTACGTCTTCACCGGCCTGCCCGCCGGCGCCTACACCGTCACCGTCTCTGACATCTACGGCATCCTGGCCGGCTACAGCCCGACCCTGATCGTGGGCGGCACGGCCGACAACACCAACAAGGCCCAGCCCTACGCCATCACCCTGCCTGCCGGCGGCGAAAACATGACCGCCGACTTCGGCTACATCCTGCCCGGCGCGGCCATCGGCGACTACGTCTGGTACGATGCCGACGGCGACGCGCTGCAAGACGTGACCGAGCCCGGCATCGGCAACGTCACCCTGGCCCTCTATCGCAACGGCCAGGTCGTCCAGACCACTACCACCGACGCCAACGGCGGCTACCTCTTCACCGGCCTGGTCGCCGGCACCTACACCGTCACCGTCACCGACCTCAACGGCGTGTTGGCCGGCTACACTCACGTTGTCGGGCCGCAGAGCCTGCCCAGCCCGACCGGCCCCATCGTGCTCGGCCCCACCGACATCTACCGCGACGCGGACTTCGGCTATCGCCAGGTGCCCACACCCGGCACGGCCGTCGTCGGCGACACCGTCTGGTGGGACAACAACCAGAACGGCGTGCGCGACCCCGGCGAATTGGGCATCCCCGGCGTCACCGTCCAGCTCAAGAACAGCGCCGGCACGGTCATCTCGACCACCGTCACCGACCAGAACGGCAACTACCTGTTCACCGACGTCGCGCCCGGCACCTACTACGTCGAGGCGGTCACCCCGCCCGGCAATCCCGACCCGGCCGCGCCCAACCCGACCGCGCCCTTCACCGTCTCGGCCGGCCAACAGTACCTGGACGCCGACATCGGCCGCGTCCCCGCCAACCCCGCCACGATCGGCGGCACCGTCTGGAACGACCTGAACGACAACGGCATCCTGAACCCCGGCGAGCCCGGTATCCCCGGCGTCACGGTCAACCTGCTCGACCCGACGACCGGCAACATCATCGCGACCACCACCACCGACACCAACGGCAACTACACTTTCACCGTGCCGGCCGGTTCCTATCTGGTGCAGGTCTCCGACACCCACAACGTGCTCGATGACTTCACCCTCGGCCCGCTCGGCCCCACGCCCGGCGCCGACAACAACAGCCAGGCCCAGCCCTATCTCGTGACCGTCGGCCCGGGCGAGACCAACACCACCGCCGACTTCGGCTACGAGGCGGGCGGGCCGACCGACCAGGGCGAGCCGTTCGGCGTCATCGGCAACCAGGTCTGGGTCGAGACCGACGGCGACGGCATCTACGAGCCGCTCAACGGCGAAGTCGGCATCGCCGGCGTCACCGTCGAGCTGCTCAACGCCGCCGGCCAGGTCATCTCGACCACCACCACCGGCGCCGACGGCGGCTACGTCTTCACCAGCCTGTACACCGGCACTTACGGCGTGCGGGTCAGCGACATCTACAGTATTCTGGCCGGCTACGCGCCGACGACCTACCCGGCCGATCAGACCGGCGACAACACCAACAAGCGCCAGGTCTATACGGTCACGTTGCCCACCGCCAACAGCATCAACATGACCGCCGACTTCGGCTACATCGCCGCGGCCGACCTGGTCATCGCCAAGACGCCGGACTACCAGATGGTGCGCAGCGGCTCGACCGTCACCTTCACCATCGCGGTCACCAACACCGGCGGCCAGGATCTGACGAACATCACCGTCGCCGATCCGCTGGCGCCCGCGTGCGCGCAGACGATCGCCAGCCTGCCGGTGGGCGCGACGACGAACTGGCTTTGCACCGTGACGAACGTCACGGCCGACTTCACCAACATCGTCACCGCCACCGTTACGCCGCCCGTCGGGCCCAGCCGCACCGTGACCGACACCGGCGTGGTGGATGTGATCAACCCGGCCATCGCCATCGCCAAGACGCCCGACCTGCAACTGGTGCGCGCGGGCGGGACCGTCACCTTCACCATCGCGGTCACCAACACCGGCGACGTGACGCTGACCAACGTCACGGTAAGCGATCCGAACGCGCCGGCCTGCGCTCAGACCATCGGCACGCTCGGCGTCGGCCAGAGCACCAGCTACACCTGCATCGTCGCCAACGTCACCCAGGGCTTCACCAACGTGGCGACCGCCACCGGCACGCCGCCGGTCGGCCCGGCCGTCACCGCGTCGGATCCGGCCGTGGTGCAGCAGATCAACCCGGCCATCGCCATCGCCAAGACGCCCGACCTGCAGCAGGTGCTGAGCGGCGGGACCGTCACCTTCACCATCGCGGTCACTAACACCGGCGACATCACCCTGACCAACGTCACGGTGAGCGACCCGCTGGCGCCGGCCTGCAGTCAAACCATCGGCGTGCTCGGCGTCGGCCAGAGCACCAGCTACACCTGCGTTGTCACGAACGTGACGAGCCCGTTCACGAACGAAGCGACCGCCACCGGCACGCCGCCGGTCGGCCCGGCCGTCACCGCCCGCGATACGGCGGTCGTCCAGGTGATCGGGCCTTCGATCCTGGTGACCAAGACGCCCGACCTGCAACTGGTGCGCGCGGGCGGAACCGTCACCTTCACCATCACGGTGACCAACACCGGCGACGTGACGCTGACCAACGTCACGACCAGCGACCCGCTCGTGCCGGCCTGCGATCGCACCATCGGCACGCTCGGCGTCGGCCAGAGCACCAGCTACACCTGCACGGTCAGCGACGTGCAGGCCAGCTTCACCAACGTCGTCACCGCGACCGGCGAGACGCCGATCGGCGGGACCGTGAGGAGCACGGACACGGCCGATGTCGTGCGCATCAACCCGGCCATCGCCATCGCCAAGACGCCCGACCTGCAACTAGTGCGCGCGGGCGGCACCGTCACTTTCACCATCCTGGTGACCAACATCGGCGACGTGGAGCTGACCAACGTCGTGGTGAGCGACCCGCTGGCGCCGTCCTGCAACCGCACCATCGGCACGCTCGGCGTCGGCCAGAGCACCAGCTACACTTGCGTCGTCACCAACGTCACCCAGGGCTTCACCAACGTGGCGACCGCCACCGGCACGCCGCCGGTCGGCCCGGCCGTCACCGCGTCGGATCCGGCCGTCGTGCAACAGATCAACCCGGCCATCGCCATCGCCAAGACGCCCGACCTGCAACTGGTGCGCGCGGGCGGCACCGTCACCTTCACCATCACGGTGACCAATACCGGCGACGTGGTGTTGACCAACGTTACGGTGAGCGACCCGAACGCGCCGGCCTGCAATCGCACCATCGGTTCGCTCGGCGTCGGCGAGACGACCAGCTACACCTGCGTCGTGACCAACGTGCAGGCGGGCTTCACCAACGTGGCGACCGCCACCGGCACGCCGCCGGTCGGCCCGCCCGTCACCAGCTCCGACCCGGCCGTGGTCCAGCAGATCAACCCGGCCATCGCCATCGCCAAGACGCCCGACCTGCAGGTGGTGCCGGCCGGCGGTACGGCCACCTTCACGATCTTCGTCACCAACACCGGCGACATCACGCTGACCAACGTCGTGGTGAGCGATCCGCTGGCGCCGAACTGCGATCGCACGATCGGCACGCTCGGCGTCGGCCAGAGCAGCAGCTACACCTGCACCGTACCCGGCGTGACCCAGGGCTTCACCAACCTGGCGACCGCTTCGGGCCAGCCGCCGGTCGGCCCGCCCGTCACCAGCAGCGACACCGCCGTCGTGGTGCTCCAGGCGACGCCGACGCCGACGTCAACGAATACGCCGACGCGCACGCCGACGTCAACGAATACGCCGACGCCCACGCCCACGCGCACGCCGACGGCAACGAATACGCCGACGGCCACGCCCACGCGCACGCCGACGTCAACGAATACGCCGACGCCCACGCCCACGCGCACGCCGACGGCTACACCGACGCAGCGGTATATCGTCTACCTGCCGATCGTTATCCTGCAGCCGACGCCGACTCCGACGCCGACCGCCACGCCGACCGCTACGCCGACATCGCCGGTGGGGCCGGACCTGCGCCATCCGAAGGACGTGGCGGTAGACCCGACGACCCATCGCATCTATGTCACGTCGCGGGACAACAACAAGCTCTTCATGTTCGACGGCCTGACCATGAACGTGCTCGGCGAGGCACCGACCCTCAGCGAACCGTGGGGTGTCGCCGTCAACCCGTACACGCGCAAGGTCTACGTCGCCAACTACGCCTCCGGCTGGGTGCGCGTCTTCGACGCCGACACTCTGGCCCAGCGCGGTGACATCTACGTCGGCACGAAGCCCACCTTCGTGAAGATCAACCTGACCACGAACACCGTCTTCGTGCCGATCTACGGCAACAACGGCGTCACGATCATCAACGGCGCCACCGATCAGCTGATCCGCATTGCCACCGCCGGCGCCGGCCCCTGGGGCATCGCGGTCAACGAGAAGCTCAACCGGGTCTATGTCGGCAACCGCGATGACGGTCGCATCATGTCGCTGGACGGCAACAACAACTTCCGCGTCATCGAAGAGCATACCTTCAAGGCCTGCCAGGACAACGGCGCCTCGCCTTATGCCATGGGCTTCGATCCCAACCGCGATCAGCTCTACGTCGTCTGCTCGATCTACGGCAACATCAACCGCATGGTCACCTACAAGGCCACGGCCGGCGGCATCGGCGGCATCGCGCCCACCGCTCTGGCCGGCTCCGACGAGAACGGCGGCGGCGGTCTGGCCGTCAACCCGACCACCGGCCACGTCTTCGTCACCAACGGCACGACCAGCGTCGTCAACGTCATCAGCGGCGACACCTACAACGTGCTCGCCACCGTGCCGGTGGGGCTCAACCCATTCGGCGCGGCTGTGGATCCTTCTATCGGCCGCGTCTACGTCGTCAACCGGGACGCCAACAGCGTCTCGACCTTCCAGGACGCTTTCGGCCCTTGATCTAACCCAACCTGAATATGGGCCGCCGTACGTGCCAGGCACCCTCCCAGGTGCCTGGCACGTGAAGCAAATGACCTGCCGTACGTGCCAGGCACCCTCCCAGGTGCCTGGCACGTAAGATTTCCCCTTCCCGCCCCGAAAGAGTATAATCAGCGCATCCCTTATCTGGAGGCATGGATGGGCTTCACGGTTGAGGAGATCTGCCGCGCGCTGGCCGTTCTGGGCGACGCGACGATCAGCAGCCTGCAGATCGTTGCCGCGGAAGAGATCGCGCGGCAATACTATCCGCATCTGGATCCGGCGCAGGGGGCGCTGATCGTGGGATTGGCCGATCCTGAACAGGCCGGCCGCATCCAGGATACGCTGGCGCGCGCTTACCCGACCGACCACATCGTGACGCTCGTGGAGGCGGCGACTCGCCAGGAGCTGCGCCTGGACGAGCTGACGCGTGCGGTCGCCTTTGCGCGGCTGGCCACACTGTTCATCCCGCCGCTGGCGCGGCCGGCCGCTTACGAGGCGCTGCAAGACATCGCCGCGCACCTGCGCTCGCCGGAAGGTTGCCCGTGGGATCGCGAATTGACGTGGGCAAAGCTGCGCGCCTCGCTGCTGGAGGAAACCTACGAGCTCCTGGCCGCGCTGGATGCCGATGACGCGACGAAGGTGAAGGAAGAATTGGGCGACCTGCTGCTTCAGGTCAGTTTACAGGCGCAGATCGCTACCGAGGAAGGACGCTTCCGCTTCGGGGATGTGATTGCCAACATCGTGGAGAAGCTGATCCGACGCCATCCGCACGTGTTCGGCGATGCGGTGGTGAGCGGCACGGCCGAGGTGCTGGCGAACTGGGAGGCGATCAAGGCCGCGGAGCGCAGGAACAACGGAGAGAAACGCTCGCCGCTTTCCGGCATCCCCCAGGGCCTGCCGGCCCTGGCCCAGGCGCAGGCCTACCTCGACCGCATGTCGCGGCTCCAGGAACGGCCGACGCCGTCCGCGCCCTGGACCGCGCTGGCCGATCTGCCGGCCGGCGCCCCCGTCACCGCCGAGATGTTGGGCGAGGTGTTGTTCGAGCTGGCGGCCTGGGCCCTGGCCCGCGGCCTGGACGCCGAGAGCGCATTGCGCGCGGCCAACGCCCGCTTCGCGGCCTCCATCGAAACGTAACGCAAGCCGCCGGCTTGTGATCCCGCACCATCCACCGCAAGCCGGCGGCCTGCGCCACAGCATTCCCCTCAACCGAGCGCCAGACAGCGCACGATCTCGCCGACGTACATCCGGTGATAGTCGTGCTGCGGATAATGGCGCGGGCCGATCGTGGGATCCACGAAGCAGTCCGGCGAGAGATCCTGCGCGTACAGCTTACGGCACTCCAGCACCAGCCGCGCCTGGGCGAAATAGACCGCGCCCCCGGTTCCTTCTATCGGCGTCAGGCCGGTCGCCTGCGCCTTGTTCACGTCGCGGCCCGAATGGTTGCCGCAGAAATCCAGCACATGCCGATGCGCTTCGTCGAAGAAGTTGAGCGTGTAGTACGTTGCCCGCTCCATGAACTGGAACGTGTAGCGGTGCGGACGCACGAAGCAGAACGCCACCCGCCGGCCCCACAGCTCGCCGAGCGCGCCCCAACTCGCGGTCATCATGTTGAACGAAGCGAGCGACCCGGCAGCGATCAGCATCCAGTCGCGGCCGATGAGCTTGAACGGGTTGTCGGCGATCTCCTCCGGGCGGATTTCGACCCAGGTGTCGGTCATAGTGTGGCTCCTTTGCGATGATGATTTCATTCGGGTGCAGTTGCTCTCTTTTACCAGCACTGATGTTCTAGGGAAAAAGTCTTCCAATGACGCAGTTTGCCCTGATTACTTGCAGGAGTTCGCCCAAAATCGGGCGTAACAGTGCGGTTTGCCCCTGTCATTTGCAGAAATTTACCAAAAAGCCTGTCATAACTGGGGTAGATCTCTCGCTGGTAAATAGGAGCGATTACACCCATTTCATTCTACCATATCCCGGATCATAGCGAAAGGCGGAGATCGGCAGACCGCTGACGACGCCGGTCGCAGACCGGCTGGAAGCAGAAAGAAGCAGAAATCGGAAGACCGCCGACGACGCCGGTCGCAGACCGGCTGGAAGCAGAAAGCAGAAGAGGCGGCCGCGCAAAGATCGGAAGACCGCCGACGACGCCGGTCGCAGACCGGCTGGAAGCAGAAAGCAGAAGAGGCGGCCGCGCAAAGATCGGAAGACCGCCCGACGACGCCGGTCGCAGACCGGCTGGAAGCAGAAAGAAGCAGAAATCGGAAGACCGACGACGACGCCGGTCGCAGACCGGCTGGAAGCAGTCAAAAGCAGTCTCCAGGCTTACCTTGAGGACCCCATGTTGCCTCGCCAGCGTTCCAGTGCTACAATAGTTACGATAGACTTTACACCAGACATTGGAGGCAACCCACATGACCGCATCTCTTCCCACGGCGATCCTGGGCCGCACGGGCCTGGCCGTCACCCGGCTGGGCTACGGCGCGATGGAAATCCGCGGCCCGCGCATCTGGGGCGGCCGTCCCGTCACCGACGAGCAGGCCCGCACGATCCTGAACGCCGTGCTCGACGCCGGCATCAACTTCATTGACACATCGAACGACTACGGCCGCAGCGAGGAGTTCATCGGCAAGTACCTTGCGGACCGTCGCCATGAGTTCTTCCTGGCGACCAAGTGCGGCTGTCACGTCACCCGCCGCGATGAGCACACGGACGACACGCCGCACATCTGGACGCGCGAGAACCTCTTCCGCGGCCTCCACGAGAGCCTGGCCCGCCTGAAGACCGACTACGTGGACATCATCCAGCTCCACAACCCGCCGGCCGACGTCTGCGAACAGGCCGGCCTGGTGGATGTGCTGCGCGAGATGCGCCAGCAGGGCAAGGCGCGCTTCATCGGCGTCTCCACCACCCTGCCCCATCTGCCCATCTACCTGAGCTGGGGCGTCTTCGACACGTTCCAGATCCCCTACTCGGCGCTCGAACGGGATCACGAAGACTGGATCGCCGCAGTCGGCAAGGCCGGCAGCGGCGTGATCGTGCGCGGGGGCGTGGCGAAGGGCGAGCCCGGCGCAGGACTGGGCCGGGCCGAACGCTGGGCGAAGTTCGAGGCCGCGCAGCTCGACGAGTTGCGCGAGCCGGGCGAATCGCGCACGTCGTTCATGTTGCGCTATACGCTGACACATCCTCACGCGCACACGATCATCGTGGGCACGCTTCACCCGGAACATCTGGCCGAGAACGTCCAGGCCATCGCACGCGGCCCGCTTTCGCCTGAGGTGTACGCGGAAGCCAGGCGCCGCCTGGCCGAGGCCGGGGTCGTCCCCGCGCCGGCCGCGTGATCTGCCATCACCGGAGAGAAGACCGTGCACGCTCTGCTGATGCATCCCGCCGACAACGTCGCAGTCGCGGCCGTCGACCTGGCCGCCGGCCAGACGGTCCAGGTGGCCGATGAGGCGATCCCGGTGATCCAGGCGATCCCCTTCGGCCACAAGCTGGCGCGGCGCGCCATCGGCCGCGGAGAGATCGTCATCAAGTACGGCCAGCCGATCGGCCGGGCCGTCGCCGACATCGCGGCCGGCGAGCACGTCCACGTCCACAACATCGAAAGCCTGCGCGGCCGCGGGGATTGGGGCGCGGCCGCCGGCGAGCCGCCAGCGGTTGGCCCGGCCGCACCGTTCAAGCTGAAGACCGCCCACGTGGACGCGCCGGC
>Ga0272448_1007070_pt1 | contig 11960 bp, 10 predicted proteins | sample YNPCB0191_FD_202220 | JGI IMG/M metagenome (GOLD analysis project Ga0272448, IMG submission 202220) | Hot spring sediment microbial communities from Yellowstone National Park, WY, United States - YNP-CB-019-1 | ecosystem: Environmental > Aquatic > Thermal springs > Hot (42-90C) > Sediment... | reverse complement strand
CTGAACGCATGCTCATCATTCGCACGGCAGTGCTGAACCACACTTTTGATCAATTATGGCAGACTGTCACCTAACTCACCCACAAACTTGAAATACACCCAAGGTTTGGGGATGGAGGGATAAGAAATGGGGAGTGCGGCATGCCCGAAGGACGCACCCGAAAATTTGGGATAAGCTCTTAAGACTTAAGAAATGGCAGTTGACAAGCCCACCAATCCATGTCATAATGCTTGCGACAGAAGCGAGGACGCCTTTTGTCCTGACGCCGCTATCCTTTCATGAGGAGGTGATGCTAATGGACCATAGTAGTTACAGTCCAAGCGCCGTAGCGTCACCTCCGGTTATCCGGTAAGCACGCTACGGCGCAACAGGGGACCTCTTCCTCATGGGGGAGGTCCCTTGTCTGTGTCAGGCGAACGTGTGTTGGCATCGGAGATGGCTTCGCTATGCATCCCTTCTTTCCACCCGGCAAGCTACCGGCTGAACATCTGGCACGTTTGTTGCGCCGCTATGGCCGCGCCGATGCCCGCCTGGTGATCGGCCCGTGCCCCGGCGAAGACGTGGCGGTGATTGACATGGGCGACCGTTACCTGGTGGCCAAGAGCGACCCGATCACCTTTGCCACCGACGAGATCGGTCGCTACGTGGTCAACGTCAATGCCAACGACATCGCCTGCTCGGGCGCGAAGCCGCACTGGTTCCTGGCAACCCTGTTGCTGCCCGAGGGCAAGACCGACCTGCCCCTGGTTGAATCCATCTTCGCCCAGATTGCCCAGGCGTGCACCGAGCTGGATATCACCCTGGTGGGCGGCCACACCGAGATCACCTATGGCCTGGAACGCCCCATCGTGGTGGGACATATGCTGGGCGAGGTTGCTCCCGACCGCTTTGTGGCCACTTCGGGCGTGCGGGCAGGCGATGATCTCATCCTGACCAAGCGCATCGCGATTGAGGCTACGGCCATCATCGCCCGCGAAAAAGAAGAGGCTTTGAAAGACGTGCTGGACGCCGCCACGTTGCGGCGCTGTCGCGAGTTTCTGCACGACCCCGGCATCAGCGTGGTGCGCGAGGCACAGCTGGCCCAGGCTGCCGGACAGGTGCACGCCATGCACGATCCCACCGAGGGCGGCCTGGCCACTGGCCTGTGGGAGATGGCTCAGGCCGCCGGGGTTGGGCTGGAGATCGAAGCCGCGGCCATCCCCATCTGGCCCGAGACGCGCCTATTGTGTGCCCACTTTGGGCTGGACGCGCTGGGGGTCATCGCCTCTGGCTCATTGCTGATCGCCTGCCCGCCGGGCGACACGCCAGCCATACTGGGCGCGCTCAACAGCGCCGGCATCCCGGCCACTGTCATCGGCCGCGCGACTGAACCAGAGGCCGGCTGCCGGCTGCTGACCGCCGATGGCGCCCAACCGCTGCCCAGCTTTGCCCGAGACGAGATCGCCCGCCTCTTCTGAACAGCGAGTCCCGAGCCGGCATCCTATGCGGCATCCGGAGTGAGCACCACCTTGATCAGGTCCGGATCACCCCGATACAGCCGCTCAAACCAGGTCACGCCCTCGGATAGGGGCGCCACCGCGCTGACCAGAGCCTCCATGTGCACCGCACCCCGCGCCATCAGCTCCAGGCAGTCCGGATACTCGCCACAGCAGGCGACCGAGCCATTCAGACTCAGCTGGCGATAGACCACCGCTTGCAGCTCCAACTCGATGTGCGGGGAGTAGGAGCCGATCATAGCCAGCGAGCCGCCCTTGCGCAGGCAGGCCACCGCCGTGCCAACCGTTTCGCTATAACCACAGGCCTCAAGCGCCAGGTCGGCGCCCCGCCCGTCCGTCAAACGCCGCACCTCGGCCACCACGTCGCTCTGGTGCGCGTGCAAGGTGACGTCTGCCCCCAGGCGGCGTGCCAGCTCCAGGCGGCTGGGGACGATGTCCACACCGATGATCAGGCGACAGCCAGCCACCCGCAGCGCCTGCACCGCACTCAGCCCGATGGTGCCGGTGCCCACCACCACCGCGCAATCATCCAGGCCGACGGGCAGGCGTTGAACCCCGTGCAGGGCAATGGCCAGCGGCTCGACCAGCGCCGCCTGGACAAAACTCACCTCGTCCGGCAGCCGATACAGGATGTGTTGCGGCACGGCTACATATTCGGCGAAGGCGCCGTGTTGCCGGTAATCGCCCGGGGACACGCCCAGCACGCGCCGCTGATCGCATAGATTGACCAGGCCGCGCCGACAGAAGTAACAGCTGCCGCAATAAATGGTCGAATCGAAGGTGACCCGCTCGCCCACTTGCCAACCGGACACCTGCTCGCCCAGCGCCGCGATCACGCCGGCCGCCTCATGTCCCATAATGATCGGGGGCACGCGCCGGCCGGTGCTGCCATCCATGCCATGCACGTCGCTGCCACAAATACCGCAGGCCTGTACCCTGACCAACACATCTTGAGGCCCCAGCGACGGCTCGGGGACGTCGCGATAGACCAGGTGGTTATAGGCTTCCAGCACCAGGGCTTTCACGGCGGCTCACTCCACACCCAGGTTCTCGATGTTCATAGCCGCTTTGAGGGTGAAGCCGCCGTCAACCGTCAGCGTGCTGCCGGTGATGTAGTCGGCATCGTCGCTGCACAGGAAGGCAACTACCTTGCCGATCTCGCGCGGCGTGCCCAGCCGCCCCCACGGCACATGCTTGCCGCCGGTATCAATCGCCTCGTCGCCGAAGGTCTCGCGCTCGCCGGGGGTATCAATCCAGCCGGGGTTGATGACGTTGACGTTGATGCGATAGGCTGCCAGTTCGGCTGCCATGGTACGCGCCAGGGCATTGATGGCGGCCTTGGACATATTGTATGAAGCGAAGTCGCGGAAGGGGATTTCCTGATGCACCGAGCTGATGATAACGATCTTGCCGCCCGGCCGGCCGGCTTGCACCTGCCTGACCATCTGGCGCGCGCCCAGCTGGCAAATGTGGAAAACCCCCAGCTGCGATACCTGGAAGCTGCGCAGGCTCCGCTCCCAGTCGGCTTCGATAAAGGGACAACAATACTGGTCACCGGTGTTGGAAACCAGGATGTCAATGTGCCCAAACCTGTCCACCGCAGCCTTGACCATGCCTTCCACCGCGGCTCGGTCGGCGATGTCGGCCTGGATGACCAACGCTTGTTGCCCGGCCCGGGCAACAGCTTCGGCGACCTGTTGTGCTTCGTCACTGTGCCGGCGGTAGTTGAATACCACGTCTGCCCCGGCCTCGGCCAACACCTCCACAATGCCCCGCCCGATGCCGCGCGAGGCGCCGGTGACCAACGCTACTTTGCCTTGAAAAGGTTTCACAGCCGATCGTCCTCCTTGACCACACTGAAATGAGGGTGTCATGATCATTCCGCGCCGGCCTGAAGAGCCGGTCTACGACGCGCCGGCCTAAAGAGCCGGTGCTGGGTGATCCCCCCAGCACCGCCTGTTCACGGCGGTGCGTCTTTCAGACATACCGCGCCGGAAACTTGGGGTGGACCCGCGCCCCAGCAACGCCTATTTTGGCCGCTTTTTGCGATTCTGGCAATTCCCCGCTGTGTCTATGCTGCGCCGGCCTGAAGATCCGGTCTACGACGCACCGGCCTGAAGAGCCGGTGCTGGGCGAGCTGGGTCCCCGGCGCCGCCTGTTTACGGCCCCCAGCACCGCCTGTTCACGGCGGTGCGTCCTTCGGGTCTATCGCGCCGGGAGCGCGTTAACCCAATCTTTACCCCTTGTTAACCAGACGTTAACATTCGGTTGATCTGGTGTTAAATGACCCGTGTTATTCTGATACCAGGTAGAACAGGTAACTGTCCTGATCGGGGGTTACCGGTTCAATTCAAACATCATTTTGCAAACAAGATAGAGTGAGGAGACATTCAAACTATGACCAAGAAGCTGTTGAACTGGTTCTTGCTGGCCGCACTGGTGTTGAGCGTATTGCCGGCTGTGGTACAGGCTGCTCCGCCCGCTCAGCAACCGGGCAAGGTGTATACGCTGGCGAAGGGCGAGACGCTCTCGACGCTGGGCCAAAAGCTGTATGGTGACGTGTTGACCTATAAGGCGATCGTGTATTACAGCAACCTGAAGGCCAGAACCGACAAGAACGTGACCTACATCCTTAACCCGGACGCCGTGGCCGAGGGTTGGGCGGTATACCTGCCCACCGCTGACGAGGTTGCCGAGTACATGGCTGCGGCCGCCAAGGGCTTTGCCCTGCCGGAAGTCGATCCGCTGAAAGTGACCGGCGACATCATCAGTGCCGGCAGTTCGACCGTCTACCCGCTTTCGGAGCGCATGGCCGAACGTTTCAAGGACGAGGGCTACCAGGGCAACATCACCATTGACAGCATCGGTAGCGGCGCCGGCTTCGAGCGCTTCTGCAAGAGCGGCGAGACCGACATCTCGAACGCCAGCCGGCCCATCAAGGACTCGGAGATAGCGGCCTGCCAGGCCATCGGGCGTGAGCCGGTAGAGTTCCGGATAGGTACCGACGCCCTGGCAGTCGTGGTCAGCAAGGACAACACCTTCCTGAGCAATGTGACCATCAAAGAACTGGCCAAGATCTTCTCCAGCGATGCCCAGAAGTGGTCCGACGTCAACCCGGCCTGGCCGGCGGAGGACATCAAGCGCTTCAGCCCGGGCACCGACAGCGGAACGTTCGACTACTTCGTAGAGGCCGTGATGCAGAAGGCTTACGAGAAGGATCAGGCCAGGGATGCCATTCTCAAGGCGGCCAACCTACAGTTGAGCGAGGATGACAATGTGTTGGTGCAGGGTGTAGAGGGCAGCCCGTACGCCATCGGCTACTTCGGTTTCGCCTACTATCAGGAGAATCAGGGCAAGTTGAAGGCGTTGTCGATCGAAGGTGTGGCGCCGTCCGAGAAGACGGTGGACGATAACAGCTATCCTCTGGCGCGGCCCCTGTTCCTGTACTCGACTGCCAAGATTATGCAAGAGAAACCACAGGTAGCCGCGTTCATCAACTTCTACCTGACCTACGTGAACGAAGAGATCAGGAGCGTGGGTTACTTCCCGGCCAGCCAGGATGCGTTGAACAATTCCAAGATGAGCTTCCTGAGGGCTATGAAGTGAGCTGGTCCCATCAGATTGTGGGGAGCATCTCGTCCACAGTCTGAGCTGGGCGGTTCTAACCCGTGCCGGGTAATCCAGGCGGCGTACCCGCGGTGCGCTGCCTGGTACCATTGTGACTCGGGTGAGGGGTGACCAGTATGATGCAACACACTAGCAAAGTCAGGACTATGGCAGGACTGGTCGGCGGTGCGACGATAGAGGTGGCCGACGAATTGCGCAAGCGTCGGCGGTGGGGTGAAACGTTTATCCAGGCCTTTCTGTTTATGTGTGGGGCCGTGTCGATCCTCACTACCCTGGGCATTGTCTTCGTGTTGGGCAAAGAGTCGTTGTTGTTCTTCTCGATGCCCGAGGTCAGCCTGGTGGAGTTCTTCACCAGCACCTCCTGGCATCCGGCAGTTGGTGATTTTGGCATCTGGCCCCTGGTGAACGCCACCGTTATGACCAGCGGCTTTGCCATGTTGGTGGCCTTGCCGCTGGGGCTCTGCGTGGCCATCTATCTGAGCGAGTATGCCTCGGAGCGTGTGCGCGCCGTCTTGAAGCCTATTCTGGAGATACTGGCCGGCATACCGACCGTGGTGTACGGCTATTTTGCCCTGACCTTCATGACCCCGCTGCTGCGTTCCATCTTCGGGATAGAGACGGTTGAAATCTACAACACCGCCTCAGCCGGCCTGGTGATGGGCATCTTGATCCTGCCGCTGGTCAGTTCGATGAGCGAGGATGCCCTGAGTGCGGTGCCGCGTTCTCTGCGCGAAGCGGCCTATGCCCTGGGCGCCACCAAGTTGGAGACAGCCATACGCATCGTGGTGCCGGCCGCGCTATCGGGCATCGCCGCTGCATTCTTGCTGGCCGTCTCGCGCGCCGTAGGCGAGACGATGATCGTCGCCATCGCGGCGGGGGCCGGTCCGGCCTTCACCTTCAACCCGTTCAAGGCGGCCGAGACGATGACAGGTCATATCGTGCGCATCAGCGGGGGTGACCTCAGCTACGACTCGATTGATTACAACAGCATCTTCGCCATTGGGCTGTTGTTGTTCCTCATTACCTTGGGACTCAACATCATCAGCCGGCGCGTGGTGCGACGCTTCCGGGAGGTGTATGAATGAGTACTCGAGCTCAGAGTTCGCCCGTTCCAGCCTGGGACAGCACGAATACCTCCACCAATAACCTGCCACGCCGGCACCGCACGGCCAAGCTCTGGCAGCTGCTGTTCATGTTGGCGACCATTGTGGCTGTCCTGACGCTGGTCGCCATGCTTTTCAACATCATCAATAGCTCCTTCGGCCTGGTGGCGATTCAGAACGAGGTGGAGCCCGAAACCCTGTCTCAGGATGGGGTACCCCTGGAACAGCTCAGCAAAGAACAGTTGGTAGCTATCCTGAAGGACAAGGTCTCGAAAGGTTTGTTCCGGCGCCTGGAAAGCGAGCAGCCGTTCGCCGATCGCGATCAGGCGAACGTGTATGCCCTGGTTGTCGAGCGGGTGATCAAGCCGCGCATCGTGCGCAGCTGGACCTTGAGCGAGAGCCTGTTGCAGCGTAAGGCCATTGAGGCCGAAGTCAGCCAGCAGTATCCGAACGCCAGGCTCGAGTTCCGCTCGTGGTTCAACCCGAATTTCGTCAGCAGCCCACAATCGAGCGTTCCCCAGCTGGCCGGCGTGCGCACGGCCATCCTGGGCTCGCTGTGGACGATCTTGATCACCATCGTGGTCGCTTTTCCGCTGGGTATGGGGGCGGCCATTTATCTCGAGGAATACGCCAGCGACAACTTTGTCAATCGCATCATCCAGACCAACATCTCCAATCTGGCCGGCGTGCCCTCCATCATCTACGGCATGTTGGGTTTGGCCATCTTTGTGCGCGGCCTGGAACCGTTGACCAGCGGCGCACTATTCGGCCTGACCGACCCGACCACAGCCAATGGGCGCACCATCTTATCGGCCGGGTTGACGCTTGCCTTGCTCATCCTGCCGGTGCTGATCATCAACGGCCAGGAGGCGATTCGGGCTGTGCCCAACTCCTTGCGTCACGCCAGCTACGCCCTGGGCGCCACGCGCTGGCAAACTATCTGGCATCACGTCTTGCCCAGCGCCTTGCCGGGCATTCTGACCGGTACCATCCTGGCCATCTCGCGCGCCATCGGCGAGACGGCGCCGTTGGTAGTGGTGGGGGCTTCCACCTTCATCGTCTTCGATCCCAGCAGTCCGTTTTCCAAGTTCACCGCGCTGCCCATTCAGATCTACCAGTGGACGGTCCGCCCCCAGCTGGAGTTTCGCAATATCGCCGCGGCCGCCATTCTGGTGCTGCTGGTTTTGCTGCTCAGCCTGAACGCATCGGCGGTGATACTACGCAATCGCTTTAGCAGGAGGCTGTAACTATGCTTGCCCTCAAACCTGCGGATACAACGCGCTATGTGTCGTCCAATGGCGGGTACGCCATTGAAGCGCATCAGCTGAGCGTGTACTACGGCAATTTTCGGGCGATCAAGGATATCAACCTGAAGGTGCAGCGCAACAAGATCACGGCGCTGATCGGCCCCTCGGGTTGTGGCAAGAGCACGCTCTTGCGCGCCTTCAACCGCATGAACGATCTGGTGCCGGGCGCACACGTGGAGGGTGAGGTGCGCTTCCTGGGCCGCAACATCTATGCACCCAACATCGATCCGGTCGAGGTACGGCGCCGCATCGGCATGGTTTTTCAGAAGCCCAATCCGTTTCCCAAGAGCATCTACGAAAACGTGGCCTGGGGTGCACGCATCAACGGTTTTCGGGGCAATATGGATGAATTGGTCGAGCAGTCGCTGCGCGAGGCGGCACTGTGGGATGAGGTCAAGGACAAGCTGCACCAGAGCGGGCTGTCCTTGTCGGGTGGACAACAACAGCGTCTGTGTATTGCGCGCGTCGTGGCCGTCAGGCCCGAGATCATCCTGATGGACGAACCGGCCTCTGCCCTGGATCCCATCGCCACGCTCAAGATCGAAGAGCTCATGCACGAGCTGGCGCGCGACTACACCATCATCATTGTCACCCACAATATGCAACAGGCGGCGCGTACCTCTGACTATACTGCTTTCTTGCTCATGGACGAAGACCGGGCCGGCATCCTGGTGGAATACGGGCCAACCCACCAGCTCTTCACCAACCCCAAAGACAAGCGCACCGAGGATTACATCACCGGACGCTTCGGATGAACCAGCAGATGAGCGCAGACAGGGGCGTATGATGGTTGTGGTCAGACGGGCCTTTATTCAGGAGCTGCAGCAGCTGCAGGACGAAGTGCTGGCCATGGCCGACATGGTGGAAGACGCACTGGGTAAGGCAGTCGCGCTGCTCAAGGCGCGCGATGTATGGGGCGCGCAGCGTCTCATCGCCGACGATCGCCTCATCAACCAGAAACGTTTTGCCATCGAGGCCGAGACATTGGCCTGCATTGCCACGCAACAGCCGGCCGCCGGCGATCTGCGCACCCTGGCGGCGGTGCTCGAGATCATCGGCGAGCTGGAACGTATGGGAGACTATGCCAAAGGCATTGCGCGCATCACGCTTATGATCGGCGGTGAGCCTTTGATCAAACCGCTGCTGGACATCCCGCGCATGGCCGATATTGCCCGGGAGATGTTGCATCAGTCAATGGATGCGTTCATCCGACGCGACCTGGAGCTGGCCCGTGCCATACCGGAGCGCGACGACGAGGTGGATAACCTGTATAACCAGGTCTACCGCGAGTTGGTGGCGCTCATTCTAAACGACCCCCGCAACATTGACCAGGCCAATTATTTGCTCTGGGCGGCCCACAACCTTGAGCGCGCCGCCGACCGGGTCAGCAACATCTGTGAACGGGTGCACTTTATGGTCACCGGCGATATGGTAGAGGTCGAGGATAAGGCGGAAGCCCCGCGCCAGTTGCCCGCCGCGTAGCCGACCTGCGGAACAGCCCTGTTCGCATGGGCTGCCGCCGTGAACAGGAAAGACGCACCGCCGTGAACAGGCGGTGCTGGGATTTGATCACCCAGCACCGGCTCTTCAGGCCGGTGCGTCGTGGGCCAGCTCTTCAGGCCGGCGCCGGGTAAACCGCCAAAAATCTGGGACAGGCCCGCCGCCGGGGATTCGGCGTACCGCAGCACTCGTCTAGAGGCTGCTCCACAGCGAAACCAGCAGCACGCCGGCTGCCATGCCCACCACACAGGCCAATACCGCTGCCGCGATGAATCCCACGACCAGGCAGGCGGTCTGTGATCGCCTGCCGGTGTCGAGCGCCGGGGCGCCTGCAAGCGGCTGGCTGTAACGCGCCGTGCGCCTGGCGTAGCCATCTGCTTCGAGCGTCTCAGAACCACCGGAAGCAACCGACCTGACGCCTGGCGCCTGGCGCGCCAGGTCAGAGTCCTCGATGTCCCAGGCATCCAGTACCGAGGCGTCGCGGCTGGTGCGGCGGCTTGCGCCTACTCGTTCCGGCATGCTGGTGGGCGCGGCCGGCCAGATCGAATCGGCCGCCGGTCGGTAAGCGGGCTCCTCGCCGCCGGCGCTCCAGCTGTCCGCCGGCGAGGTGGGCGGCTCTGCGGCTGGCAGGCCCGACTCGAGCTCGCCCCAGGCCTGACCGGCCTCGTCGGTGACTGTCGAGAGCGGCACGGTCGGAGCATGGGCGGTCGGTTGCTCCGCTTGGGGTTGGGCCGGGCTCTGAACCGGCTCAAACGGCATAGTAGGCTGAAGCGGCGGTTCCGCTGGCCGATCGGCCGGCAAGGCTGCTCCGCAGTTGGTGCAAAACCTGAACGTCGCCGGGTTGTTATGACCACACTCGGCGCATGTCCGACTTCCACCTGAAAGCTCATCTGGCATAACTGAGATCTCTCCTACCGGTATCGCAGGCGTAGTCCCCACAGGCTGCGCCAGGCTGTCCGGGCCGCAGGCAGCAGCAGGCCAGGCCCTTCGCCGTGCAAGCCGTGTCAGCCGGCCGACCTAAGCACTGTGTCGTCGCTGCGCCGCCTGTCTGTAGAGCGGCATATACCCCTCTTGCAGGACCTTGTCCCAGGTATATCGCTCGTGAATGGTGCGGATCGCTTGCTGGATGATGCGTAGATGCTGCTCGGGTTGTTCACGGAACACGGCAATGGCGCGCCGCAACGTAGCGGCCAGCGCCTGGGCGGTGTGGGGCAGGTAGCCGTAGCCGGTCACGCCGTCCTGTACTTTCACCAGACCACCCACCAGATGTACGATGGGCACGGTGCCCATCAGCTGGGCAATATAGTCGGTCAGGCCGCACGGCTCGAACTCGGCCGGGTTGACGAAGAAATCGCCCGAGGCGTAGATGCAATTGGCCAGCTGCGGCCCGTAGCCGATCAGGACTGCAATGCGCCCGGCGAAATGATCGGCACGCGCCAGCTCGATCAGCGCCCGCTGATAAACGGGATCGCCGACACCCAACACCAGGAAGCGCGGCTCGCCATCGGCCGGCGCGCTGAGCAGCTCACGCACGGCCTCGATGAACACGTTCACCCCTTTCTGCGCGGTGAGGCGACTGATCATAACGATCAAGGGCTGACCGGGTTTGTCATCCAGCCATCCCTCTACCCGCACACCCGTTACCTGGCGCTGATTGATCCTGGCGATCAGATCGCGTCGGTTGACGGCTTTGCCGGCCAGGTCGCCGGCGGCCGGGTTGTAAGCCGCCACGATGCCCATGCGCTCGGGTTGGGTGGGATCATACTCGGCCGGGTCTATGCCATTGGTGACGCCGGTCAACTGGATGCCGCGTTGGCGGAAGGCGCTGCCAAGACCGCCGGCGCGTTCATCTTCGGCAGGCACCTCCATAATCTCGCGCGCGTAATTCTCGCTGACCGCGTTCACGAAATCGGCGTGCATGCCGCCCAACACGAAGGGATATACCCCCCCACGGTGCAGAGAGGCTTGAATGACCTGCTCGGGCAGCTCGGTGACCGCCTGGACCAAGGGCACGTCGAACATCTCCTGGTTGTAGCCCGGTCCGGCGTTGTGAATGGTGATGCCCGACCCCACCTGGGCGAAGTGCGAACGATAGCGCGGCACGGCGCGCATGAGGGCGGGTATCAACGCCGTGTGGGCATCCTGACAGTGGACAACATCTGGCCGGGCATCCAGGGCCTGGATGAGTTCCAGGGTCGCCTTTTGCAGCGTGATATTCATCTCGAAGAAATCGTGATACCCGTTGCCGGTCAGTTCCGGCTGCCCGGCCTGCTCGGCCTCGTCCGAGGTATAGGTATAGATGCCCTGCTTCGAGCTATAACACCCGGCTTCCACCAGGTAAATGGTGGCACCCACCAGCTCGGTGCGGTAGATGTGCGCCGGCACACTCCGCTCGGACGAGGGATAGTTCATGGGCAGTGATAGTTGAATGCCCGTATCCGTCAGGGGGACGCGCTGACGGTCGATCACCGAGTAGAGTGGCATCACCAAGGTAGCGCGTATCCCATGACGGGCAATGGCAGCCAGCAGCTGGCGGGTAACGTCCTTGACGCCCCCCACCCCGGCCACGCCGTCCATCTCGCGGCTAACCATCCATATGTCAGTCACAGTGGTCATACTCGTTCAGTCCGTCCAGGCGCTCAACTCGTTGAGTGAGGCGATCTCCTCGGCGCTCAGCTGCAGCGCGAGGGCCCCCAGGTTTTCCTGCAACTGGGCTACCGTATTGGCGCCTATGATGGGCGCGCTCACGATCGGGTTGCTCAATAGCCAGGCCAAAGCCACCTGCGCCGGGCTGGCTGAGTGCACCCGGCCGATCGCCGCCAGCTGATCAACCAGGGCGAAGTTGCGCTCGGTCAGCAGCTTCTGGAAGTTGCGGTCTACGCTGGCTCGGCTCTTGTCTGGCAGGGCCTGGTCGCGGCGGTATTTGC
>Ga0272448_1007069_pt1 | contig 11960 bp, 8 predicted proteins | sample YNPCB0191_FD_202220 | JGI IMG/M metagenome (GOLD analysis project Ga0272448, IMG submission 202220) | Hot spring sediment microbial communities from Yellowstone National Park, WY, United States - YNP-CB-019-1 | ecosystem: Environmental > Aquatic > Thermal springs > Hot (42-90C) > Sediment... | reverse complement strand
GGGCATCGCCTACATTCTGGCCGTCCTGGCCTCGCTCGGCGTCGCGTTGACGCTGACGCCCGCTTTGTCCCTCGTCCTGCTCGGCAAGGTGCGGCGCGCCCCGCGCGAGCCCTGGCTCTCCGCCAGGCTCAGGGATCGGTACCGCAGGCTTCTCGAAGGAATCAGCCGCCGGCCGAACCGGGTCATTGCGGGCGCCGTGGTTCTCTGTGCGGCGTCGTTGGCGGCGCTGCCCGGCTTCGGCGGTGCCTTTCTGCCGGAGCTGCGTGAGGGGCGATTCATCATCCACATGTCCGCCGTGCCCGGGACGTCCATCGAGGAATCGCTCCGGCTGGGCAATCAGGTCGCGCGGGAGCTTTTGAAAAACCCGCACATTCATGCCGTCTCCCAGCAAGTCGGTCGTGCGGAGCAATCGGACGATACTTGGGGCACGCACTACAGCGAGTTCGCGACGGAACTCGTTCCTCTGCACGGAGAGGAAGCCGAAGCCGTTCAGACGGAGGTCCGTGACGCGGTGGCGAAGTTTCCCGGCGTGTACTTCGCCATCAAGCCGTTCCTGACCGAACGGATCGAAGAGACCGTTTCCGGCGTGACCGCCGAGGTCGCGGTCAAGATCTTTGGGGACGATCTCGATGCCATTGATGGGAAGGCCCGAGAGGTGGCTCGGGTGATCTCCGGGATCGAAGGAGCGGTCGACGTTCAGGTCGAGTCGCCGCCGGGGACGCCCGAGGTCGTCCTACGGCTGCGCGCCGACCGGCTGAAGCAGTTTGGTTTTCGCCCCGTGCCGGTGATGGAGGCCATCCAGACCGCCTTTCAGGGGGCGGTGGTCGGTCAGATCTATGAGGGGAACCGGGTATTCGATGTCGCCGTCATCCTCGACCCCGCCGGTCGCCGGGACGTACAGAGCATAGGATCTCTGATGCTGCGGAATCCCCAGGGGTTAAGGATGCCGTTGAACCAGCTCGCCGACATCGGCGCCACGACGGGTCGCTACGCCATCCTGCATGAGGGTGCGCAGCGACGGCAGGCGGTGACGTGCAATGTCCGTGGCCGCGATGTGGCCTCGTTCGTCGCTGAAGCAAAACGACGCATTCTTGAGATGGTCCGGTTTCCTGCCGGCGTGTATCCCGTTTTCGCGGGGGCCGCTGAGGCCCAGGCCCAGGCGCGGCGGCAACTGCTGCTGCATTCAACCCTGGCCGGAGTCGGCATCCTGTTGCTTCTGGGGATCGCTTTTGGTAGTGTGCGAAACCTGCTGCTTGTTCTATGTAATCTGCCGTTTGCCCTGGCGGGCGGTGTCCTGGCGGTTTTTTTCACCGGCGGATGGCTGACGGTGGGCTCCCTGGTCGGCTTCGTGACGCTCTTCGGCATTACTACCCGTAACTCGATCATGATGATTTCGCATTTCGATCATCTCGTCAACGTAGAGGGCGAGCAATGGGGTTTGCCTGCCGTCATCCGAGGTGCGTCGGAACGTTTGCTGCCGATTCTGATGACGGCTCTCGTCACGGCGCTGGGCCTTTTGCCCATTGCCGTTGGCAGCGGCGAAGCCGGGCGCGAGATCGAAGGCCCGATGGCCATTGTCATTCTCGGCGGTCTGGCGACTTCGACTCTTTTGAATCTGCTCGTTCTGCCGATGCTCGCGCTGCGGTATGGGCGGTTCGGGCGGGACACGGAAACAGGAGGAGGCTATGCTTTATCCTGACAGCGTTGACCGCGCAAGGCACGGGCGAACCATGAAAGGGGCGTGTCGGGCGGTTGGGCGATTTGCGGGCGTGTGCGGTGCGGCGGCCCTGCTGCTGGCGGGTTGCGGGCCTGTCGCGGCATCGGGCGATCCGGCGGCCTCCGTGGACGCCGCCGTGCAGGCGCTGCAGCAGTTCCTCGCCGACTTTGCGAGACAGGCGGTGGCGGCGTTCCTCTTCTGAGGCGGCCCCGAAGGACCGGACGGGATTCTGCGATGCACAAGGCGATCGAGAGCGAACAGGTGCCCCGGCTTGCCGACGAAGGCTTCGTGGTCCGGCACCGCAAGGCCATCATTTTCCTGGCGATCGTGCTGTGCCTGGGCGGCGCGTACTGCGCCTACATGATGCCGTCGTCCGTGTTCCCCCAGACGGATTTTCCGCGCGTCGTCATCCTGATCGACAACGGGGTCATGCCGGCCGACGAGATGATGGCCACGATCACCCGGCCTGTCGAAGAGGCCATGAAGGACATTCCCGGCGCGGTGAACATCCGTTCCTCGACGGGCCGCGGCTCCGCGGAGGTCAACGTGTTCTTCACTTGGCGCACGGACATGATCCAGGCGGAACTGTATGTGTTGAGCCGCCTTTCGCAGATTCGCGGCACGCTGCCCGCAACCGCCGAGACCGCGGTGCATCGCCTGACGTTCTCCGCATTTCCAATCATCGGCATCAGCCTGACGAGCCGGACGCGGAGCGTCACGGATCTGTGGGAGACCGCGCGCTACCAGATCAAGCCCCGGTTTCTGCGAATCCCGGGCGTGGCGCGCGTGGATCTGGTCGGCGGGCGTGAGCCGGAATACCACGTGGTCGTCGACCCGGCGAAGCTGGAGGCGTATCATCTCCGCCTCGACCAGGTGAGCGAGGCCCTGGCCAGGACGAACAAGTTCACGGCGGCGGGCCTGCACGAGGAGAAGCATCAGCTTTATCTGACGCTCGTGGACGGCCGGGTGAGCACGCCGGAGGAGATCGGCAATATCGTGATCGCATGGGCGGGGCCCTCGCCCGTGCGGGTCCGGGACGTCGCCGCGGTTCGCCGCGGCGCCGCTCCGCAGTTCAATATCGTGACGGCGGACGGGGTCGCCGCGGTGCTGCTGAACATCCGCAGTCAGCCCGACGGCAACACGCTGGCGATCGCCGCCGCGCTCAAGGAGGAGATGCGGGCGTTGAAGCATGACCTTCCGCCGGACATGCGGATGGCGTTCTTTTACGATCAGTCGCTCTTCGTCCGCGAGGCGGTCGGCAGCGTCTGGGAGAGCATTTTCTTCGGGCTGGCGCTGTCGATGGTGGTCCTGTATCTGTTCCTCCGGAATACGGCCACCACCATCGTGACTGCCCTGGCGATTCCCGTGACCATCCTCATCACGCTGGTGGGCATGCGGATCTTTCGCATGAGCTTCAACCTGATGACCTTGGGCGGTATTGCCGCGGCGGTCGGGCTGGTCATCGACGATGCGATCGTCGTCGTCGAGGCGATTCATGCGAAGATACGTGCGGGGCATCCCCCGCAGCAGGCCGTGCGGGCGGCGATCCACGAGGTCGGCCTTCCGCTCGTCGGCAGCACGCTTACGCCGGTCGTGGTGTTCCTTCCGCTGGCGTATCTCGACGGAGTGCCGGGCGTGTTCTTCCGCGCCCTTGCCCTGACGATGGTGATCTCGCTGCTGGGTTCGCTGCTGCTGGCGGTGACCCTGACGCCGACGCTTGCCGCATTGTTGATTCGACGCCCTCGCGGCCCCGTGCAGGACGAACTCGAACAGGGAGGGCCCGTCCTGAAGAAGGTGATCGCCGCGTACGAGTGGACGGTGCGGCGGGCCCTTGGGCACATCGGGGTTTCCATCGCGGTCATGGCCCTCGCGGTCGCCGGGGGGATCGTCCTGTACTTCCGGGTGGAATCGGACTTTCTTCCGAAACAGGACGAGGGGGCGTTTGTGCTGGATTATTTCTCGCGTCCGGGCACGAGTCTCTCCGAAACCGATCGGATGCTGCGTCACGTGGAACGGATCCTCGCCGACACGCCCGAGGTGGAGAGCTTCTCCCGGCGTACGGGCGCCCGGCTGGCGCTGGCCATCGCCGAGCCGAACACCGGGGATTTCCTGGTGAAGCTGAGGCCGGACCGCAAGCGCAGTACCGAGGAGGTCATTGACGATCTTCGGGAAAAGGTGAACATGGCCGAGCCCGCGCTGCACACGGAGTTCCCCGGCGTGCTCAGCGATTTGATCGGCGACCTGACCTGGTCGCCCAAACCCATCGAGATCAAGATCTTTTCCACGGACACGGAGTGGGTGAAACGGACGGCGGCCGAGATCGCAAAGACGATCGAGGCGATCCCGGGCGTCGTCGACGTGAACGACGGGCTGGTCGTGGCGGGGCCTTCGTTGAGCTTTCGCGTACGCAACGAGGAGGCGGCGCGCGCCGGGTTGACGGTCGATCAGATCGGGGCCGCGATCGAGACCGGCCTGCTCGGGAACGTCTCGTCTTATGCGCTTCAGGGCGACCGCACCGTCGGCATTCGCGTGCTGCTCGCACGCGGGGACCGCGACCGGGAGGCCGCCATCAGCCTGCTGCCGATCCGTTCGACGACCGGGGCCCGCGTGACGCTCGGAGATCTTACGGATGCGCGCCATGAGGCCGGGCTGCTGGAGATGCGGCGCGAGGACCTGCGTCAATGCACGGCCGTTTCGGCCCGCTTCGCCGGCCGCGACCTGGGCAGCGGCGTCGCCGCCATCAAGGCCCGTTTGGCCGAGACGTTGCGGCTGCCGCCCGGCGCGTCGATCGAATACGGCGGGCTTTATCAGCAGCAGCAGGAATCCTTCCGCAACCTGACGATGGTGCTGGTGGTGGCGGTGCTGCTGGTCTATGCGGTCCTGCTCGTGGAGTTCCGCTCGGTATTGCAACCGCTGGCGATCGTCGCCGGAGCGGTTCTCGCGTTGTCCGGCGTGATCGCCGCCCTGTGGATCACGGGGATATCGTTCAACATCGTGTCCTTTCTGGGGGCGATCATCGGGGTCGGCATCGTTGCCAAGAACGGCATCCTCATGCTGGACTTCGTGGACCACCTCATGGAGCGCGGCCTGCCGCTGACCGAGGCCCTGGTGCAATCGGGGCGGCGGCGTCTGCGTCCGGTGCTCATGACCTCGATGACCGCGTTCCTGGGTCTGTTGCCGCTTGCGTGGGGCGTCGGAACCGGCGCACAGATGCTTCAGCCGCTGGCCGTCGGCGTGATCGGCGCGCTGTGCATCTCGCTGCTGCTGTCCCTCGTGGCCACGCCGGTGTTCTACTACGTCGCCATGAAGCTATTCGGGAAGCGCCGGCCGCAGCCGGCCCGTGTGGGCGTGCCGGCCGCAGCCGGCCATACAATGTCCCAGGCGTAACGCCGTGGAGTCTGTAATGAACGGCCATTCATCTTCGATCTTCCGGCGGGCCGGGCGCTGCGTGCCGGCATCGCTGCTTATTGTCACGATGAGCGGGCTGGCGGGTTGCAGGCATCAGCCGGCGGATCAGAGTCGGGAAGACCCCCCCGTGACGCCCGTTGCCGTCCGTGCGGCCGTCGCGAAGGTGGCTCCCCTGCAACCATCCATTGATCTCGTCGGCGAGCTGGTGGCCGTACCGGAGCGGGTCGTCGTTCTGACCACGCAGGTCGCCGGACAGGTGCAGAGCGTGGCCGTCGTCGAGGCCCAGGCGGTGCGCAAGGGGGACGAGATCCTTTGTCTCGACGATCGCGGCGCCGAGGCCCAGCGGGCCAAGGCGCGTGCCTCCGTGGAAGAGGCCAGGGCCGTTCTGGCCCGTCTGAAGCAGGGGCCCCGGCCTGAGGAGATCGAGGCGGCGCGTCAGGATGCTCGCAAGGCCCGGACGATGGCCGGTGCGATGCGGCGGAAGATCGAGGCAATGGCGGCGCTGCATGAGAAGCAGGAGCTTGCGGATGTGCAGTTCGAGCGGCTGAAGTCGGAGTCGCAGGCCGCCGAGGCCGATGCGGCCGCCGCGGATGCCCGGCTCCGGCTGCTGGAGGCCGGCACCCGTCCCGAGGAGATCGCCGAAGCGGAGGCGAAGCTGGCGGCGGCGGAGGCGGACCTCGCGGCGAGCGAGCTCGCGTTGCGATTCCATCGTCTTACGAGCCCCATCGACGGCGTGGTTACGGAACTGTCCGCCCGACAGGGGATGTACGTCGAACCGCTGAGCCGGCTTGGCGAAGTCGCGGATCTGTCCACGCTTTTTGCTCGCATCCAGATCCCCGCCGCCCATCTGGCCGACGTGCGGGTGGGGGCGGCTGTGGACGTTCGCGCCACGGCGCTGCCGAACCGCGTGTTCCGGGGCGCCGTCACACGTCTCGGGGAGCAGGCCGATCCGCAGACGGGGAATCTGGAGGCCTTCGCTTCCGTGGCCAACGAGCACGGCGATCTGCGGCCGGGGTTGGCGTGTCAGGTGTGCCTGTGGCTTCCGACGGTTCCGAACGCCCTGGTGATACCGGTGGCCGCGGTTGCCGACCGCGATGGGACGCCGGTCGTCACCGTGATACGGCAGAACAAGGCATACGAAACCGAAGTCGCCCTGGGAGTGCAGGCGCGCGAGCGGGTCCAAGTCACGCGCGGCCTCTCGCCGGGCGAGCTTGTGGCGGTGCAGGGCGGTTACGGTCTGCCGGAGGGCTGCCCGTGCAGCGTGACCGTCGAGCCGGACGCGGAAAGCCGGCCGGCGACGGCAACGGCCGCGGGAAGCTGACCCGCTGCGGGCACGCGGCGCCGCTCAGCCGGCCCTGCGGGCGGTCACGTCGATACTCGTGATGTAATCCCCGGGCGCAGTGCCTGCGGGCAGGGCCTCGGCAATCCGGCGATACAGGGGATCCTCAAACCGGGCGAGCGTTGCCACGTACTCCGGTTTTTGCGCGACCTCGATTTGTGCGAAACCGGCCGCCCGGATCATGGCCTCGTACTCGCCGATCAGCACGGCGCCGGCAACACACCCCACGAGCGCTTCAACCATGTTGCGTACGGCCTCCGGCAGCGGCCGGAGCAGGGCGAGGTCGGAGACCGCGACCCTGCCGCCGGGCTTCAGGACGCGTGCGATCTCCCGCCACACCTGCGGCTTGTCGGGCGAAAGGTTGATGACGCAATTGCTGATCACCACATCCACGTTGTTGTCGGCGACAGGCAGGTGCTCGATCTCGCCGAGTCGGAACTCGACATTGTCGAGGCCCGTCCTCTCACGGTACTGGGCGAGGTTCCGCCGCGCCTTGGAAATCATCTCGGGCGTCATGTCCACGCCGATGACGCGGCCGGCCGGGCCCACTTTCGGACCGGCCAGAAAGCAGTCGAAACCGCCCCCGCTGCCGAGGTCGAGTACCACCTGGCCCGGCGTAAGCGCGGCAATGGCGGTCGGATTGCCGCACGACAGGCCCATGTTGGCTCCGTCGGGCAGGACGGCAAGTTGCTCCGGCGAATAGCCCAGCCGGCTGGCCAACTCCGCCGGGGACCAGGACGACCCGCAGCAGGTCGGAGATGAGGCCGCGCAGCAGCCGGCCCCGGCCGTCCCGGCAGAGAGCGTACCCTGCTCCGCGATCCGGCCGTAGCCTTCCCGTACCGCATCTCGTACCGAATCACCGCCGCAGCAGGAACCTCCGTTACTCATGGCGTATCTCCGTTACCAGACTCTTCAGGTGCGGCAGGGCGCCTCCGCAGGCTCGCCGGCTTCTGCACCCGGGAAGTACCGTCTCTGGAAGTACAGCGCCACGTTCACGAGGCCGATCAGCACCGGCACCTCGACGAGGGGGCCGATGACGGCCGCGAAGGCAGCACCGGAGTTGATTCCGAACACGGCGACGGCCACGGCGATGGCCAGCTCGAAGTTGTTGCTGGCTGCGGTGAAAGACAACGTGGCCGTCTTCGCGTAGTCCGCGCCGATCCTGTGGCCCATCCAGAAACTTACCAGGAACATCACGACAAAGTAGATCAGCAGCGGGATGGCGACGCGCACGACATCAAGCGGGATCTTCACAATGAGTTCGCCCTTCAGGCTGAACATGACGAGAATCGTGAACAGCAGCGCGATCAGCGTGATGGGGCTGATCCTGGGGATGAACCGGTGCTCGTACCACTGCTTGCCCCGGGCCCTGATCAACACAAAGCGGGTAATGATGCCGGCGAGAAACGGGATGCCGAGATAGATGAACACGCTCTCGGCGATCTGGCCGATCGTCACCTGCACCATCGCGCCTTTCAGACCGAACAGGGGCGGCAGGATGGTGATGAAGATCCAGGCGTAAACGGAGTAGAACAACACCTGAAACACGGAGTTGAACGCCACCAGGCCGGCGGCGTATTCGGTGTCGCCCCTGGCCAATTCGTTCCAGACGATGACCATGGCGATGCAGCGGGCCAGACCGATCATGATCAGGCCGACCATGTACTCGGGATAGTTGTGCAGGAAGACGATCGCGAGGACGAACATCAGCACGGGACCGACGATCCAGTTCTGCACCAGGGACAAGCCAAGGATCCGATAGTTCCGGAATACGTCCCCCAGTTCCTCGTATTTCACCTTGGCCAGCGGCGGGTACATCATCAGGATCAGGCCGATGGCGATCGGGATATTCGTCGTGCCCACCTGGAATACGTTGACGAAGTCCCGGGTTCGGGGCACGAAGTAGCCGCCCAGCACCCCCACGGTCATGGCCAGAAAGATCCAGAGTGTGAGGTAGCGATCGAGGAAGGAAAGCTGTCTTGCGATTCCGGATGGCATTGGTAACTCCCGTTCTCGGTTTTGTGAAGCCGTCGATCCTCTGTTCGCGCGGCCGGGGCTCCATCCGGCTGCGTTTAACTGCCCCCCCGTGGCCTTTGCCTGCGGCATGCTATCCGTGCCGGCCGACAACGGCCTCTGCGTTCGAGCAAACGGATTCCTTCGATCGCTCCCTTCGGGCAACCGCGGACGGTTCATTCTCGAATCCGTGCCGGCGGGATTCGGCAGCGAGATCTTCCTCCACCCGCAGCCGGTGGCAGGGCCCGCTGTTCCAGGTGCAGAACGGGTACAGGCCGCCGTCGGGGGCGGCGTAGAGGACCACGCAGCGCTGCACCCGGTCCAGCTCGAAGTTGTACGCATCCTGGAAGTGCATCGAGGCCATCAACAGCGTGCTGAAACGCTGGCGGCGCAACTCGGCCATATACGCCGCCTTGTCCGCCTGTTCCTCGTTTATCTGGAGGAACGACTCCACGAACTTCAGGAACTCCTCGAAGCCCCAGCCCGGCGGCGCGAGGTCGGCGTGGAAATGCCGCTTCAGCAGCCGCATCGCCTGCATCACGGAAAACCGGGTCGTCCACGGGTGCCGTTCGATCCTCGCGGCGATCCGATCCATTTCGTCCATCGTTTCCTGCACGTCCACGAACTGCGGCAACGGCGATGCCTTGCCGGTTTGCCGGTCCACGATCAGGTAGGTCGCACAGCCGCAATTGGGGTGGCAACTGTAGTGCGGATAGCGCTGCTTCGTAGCCGCCTCCAGCAGACGGATGAACGGCTGGACGGCCGAGAACGGGTACCAGTCGCGGTACATCTGCGCCACGCCGCTCTGTTCCTGAATATCCCGGGCCAGATCGGCCGTCGTATACCGCATTTCCATCCGCCGGGTCTCGTCGATCCGCCCTGTGATCGCCACGGGTTGCCAACTGATCGCGCTGACCGCATCCAGGTGGTCGATCGCGAATCGGACGATGTCGCCGACCTGGTGGTCGTTGAGGCCCCGAACCAGCGTCGGAACCAGAACGGTCCGCATATTCGCCCGCGCGATGTTCTCGATGGCCCGCTGTTTGATTTCGAACAGGGGCCGTCCCCGGGTCTTGCGGTACACCTCGTCGGTCACGCCGTCGAACTGGAGGTACACCTGACTCAGCCCCGCCTCGCTGGCTGCCTGGCAGAACTCGAAGCTCTGTGCGAAGCGCAGGCCGTTGCTGGCCACCTCCACGTAGGCGATGCCCAGGGCTTTGGCCCGTCGCACGGCCTCGATGAAGTCCGGGTGGATGGTGGGCTCCCCCCCGGCGAACTGCACGCATGAAGGGGGCTGCGGACGGATCGATGCGATCTTGTCGAGGAGGCGAGCGATCTGGTCCCAGCGGAGTTCACACACGCGGCCCGTGACGGCGGCGTTGGCGAAGCAGATCGGGCACCTCAGATTGCAGCGGTTCGTCAGGTCGATGTTGACCATGACGGGCGAGGAGACATGTTGCGGGCATAGCCCGCAGGCCATGGGGCAATCGAGCCCTTCCCGACCGGCGGGATCCTGAATCGGCACGGGCGCGTCGCGGTGCGTGCGACGCAGCCTGAGGAAAAACTCCGCGTCGCTGCTGAGAAGCTCTCGAAAGGGCCCGTGATCGGGGCAGCTCTTGCCCATGAAGACCTTCCCCTGTTCCTCGTAGACCCGCGCGTCGATCACGCGGCGGCACACGGGGCAGAGACTCCTGGCTGCGTACGGCAGATTCGGCTGGATGTCGAAATGGCGCATGGGTTGCCTCCGTCAGCTCTTGTAACAGGTGCTCAGGTCCTTCAAATCCATCTTGCGGAGATGCGCGAGCCTTCGCGCGTCGTTCCGCATCACCGCATCGCTTTCCAGGCACTCCGATACCCACCTGAGGATCTGCTGCACGTGGGCGGGCGCGCGGCGGCCCGCCAGACGGAAAAAGCACCACCGGCCCTCTTTGCGGCGCTCGACCAGGCCCGCCCGTACGAGCGCATCGACGTGCTTCGATACGGTAGCGGGGGCCAGACCCAGCAACTCGATGATCTGACAAAGGCACAGCTCGCCGTAGCGAAGGGCCAGCAATGCGCGGACCCTCGTTCTGTCGCTCAGGGCTTTCGTAATGGCGAAAAAGTCGCGCACGGTACCTCCCGGCGGATTCGCTACTTCGGTAACTGACGAATTGTAGTATCCTCCCGGCGCGTGTCAAGTGGATCGCCCCGTCCCGCCGGGCAAGGCCCGCTCCGGCGGCGTTGGCAGGGGTGGACTTGACAACGCATGGGTACATGGTATAATGGCCATATGACGATGGAACGAAGACCGGCTCATTTCTACGAGGCGCGGGCGAGGGTGGCCAAGGCGATGGGCCATCCGAGCCGCCTGCTGATCCTTGAGGCGCTTCAGGAACGCGAGTGGTGCGTTTGCGAGCTGACCGAGCTGGTGGGCGCGGACCAGTCCACGGTTTCCAAGCACCTGGCCGTCCTGAAACAGGCCGGCCTGGTGGAGGATCGCCGGGAGGGCTCCATGATCTACTACCGCCCACGGGTCAAATGCCTCGAGGGGTTCTGGCGGTGCATCGAGTCGGTCTTGAAAGAGAACCTCAAGGCCCAGGCGGCGGCGCTGGGCGCATGAGAAGGCACGATGCCGCTTTTTGGGAAAACACTCATGGCGGTTTGGCCATAATACCATAGGCAGGCAAGGAGACTACCGTGAAGGAATGGAAGATCGGCGCGGCGTTCGTACTCGTTTTCCTCGTGGCGTACTACCTCCCGCTGTCGAATCCCAAGGTGACCGCCGCCATCGTGGAGGCGTTCAAGCTCCTGCAGTGGTACGCCCGCAACCACACGCTGGCCTGCGTGGTGCCCGCCCTGTTCATCGCCGGCGGGATCATCACCTTCCTGTCGCAGGCTTCGGTCATGAAGTACCTGGGGCCGAACTCCAACAAGGCCATCGCCTACCCCGTTGCGGCGGTCTCCGGTACCATCCTGGCGGTCTGCTCGTGCAGCGTGTTGCCGATGTTCGCCGGGATCTGGAAGCTCGGGGCGGGTCTGGGGCCGGCCAGCGCGTTCCTGTACTCCGGGCCGGCCATCAACATCCTGGCGATCTTCCTGACGGCGCGGGTTCTCGGGTTCGACATCGGATTGGCCCGGGCCATCGGGGCCGTCGTTTTCGCGTTCTTCGTCGGCATCGGGATGGCGGCGATCTTCCGTCGCGAGGAGCAGGCCAAGATGCAGGCGGCGATGGCCATGCCCGATCCGCCGGCCCCCAAGCGGAGGCTCTGGCAGACGAGCCTGTACATGGCCTGCATGGTCGGGTTCCTGATCTTCAGCGACTGGTTCAACCCGGGCAATGCGATCGTGCACAAGACCGACGGCACGACGATCCGCGGGGTCGTCCTGCAGGAGATGAGGGACGAGGTCATGATCCAGGTGCAGGAGAGCGGCGCAGGCGTCCGTGCGGGCGACCGGCTTACGTTGAGCAAGAGCGAGATCGACCGCATCGAGGAGGCCAAGAGC
>Ga0272448_1007068_pt1 | contig 11961 bp, 10 predicted proteins | sample YNPCB0191_FD_202220 | JGI IMG/M metagenome (GOLD analysis project Ga0272448, IMG submission 202220) | Hot spring sediment microbial communities from Yellowstone National Park, WY, United States - YNP-CB-019-1 | ecosystem: Environmental > Aquatic > Thermal springs > Hot (42-90C) > Sediment... | reverse complement strand
CCGGCCGGGCGCTGGAGCGCTACGGCCGCAATCCGCTCTTCCGCGGGGTCCGCCACCTGATCCACAACGAGGCCAACCCGAAGTGGTTGCTGCAGGAGCGCGTGATCGAAAGCCTGAAGCTCCTCGCGGAGCGTGGCCTGACCTTCGACGTGGTCGCGACGTTGCCGGAGCACATGGAATGCATCCCCGTCCTGGGCGAGAAGATACCGAACTTGAAGATGGTCATCGATCACCTGGGCCAGCCGCCCGTCCCAACCAGGAAGCTGGGCCGCTGGGGCGACGACCTGAAGGCCGCGGCCGCCAATCCCAACGTCTACGCCAAGATCTCCGGCCTGGGCACGACGACCGGCAACTGGGAAGGGTGGACGGCCGAGGACATCAAGCCATACGTGCACTACGCACTCGAAACCTTCGGCGTCAATCGCTGCATGTGCGGCGGCGACTGGCCGGTCTCGGTGCTGGCGGGCGGCTATGTCAAGGCCTGGACCGCCTACCGCGCGATCCTGGGCGAACTCTCGGCCGCCGAGCAAGCGGCCGTGTTCAGCGGCACCGCGCAGACGTTCTACGGAGTGACTCTGCCGTCATGACACGCGAACTGACCTACTCCCAAGCCCTGCGCGAGGCGCTGACCGAGGAAATGACGCGCGACCCGAACATCATCCTGCTGGGCGAGGACATCGGCGTCTACGGCGGCGTGTTCAAAGTGACCGAGGGACTGCTGGCGAAGTTCGGCCCCGACCGCGTGCGCGAGACCCCCATCTCGGAGGCCGGCTTCGTGGGCATGGGCGTCGGCCTGGCGATGACGGGCAAGCGGCCGGTGTGCGAGCTGATGTTCATGGACTTCGCGTTCGTCGCCGCCGACCAGATCTTCAACCAGGCGGCCAAGATGCGCTACATGTCGGGCGGCCGGGTGAAGGTGCCGCTGTTGATCCGCACCCAACAAGGCGGCGGCCGCGGCAACGGCGCGCAACATTCGCAAAGCCTGGAGACCTTCTTCACCCACATCCCCGGCCTGAAAGTCGTGTTGCCGGCCACGCCCTACGACGCCAAAGGGCTGCTCAAGTCCGCGCTGCGCGAGGACAACCCGGTCATCTTCATCGAACACAAGCTGCTCTACGCTACTAAGGGGCCGGTGCCGGAGGGGGAGTATCTGATTCCGCTCGGCAAGGCGGAGGTCAAGCGGCCGGGCAAGGACGTGACCCTCGTCTCCTACTCGCGCACCCTGCTCCATTCCCTGGAGGCCGCCGAAGAGGCCGCCGGCCTGGGCATCTCGACGGAGGTCATTGACCTGCGCTGTACCGTTCCGCTTGATCTGGATACGATCCTGGCCTCGGTGCGCAAGACCGGCCGGCTGATCATCGCCCACGAGGCGCATCGGCGCCTGGGCGTCGGCGCGGAGATCGCGGCGCTGGTGCAAGAACACGCCTTCGATTACCTGGACGCGCCGATCATGCGCGTGGGCGCCATGGATGTGCCCATCCCGGCCTCCAAGCCGCTGGAAGATGCGGTGTTGCCGGGCAAGGCGCAGATCGTGGAGGCGATCAGGAGGATGGTGGCGTGAGACGTGAAACGTGAAACGTCAAACGTAAAACCTAAGATGCGTGAAGGGTCAGGAAGGAGGAGGTATGATGATGTCCGCAGGGATCGAGGCGTTGCTCGGCGGCGTGTTGCTCGTTGCGGGGCGGCGGCTCTTCTGGCTCTTCGTGGCGGGGGTCGGGTTTGTCATGGGGCTGACGCTGGCCCCGCGCTGGCTGCCCAACCAGCCGGAAGGGGTCATCCTCGTCGCCGCGCTGATTTTCGGCCTGTTGGGCGCGCTGCTCGCCCAGTTTGCGCAGAAGGCGGCGATCAGCGTCGTGGGCTTTCTCGGCGGCGGCTGGCTGGCCGTTGGACTGCTGCGCGCGCTGGTCGGTCCCGGCGGCAACCTGCAGTGGCCGGCTTTCATCGTCGGCGGGATCATCGGCGTCGTGCTGCTGGCCGTTCTGTTCGAGTGGGGCCTGGTGCTCCTCTCGGCGCTGGTCGGCGCCAATTTGTTGACGGACGCGTTGCCGCGGCTGCTGCCGGCGTTCGATGCACCGGTATTCGTGATCTTTCTCTTGCTGTTCGGCGTCGGCGTCCTGATCCAGGCGCGCGCGCTGTCCAGATAGCCGATCTGCCAGCGAGCAAAACACACGAACGGGAGTTTGCGTATGTCAGATCCGCTTCTCGATCTGGACTATCAGCCACATCTGCCCCCCAAGACCGATTACGGGATCGGCATCGTCGGCTGCGGCGGCATCGTGAACTACGCGGCGTTGCCGACTTACAAGAAGCACCACCTGAACGTGGTCGGCTGTTACGATGTGCGCTACGAGGCGGCCGAGCGCACGGCGCGCGAATTTTCGATCCCGCGCGTGTATCGCACCCTGGATGAGCTGTTGGCCGATCCGGCCGTCGAGATCGTCGAGATCTCGGTGCCGCCCTGGCATCAGCTCGCGATCGCCCGCCAGTGCATCGCGGCCGGCAAGCACCTGTTGTGCCAGAAGCCCTTGTCCGACAAGCTGGCCGAGGCGGCCGAGATCGTGCGCCTGGCCCACGAGGCGGGCGTCAAGCTGGCCGTGAACCAGCAGCTCCGTTGGGGCCAGGGCCTGCGCGCCGCGCGCACGTTGATCCGCAAAGGGTGGATCGGCCAGGTCACCGACGCCTCCATCCAGGTCAGCGTCAACACCGCCTGGGACATGTGGCCGTGGCTGGCCGCCCAGGAGCGCCTGGAGGTCCTCTACCACAGCATCCACTACCTGGATGCCATCCGCGCCCTCTTCGGCGACCCGGAGTGGATCACCAGCCGCCACAGCCGCTATCCGCTCCAGGGCCAGGTGCGCGGCGAGACCAAGACGATCACCATCCTGGACTATCCGGACACGCCCGGAAGCGGCGATTATCAGTACACCGCGCCGAACATGCAGGCCTTCGTGGCGGCCAACCACTACAACCGGAGCGATGACTACTTCGCCATCTTTCGGTTCATCGGCACCGAAGGGGTGATCACCGGCACGCTCGGCGCCATGTACAACTACCCGCACGGCCGGCCCGATACGCTGGAGTGGAGCAGCCGGCGCTACTATCCCGACAAGCGCTTCGAGGCCAAGCTCGAGGGCAAGTGGATTCCCGACTCCTTCATCGGCCCGACCGCATCGTTGATGGAAGCGATCCAGACCGACGGCGTGCCGGAGACGGACGGCTTCGACAACCTGCAAACGCTGCGCGTGGTCGAGGCCTGCTATCTTTCGGCCGCCGAACATCGCACCGTCAACCTGGGCGAGTGTCAGGCGATCCCGTGTCGGGAGTAAGGAGTTTGTCGTGGAGCAGCGTTTTGCGGGCAAGGTTGCAATTGTCACCGGCGCGGGGCAAGGGATCGGCCGGGCGATCGCACTGCGGCTGGCGCGAGAGGGCGCGCACGTGGTGATCGCGGAGTACAACGCGGGCAACGCGGCCGCCGTCGCCCAGGAGATCGCGGCCGCGGGCGGCCGCGCCTTGGCCTATCCCGTTGACATCGCCGATGCCGCCGCCGGCCAGAAGATGGTGGACGATGTCGCCGCGCAGCTCGGCCGCCTCGACATCCTGGTCAACAACGCGGGCGTGATCCAGACGAAGCCGATGCTCGAGCTGACCGAGGCCGACTGGGACCGCGTCCTGGATGTCAACCTGCGCGGGACGTTCTTCCTGATCCAGGCGGCGGCGCGCCAGATGATCCGGCAACTGCCGGAGGCGCTGCGCGCCGCGGCCGCGACTCCGGCCGACATCATGAAGATGAAGACGGCCGAACCCGAGGCGGATCTGTCGCAGTTCGCGCCGAGCTACGGCAAGATCGTCAACCTTTCTTCGATCGCCGGCCGCCGCGGCCGGCCTCTGCAGACGCATTACGCGGCCAGCAAGGCCGCGATCATCAACCTGACGCAATCGGCCGCGCTGGCGCTGGCGCCCTACCGGATCAACGTCAACGCGGTGTGCCCCGGCGTCGTGATGACCCCCATGTGGCAACAGATAGATGCCGAGCGCGGCCGGCTCTTCGGCGCCAGGCCCGGCGAGGCGATGGCGAATTTCATCAACACCGTGCCGCTCAAGCGCGCCGCCGTCCCCGAAGATGTGGCGGGCGCCGTGGCGTTCCTCTGCTCGGCCGACGCCGATTACATCACCGGCCAGGCGCTGAATGTGGACGGGGGGTTTGAGATGGATTGACGTGAAACGTGAAACGTCAAACGTCAAACGGGTTGGGGGCATGAACGCGCACGTCGTAGATTCTCGTTATCTGGGCGATCTCTTCGGCACGGAGGAGCTGCGCCGGATCTTTGCGGACACGTATCAGCTTCAGTGTTGGCTCGACTTCGAGGCCGCGCTGGCGCGCGCTGAGGCGGCCGTCGGGCTGATTCCGGCTGCGGCCGCGGCCGAGATCACCCGCAAGGCCCGGGCCGAGCTGATTGACCTGGAGGCTCTGCGCGAAGGGGTCCGCTTCACCGGCCACCCGCTGATCTCGCTGGTGCGCCAGCTCGCCGATCTGTGCGAAGGGGAGGCCGGCCGCTACGTGCATTGGGGCGCGACGACGCAAGACGTCACCGACACCGGCTTGATGTTGCAGGCGAAGGCCGCCCACGCGATCATCCTGCGCGATCTGCGGGCGTTGGCCGATGCCCTGGCCGACCTGGCCCGCCGCGAGCGCGACACGTTGATGCCGGGACGCACGCACGGCCAGCATGCCACCCCCATCACCTTCGGCTTCAAGGTCGCCGTCTGGCTGGACGAGGTGCGACGGCACAGCGAGCGCATGGAACAGCTTGCCCCGCGCGTCTTCGTGGGCGAGTTCGCCGGCGCGTCCACCACGCTGGCATCGGTGGCCGCGGCCGGCCTGGAGATCCAACGCCGGCTGATGGCCGACTTGGGGTTGGCCGTGCCCGCCATCGGCTGGCACGCCGCCCGCGATCGCTTTGCCGAGCTGGGCGCGATGCTGGCCATGGTTGCCGCGACGATGGGCAAGATCGCGCACGAGGTCATCTTGCTCCAAAAGAGCGAGGTAATGGAGCTGGAAGAGCCGCACCATCACGGCAAGGTCGGCTCCAGCACCATGCCGCACAAGCGCAACCCGATGATCTGCGAGGGGATCATGGCCCAGGCGCGGCTGGCCCGCGCGCTGTTGCCCGCGCTGCTGGAAGCGATGGGCACGGCCGAGCACGAACGCGACTGGTCGGCCGTCCACACCGAGTGGGCCGCTGTGCCCGAGATCTGCCTGTTGGCCGGCGCGGCCGTGGCCCAAACGCTGGGGGTTGTCCGCGATCTGATCGTCTACCGCGATCGCATGCGCGCCAACGTGGACGCGTTGCACGGCCTGATCCTGTCCGAGGCGGTGATGCTGCGCCTTGGCGAGTTCGTGGGCCGGCAGGTCGCCCACGACATCGTCTACGACGCGGCGATGGCCGCCTTTGAGCAGCGTCGTCCCCTGGCCGATCTGCTGGCGGCCGATCCGCGCGTGACGGCGCACCTTGCGCCGGCCGAGATCGCCGACCTGCTGCGGCCCGAAGCATACACCGGATTGGCGGGCGTTTTCGTGGATCGCATCGCGGGCGCGCCGCCGGCGACGTAACGCGAGCCGGCCGCTGGCGTTACGCAGTTATCATCTATCAGGAGAAACCGTGCTCACTGCAGTCTGGCATTTCAGCTTCACCGTCTCCGACATCGAACAATCCATCCGCTTCTACCGCGACATCTTGGGCCTGGAGCTTGTCCATACCCAGGAACAGGCCAACCCGTACACGCGGAAGCTCGTCGGCTATCCCGACGCGCACTTAAAAGTCGCCATGTTTCGCATCCCCGGCGGGCACGTCGGCCGGTCGGGGCACATGTTGGAACTGGTGGAATACGTCGCGCCGAATGGGGAGAAGCTCGACACGCGGACGAAGAACACCGGCTCGGCGCATCTGGCGTTCGAGGTAGACGACATCTTCGCGGAATACGAACGCATGAAGGCGCTGGGCGTGCGCTTCCGCAGCGAGCCGGTCGCCATCGAGGCGGGGCGCAACAAAGGCGGCTATACGGTTTACTTTCTGGATCCCGACGACATTACGTTGGAGATCATCCAGCCGCCGCCCGGGTGGTAGCTTGAAGCTTGAAGCTTGGCGGATGAAAGTCACCCCGTGCCTGGCACCCTTCCAGGTGCCAGGCACGTCCGCCGGCGTTTTTTTCGGGCCGACGGTCTATTGCATTAGCTGCGCGAAACGCGCGTAGGCATCATCCCACCCCGCGACATCCCGCGGCTCATACGTCTCCGTCGCGAACGAGCGGCGCACCAGCGCGCGGCCCTCGGCCAGCGAGCCGATGGCGCCGGTGGCCAGCATCTGCAACAGCAGGTTGCCCACCGCGGTTGCCTCGAACGGCCCCGCCACCACCGGCCGGCCGATGGCGTCGGCGGTGAACTGATTGAGCAGCCTGTTCTGCGCGCCGCCGCCCACGATGTGCAGCACGCCGATCCGCCGGCCCACCAGCGTCTCCAGCATCTCCAGCACCCGGCGGTACTTGAGCGCCAGGCTCTCGTAGACCACCCGCGCGATGGGGCCGACCCCCTGGGGCACGGCCTGGCCGGTGCGCCGGCAATACTCCTGCACGCGCGCGGGCATGTTGCCCGGGGCCAGGAAGTCGCGCGCGTCCACGTCTATCTGCGCGATGAAGGCCGGCGCGGCCGCGGCATGGCGCACGATGTCGTCCCACGAGAGGTTCTGCCCCTCGGCCGCCCACGTCCGCCGACACTCCTGGATGATCCATAGCCCGGCGATGTTCTTCAGCAGGCGGACGGTGCCGCACACGCCCCCTTCGTTGGTCATGTTGAAGGCGAGCGCGGCCTCGTTGATGACCGGCCGGTCGGCTTCCACGCCCATCAGCGACCAGGTGCCCGAGCTGAGATAGGCGTAGTCGGCGCTCTCGGCCGGCACGGCCGCCACCGCGCTGGCCGTGTCGTGGCTGCCGGGCGCGACGACCTGCACGCCTCTGGCGCCGGTCTCCTCGCTCACCGCAGGGAGCAGGCCGCCCAATACGGTGCCCGCTTCGATAATGGCCGGCAGGAAGTGGGTGGGAATGCCCAGCCGTTCCAGCAAGCCCGTGGCCCAGGCCGGCCGATGCGGATCGAGGAACTGGCTGGTGCTGGCGATGGTGCGCTCGCTGACCTTCTGGCCCGTCAACCAGAAGTTGAGCAGGTCGGGGGTCATCAGCAGGGTGCGCGTGCGCGCCAACACCTCGGGATCTTCGATCTGCTGGGCCAGGAGCTGGAACAGGGTGTTCAGTTGCATGAACTGAATGCCGGTGGCCGCGAAGATCTCCGCGCGCGGCACGCGACGGAACGCCTCGTCCATCATCGCGTCGGTTCGGCTGTCGCGATAGTGGTACGGCAGGCCGATCAGCCGGTCGTTGCGGTCGAGCAGGGCATAGTCCACGCCCCAGGTATCAATGCCCAGGCTGATCAGCCCGGCGCCGCAGCACGCCACGGCCTTCTTCAAGCCCTCCTGGATCTCAACGAAGAGCCGCGGGGTGTCCCAGTGCAGGCTGTCCCCGCGCGCGCTGGGGAGGTGCACCGGGCCGTTGGGGAAACGGTGCACCTCCTCCAGCGCCAGCCGCTCGCCGTCGAACCGGCCGATGATCGCCCGGCCGCCCGACGCGCCGAGGTCGAAGGCCAGGTAGTTGCGCGTGTGGGTCATGCTTTCCTCAGCATCAACTTCGCGTTATTCTCCCCGCCGTTCGCCAGGTAGAGCAGCGGGATCGGCCGGTCCACCCCCTCGATGAAGGCCGGCCGGGCGGCCCAGGGCGTCACCGAAAGGACGTTGTTCAGGTCCATCCAGTATTCCAGCCGCGCCGGGCTGAGGCCCTGGATCATGTGGAAGTGATTGGCCGGCGGATAGTGCTTGTACTCGTACATGGTGGCATACTTGGGCACTACGAAGGTATGCGGCCACTCGGGGGTGGTGGCCTGGCACAGGGCGCTCGCCATCGGCTCGGGCACCTCGGCGGTGGTCGCCTCGTCCCAGCTCAGCGCGAACATGCCCGAGAGGCTGCTGTACATCAGCCGGCCGGCGATCCCCTCCAGCCCGCCCGGCGAGACGTAGTGCACCGAGTTGCCTAGGCCGGGGAAGTAGTTCGGGTCGGCCAGCGGCATGCTCACGCGCGCCATGATCTCGTCCACGCTGGCGCCGGGTTTCGCGGCCCAGTCGAGGGATGCGCTGCCCGAGTTGTCGCCGTCCACCAGCCCCTTCTCGGCCCACGCCTCGCCCTTCGGCAGGGTGAAGCCGATCTTCTGCGCCAGCGCCTGCAGCTCCCACGGCTCCCACACCTTGCGGAAGTCCATGAAGAGGGGCGGGTTGCCGCCGGTGAGGGACGAGAAGAAGATCATCGTCAGCAGCGCCTGCACGTCCGCTTCGGTGGCAAAGGGGAGCGGCTTCTTGGGGCCGTTGTGATCAAAGGTCGAATTGAAGAACGACTCCATGGCGTCGGCCACCGGCAGCGGGATGCCGCGCAGGTCGGAGCCCCATTCGAGCTGGCTCATGAAGCCGCCGCCGACCGCGTCCAGGTCCTTGAGCAGGTCGCGCGTGATCAGGTAGAGCGCCAGGCTCTGGTTGAAGCGCTCCGAATCCGCCTCGTCGCGCAGCTCCAGGCGCTTGCCCAGGTGATGGTCAATGAACGCGCGCAGCGCCTTGAGCTCCTCGGGGTTGTACGCCTTCTTGTTGAGCATGTCGGCCAACAGCTTCATGTCGAGCCGGGTGATCTCCAGGCCGAATTGCCTGCGCGTGGGGATCACGTGCGGCAGGGCGGTCTCCATGCCCATGCTGTCGTGGCCGAAGATGACCACGCGGCGGCCCTTGAGCGCCTGGGTGGTCACGGCCGCGAAAGCCCAATCCACCAGCGCCTGGGCCGTGCTTTCGGTCATCACCGGGTGCATGCCGGTATCGGGCCAGGTGCCGACGTTGAGGTGGGTCAACTTGCCGTACTGCATGATGGCGCCGTTGACCGCGTGCGCGAAGACGACGCCGGGCTTGGGGCCGCTGTTGCCGCAGGTGAAGTTGATCGGCGTGTCGGCCGGGAATTGCGAGAGGAGCGAGATGACGCTGAGCTGCGGGAAGGCCCAGGTGTCGGGCGCGCAGACCAGGATCTTGACGCCGGCATCCTGGAACTGTTTGGCGACCGCGTCGGCCTGCGGTTCGCCGTCCACCAGGGTGGGCGCCCACACCACCTTCGCGGGCGAGCCGTCGGGCAGCTTGACGCGCTCGGCCAGGATCTCGGCCACCATCTGGCAGATGTTGCGGCAGCGCTGGCGGCTTCCCTCGTCAATGCGCGGATCGCCGGCCACGAACACGCCGATGGCCGGGGTGTTGCGTTGATAGGTTGTCGTGGCTTCGGGAAGTGCAATGGCTTGTCCCATGACTAGACCTCCGGGTATATTGGGTAAACTGGCAAATGGACGACCGGTTCCGCTAGCCTTTCATGGCGCCGGAAGCCAGTCCTTCCACCAACTGGCGTTGCACGAGAGCAACGAAGATCACGGACGGAATGAGCATCATCACCGACATGGCCGTCATGCCGCGCCAGTCGGTGACGAACGAGCCGGTGAATTCGTACAGGCCGGGCGGGAACGTGCGCGAGGCCGGCGTGCGCGTGATCACCGACGCCAGAGCGAATTCGTTCCAGCAGGTGAGGAAGGCAAAGATGCCGCTGGCCGCCACGCCCGGCAGCGCCAGGGGCAGGTCCACGCGAAGCAACGCGCCCCAGCGCGAGCAGCCGTCAATGATCGCCGCCTCCGATAGTTCCTCGGGGATCGCGCGGAAGAAGCTGTCCATCAGCCAGGCCGTGAACGGGATGTTCAGCGCCGTGTAGGCCGCGATCAGGCCGAGAAGCTTGTCGGAGAGGCCCAGCCGGGCAAACAGGATGAAAAGCGGCAGGCTGAGAGCCACCCCCGGCACGGCCCGGCCCAACATCATCGAAAGGAAGATCGTGTTCTTGGCCCGAAAGCGAAAGCGCGCGAAGGTATAGCCGGCCAGGCCGCCCAGGATCAACGACAGGAGCGTGCTGACGAGAGACACGATCGTGGAATTGCGGGCGTAATTGCCGAACGGGATCTGGGTGCCCAACGCGAACGCGCCTTCCGGCGTCGGCATGCCGAGCAGGATCTTGTAGGAGTCGAAATCGAGGTAAGAAGGAATCCAGACCGGCGGCCGGGTGTTGATCTCCACGTTGGGCCGGATCGAAGTAAGGATGACCCAGAGGACCGGCAGGAAGAAGATCAGGATGATGATATACAGCACGATGTCGCGCGCCGTATCGCTCCAGCGACGGCGTCGGCCGGCGCGATCGAAAGAGGTGTGTCGTCGCCCCAATGCCAGGTTCATTCGCGTCCCTCCCAGCGGCTCCTGATCACATTGCGAAACAGGTACCAGGTGAACAGGAAGCTGATGATAACCGTCACATACGACATGGCGCTGCCCAACGCGTAGTTGTGGCCCGTGAACGAGAGGCGATAGACGTAGGTCCAGATCATCTCCGTTCGATTGCCGGGCCCGCCGTCGGTCATGATCCGCACCACGTCGTACACGCGGGCCAGATCGAGCGAGCGGATGGCCATTGCCGTATAGACGAACGGCATGATCATGGGCAATGTAAGCATGCGGAACTTCTGCCATCCCGACGCGCCATCCACCTCGGCAGCCTCAAACGGCTCGGTCGGCAGCGACAGGATGCCCGCCTCCAGGATGACCACCATGAACGGCGTGCTCATCCAGATCTCGGCGATCAGGAGCGAAATGAAGCCCAGGGGCACCTCGATGAGCCACGGGATGATGTGCGCTGTGCCGGTCAGCGTATAGAGGATGTTGTTGACCAAGCCGACTTCGCTGTTGAAGACCCATTTGAACATGAAGCCGATCAGCACCGGCGCGAACATCATGGGCATCATCATGATCGTGCGCAGCGCGCCGCGGCCGCGAATCGCCTTAGCCATCAGTTGGGCAATTCCCAGGCCGATCAGGAATTCCAGGTTGACGGCCAGCGTCATGAACAACACCGTGCGGCCAAACGCCTGCCAGAAGATCGGGTCTTTGATCAGCGTCAGGTATTGCGCCAGGCCCACGAAGTGGAAGGAGCGCGCTGTAGTCAGGTTGTAATTGGTGAAGCTGAGATACAGCGAATAGAGCATGGGAAAAGCGATGACGGCCAGCAAGACGGCGATGCCGGGCATCAGAAGGACGACCGGAAGCCAACGGCCTTCGGCCATCCCCGTCTGTCCGGCTCGCACCTCGCCGGCCGCTCGCGCCGATATGCCAATAGCCATGGAGATACCTCGTCGAAGAACCCTGATGGACTTGCCAAGAGCTCAGTTTAGCCTAACGCCTGTCCTGCTCGCAGGGGGCTGCGCCCCATAGGCATCAAGCTAAGCATTGAAACTGCTTCCAGCCGGTCTGCGACCGGCGTCGTCGGCCTGCATATGTCGTCTCGGGCAGCCCGCTTCAGCATTTTAACAAATTATTCCAGCAATAGTACTAACTCCATCACGAGACATAAAGTGAAGGTAAGCCTCCGCCGGAGGCTGAAGCCGTCCGGCTACAAGGTGGAAGCCCCCTCAAGGGGGCTGCATCCCAGGGCGGTAAACCGCCCTTCCACCTGGTAGCCCGCCGCTTTAGCGACGGGCGGACATCTGCGACGACGAGCCGCACCTCGGCCGCTGGGCGTTCGCCCCGGCCGCCTCCGCCGGAGGCTGAAGCCGTCCGGCTACAAGGTGGAAGCCCCCTCAAGGGGGCTGCATCCCAGGGCGGTTTACCGCCCTTCCACCTGGTAGCCCGCCGCTTGAGCGACAGGCGGACAGCCGCGACGACGAGCCGCGCCTCGGCCGCTGGGCGTTCGCCCCGGCCGCCTCCGCCGGAGGCTGAAGCCGTCCGGCTACGAGGTGGAAGCCCCCTCAAGGGG
>Ga0272448_1007067_pt1 | contig 11961 bp, 9 predicted proteins | sample YNPCB0191_FD_202220 | JGI IMG/M metagenome (GOLD analysis project Ga0272448, IMG submission 202220) | Hot spring sediment microbial communities from Yellowstone National Park, WY, United States - YNP-CB-019-1 | ecosystem: Environmental > Aquatic > Thermal springs > Hot (42-90C) > Sediment... | reverse complement strand
GATGCTCGAACAGCTCGCCCGGCTCGCGGGCTGCAGCATCGTGCTCTGCACCGCCACTCAGCCGGCCTGGTCTCGACGCCCGGACATGCCCGAGGGTTTGCCTGCCGTGCGCGAGATCATCCCGGCGGAACTCCGTTTGTTCGAACGCCTGCGGCGCGTGCGAGTCCGCTGGCCCAGGAGCGACGAGCCGCCGATGGACTGGTCGGAGGTCGCGTCGCGTATGCTCAAGCATGATGCGGCGCTGTGCGTCGTGAACACGCGGGCCTCCGCCCGGGCGGTGCTGGAACAACTCCGGATGCTTGGGGCGGACAGCCCCTTGCACTTGTCCACATACATGTGTCCGGCGCACCGTCTGGAGGTGATCGACGAGGTTCGGCGCCGCCTCGCGGCCCGCCAACCGTGCCACCTCGTCTCAACCCAGGTGATTGAAGCCGGCGTCGACGTGGACTTTCCATGCCTCCTGCGCGAGATGGCCCCACTCGAGGCGATCATCCAGGCGGCAGGCCGCTGCAACCGGGAGGGCCTGCTGAACGACGACAACGACAGCCCGGGCGGCGAGGTCACGGTGTTTCGCAGCCGCGACGGCAAGACGCCGGCCGATCCCTGGTACAAACTCGGCATCAGCAAGGTCGAACAGTGCTTCCTTGCGGTTGGGCACGAACCGGACATCGGCCGACCAGAGGACATCGAAGAGTACTTCCGGTTTCTGTACCGCAGCGGCGAACTCGACGAGCATCACATCCGCGAGGACCGGGAAAACTACCGCTTTGCCGCCGCGGCGCGGAAGTACCGGCTGATCGGCGCCGACGAAGCAACCCTTCCCGTTGTGATCGCAACATGGGAACCGGCCCGCGAACAGGTCGCCGACATCCTGAGCAAGCTTCGCGACCGCAAGACCCGCGCGCTCTATCGGACACTGGGACGCTTCCAGGTCAACCTTCGCGAACACGAAATCCACCGGGCAGGAGAACTCCTCACGCTCGAGCCCAGTGGTATCCTCGTGTGGTGGGGTCAATACGACCCCGTGTCAGGTTTGGTTCTCGACGGCAACATTCCGTTGCCGCCCATTTGACGAAGGAGCATCAAATGAACGATCCGCCGTCCGTTTCCGTCAAGGTCTGGGGCGACTACGCCTGCTTTACCCGCCCCGAATTAAAGGTCGAACGTCTGTCATATCCCGTGATGACCCCGTCGGCAGCGCGGGGCGTCCTCGACGCGATCCTCTTCAAGCCCCAGATGTACTGGCATATCCGCCGCATCACGGTGCTGCAGCCCTGGTGGTTGCCGCACGGCGCGGCCATGCCCCCGTACCAGTTCGTCAGCATCCGGCGCAACGAGATCCAGAGCAAAATCGCGCCTCGCACCATCTCCGCGTGGATGGCCGACCCCGCCACCTTCGAACCATGCCTCGTCGATTCAGCGGGCCGAGAGGGCGCCGGGGGTCAGACTCGTACGCAACGCAACACGCTGGCCCTGCGCAACGCCGCCTATCTGATCCAAGCGACACCGATCCTCACCGAAAAGGCCGACCCCACCGGAAGCCGCCAGCCCCGGGGGGACGAGCCCGCCGGACCCGACACGGTGGCGAAGTACGTCGCCATGTTCCAGCGACGCGTCGGCAAGGGCCAGTGCTTTCACAGGCCCTACCTCGGCTGCCGGGAATTCGCTGCCCACTTTGCCCCACCGGACGGCAGCGAACAAGCCGTGGACTGGTCGGAGGATCTCGGCCTGATGCTCTACGACATCCGCTTCGGCGCCGATGGCCGCAACGTGCCTGGCTTTTTCCACGCACGAATCACGCGAGGCGTCCTCCACTGCGACACCCGCGACCCCGGCCCCGACGGCGAGCCGCCCATCACAGTGCTCGGCTGGAACGCATCCGATCGGAGGGCCGCGTCATGATCCTCAAACGACTCTACGAACTCGCCGAGCGCGAGCGACTGCTTGATGATCCCGCCTTCGAGCGGTTACCCGTTCCGTTTATCATCAATCTCGGCCCCGATGGAAAGTACCTCGGCATCGAGCAGCGCCGGGGGACCGTGACCGTGACCGGCGGCAGGAAAAATGCCCCGCCCAGAACCCGACCCGACAAAGGCAGGAAAATCGACGTACCGAAGGCCCACGGCAATACGGCCACGGCCGGCTTCGCACGCTACTTCGTGGATACCCTCGCGCGGATCTTGCCGCTGGATGACGAGGAGAAGAGCGCCAGGAGCCGCGCGACGTTCTGGCGGCAGATCGATGAGGCAGCCGAGCAAACCCGGGATCCCGCCCTGCTCGCCGTCCGGGCGTTCGGCGCGGCCCTGACGGACGACGCTGCGCTGGCCGATCGCGTCCGGCGGGACGTCGAAGCGGAAAGACCCGCCCCGGGCGATCGTTGTACGTTCGCCTGGCAGCCCGACGGCGGCGCCACGATCGTCGAGCGAAACACCGTCCGATCCTGGTATCGCCAATTCTTCGAACAGACGATGTCCAGCCACAAGGCCGCCGGTCCCCAAGGCTTCTGCCAGATCACGGGCGAGTTCGGTCCGATTCCGACAAGCCATCAAACTAAGATCGCCAATATTCCCGGCGGCATGGCCTCCGGGGTCAGTCTCGTCTCCTACGATAAGGCGGCTTTCGAGAGCTACGGTCTCGACAGGGCCGTCAACGCCGCGATCGGCTACCGCGCTGCGGAAGGTTACACGCGGGCGATCAATGCCCTCGCCGCCGACAAAAAGACGAGCCTCCGGCTCGGAACGGTAGTCTTCCTCTTCTGGACGCGGGACAGGGTCGATCTCGCCGACCTGATGCAACTCGACAAGCCCGAGCCCGAACAGGTGGCCCGCCTGATCGAATCGGCCGCCAGGGGCCGGCTGGTCGGTTCCGCCGACCCGCAGGATTTCTACTGTCTGTGCCTGTCCGGCAATAGCGCCCGCGCCGTGGTCCGAGACTATCTCGAAACAACCGTGCCGGAAGCCCGGGAAAATCTCGGACGATGGTTCCGTGACTTGCGCATCATTGACGAGATGAGCGGCGAACTAACTGCCGCCTTCCGCCTTTGGACGCTCGCCGAGGCCACTCTGCGCGACACGAAAGACATGCCGCCCAATCTGCCGACAGTACTCATGTCCGCGGCGTTGAAGGGTGCGACGGTCCCGGACCATGTCCTGGCCGCATGTCTCCAGCGCATCCGTGCCGAGTGCGGAAAGCAATCATTTTTTGGCCCCGCTCGAATGGGGCTGATCAAGCTGGTTCTCAATCGAAACACCAAAGAAGGAGGTTTGTACATGAGCGAACAACTGGATCCTGCCGCCGCGGCGCAATCCGAGGGATATGCCTGTGGGCGGCTGTTGGCGTTCCTGGCGAGGTGCCAAAGCCCGCGCGACTATGGAACCAGCGCCCAGATCCTGGAGCGCTACTTCGGCTCCGCGTCCACCGCACCGCAGTCCGTCCTGCCGGTGCTTCTGCGGTTGAACCGCCACCACATCCAAAAGGTGCGGGACGAGAACCCCGGCTTCGCGTTCAACCTTGAGCAGGAACTCGAAGAGCGGCTGGCCCCGTTCCGGCGCACGCCGGAAAAGGATCCCGATTTCCCGGCACTACTGTCCCTGCACGAACAAGGCCGCTTCGCGCTCGGCTTCTACCATCAGCGGGCGGCTTACCGCGCCGCCTCCGCGGAACGGAAGAGCGCGGAACCAAACGTCAATGCGTAAGTTCGGAATACTCGATTCACAGGAGAAACACAAATGAACACGGATCCCAAGGACCCCTCTTCCATCGTCGACCGTCGCTACGACTTCGTCTTCCTTTTTGATGTCACCGATGGCAATCCCAATGGCGATCCCGATGCCGGGAACCTGCCGCGCATCGACCCCCAGACGCAGCAGGGCCTCGTCACCGATGTGTGCATCAAACGAAAGATTCGAAACGCCGTCGCCGCCCTTGCCGCCGACAGACCCGGATACGACCTCTACTTCCAGACGCAGGACGCCGTGTACGAAAAGCGAATCCTGAATCGCCTCCATCAACAGGCGTACGACGCCCTCAAGAAGGACGGAAAGCTCGACGAGGGCGACGGCAAGTCCCAGAAAAACAAGGCCGACAATACGGCCAAGGCCCGTGCCTGGATGTGCAAGAACTTCTTCGACATTCGTACCTTTGGCGCCGTGATGACGACGGGGGTCAACTGCGGACAGGTTCGCGGCCCGGCGCAGATCACCTTCGCCCGCTCCATCGATCCGATCATCCCGATGGAGGTCTCGATCACCCGAAAATCCGTGACCACCGACGAAGAAGCCGAGAAACAGGCGAAGGCCGACGGATATATTACGGGCACCATGGGTCGCAAGAACACCCTTCCGTACGCCCTCTATCGGGGACACGGTTTCATCAACCCGCTCCTGGCGAAGAATACGGGCTTCACGTACGCCGACCTGCGGTTGTTCTTCGACGCCATGATCCGCATGTTCGACTTCGACCGCTCCGCCTCGCGGGGTCTCATGGCGCTGCGCAGGCTCGTCGTCTTTGAGCACGACAGCGCCCTCGGGGCCGCGCCGGCGCACCAGCTTTTCGACCGCGTCCGCGTCCCCGCTCTCGGCCCAGACCGGGCCCCGCGGCAGTATGCCGACTACCAGGTCACGATTGAACGCGACGGGCTTGCCCAGGGCATCGGCGTTTACGAGCTCCCGCAAGACCTCGACAAGCTGGTTCCGCCCGGAGTCGCGTAACGCCGGGAGAAACACGAAGGCTCTTTGACAACTTCATAGAGATCCGATCATGAACCATTCCGACCTCAGTCAGGATCCGGAGGGGGAGGACCTCCTCCCCCTCTCGGCCCTGAACGACCTGCTCTACTGCCCCCGGCGATGCTGGCTCCACTTCATCGCCGGGCTGGACGAGGACAACGCCTTCACCCTCCTCGGCAAGTTCGAGCACGACCGCGCGGACGAGCCGGGCGTCGAGAACCGACCGGGTGTAAGGATCGAGCGGGCGCTTCCGCTGCTCAGCCGCTCGCTCGGGATCGTCGGCAGGGCCGACGTCGTCGAGTTCCGCCCCGCCGAATCCGAAAGCCCCGGCCCTGCCAGGGAGATCCCCTTCCCGATCGAATACAAACACGGTCCCAAGCGCAGGTGGGACAACGACGACGTCCAGGTATGCGCCCAGGCCATGTGCCTCGAGGAAATGCTCGGCGTCGCCGTGCCCGTCGGCGCCGTCTTTCACGTGGCGAGCCGGCGCCGGCGCGATGTCGTATTCACCGAAGCGCTCCGCCAGAACGTCCGGCGGGCCGCCGCGGAACTCCATCGTCTGGCGCGGACAAGCCGCCCACCGCCCGCAGGCATCCGCCCGCAGTGCGATGACTGCTCCCTGCGCCGCCACTGCCTGCCCGAAGCGGACGACGCCCTTGCTCGAATCCGTCATCACCTCACAGTCCTGTTTGATACCGGAGGCTGACGATGCCCGAAATCATCCGCAATACCCTCTACGTGACGACCCAGGGGGCCTACCTCCACGTCGATCATGAAGTCCTCAAGGTCGAAATCGAACAGCAGACACGCCTCGCCGTGCCCATCCATCACCTCGAATCCGTTGCCCTCTTCGGCAATGTGATGGTCAGCCCGGGCGCCCTGCGCAAGTGCGCGGACGCCGGAATCGCCGTCACCTTCCTTTCCGAAAACGGCCGGCTGCTCGCCCGTGTGGATGCGCCCCAGTCCGGCAACGTCCTCCTGCGCCGGGAACAATTCCGCTGTGCCGACCGCCCGGAGGTCTGCCTTGCCATCGCCCGCACTTGCATCGCCGGAAAAATCCACAACGCCCGCGCCCTTCTGCAGCGGTCCGCCCGGGAAAGCGAGGACGAACGCGACCGCGCCGCCCTGGAAAACGCCGCCGCCGCCCTCGCGTTGGCCCTTGCGTCCGTTGGCGGCGCGACATCCCTCGACTCGGTCCGTGGACATGAAGGGTCGGCGGCCGCCGTCTACTTCGACGCCTTCAATGCCATGATCCGCCAGCAACGAGACCGCTTTCAGATGAACGGCCGCACCCGCCGGCCGCCGCTTGATCGCGTCAACGCATTGCTGAGCTTCGTGTATTCCATGCTGCTGCACGACTGCACGGCGGCATTAACGGCCGCCGGCCTCGACCCGAACGTCGGCTTTCTGCACGCCGACCGCCCCGGCCGGCCCGGCCTCGCGCTGGATCTCATCGAAGAATTTCGCCCCCTGGTCGCAGACCGCCTCGTCCTGGCGATGATCAATCGACGCCAGGTCGTGCCCGACGACTTTGAAGAGCGCACCGGCGGCGCCGTCCTGATGACCGAGCCGGCCCGGAAAAAGGTGATTGCGGCGTATCAGCAACGCAAACAGGAGCAGATCCGGCATCCTCTGCTGGACGTCACCGTCCCCTTCGGACGCCTGCCGTTTCTGCAGGCGATGCTCCTGGCGCGTGCGATCCGTGCGGAATTCGATGCGTATCCGGCGCTGGTGCTGAAGTAGAATGTTGCTCGGCATTACCCAGAACAGGAACAAACCATGCTGGTACTGGTCGCCTATGATGTGAACACGGAAACGCCGGAGGGCCGGCGTCGACTGCGACGCGTGGCGCAGACCTGCCAGGACTACGGCCACCGCGTGCAGAAGAGCGTTTTTGAGTGCCTCGTCGGCGACAGGGAGCTTGTTGTCCTGCGCAAACGCTTGCTTGACGAGATCGACGCACGGGCAGATAATCTGCGCTTGTATCTGCTGGACGAGTTAACGCGGCAGCGAACGGAGCAGTACGGCGTGGGGACTGTACCCGACATGGAGGGACCTCTGATTGTCTGACAGGGCGGCCCCGGTGGCCGCCCCGAAAAATGCTCGTTGCGGCGACCGGCCTGCCGGCAAGCGCGGACGGTAAGCGCGCATCAAACCCCGCGGAGGTTCGCGGAAACTCGCAAGCCATTACATGACAAGGAACTACAGCATTCTGTTGGTCGCATGCAGACCCGGTTTCCTCCGAGGCGCCGGTCGGTCCGCGGAAAGTATCGCGCAAACCCGGCAGCAACCAAAGGTTGCAAACGAGCGGATTCCCCCCCCTTCCACGGGGGGGGCGGATTGAAACAGTTAGTTGTCGATGGAACGCTCTCGGCGATTGAGATTCCCCCCCCTTCCACGGGGGGGGCGGATTGAAACCGCTCAGCAATTTGGAAAGCCCATCGGTGTTCTCGATTCCCCCCCCTTCCACGGGGGGGGCGGATTGAAACCATATCATGCTCCACAAAGCGCGGCTGCCGGGTGGATTCCCCCCCCTTCCACGGGGGGGGCGGATTGAAACGTGCTCAAGCGTGCTGTGCAAGCGCCGGGTGCTGATTCCCCCCCCTTCCACGGGGGGGGCGGATTGAAACCGATACGCCGTACCTCAACATCGTCGGATGCGGCGATTCCCCCCCCTTCCACGGGGGGGGCGGATTGAAACGACTAGCGAAGGACTGGACCTTCCGAGGCTCGTCGATTCCCCCCCCTTCCACGGGGGGGGCGGATTGAAACTTATCCGCGGGTACCGTTGCGCGGACGGTGTCGTGATTCCCCCCCCTTCCACGGGGGGGGCGGATTGAAACTCACCCCGCTGGGCCGCTCGTCTCAATTCCTCGAGATTCCCCCCCCTTCCACGGGGGGGGCGGATTGAAACTGGAACTGATTAGGAAATACGCCGAAGCGAAGCGGATTCCCCCCCCTTCCACGGGGGGGGCGGATTGAAACACGACACTCCCACACCTTGGCCTCGAGCGGCACGTGATTCCCCCCCCTTCCACGGGGGGGGCGGATTGAAACTTGTCCGCGGCGGCATTCGAGGCCTCAGCGGCCGGATTCCCCCCCCTTCCACGGGGGGGGCGGATTGAAACATACGAGCAGTTCAACAATCCGTATTGCGACGGGATTCCCCCCCCTTCCACGGGGGGGGCGGATTGAAACCAAGCTTGGTGGAAGACGATGGACGAAACCGGGCGATTCCCCCCCCTTCCACGGGGGAGGCGGATTGAAACGCAAACCTACTCGATCGGCTAGACGGACGATCAGTGATTCCCCCCCCTTCCACGGGGGGGGCGGATTGAAACCCTCAAAGCGGGCCCGGTTCGCGCCACTATCGTTCGATTCCCCCCCCCTTCCACGGGGGGGGCGGATTGAAACACGGATGCCTACCATTGGATTCAGGTCGGCGCCATGATTCCCCCCCCTTCCACGGGGGGGGCGGATTGAAACCGGTCGGATACTGGTCGGACTGCTAGCGTCACCGTGATTCCCCCCCCTTCCGCGGGGGGGGCGGATTGAAACAGCCTGAGTGCCTGAATGAAGACTCGAGTCTCTCGATTCCCCCCCCTTCCACGGGGGGGGCGGATTGAAACTTCCTGATACCCGCGGAATGGGGTTCGCTTGTCGATTCCCCCCCCTTCCGCGGGGGGGGCGGATTGAAACGCGCTCGCCAGCCCGGCCCAGAATCCGCCCGCGGGGCCAAATGACCTCGCCTTTGTGCTGGCGTGACGACCCGGCCTTTGATACAATACCGCCCGCGCGTCCGGCGGGACACGACTGCGCCGTAAGTAGCTTAGTTTTCGTGAGTTATGTTCGTAGTCCGCCGCCGGAACGTGCTCAGGCCGCCCGCGGACTGGCGCGGCGGGCGCGAGGCGTTTGGCAGCATGAGCGAGGCCCTCTGGGAAAACATCCTTGGCCGTATCCGCACGCAGCACGCGGCGCTGTCGCGCTCGTGGTTCAGCCAGCTCGTCCTGGTGGGCCTGAGCAACGGCGTCCTGGAGATCCAGACGGCCAACGCCGCCCAGCATCAGTACCTCACGAACCACTGCGTCGCAGCCTTCAGCGAGGCGGCGCAGGAGATCACCGGACGGCTTGTGGCCGTGCGCTTCCTCGCACCGCCGCAGGACGCCACGGCGGCGGCCGAGCCGCTTTCCTTCGAGCGCGAGCCGGAGACATGCCGCCTCAATCCCGACTACACGTTCGAGAACTTCGTGGTCGGCCCGTGCAACCAGCTCGCCAACGCCGCCTGCGTGGCCGTGGGCGAGAACCCCGGGACGACCTACAACCCGCTCTTCGTACACGGCAGCGTCGGCCTGGGCAAGACACACCTGCTGCAGGCCGCGTGCCACCGGATCCGCCAGACGAACCCGGCGGCGAAGATCCTCTTCCTCTCGTGCGAGACGTTCACGAACCACTTCATCGAAGCCGTCGAGCGCGGGGCGCTGCACCAGTTCCGCTACCGGTACCGCTACGTGGACGTGCTGGTGATCGACGACATCCAGTTCCTGGCCGCGCGCGAGCGCAGCCAGGAGGAGTTCTTCCACACGTTCAACACGCTGTTTCAGGCGCAGAAGCAGATCATCCTCTCGGCCGACTCGCCGCCGAAGGAGATCGCCGGCATCGAGGACCGACTCGTCAGCCGCTTCAACTGGGGCCTCGTGGCGCGGATCGATCGCCCGTGCCTCGACACGCGCATCGCGATCGTGCAGAAGAAGGCGAAGGTGCGCTGCATCGAGCTACCGGACGACGTGGTGTACTTCATCGCCTCCACGATCGACTCGAACACCCGCGAGCTGGAGGGCGCGATCACGAAGGTGAACGCCCTGGCGCAGCAGTACGGCGGTCGGATCGACCTGGAGATCGCCCGCATGGCCCTGGGCGACGACACGACGATCCGCCCGAAGGAAATCTCGATCCCGCAGATTCTCGATGCCGTGGTGAACGAGTTCAACGTCCGCCTGTCGGATCTCCAGGGCAAGAAGCGCAGCCGCTCGATCGCCTTTGCGCGGCAGGTATGCATGTACCTCGCCCGCGAGCTGACGCGCCTGAGCCTGGAGGAGATCGGCAAGTGCTTCGGCGGGCGGGACCACACGACGGTGCTGCACGCCAGCCGTCTGATCCGCGACCTGCGGACGCGCGACGCGGAGCTGGACCGCACGCTGGCCAAGCTGACGGAGGAGCTGCGTCGCCGATGACTAGAGGCTGCTCACAAGGCGTGGTGGATAACCTGTTGGCGGCCGGCCCGGGGCGGCTGCCGGAGCGCGCCAGCGGCACGGCCGCTGCGGGCCCGGCGGCGGATCGCGGCGACAGCCAACAGGTTATCCACACGCACCGTTCGCTCCGGCCCTCCGTAACCCGCCGCCGTTTCGCCGGTTGCGCCCGGGGCCCGAGCGCTTTGCACGAAACTCACAGGCCCTACGAAGGCTCTGGAGCTTTTTCAAGAAATGCATCATACTTACGCGCCGTGTGCTGAACCGCAGGAGGATTCCGACGATGCAGGTTATCGCGAATCGCGAAGCATTGGCTGAGGCCATTACGATCGCACAGGGTGTAGTGGCCTCGCGGACGCCGAAGCCCATTCTTCAGTGCGTCAAGCTCAGCGCGACCACGGATGGGTTGCTGCTGACGGCGACGGATCTGGAGGTGGGGATCCGGTGCATGGTCAAGCAGGTGGATGTGACGGCTCCGGGCGAGGCGGTGGTGCCGGCGGATAAGCTGTCGCAGATCGTCCGCGAGTCGGCGGATGAGACGTTGCAGGTGGAGTCCGACGCCGAGCGCTGCCACATTCGCGGGCAGGACAGCCATTTCCAGATGTACGGGCAGGATCCGCGGGATTTCCCGCCGGTGGCGGAGCTGGAGGGGGCGCCGGACCTGGAGGTGGAGGCGGGGATCCTTCACAAGCTGATCGGCCAGACGCTCTACGCCGCCGCGAAGGAGAACACGCGGTACGCGATCAATGGCATTCTCTGGGAGCGGAAGGGCAAGAAGCTTCAGCTTGTGGCGACGGATGGGCGCCGGCTGGCGAGGGCCTCTGGGGCGGTGCAGAAGAGCAGCGGCGCGGATTCGTCGGTGATCGCGCCGGCGAAGAGCATGTCGGTACTGCTTCGGCTGCTGACGGACCCGGCGGCGACGGTCGGTGTGAAGTTCCTGCCGAACCAGCTCGTGATTCAGTGCGGTCAGGCAACGCTGAGCTCCGCGCTGGCGGAGGGCAGTTTTCCGGATTACGAGCAGGTCGTGCCGCGCGACAACGAGAAGAAGGTCGAGCTGGATACGCAGGAGTTCTACAGCGCGGTGCGGCGGGCGGCGCTGCTGACGGGGGATCAGTCGAAGGGGGTCCGGCTTTCGTTCAAGCGCGATGCCCTGGTGCTCTCGAGCCGCGCCCCGGAGCAGGGCGAGGCGACGATCAGCATGAAGGTGCAGTATGCCGGCGAGCCGATTGAGATCGGCTTCAACCCGACGTTTCTGACGGATGCGCTCAAGGTGCTTGACGCCCCGATGGTGACGTTGGAGCTGAAGGAGGCGAACCGCCCGGGCGTGCTGCGCATGGGGCAGGATTTCCTCTACGTGGTGATGCCGGTGAGCCTCTCGTAACCGGCCGACGATCGGGCGGGCGGGTGCCGCGATGGATGAGCGACAACTACAATGGATCGCGCACAACCGCAGGTGGCGACCGGCGGCGGAGCCGATTGCGGATGTCCTGAAGCGCGAGCTCCGGCGGGCGCCGCTGAAGGTGCCGCGGTGGCGCAGCCGCGTGGCGGGGGTCCTGGCGGAGGTGACGGACGGGACATTCGCCGAGCATACGTGGCTGGCGAGTCTGCGAGCCGGCGTGGTGACATTGAACGTGGATGACCCAGCGCTGGTGGGCGTCTTGCGAATGCAGTGGCACCGGGCGCTGGTGGATGTGCTCGGTGAGCGGTTGCCGGATCTTGGGATTGTGGATGTCCGGTTCCGTCTGGGGCCGGCGCCGCAGACACCTGGTCGCGGGCGGGCGAGCGGGGCCGACGCGGTTGGCGATGATGCCGAAGGGTGAGACGAAGTCGCGAGGGCGCTGGCGATTTGAGGTGGTGGGCCGGGCCCCGCTGACGAGGTGCTATGAGCGATATACCGCAGGATAGTGCGAGGTCTGATACGACAGGCGAGGCAGCGTCCGTGCCGGCGGATGCCGGCGGGCAGGCTGGCGCTGCGCCATCGCCGGCGG
>Ga0272448_1007066_pt1 | contig 11962 bp, 8 predicted proteins | sample YNPCB0191_FD_202220 | JGI IMG/M metagenome (GOLD analysis project Ga0272448, IMG submission 202220) | Hot spring sediment microbial communities from Yellowstone National Park, WY, United States - YNP-CB-019-1 | ecosystem: Environmental > Aquatic > Thermal springs > Hot (42-90C) > Sediment... | reverse complement strand
CGGTGATCTCAAATCTGCCCGTGCTCCGGAACCCCAGGAATGAATTCCTGGGCTATTGCCCGCCGTGCCTTCGGCACTGGCATACGTGATCTCGATTGTCTGGTGGCATGTCGCGGATCATTTTCATCCGAGGCACTTCCTGACCGTTTCCGCTTCCACCCGCCGTACCCGCAGGACTGACGCACCGATCGTCGTGAGCCAAAACTTCCGCGACTATTGGCCGCCGTGCCTGTGGGACTGATGCTGGTCTGGAGAATTGTGCCCAATCCCTGCGGGGGCACGCTCGGATTCACGAGCCTGCTACAGCCCCGGCGTTTCATCGCGGCTCTCCCATCTGTCCCCCCGGCACTGGGGCTGGATCTTACGGCCCCGCTCCGAGTCGAGGCCATCCCGTCCCGCCTCTGGCGGTCGTCCCATTGGGACGGTGCCAGGAGCTCCGAGGCCGGGCAATAATCATGCTGGCCCCATGCGAGAGCGTTCGTGCACCCGCGCACGTACGGACATTGTGTCCCCTGTCCACACGGGGAGCGTAGGATAGCAAGATCCACCGGTGGAGGCAAGAGGAATTCCAGCGGTTACCTTGAAGATCGGGGGAAGGGAAAGTATAATGCAGATGACATGGAGCCTCAGTCAACTCCGCCGCTGGTCGTCCAGTGCGAAAGCTGTCATGCCACCTACAAGGTGATAAAGCTACCTGCCAACTTACGTCTGCGCTGCGACATTTGCCAGTATACGACAGAGCTGACACTGGAGACTGTGAAGGCAGAGCGCGGCTGGGCACAGCCACTCCTCGGGCGCGAGCTTGGCGGCTGCAAGATCGAGGAAATCCTGAGCGAGGGACGCAATACCGCCGTCTTCCGGGCGGATCAACTTTCGATGAACCGGGACGTCGTCGTCAAGGTACTCTCCCCGTCCGCCTCGGACGGGCCTGCCTTCCGGAACGAGTTCATCCGCCAGGCCAAGCTCGTGGCACAGATCCTTCACACGGGGATTGCAAACATCCTGGACGTCGGCGAGGCAAACGGGATGTACTACTACTCGATGGAGTACTGCCGGGGCCGAAGCCTACAGGCGATCCTGCGCGACCGCAAGGTGCTCCGGCGCGCCGACGCGATCAGCATCCTGATCGAGCTGTGTGCCGCGGTGGACGTCGCGGTAAACCGGTCGGCCTACCTGCATGTCCTCCCCCCCGACAAGGTCATCCTGACGGAAAAAAGCGGGATCAAGATTCTGCCCAGCGCCTTCTCCTCCCAGGGATTCCCTTCCGACTCGGTGCGCGCACTGGGCCTCCTTATGCTCGAGATGCTCACGGGCCAACCTCCGTCTGCCGAGGCCCAGCAGGGACGGATCGCACCCGAGGTAGCAGTGCCCGGCACCACGCAGATTGACCAGGAACTCCGGCTCTGCCTCCTCGGCAGTATCGCTCGCACGGGGGTGAGCTTCCCATCCATCTCCTCTTTCCGCGAGAAACTGGAACCACTCGTGCAACAGCTCAAGGTCCAGGAGGGCGAGGCTGCCAGCATCCTCCGCTCCGTACGGCCTCGCAAGCGGCTCTCCTTTATCCTCTCCGGCATCGCAACCGTCCTCATCTTGGCTCTCTGCGCCGAAACGGGACTGATCCTCTACAAACGAGCCGCCGCAGAGCAGGAACGGGAAAAAATGCAGGCGATCTATCAGCAGTTCGTCTCGGAGGTCACGAATCAACTCCGGCTCCGCAAGTATGAAGAGTGCGACCGCTGTCTCCAAAATTACCTCTTCCAGTATCCGGACTCGCCCTATGCTCCCGAGGTCAAGGCGAACCGAGAGAAACTCGCCGAGTTGATCAAGGTCGTCAAGGAGATCGAGAAGCGAAAAACGCAAGAGATGATCGAGAGGGACGGCGCCCAAAAGGCCGTCCTGGACCAGTGGAAGACCGTCCGCGAAAAGGTCGCACGCCTGACTCGGAATATGAACTTCTACGAGGCGTACAAGACAGTAGAGGTATTTCTCCCCAAAGCTGCTGCCGTCCCGTACATCAAACAGCGTGCCCAACTGATGCTGGACACGATCCTCGCTTACTTCGACAGGGATTGGCAGAACACTCGGGCCGAGGCGCTCCAGTTGGCAGCGGAGGAACGGTTTCCGGAAGCCGTCAATAGCTGCAGGAAGTTCGTGGATCGCTGGCAGACGACGCGCGACACCTCCCGCAGGGTCAACGAGCTGTCGAACGAGATACAAAAAAGGGCGAACGATGCATACCAGGTCGTCCTCCGACGGGCCAGGGAGGCTGCCGCGAACGGGGACTTCGAACTGGGAATCTCGTACCTCGCGAAGGTCCAACAGAGCTACGGGATCGAGTCAATCGTCAACAGTGCCGCTGCGGAGAGCCGGGCACTGAGCGACAACATGCAGAAGCTCGACATCGAGCCAGCACGCCTGGACGCAGAGAGACAGACCGTCACCGAGGCTATCAAGCTCCCGACAAGCCAAGTCGCCCAGATGCTCTTCGATCAGGCCGTCAAGTCTTTCGAGTCAGCAGAGAAGAGCGTAGGCTTCGTCGAATTCAAAACGCGGCTGGCCTTGCTTCGCCAGACGACGCAGTACATGAAGGATTTCTTCCAGACGTTCGTTGACGGCATCAACAACGGCACGGTCAAGGGGAGCCTGAAGATCGGAACGGAGGTACTACCGTTCATCAGCGCGACGATGACAGAGGTTCGGGTCGGCCAGGGTGGGATGCAGAGTCGCAAGATCTGGATCGAGGTGGATAGCGCGATGCTCCTCGGCTGGCTGCGCAAGGCGGCAAAGAAGCCCGAAGACCGACTTGGGCTCTTCGCCTTCTGCGCCGCAAAGGGACTCACCGGCGAGGCACTCACCGCCCTATCTGAGTCCGGTCTGGGGCCGCGGGAGGTCGCACCGTTCCTCTTCGCATGGAATCAGAAAGCGCCGAAACAGCTAAACCAAGCTCGGATTGACTACGAAGCCCAACTCTACCTGAAATGTGCGGTTATCGAACACCTGGCCGGGCGGAAGCGGGTCGCCACGCAGTACCTGAACAAGATTCGGGCCGATCTGCCCGACAGCGCTGCTGCTCGCATCCTCCCGGAGTTCGGAAAAGAGTTTCTCCGTAAGCCTGCCGGGCAACCAAGGGACAGCGCGGAGAAGGCGCGTCTCCTCGCCGACGCCGAAAAGAGCTATGCGGAGTTGCTGCCCCTCTTCCGAAATTCGCTCGCCAAGCCGGACCCCCAACTTCTCAGGAAGATTGACCAGACGCGCGCGGCATTCGCGAAGATTCTCGAATTGGACAAGGACGACCCCATCGTCCAGAAACGTCTTTCCACGATCAACATGATGCGGCTCGCCACCGCTCCGTTGAGCGGAGGGTAGGCGAGAAGCCCAATTGAGAACTTGGCGATTGAGGATCGAGAATCTCACACACATGGCGGGGCAGTCAACCCTCGATCTCGACCTCCCGATCGCCGATCTCAACACGAAGGTACGGAGTGTCTGAAACAATATATCGCCGTCCCCCTGGCACGCAGGACCTGTTTCCCGAGGAACTCGCTCGCTGGGAACGAGTGGAGACGACTGCCCGGCGGCTCTTCACGACCTATGGCTACAGGGAGATTCGCACTCCCCAGCTCGAGTTCTTGTCCCTCTTCCAGCGGAGCATCGGCGAGACGACCGACATCGTCGAGAAGGAGATGTATGTCTTCTCGAAGGGAGACGAGACTCTCGTCCTCCGGCCCGAGGGGACGGCGGGCGTAGTGCGAGCCTGCATCGAGGGAAGTCTCTTCGCCAAAAAGTCGTTCCAGAAGCTCTGCTACATAGGCCCCATGTTCCGCTACGAGCGCCCCCAGGCGGGCAGGCTCCGACAGTTCCACCAATTAGGAGTGGAGGCTCTCGGCTCATACGATCCGCTCTTGGACGCCGAGACGATCAAGCTTGCGTGCCACCTATTCGACGACTTGGGGATCGCCGGTTACCATGTGGGGGTCAACTCGATCGGCTGCCGGGAGTGCCGGCCACTCTACCGTTCGCTCGTCCTCGGAATGCTGGAGCAGAAAAAGGACTCCCTCTGCGATGACTGTCGGAGACGCCTCGGCAGGAATCCGCTCCGCGTCTTCGACTGCAAGGTCGAGGGCTGCAAGCAGATTGCTCGGACATTGCCCATCGTCTACGATCACCTGTGTCGGAACTGCCGGTCGCGGCTTGACAGCGTTCGCACCGGACTGGAGAAGCTCGAGACTCCATACGAGATGGTGCCCTACCTATTCCGCGGGTTCGACTACTACACCGGGCTCGTCTACGAGATCACACATAGTTCGCTCGGCGCTCAGAACACGATCTGCGGCGGGGGCCGTTACGATCACCTCGTGGCAGAATGCGGTGGCCCTGACGTCGGAGCTGTCGGCTTTGCCGCCGGGATCGAGCGAATCCTGCTGTTGCTCCCCCACCGGCCCGACGCTCACGGCTGCCGTCCAGTCTTCATCGTCTCGATCGGCGAGACACACGCCGAGTGTTTTCGACTCGCTGGCATCCTGCGGACGAACGGGATCGCATGTGAGATTGACTACGAAGGCCGCTCGACAAAAGCTCAGATGCGGGAAGCCAACAAGTCCGGTTCGCCCTTCACGATTATCGTCGGCGAAGACGAGGTCAAGCAATCGAAGTACACACTCAAGAACATGGCTTCCCACAGCCAGCAACTGCTCGACTTGCCGTCGCTCATCAGTATGCTGAAGGCCGGGCCAACACACTGAGCGACGGCCAGGGCTGAGGCCGCGGCCCAGCTTGCCAGCGGGTACTCCGAGGCAGTCTTCGGCGGCTGTTCGCTGGCCCCGTAACCGAAAAGAAGGGGATTGAGGGTAAGATTGAGAACAAGAGTCCTGAGAGCGACCTCGAACGAGGCGCCGTAGGATCGAGAGCGAGAGCATCGCATGGCAGAGAGGAAGATCGTGATCCTGGGGTCCACAGGATCAATCGGCCGGAACGCTCTGGACGTCGTGCGAGCCAGTTGGGAGTCGTCGCCCCACGGCCTACGCGTCGTCGGACTGGCGGCAGGGTCGAACGCGAGGGAGCTGGCCGCGCAGGCACGCGAGTTCTGTGTGAGGCACGTCGCCATCGCGGATGAGCGGCGTGCAGACGTGCTCAAGGCAGAGCTTGCGGCCGGCCCCGTCGCCCAAGGCCCGAGGATCCGAGGTCTCAGGGCGCCAAGGTTCCGGGGCGGGTGCGAGGAGCGCGAGGCAATCCGGCACCGTTCGGAACACGCGGACACAATCTCCCCTCCCCCGTCCCTGAGCTTCAGGATCTTGACCGGCACCGAGGGCCTTTGCAGGTTGGCAGCTCTCAGAGAGGCTGACCTGGTCCTGAACGCGGTCGTTGGGGCAGCGGGGCTGAGGCCGACCTACGCCGCCCTCAAGGCCGGTAAGACCGTGGCCCTCGCCAACAAGGAATGTCTGGTGATGGGCGGCGAGCTACTGACGAGGCTTGCGTCCGGTAAGCCCTGTTGCGGCGGAGCGATGCGAGGAGCCGCGCTGATCCCAGTGGACAGCGAGCACAGCGCGATCTACCAGATTCTTTCCCGGGTCCGGCGGGACGAAGTGAGTCGGGTGATCCTCACAGCATCGGGTGGCCCCTTCTACGGGCTGCCGAAGAAGGCTCTTTCGAAGGTGACGCCCGAGGAAGCGCTGAACCATCCGCGCTGGAAAATGGGACGGAAAGTGAGTCTCGATTCCGCAACGCTGATGAACAAGGCGTTCGAGGTCATCGAGGCCCGCTGGCTCTTTGCGCTGAAACCCGAGCAGATCCAAGTGCTCGTCCATCCTCAATCCGTAGTCCACGCCCTGGTAGAATTGAACGATGGTACACTGTTGGCGCATCTTTCGAAACCAGACATGAGATTACCGATCCAATTTGCACTGTCCTATCCCCAAAGGCTGGATGCTGTGATCGAGCACCTCGATTTGACCAAGGTTGGCGAGCTAGGATTCTACGCTCCCGACTTGGATCGCTTCCCCGCCCTGGAGCTGGGCTACCGTGCCATCTCTGCGGGCGGGAGCATGGGGGCCGTGCTCAATGCGGCGAACGACGTCGCGTGCGAGGCGTTCCTCGCCGGCCGGCTCGCCTTCCCGGGGATCGCGGAGACGGCGGCCAGGGTCATGGACCGCCACCGGAATCACGAGATCGAGGGACTCGACGACATATTCGAAGCGGACCGATGGGCGAGAGAGGAAGCAAGACGATGCCTCGGGAGTTAGAGATCGAGGCGGTGGCCGGGACGTTGACCGTCAATGCTTAACATACTTAGCTCCTGGTTATCGAGCGGTTGGGCGATGCTCGCCGTAGCAGTCGGGATCGGCTTCATCGTCTTCGTCCACGAGCTCGGCCACTTCCTCATGGCCAAGCGTGTGGGGGTCAGGGTGGAACGCTTCTCGCTCGGCTTCGGGCCGCGGCTCGTGAGTTACCGCAAGGGCGAGACAGAGTACATGATCTGTCTCCTCCCCCTCGGCGGGTATATCAAGATGGCAGGCGAGAACCCCGAGGGCGAGGCCGAGGGCAAGCCGGACGAGTTCCCATCCAAGAGCCCTTGGGAACGGGCGAAGATCATCGTCGCTGGGCCGCTGATGAATTACCTGATCGGCTTTCCATTATGCGTGGCCGCGTTCCTCCTGGGGAACTATGTACAAAACCCAGTAGTAGCACGGGTCGTCCCAGGAAGCGCGGCGTGGAATGTCGGGCTGAAGCCGGGCGACCGGATCGTCTCCGTCAACGGCAGCGCGGTGACATACTTTGACCAGTTGCATCGGCGACTCCTGCTGAGCAAGCCTGGGAAGGTCCGTCTCGTAGTTGAAGAGGCTCGTGAAACCAAGCCGGAAGCCGACCCGGGGGCGGCGGTGGAGTTGTCGCGCCATCCTAACGAATCAGGCGGGCACAGGGTTCGCGAGGTGGAAGTAACGCTGGGGAAAAGGAAGGACCTCGGTTTTACACCTCCGGACCTGTTGACCGTCATTGCTCGGGTTTTCCCCGACACGCCGGCAGAGAAGGCCGGACTTCGGGCAGGAGACCGCGTGATCGCCGTGGACGGTGTACCTGTGGCAGACTGGGAGGAGTTCTCGTGGAGGATTTATCCAAACCTGGGGCGGAGGGTACGAGTTTCCGTGCTCCGGGGCGGGCGAGTCATAGACTTCGAGCTCACTCCGCGGGAGATGAAGACGAAGAAGCCAGTGTACGGATTCGGGATTCATGTGTCGCAGCCCGCGGTGGTCGGGTTTGCAAGGCCGGGCTCCGAGTTCAGGCCGGACGATCGGATCGTGTCCGTCAATGGTCGACCGGTAACCTACTGGGACGAAGTCTTGCGCGAAGTGGCGAGTATCGGGTCCGCGGGTGTCGGGCGGCAGGAAGCCGGCTTCGCCGAGTTGACGGTAAACCGTGCAGGGAAGGAGTTCCGTCTGAAGGTCGGGGGCGGATGGGATTGCCTGATCCGCCTGGGGCTTGCCCCGGCGCCGATCCTCGTCGTCTCCCGGCTGTGGACAACCGGCGGAGCGCCGGAGAATGGATTCGAAGTCGGGGACCAGATCATCGTGATCGAGAATAGCTCCGTCAAGACACTCCTGACCGAGGAGCATCCGCTCACGGAGCCGATGGACCTGCTGACCCGCCTGGCGAGCAGCAAGCCCGGTAAGACGGTTTCCTTCGTAGTGCTCCGGCGGGGACGGAAGGTGACGCTCGACGTACGGCCGGTCGAGCAGCGATTCGGCTATGTGGGCGTTGCTCCGTCCTCCGCACGACGCGAGGCAGGCGTGTGGGAGTCAATAGACCTCGGCGTACGCGAGACCCTCGACGTGACGACGATGCTGTTTGTAGTCATCAAGAAGCTTGTGACGACGGAAATCCCTGCCACAGAGACGAGCAGCGTCATAGGCATCACGGTAACCGCTTACGAAACCGCAAAAGCCGGCATTGCTCCGTTCCTGCGGTTCCTGGCGATCCTGACGATCAACTTCGCGGTGTTGAACTTCCTCCCAATCCCGATTCTGGATGGTGGCCACCTCGTGTACTTCCTCGGGATCGAGGCGATCCGGAAGAAGCCACTCCCGAAGAACGTGCAGGTCGCATTCCTCTATGCCGGTCTCATGGTCCTCGTCGTGATCATGCTTTTCGCCGTCAAAGGCGACATGATCAGATTCTTCCCCAGCGTCTTCCAGGGAAAATGACCAAACAAGAACTGCTCTCCCTGTACGAAACGATGCTCCTGATCCGGGTGTTCGAGGAAAAGGTGCTGGAGGTGTTCACCTCTGGGGCGATTTCGGGCACGGCGCATGTTTGCTGCGGTCAGGAGGCAGTGGCTGTAGGGGCATGTTCCGTGCTCCGGCGGACGGACTATGTCGTCAGCAATCACCGCGGCCACGGTCACTTCATCGCCAAAGGAGGTGCAGTCAGGCAGATCATGGCGGAGCTGTTCGGCAAGGCAACCGGTTACTCGGGCGGGCGCGGCGGCAGCCAGCACATGGCTTGCCTCCAGTGCGGCTTCCTCGGTTCCAACGGAATTACAGGAGGCGGCATCCCGATCGCAACCGGAGCGGCCCTTTCCCTCAAGCTTCAGAAGGTGGATAGCGTCGTGGTCTGCTTCTTCGGGGACGGTGCAGCCAACCAGGGGACATTCCACGAGTCTCTCAACATGGCGGCAATCTGGAACCTGCCAATCGTCTATATCTGCGAGAACAACCTCTATGCGATGTCTACCCATTTCAGCGAGGCGTTCAAGGTCAGCAACGTCGCCATCCGGGCTCAGGGATATGGCATGGCCTCGGAAATCTGCGATGGCCAGGATGTCCTTGCCGTCCGCGATACGGTCGAGCGAGCCGTGAGCCGCGCACGCTCGGGTCTCCCGTCTCTCGTGGAGTGCCGAACCTACCGGTTTCGCGGCCATTCGAAGAGCGACACGTGCGAGTACCGGACCAGGGAGGAGGAAAACGCCTGGAGGCACCGCGACCCTATCCTCCTCTTCGGGGAGAGGCTCAAAGCCGACGGCACTCTCACAGAGGCCGATCTGGAGTCTGTCTCGAAGAAAGTCGAGCGAGAGGTCGAGGATGCCCTCGCCTATGCGAGAAGTTCGCCCAACCCGCCGACGGAGGAATTGGAGAGAAGTGTCTTCGCGTGAACTCTACTTCTCGGAGGCCATCCGCGAGGCGATCGCGGAGGAGATGAGGCGGGACGAGCGTGTCTTCCTCATGGGGGAGGACATTGCCGTTTACGGCGGGGCCTTCCGCGTTACTAAGGGGCTACTGGACGAGTTCGGGCCCGACCGCGTCCGCAACACACCGATCTCGGAGGCGAGCTTTGTCGGCATGGCTGCTGGTGCTGCGCTCCTCGGTTCCCGCCCCATCGTCGAGATAATGTTCTCCGACTTCGTCACCCTCGCCCTGGACCAGATTCTCAATCATGCGGCCAAGTACCGCTACATGTACGGTACACAGGTAGCGGTGCCGATGGTGCTCCGGCTACCGACAGGCGGGCGCCGCGGCTATGGGCCGACGCATTCCCAATCGCTCGAGAGCCTGTTCCTCTCTATGCCAGGGATCAAGATCGCGTGCCCCTCCACACCCGCAGATGCCAAGGGACTCCTCAAGACGGCGGTGCGTGATGATAATCCGGTTGCGTTCTTCGAGAACAAGACGCTCTACGGCAGGCGCGGTCCCGTCCCGAGCGAAGACTACACGACTCTGTTCGGAGAGGCCCGTGTCGTCCGGGAAGGCTCGGACGTCACCGTCGTTACTTTCTCGCGGATGGTTTGGGAGGCTCTCGAGGCAGCCGACGCATTGAGCCAGGACGGAATAGAGATCGAAGTGATCGATCTGCGAACACTCAACCCCTTAGACATGGACACGGTAAAGGCGTCTGTCGAGAAGACGACGAGAGTCATCGTCGCCGAGGAGGGGCCGAAAACGGGCGGTGTCGGGGCGGAGCTGGCCGCGCGGATCGTGGAAGAGGTCTACTATTATCTCGACGGTCCGGTGAAACGTGTGGCCGCGCTGGATACGCCGGTCCCCGCCAGCCCCGTGCTCGAGAAAGCTACGCTACCCGACTGGCGGGACATCGTGGAGGCCGTCCATGCACTCGGAAGCAAGGGATAGCGGAATGATACGCTCGTTTTTCCGGGGCTGCGCGTCGGGGCTCGGTTTCGCCTGCGGCTGTGGCTGTCTCGTACTCGGCGTGTTCGTGATACTGGGGTCGCTGTTGCTAACACTCGTCGGAGGCTGTTCATGCAATGTCTGAAGAAACCGTCGAACAAAAGATCAAGCGAATAATGGTGGAGCGTCTCTTCCTGCCTGTCCAGCCGGAGGAGATTGACGAGGAAAAGCCGATCACTGAGGCATTCGAGATAGACTCGATCGCTCTGTTCGAGATCGTTGCCGGCTGCGAGGAGGTCTTCGGTATCTCGTTCGGCGACGACGAGTTCAGCCTGGAATCGTTCAGATCAGTCAAGACGATCGCAGAACTGGTCAAGGCAAAACTGAAGTAGCAACAGAGGTTGACGGTTGACGGCTGGATTCACATATCGGAGCCAGCGGGGCAGATACCCGGTGCCGAGCCTCTGGAGAGGCGTCAGCTCCCCGCCTGCCCACTCCAACGCTTCCCCTGCGCCATCCGCCCTCGCAATGGTCGAGGAGGGCGTCTGACTGCGGCTTGGAACCACGTTGTGAAGAAATGGAAGAACACCTTTTCCTGGTAACTCCGCACGGTCGGCTCTTCGCGGCGTACCACGCCCCAGAAGCCAATCCGAGGACTGGCATAGTCCTCTGTCCCCCGTTTGCCGAGGAACAGAAGGCGTCCTATCGCAACTTCGTGGAGTTCGCCCGAGAGGCAACACAGGCCGGCCTCGCAGTGCTCCGATTCGACTACCTCGGCACCGGCGACAGCGAGGGGAGCTTCGACCTCTTCGACCTCGACGCTGCAAGAAAGCAGGTTCAGTATGTCGCAAGATACCTCAGGGAGCGAAGCGGAGCGAGACTCGTCGGCGCGCTCGGCCTACGGCTCGGCGCGAACCTCGCTCTCGAGGCCTTCAGCCCTGGGGTGGTGGACTTGCTCGTCCTCTGGCAGCCGTTGCCGGATGGGGACCAGTTCTACCGAGAGAACCTGCGCCGCCAGCAACTACGCAGGAAGCTCATGGCCTCTTCCGCACAAGGGGTCGTGGAGGCGACCGACACCATTGACCTCGACGGCTATGCCCTCAAGAACTCGACGGCGGAACAGATTCGTGCCCTGGCACTCCCGTCAGAATGGCCCCCCTGCCCCATCCTATTTGTCCAAGTCTCTCACACAACCTCCCCCCTAAACATTTTCCAACCGGTCGCCCAGCGGCTAAAGGAGAACTTCAAAGCTGCCCGTATGGAGCCCTTCTGGCTCCGTTTGGGTCTTGTGGACACAAGCGAGCTGAACAGGTTGACGCTGGAATGGTTGAGCGCCGTTGAGCGGAGCGCCAACCGGCCTTATAATGACGTGAGGCAATGAAAGGGAAGCACTCGGTAGCGTACCTGTTTCTCGCAGGGCTCGTCGCCTACTTTGTGTTGCTTTTCAGTCTGTCCGAGCCGATCAAAGGCTTGAAGTACAGCGAGTTTCGGAAGCTCCTCGAGGCCAACAAGGTTTACTCCGCGGTCGTCTCGGAAGCGAAGATCACAGGCAAGCTGGTCGGAGGCGAACGTTACTATGTAGATCGGGTGCCCGGGGACAAGCCTGCCGAGGAACTTGCGAAGGCCAACGTCCCGGAGTATCAGGGCGAGCCGAGAAATGCGTTTCTCCAGGTCATGACGTGGCTCTTCCCCGTCGGCCTGGTGATCGTGTTATGGGTGGTCATGTCCCGCCAGCTTGGCAAGACGTCGAGCACCGTGATGTCGTTCGGACGATCGCGGGCCAAGATAGCGGCGGAGAAGGACACGAAGACGACCTTCAACGACGTCGCCGGTTGCGAGGAAGCGAAGGA
>Ga0272448_1007064_pt1 | contig 11962 bp, 11 predicted proteins | sample YNPCB0191_FD_202220 | JGI IMG/M metagenome (GOLD analysis project Ga0272448, IMG submission 202220) | Hot spring sediment microbial communities from Yellowstone National Park, WY, United States - YNP-CB-019-1 | ecosystem: Environmental > Aquatic > Thermal springs > Hot (42-90C) > Sediment... | reverse complement strand
TCATCTCGGCACGAAATCGTCTGCGTATGGTTCCCATAATCTCTCCCATTGTACTGGATTACCAGATGGGAAACCACCTTAGCGCGCTGTCCAGTTTCTGGGGTACATTATAAGATGACTAGACAAATCAGCAAAGCGAGGCGAACTCCAGTATGAGCGAGTGTATTCATGTCAAACTCCTTCAGTGGCTACAGACAAGTATTAGTCAACTTGAGAAAGCAAACGTGTGGTTAAAAAATCGTTAAGATCGATGTTAAAGGCAATGCGAAACCATACCCACCTATAAATTGGCTGTGCTCATAGCAACAGGTCGCCCTGATTGGTAAACTGTAGTGCTAGATCAGTAGGAGTAGTTTGCGAAGAACTAAAAGGCAGCATTCGAACAGAGAGGTGGTATGACTGATAGTCCATCCTGTATAGCGATCTCCTCTAGAGAGTAGTTATAGGTGATTTCATATTCTTACCGCTTATTCAGCTATTGTCAATGCTTTTTGATAAAAAAGCTCTTTACAGAAGGGTTAGTATGTCAATTATGTTATTACTGTTTGTTATATAATTATAAGCATTCCTGACTGGTAGCATACTGTGATAAAGTCACGCCTTAATAGACGGGATGGTGATTCATCAAACCAGCTCTTAGCCAACCAAACATAGACTCCTCACCATCTGGAGGCGCACAATCGCGGCAGGAAGTAACCTTGCCTATGCCGAATACCCAGGCGGTGAAGTAGTGGATCAGTACAATCCCCACAAACGTGTTTATGGCAAGCTGTATGTTGCCCCACTTTTCTCCCCTTGCCGAAGCAGTCTCCCTTCCTGACACAGTTGGCGCAGGTAGATCGAGGCATTGGCTGGTGAGAGATGGCATTCAGTCATGATAGTTGCTCGTTTGGTCACCACATGCCGCCTGACACAATCCAGAATCGCCTCAAAACATTGCGCAACTTGCGCTCTCCTGCGCCGTTGCGTCGGAGCCGGTGAGACCAAGCCGCTGTGCTCTCTGCCTAATTGCTCGATTTGCTCATCGATCGCCTGCACTTGCGCAAGAAGACGCTCACGGCGGCGTGCGAGCGTCACGATCTTCTGCTGGCTGGCTTTCCTGGATGATTGCAATGTCTTTCGTTGAACGCGAAGATCAGCCATCATAGCGTCGATCTGTTCAAGCGATAATGTGTCGAGCGATTGCATGCAGATGGCTCCGTTTCATCAATTGGGATAGGCTTTCGTTGGCACATATCATAATCGCAAGCCGTTGATTACACAACACAGTCGAATCGCCCATACGAGAAAGTTGAGTACTCGACCGTAATTGATCTCATCGTTTCTGGCACATTTGTCTTTTCAAGTAAGCAGGGACAGGGTATGTCCCCATCTATTGTTAATATCCAGCCAGTAGCCCATCACTCGTGTGCTAGCGCTAACATACCAAACAAGCAGACGGAAGGAAAGCGCCATAGTTGGTGGAAACTGGTATCGAAAGTGAGTTGACAGATGGATGTGTTGACATTCTGGGGCAAGACGGGAGATGGGGAGACCTATCATCCACTGCTCTACCATTTACTGGATGTGGCCGCGGTCAGTGAAGTGCTTCTCCGGCATTTCACCCCCGACGAGGCCATCCCCTCGGCATGGCTCGCCTATCTGGCGGCACTCCATGACATTGGAAAGGCGGATCCGCACTTTCAGAATAAACACCTAAGGCAAGCTGAGCGTTTACGCAGGTTGGCCATTCCTCTTCCCGATGACCTGACCACTTTCCGCCATGAAGCCCGCACAGCCTCCTGGATGCAAGCGCATTTATTGGATCGGCAGGGATGGTCCCAGGAGATCGCATGCGTCATTTCGCAAGCTGTGCATGGGCACCACGGGAATTTCCACACATCCGAGGACGATGAAGCCAAAGCCCAGCCCCAGCGTTTTGCCTGGTGGGCGCAGGTGCGGGATACGCTGGCACGCTCACTCTGGGATCTACTCAAACTCTTCCCCTGGCAACCGGAGATAGTCTGCTCGCTTAGTGCGTTCGGTGTCCGATTCTCCGGCCTGGTAGTGTTGTCCGACTGGATCGCGTCGAATGACCGCCTGTACCGGTACCTGCAGTTTGCAGCGACGCACAATCCCGCCGAGTACCTGGAAGCTGCACGCACGGAGGCCATTCGTGTCGTGGGTGAACTTGGATTCACACGCTTGCGGTCATTGAGCATCGACTACCCATTCACGTTCCACAATTGCTGGCCGGCCTGTGCCACCTTGCGCCCTTCGCAGCAGACACTGCAGGAGTTGTTGACCACCCAACCGCCGGCACCGGGATTGGCCATTATTGAAGCGCCGATGGGGGAAGGGAAGACTGAGGCCGCCATCTATCTGGCAGAATACTGGCGCCGTGTGGGAAATCGGACCGGTGCCTATCTAGCCTTGCCTACGGCCGCCACCAGCAACCAGATGCATGATCGCTATACCCGATTCCTGATTACACAAGGAGACCACCGGGCGCCACGGCTCGTGCATGGGATGGCGTGGCTCATCGATGATGCCACCCGGATCGAAGACCCATCGGCATGGGAGATCGACTCTGGCGATGAAGCAGAATACGATAACGCCGTTGTACAGGATTGGTTTCGTCCATCTAAGCGGGCATTGCTGGCGCCGGAGGGGGTTGGTACGGTCGACCAGGTGTTGATGGCCGCCCTCAATGTTCGGCATGGCTTTTTACGTCTCTTCGGCCTTGCGCAGAAGGTGCTGATTATTGATGAAGTGCACGCGTATGACGCCTATATGACGACCATTCTCACGCAGTTGCTGGCCTGGTGCCGGGCGCTGGAGATCCCCGTCATCCTGCTCTCTGCCACACTGGCCTCGCCGCAGAAGCGGGCACTGCTGGCTGCGTATGGCGGGGTCCCACCGAAGAACGCACTCCCAGTGGATCAGGCGGCGTATCCTTTGCTCACATTTCTCCCCTGCGACGGTGACATCACCGAGGTATCAGTGCCCCGTGATGCCACACGGGATCGCACCATCCACCTGGTCACCCACCCCGGGCTGCTTACGCGTCCCCGTCAGATCGCAGAATTGGCCGTTGAATCAGTCGCGCATGGTGGATGCGCCTGCGTCCTTGTCAATTCTGTCAGCGAGGCACAAGCGGTCTTTCGCGAATTGCAACAATGTGCACCTCCTACAACTACGTACCGGCTCTTCCATGCACGGTTTCGCGCGGAAGAACGACAGCGGTTGGAACGGGAGATCGTCGCGTGCTTTGGCAAAGAGGCAGGCGAAGACGGGCATCCCGGACGCCCCCAGCGGGCCATCCTGGTGGCAACACAGGTGGTCGAACAGAGCCTCGATGTCGACTTTGATGTGATGATCAGCCAGTTGGCGCCGATTGACCTGCTGCTGCAACGCGCCGGACGCCTGCATCGGCATGCGCGCGGCCTGCGCCCCACCGGCGAGCAGGCCGTCCTGCACATCCTGCTGCCAGACGAGGGGACGTACGACTTTGCCAACACCGGCTTCGTCTATCAACCGGAAATCCTGTTGCGCACCATGGCACTGCTGGCCGGACGCACGGAGATCAACCTGCCAGACGATTTTCGCCCGTTGATCGAAGGATGCTACAGTGCAGACACACCGCCTATCGACATCGATACCGCGGTGTTTGCCCAGGCGGTTGCCACACGCCGGCAGGCAGTGGCGAACGAGAAATACGAAGCGCAGAAACATCTCATCAAATCACCGAGCGATGACGACTTCACCCTGGCCGATGCTCTGGAAATGACGGTAAATGAAGATGAGGATGGGACAAGGGTTGATTATTTCCACGCGAAAACGCGGCTAGGTGACCGGACACAACCCGTGCTCGTTTTACATGATCCTATGCTGGTGGCGGTGGCGCTGGCGGAAACACCGCCGAACCGTGAAACGATGAAATGGCTGTTCCTGCAGAAAGTCGATTTGCCGGTATGGTGGCTGCGTGACTTGTGCGACACCGCTGGCCAACCCGCCAGCCTGGATGGCCCCCGCTGGCTACGCGGGCACCTAGTACTCCCCATGGTGAATGGGCGATGGCAGGGACATCAGAAAACGAAGGAAGGGATCAAAGTGATCACGATTGTTGATGATCCAAACTTTGGCTTGCAGTTCGAGTAAGATTGCGTTGACCTATTGAGGAATTCTGATTTATGTCTTATACTGGCGCTGATTCGGCACTGAAAGCGATCCCCATAGTGAATATATGGGGGTGTACCGTAATGGAATGGTCGAATCACCTTACAGAGAGTACTTCCCCACTAAGTGGGGGTGCACAAAAATTATATGTAATGAAATGGCCGAATAACCGCTTGACATGCCTACCTATTTCGTGCTGTAATAAAAAAGAGGCACTCGTCTGGTACACGAGCGCCTCTTTTAAACCAGACCGATGTTGGCAAAGATCTGGCGGGTTTGTTCCCATCCCCATTATACCCCGTCAAGCGCTTTTGTTCAACTCTCGGTTCGTCCATCTCATCAAGGAGAAGAAGATGAAAGCAACCGAACGTAAATTATCTACTTTGAATGGAATCTCTCTCATCCTCAATTGCATGATGCAAAACAGTGACGACTACCATGAATGGTTTGTCACAACAACCGAACAACCAGTGAATACGCTTGCGGGAATACACAATATCGATTTAACAAATACCGCTTCCGTCGTACTGGTTCAATGCCAAGACGAACGAACCGCTATTGATATTGCCCAGGCATTTCAACGAATGGGTTGTAGTGGCCTTCGACACACCGGTAGGTCTGGCAAACTCGTCGTAGCATTCCACATGAATCAATTCACCCAACCGCCAAGACAATCCTATTATGGAATCGATTCCGGATTGGCAAACCGCCTTTCGGGCTGGAATTGAAGGACACTGACCGAAAAGGCCGTGGAGGAAGAAGAGCATGGCGACATATAACCTGCTGAAAGAACCCTGGATCCCCGTCGTACGCACTGACGGGACCGAGACCCTCATGAACCTGCCCGAGGTGTTGCGGGATGCGCACCTGTTGCGCGAGGTGCGCGATCCATTACCTATCGTCGAATTTGGACTGTACCGTTTGCTGACGGCGTGTGTGATTGACTGCTTTCGTCTGGAAGGACGGAATGCGCTGGCCCGCCTGCTGACCGCAGGACATTTCCCGGTAGACAAGCTGGACGCCTATTTCGACACCTGGCAGGATCGGTTCGACCTCTTTCACCCGCATTACCCCTTCCTGCAGACCGCGGAGATGGGGGCGGAGAAGGCGGAACCGTTAGCACGCTTGCTGCCGCATATCCCTGCCGGCATTAACGTGACCCATTTTCACCACGCCGGTCAGGAGGCGTTCGGCGTCTGTCCGGCAGCCGCAGCGCGTTTGCTCACCACGGTGGCGCCGTTCATGACTGCCGGCGGACCGGGCATGTCGCCGTCGGTGAATGGCGCGCCACCCTGGTATGTGCTGGTGCGCGGGGCGAATCTCTTTGAAACGCTCTGCATGAACTGCCCCACCCCGCTGCCCAGCGGGATTTCCACGCTGGGGGTCCCGGCCTGGCGCGCAGAAGAACCGGTCGAGGCACGGCGCTACACGGAGATCAGCCTGCTGCAGGCGCTCACCTGGCAACCGCGGCGTATCCGACTGGTACCTGGCGAAAGTGGACAATGCACCATCACCGGGATCGAGACGCCGATGCTGGTGCGGACAATGAAATTCACTGCCGGCGCCATGTGCGATTTCACCTGGCGCGATCCGGCAGTGCCGTACAAGATCACGGATAAAGGGCCGCTGGTGCTGCGACCTCTGGAAGGACGCGAACTATGGCGGGATACCGGACCGCTGGCCTTGCTCCGGGAGAAAGAGTATCACTCGGAACGCAATGTTGCCTACGAGCGCCCGCTACTGGTGACGCAAGCCGATGATTGCATCAACCGTCGGGCGCTGGGTAGCACGGAACGCACCCTCGAACTGCTGGTGTATGGCATGCGTACGGACTTGAAGATGAAGGTCTTTGAGTGGCAGCGCGAGCAGTTATCGCTGTCGCCGGCGCTCATCCGGCAAGGCGCGCAGGGAGGAGCCGCCCAACAGGAGATGGAGCGCGCTGAACAGGTGGAATGGGGCCTGAAGTCGGCCATTACCCATGCCTACCCTCGTGATGGCAAGAGCAATACGCATGCATTTGAACACCGTATCGCCGATGCCCGGCAGCAATTCTGGGCGGCCTTGCGTGACGATTTTACTTTGCTGTTGCAGGCATTGGCAGAACTGCCGACCGGGGAGGAACGGGAGGAGGCGCATGCCGCCTGCCTGGCCACCTGGCGCGCGCGCGTTAGTGACGCGGGACGTCAGGCGTTGGAAGCCGCCATCGACGATCTGGATACCGATGGGAAAGCGCTGCAGCGGCTGGTGGAGGCGCGTGAGCGGTTCCACCGGGTGGCCTGGGTGGCGTTGCACCCCGAGATGATACGCGAAAAACGAGCACGCCGTCAGCAGACGGCACCGAAAGGAGTCACCGTATGAGTGTGAATACTGATGCCACACGAGTGGACGCGGCACGGGCCTTTGTCGAGCGGGTGACGGCGCGTAAGCGCGGTGAGCTGGCCGTGCTGAAGCGCAATGCGGGGAACACCCTGGCTGAAGCGCACGGCGCTGCCTGGTTTTACCAGCTACTTGATGACGAGGGGTGGCGCAACCCGGAGATCCACTTCCTGGTGGCCACCTTGATTGGGTGGAATACGAAAACGGCGTCGACCGGCAACCTGGGGCACACCATGGCCGTGCTGAAAGCCAGGGCGAGTGCCGAGTCGATTGAGCGGCGTTTCCGTATTCTCCTCGATGCCGATTTCGACCGGCAGGAGGGCGGCAAACCGGGTGGAGGCGAGATGGCCTTCCGCCTGCGCCAACTGGTGAAACTCGCCGCCTCCAAAGAGGTTGGCGTAGATTGGGCACGATTGTTGGTCGACCTGTGCGACTGGCAGTCACCCGCCAAAAAGGTCCAGCGCGCCTGGGCCAAAGCGTTTTATGCGCCGGACGATCGCACCGGCGCTGATGCGATCACGATGGAACCTATCGAGACAAACGAGACAAAGGAGACAAGCCATGTTAGTTGAGATTCACATTTTACAGAACCATGCCCCGTCCAATCTGAACCGCGACGATACGGGCAGCCCGAAAGAGTGTACCTTCGGCGGCGTCAAGCGCGCCCGCATTTCTAGCCAATGCCTGAAACGGACCATCCGCCGTTCCGCCGTCTTCACCGCCGCAATGGATGGCCACCTGGCCACGCGCACCCGCCGCCTGCCGGAGTTAGTCCGCCAAGCCTTGCTGAACGACGGGATGGCGCCGGAGCTGGCCGAGATCGCCGCGAAAAAAGCGTCCGGCTTCGGTACTAAGGAGGGGAAGGAGCAGGAGAAGCCGGAGACGGCGCAGACCATGTTCCTCACCCAGGCCGATATCACCGCCGTGGCCGACGTGCTGCAAGCTGCGGCCCAGGAGGCGGGCAGCGCGGCGAAATTCGAGAAGATCGCCGCTAAAGACTTGCAGGCGAAGGCTGTGCAAGCCGGGTATCGCCCGATGACGGTGGACATTGCCCTCTTCGGGCGCATGACCACCTCGGAAGCGTTTCGCGACATCGAGGCGGCCGCGCAGGTGGCCCATGCGCTCTCCACGCATAAAGTCGACCACGAGTTCGACTACTTCACCGCCGTCGATGACCTGCAAGGCACCTCCGAGGCCGAAGAGGATGCCGGCGCCGGCATGCTCGGCGACGTGGAGTTCAACTCGGCCTGTTATTATAAATATGTGTCCATCGATGTCGACGGCCTGCGTGACAACCTGACCTGGCGGCGCATGTTCAAACGGGAGATTCCGGCAGACGAACTGCAGCAGGCGGATGGCCTGGCCCGTGCGGCGGTCAGCGCGTTGCTGCACGCCGCCATCATGACCACCCCCACCGGCAAACAGAACTCCTTCGCCGCGCATCAGCTCCCCGCCGCCGTGCTGGTGGAAGTGCGGCCCTCCCCCACCCCGGTGAGCTACGCGAATGCCTTCGTCGAGCCGGCCCGCGCCGGCAAGGATGGCGATCTGGTGAGCGCCTCACTGGCCAAATTGCAAACGCATGTCGAAGCCTTGACGGCTGGGTTCAACCTGGAGACGACGGCGCGCTTCCTCCTCGCGCCCGAGCATCCTGAGTTCGCCATCGGGGGCGGGGTGACGACAGTGGAGAGTTTGCGTACCTTATGCGCGCGCCTGGAGGAGGTATTGGCATGGCAGCCAGGGGAGCTCGTCCATGGGTAAGCCGATTCTCCTGATGCGGTTGGAGGGACCGCTGCAATCCTGGGGCACCCGCTCCCGCTGGGATGTGCGCGACACGCAACCGGAGCCGACTAAGTCCGGTATCGTCGGCCTGCTCGGCTGCGCGCTGGGCTATCCGCTGGGCGACCCCCGCCTGGAACACGAATTGGACGCCGGCCTGCGCTTCGGTGTGCGGGTGGAGCATGCCGGACAGGTGTGCTGCGACTTCCACACCGTGACCGACTTTTTACCCATGGCGGATGGCAAGTATAAATACCAGGGGGCGACCAGTGGGCGGGCGCTGGAGAAATTGCGCACGGACCCGTCCGCCGTGCCCGCCACCATCATCTCGCCGCGCTATTACCTGGAAGATGCCGCCTTTCTGGTGGCACTGGAGGAAACCGGTGCGGTAGCCGGATTGTTGGCACGATGTGCGGCAGCGCTCCGTCGCCCGGTCTGGCCGCTCTTTCTGGGCCGCAAAGCCTGCGTGCCCACGCGCCCGATCTTTGCCGGGTTGGTGGAGGAGTATGCGGACTTGGACGAGGCGTTGCGCCAATATCCGTGGTCATGGCTGGGGGCCGGGGGCGTGAATCGCACCGCGCATCCCCCGGCGCAGCGCATGGCCTATGTGGAAGACCCGACCGGCCCGCTGGTGCGGCAGGATGCCGTGCGCAGCAATGCAGCCCGGCAATATGCATTCCGTCACGCCCGGTCATTCATCGTGGGGCCGGAAGGAGGCCGCGCATGATCTATCTCTCCCGTCTCCTGCTCAATCCTCGGGCCTCCCAGGTGCAGGCGGAACTGCGTGCCCCGTATGAGATGCATCGCACGCTGGCGAAAGCGTTCGGCGACGGCATGGGGGAATTCGACGCCGCACGCTGCCTCTTCCGGGTGGAACCGGCTCAGGCACAGGGGATCATGGTGCTGGTGCAATCCCTGGCTGCACCGCAGTGGGACCACCTCACCGTGTCCGCGCGCTACTTGCTGGAGGCGCCGGTCGTCAAGCCGTTCACCCCGGCGTTGCTGGCGGGTGAACGGCTGCGTTTTCGTCTGCGGGCTAACCCCACCGTGAAACGCGCGGGAAAACGGCTTCCCTTGCGTGACGAAACCGAACAGATCGCCTGGCTGCGCCGCAAAGGGGAACAACACGGCTTCACCCTGGTCGCCGTCCGCCTGCATGCGGCTGATACCACCTGTTCACGCACGACAGGCGGACACCAAGCCACATTGGAAGGCATTACCTTTGATGGCGTGCTGCGCATTAACGACACCACGGCATTCACCGCTGCCCTACAACACGGCATCGGCTCCGGCAAAGGCTTCGGTTTCGGCCTGCTCTCAGTGGCCAGGAGGTGTTAACGTCAATCAACATCAAATGCGTAAACAGATTTTTGATGTTGTCCCCACGTATGTGGGGGTGGACCGACTTCGTCCAGCATGCGCCGGAATTCGCGCTTGTTGTCCCCACGTATGTGGGGGTGGACCGGGCGTGCGCGGTGGGTCGTTGATGGCGGCAGAGTTGTCCCCACGTATGTGGGGGTGGACCGAATGCGTAGCTATTATTGATGAAGAGGAAAATGTTGTCCCCACGTATGTGGGGGTGGACCGATGTCCGACGCCCGTGCTGCCCACGATGTCCTGTTGTCCCCACGTATGTGGGGGTGGACCGAGCGGGGCGTTGAAATCATCGCCATCCCTGGCGTTGTCCCCACGTATGTGGGGGTGGACCGTGCGCTTGCGCTCTGCCGCCCATTGGAAAGCAGTTGTCCCCACGTATGTGGGGGTGGACCGGTTTCTGCATCGCCGCCGCTTTGTGCGAGCAGGTTGTCCCCACGTATGTGGGGGTGGACCGACCGGCAAACGGACAACGGAATCCTTCCCGGCGTTGTCCCCACGTATGTGGGGGTGGACCGCCGGCGGCCATTATCCTGGATCATGTCGGGAAGTTGTCCCCACGTATGTGGGGGTGGACCGGCAACGCTTCAAATCAGTGCAAGTCAGACACAGTTGTCCCCACGTATGTGGGGGTGGACCGAGATTTGCCACACACGAAAACCCATCACAGCGGTTGTCCCCACGTATGTGGGGGTGGACCGACTTGCAGAAGCAACATAAAAATCTAATCATAGTTGTCCCCACGTATGTGGGGGTGGACCGGGAGGGCGTAAGATGCCCGATACTTTAAAACCGTTGTCCCCACGTATGTGGGGGTGGACCGCCGGTAGCGGCAGGCCCACGCGGGCATCCGTTGTTGTCCCCACGTATGTGGGGGTGGACCGTTCACGCAGCCGAAGTCATGCCGTGCCGGGATGTTGTCCCCACGTATGTGGGGGTGGACCGAAGGTCGGGAAGTTCACCGTCACGCCGGGGGCGTTGTCCCCACGTATGTGGGGGTGGACCGTCCAGCACCAAGTAAACTCGTTGCTCGCCATCGTTGTCCCCACGTATGTGGGGGTGGACCGGGGGAGGTTGACCCCTTTTCCGCAAACGGATCGTTGTCCCCACGTATGTGGGGGTGGACCGGCAATGGCAATTTGCTGATGAGAATAGTTATCGTTGTCCCCACGTATGTGGGGGTGGACCGTTCGGCGATAGCCAGGGGGCGCACGGCTTTCGGTTGTCCCCACGTATGTGGGGGTGGACCGTTCAAGGCACCGGCATCAATGCCGGAACTCTGGTTGTCCCCACGTATGTGGGGGTGGACCGGCGACTACATTATGCTCTATTCGAGCAATGACGTTGTCCCCACGTATGTGGGGGTGGACCGGTGGTGCGCGCTTCGGTCGTCGTCATCGTCGTGTTGTCCCCACGTATGTGGGGGTGGACCGGCGACTTGCAGGGCGAAGCTCGTTTTGCCAATGTTGTCCCCACGTATGTGGGGGTGGACCGTAACTGTCCGTTATTCGCGGACAGTTCAGGTGGTTGTCCCCACGTATGTGGGGGTGGACCGCGTGGACCCGATCAGCGGTTTCGGATCTGCGAGTTGTCCCCACGTATGTGGGGGTGGACCGACATGTTCGTCTGGATCGGCAACACCGCCATCGTTGTCCCCACGTATGTGGGGGTGGACCGCCGCAAAGATCCCCGCCGCCATCGCCGACATAGTTGTCCCCATGTATGTGGGGGTGGACCGAAAACCTGGGTGATGGCCAATGGCCGACAGAGGTTGTCCCCACGTATGTGGGGGTGGACCGGTTATCGCCGTGTTGACGTTCTTCTCGTTCGCGTTGTCCCCACGTATGTGGGGGTGGACCGACGGCGGGCACGCGAGCGTTGATGGTATCACCGTTGTCCCCACGTATGTGGGGGTGGACCGATCACCCACCTTGCTGTCACCTCTCATTCTGCGTTGTCCCCACGTATGTGGGGGTGGACCGCTCGGGGTAAGCACGCGCCAGGGGGCGGGGATGTTGTCCCCACGTATGTGGGGGTGGACCGGGGTATGAGAACACCATCTCGTTCAACCTGGCGTTGTCCCCACGTATGTGGGGGTGGACCGAGGATCGGAATTTTCGGGGTTTTGACTGCGTAGTTGTCCCCACGTACGTGGGGGTGGACCGACATAGTTACTCCTTTGAGCGCCGTTGCTTAAGTTGTCCCCACGTATGTGGGGGTGGACCGGAAGGGTTCCCGGTGGGCGCACCCCGCAGCGCGTTGTCCCCACGTATGTGGG
>Ga0272448_1007063_pt1 | contig 11963 bp, 11 predicted proteins | sample YNPCB0191_FD_202220 | JGI IMG/M metagenome (GOLD analysis project Ga0272448, IMG submission 202220) | Hot spring sediment microbial communities from Yellowstone National Park, WY, United States - YNP-CB-019-1 | ecosystem: Environmental > Aquatic > Thermal springs > Hot (42-90C) > Sediment... | reverse complement strand
AATTATCAATGAACTAACCCACTCTAGCGAAACAAAATCAGGAAGACACCTTCCTGATATTTTTTTATTGTGTCTTTTATAAAAAATCTTACTTCATTTTTGGAAAACTAATCTCATCTTTTTAACCTTTTTCTATTATTTATTTTAATCTTTTAAAAACCCTTGTCAAGTCTGATGTTAAAAACCAAAATAAAACTAAGCCAAGAGAAGAATTCGAACCAACGATAATCCTACTTTTTTACAAGCCGGCAGCAGGATTCGAACCCGCGACCCACAGTTTACAAAACTGTTGCTCTGCCACTGAGCTATGCCGGCAGAAAGGACAAGGTTGCTCTACCATTGAGCTACTTCGGCAAAAAAGATGTTTTCTTTACAAAAAGAATTTGCTAATATATATGGACAATAATTATTTTTTGTCTTTGTTAGTTGATTTTTTAAGTTCTTCCCAAAAATTATCCTCGCTTTTTATCTTTTTTCTTTGGGATCTTTCACGCAATTTTTTTAACCAATCAGCCATTTTGTTTTCTGTTTTCAAGCTTAAAATTCTTATTTTTGAACAAATTTTTTGAAGTAAAATTTCAAAAAATTCTAATTTAAAATATTTTGAGTTTTTTAAATAAAATAAAAATTTTTTCTCTGATTTTTTTCCAACAACAATCATTGCGGATTCATTCAAAAGAGACGATTTACAGAAAATCAAAGTCATTAATCCCAGAAAACTAATAATTAAAATTATTTGCGCCAAAAGCTCAAGCCTCATATTTTATTCAAGATAGTTCATACCTGACAAACCTTTTTAGAATAATATTTTCACCCAATTTGGCAATATATTCATTAATTAAATTTTCAATAGTTATCTTTTCGTCTTTAATCCACGGCTGCTTTAAAAGAGGAATTTCTTCCGGAGAAATTGCGGTTATTTGCAAACATAACTCGTGGGCTAATTCTTGAAACTCTTTAGAACGAGCCACGAAATCTGATTCACAATTTAATTCAATCATCACTCCAATTTTTTTTCCTCCATGAACATAGGTTTCGATTATTCCTTCCCTTGCCTCTCTTTCTTTTTTCTTTGCTGAAAAAGTGGCTCCTAATTTTTTTAATATTTCTCTCGCTTTTTCAATGTCTCCACCGGCTTCTAATAAGGCTTTTTTACATTCTGAAATTGAAATTCCTGTTTCTTCACGAAGTTGTTTAATTTGAGTTATTGAAATCATCTTATTGGCATTAATCAGCTAAATCAGCATTAATCAGCGTTAATCTCTAAATTTTGGGTTTCGCCGCTGATTTATACTGATACGGCCGATTTATGCTAATTTTTTCTTAGTATTTTGAATAACTTCAGCTACCTTCTCTAAAATATATTTCACCGAGGAAATAGCATCGTCATTTGCTGGAATTGGATAATCTGCTAAGGTAGGATCACAATTTGTGTCTGAAATGGCGATAATTTTTACTCCTTTCCTTCTCGCCTCTTTCGCTGCTAAATGGTCTTTTTTTATATCAACAATAAAAATTGCATCCGGAATTCTTTCTAAATTTTTAATACCCTTAAACTTTAACTCTAACTCTTTTAATTCCTTGTCAAAAATTAACCGTTCTTTTTTGGTATACTTTTCTAACTCTCCTTTTGCTTTTTTGTTTTCTAATTCTTTAAAATAATTTATTCTTTTTTTTATCACGTTAAAATTTGTAAACGTTCCTCCCACCCATCTATTATTTATATAAGGCAAGTCACAACTTTCGGCTAAATTCTTAACTAATTCTTTATGTTGAATTTTTGTTCCTACAATTATCAGAATCTTATTTTCTAAAATTAATTTTTCAATAAAATCTAAAGCTTCTTCAAGTTTCTCCTTTGTTTTTTCAAGATCAATAATATGAACATTATTTTTTGTCCCAGAAATATACGGCTCCATTTTAGGATTAATCCTTGAAGTTTTATGCCCAAAATGAAGACCTGCTAAACTCATTTCTTCAAGATTAATATTAAAATCTTTAATATTTTTTTCGTCTTTTATTTTCTCTGTCATATTTTTTTATATAACATATTTTAAAATAAAAAACAAGAGGAAATAAATGATTTACTGCACACCTTGAATAAAAAAATAAGTTGTGTTAATATTATTTTAATTATGAAAAAAGATATACATCCTAAATACTACCCGAAGGCAACAGTAAAATGTGCTTGTGGAAATACTTTTACTGTTGGCTCAACCAAGGAATTCATTGAAGTTGAAGTTTGCTCAAAATGCAATCCATTCTTTACAGGAAAAGAAAAAATTATTGATAAAATGGGCAGGGTAGAAAAATTCAAAAAAAGATTGGCTAAAAAAGAAGAAATCCAAAAGAAACGAAAGAAATAAAGAAGAAAGTAGTAAATTAATTTCTTCTTTTTTGTTTTGATTTTTTAGCATTGAGGTATGGCTAATTTTGAAGCCATAAAAAAAGAGTATGAAGAAATTCTTGAAAAACTTAGCGATCCTGAGTTAATTTCAGATTGGAAAAAATTTGAAGAACTGTCCAAAAAGAAAAATGAGTTAGAAAAAATCATTGAAAAACAAAAAGAAATTGAAGAAATAGAAAAAAAAATTAATGAAAACAAACTTATTCTTTCTTCGGGTGAAGACCAGGAATTGGCGTCTTTAGCGACAGAAGAATTAAAATCTTTACTGGAAAGAAAGAATGTTTTACAAAAAGAATTAGAAAATTTATCTAAAAAAAGCGTAACTGGACCTCATTCTGTTATCATTGAAATAAGAGCGGGAACCGGAGGAGAAGAAGCAGCGCTTTTCGCCAACGACCTCTTTAAAATGTACTCAAAATTTGCCCAAAATCAAGGATGGGAAGAAAAAATTTTATCTTCGCACCAAACTGAATTAGGGGGGTTCAAAGAAATTATTTTTGAATTAGAAAATGGTGATGTTTATTCAAAATTAAAATATGAAGGCGGGGTTCATAGGGTTCAAAGAATTCCACTTACTGAAAAAGGAGGACGAATTCATACTTCAACAGCTTCGGTAGCTGTCTTGCCTAAACCTAAAAAAACTGAAATAAAAATAAATCCTGCTGATCTAAAAATTGATTTTTATTGCGCTTCTGGTCCCGGCGGCCAATATGTCCAAAAAAGACATACGGCAGTTAGAATTACCCACTTGCCTACTGGTATCGTAGTTAGTTCTCAAACTGAAAGAAATCAATTAAAAAACAAGGAAAACGCCTTAACGATTTTACAAGCGAAAATATTAGAGCAAAAAGAAATGGCCGAAGAAGAAAAAATTCATGGGAAAAGACGTTCACAAATAAAATGGGCAAAAAGAGCAGAAAAAATCAGAACTTATAATTTCCCTCAAAATAGAATTACTGATCATCGAATAAAAAAAAGCTGGCATAATTTAGAAGAAATTATGTCAGGTAAATTGGATATAATACTAAATGATTTAGAAAAAAACTTTACTGTTTAATTGCAAGTCCTTCCATTTGTTTAATATCGTTGGCGTACCTTTGAGCGATACTCATTACAGAATTTCCATAAAAACTATATTTTTTATTTGTACTGCCGGAAAAATAAATCATTGCTGCCGACCATTCATCATTATAAGTTTGGCTCTTTGCTCCATAATCTGATAAATATAAACCAGCAGCCAAAAAAGAATCTCTTATATCCCAAGGATCGGCGGGTTTGCCGGTAATTTCTTTTATTCTGTCTTTATATTTCATCCAGGTAGAAGGGATGAATTGAGCCGGTCCCATTGCTCCTCCCCAACCAAAACTCATAGGGCAAGAAACTAAAGTATTAAAAGGGTCTCGATTAAGCTCTTTAGTAATAGTTAAAAAGGGAGAAACGTCTCTTGAAGGACTCATCACACAAGAAATTGCTTTACCACTAGACACAATAATGCCGGCACCTGTTGCGGCATTTTTTAAATAACACTGACCAACGTTTTTTCCTATATTAGATTCTTGTGTTAAAACAGCAAGTAAAAATGCTGGCCTGACGCCAGTAATGCTTTCTACATATTTTGCAATTTCATACGCTTCACCAAAAGTAGGCGCTTTGGTATTTGATATGCTATTTAATTCAAAAAGCCTGTTTCTAATTTCAGCTGCTTTTGCTTTTGCTTCTTTAAGTTGTTTTTGATATAAAGATTCTTTTCCTTTTGTTACTTCTAAAAGTTTTTCTTGTTCTTTTTTTGTGTCTTGGCTTTCTTGTTTTTGAAGAGTCCTTTGAATCACTAGTTTCTCCATTCCTTCTTTTTCGTTTTCTAAAGATTCTTTTTGGTTTTCCAGTTGGGTTTTAAGATTTTTTATTTCATTTAAAATTTGCTGATTTTTAATGTTTAAAGATTCAAGAGAAACCAAATCGTTAAAAAAATCGGAAATTTTATCTGATTCTAAAAATATTTCAACATAACTTTTTTGATCTTGTTTGTAAATCGTCCTTAAAATATTTGTTATTTGTTTTTTGTAATCGTCAATCTTTAAGGAAGTGTTGTTAATTGAATTTTCGGTATCTTTAATCTGCAAAGCAATATCTTGAATCATTAAGTTTGATTTTTTAATTTCTAATTCTAATTTTTTAATTTTGTCTTTTAAAATTGATATTTGGCGGTTAAGCGTTGCTTTCTCTTTTTGGGTCGCAGCAATATTGTTTTCGTATTGGGTAATTTCTTCTTCATATTTTTTCAATAACTCTTCGCATTCTTTTTTAGTGTTGCATTCGTCGGTTTGAGCAAAAATTCTGTTTGTTTGAACAAAAAAGAAAAAAATGAGAATAAAAAGCAAAATAAATTTTAAAATATGATTAATCTTATTAACCATAGCAAATTTAAGCAATTTTCTTTATTTTTCTTCTTCAACTGTTTCTTCTGTTTCTTTCTTTGTTTCTACTTTTTCAACTTCTTCAACTTTTTCCTCAATTGGTTTTTCTAGCTCTTCTTCAATTTTTTCAGGTGGTACAACCAAAGCTACAATCTCTTGGGGGTCTTTTAAAATTCTCACCCCTTCGGAAATTTCTAGATCTTTGATTAAAATATTATCTGTAAAACTATCAAGTTTTGCTATATTAACCTTAATTTCTTTTGGTAGGTTTTGAGGTTTTGCTTTTATTTTTAATTCTGAAATATTTTTAACTAATGTTCCTCCTAATTCTTTTACTGCTTTTGATTCTCCCTCAAAAATTATCGGAACCATCACCTCTACTTCCTTATCTAAATCTGGCTGATAAAAATCAATATGGGTTGGTCTCCCAGTCAAAAAATCTTTGGCTATTTCGTGAATTAAAACTAAAAACTTTTCGCCCTTATCTGTCGTTAAAGATATTAAGGAACTTTCTCCTGCTTCTTTAAAAATTTTCTCAAATTCTTTTAGATTAATTTCCAAAGGAATGGGATTTTTTAGTTTTTTCCCATATAATATAGCAGGAATTATTTCTTTTTTTCTTAATTTTTTTACTTTTTTCCCAAGTTCTTTTCTAATTTTAGCTGTTAAATTTAACATAAGTTTTTCTTTTTTTTTATTTTTTATTTACCGACCCAAATAATTTAATTTTATCTTCAACAATTTTTTCAACTGATTCTATCACTTTCGGCATATATTTATAAGGAATAATTTCTTTTTTCTTTTCTGTTAAAATTTTTCTAAGAGTATTGGTATAAGCCATTCTTAATTCCGTATTTATATTAATTTTAACAATCCCTAATTTTATAGCAGATTTTATATCTTTGACAGGCGTACCGGAACCGCCATGCAAAACCAAAGGCACTTTTCCGGTTAGTCTTTTTATCTCTTTTAATCTTTCTAAATTTAAATTTGGATTCTTACCAGAAGAAACCATTCCATGTAAATTTCCTATCGCAATAGCCAAGGCGTCAACTTTTGTCTCTTTAAGAAAACTTAAGGCTTTTGACGGTTCAGTTAATATTTCTTTTTTATTTGAAGCACTGCCAATTACGCCAATTTCTCCTTCTACCCAGACGTTTCTTTTCTTCGCATAAGAAACAATTTTTTTTGTAATTCTAATATTTTCATTTAGGGACAGTAAAGAACCGTCGAAATGAACCATATCATAGCCTGCCTCTATCGCCTTTTTAATATAATCAAAAGATTTTCCATGGTCAAGATTTAAAAAAATTGGCAGGTTGTTTTTTTTCTGATAACTTGCGACCAAAGCAACGGCCTGTTCTAAACCAACAGCCTTACTTTCTTTTTCAGAAGTGCCAACTATTATCGGCGATTTTAATTTTTCAGCTGCTTTGATAATGGCTTTTAAGGTTTCAAAATTACAAAAATTGAATTGACCAATTACCCACTTTTCTTTTTCTGCTTTTTCAAAATAATATTTAAGCGTCTTCATATTTTTTTCTTATCACTTTCACTGTTCTAAATTTTTGACCTTTCTTAAGAATTCCTCCTTTTGCTCCCCATTTTTTTAGACAAGAAGCAGAATTAGCAATTGCAAATTGTATTGATTTAATAATGTCTCCTTTTGTATTAATATATGTGGCTAAAAATCCGGAACCAAAAGCATCGCCCGCTCCAGTTTTATCCAAAACATTTATTTTCAATGGTTTTGCCAAATACAAAAAATTATTCTCACCAACAAAAACAGTTTTTACTCCATTTGTTATAATTATTATGCCTGAAAAAAATTCTCGAATTTTTTTGAATAAATCTTCATAATCTGAAGAACTGTTCTCTATTAAAACCTGAGCCTCTTCTTTATTAAGTATCAAGATATCAATTTTATTTAAAAGAGGATATAAAACTTGAGAAGGCATTTTTAATTGATCAGTGCTGGGATTTAGCATTATTTTAATGTTATTATCCTTAGCAAAATTTACAATTGATTTAAAAACATTAAAAAGTTTTTGGGAGAAAGGACCTAAATAAAACCATTTAGTTTTTTTAATCTCTGACCAAGGAATTTGAGAAATCGTTAATTCTTCTGAAGCGCCTTTGTAAACTAAAATAGTTCTTTCTTTTGGTGTTGAAAAAATTACTGATATATTGGTTGGTTTTTTTTTGGTTTTGGAAATAAAATTTGTACTAATCCCTCTTTTTTTTAATTCTCTAACGATAGCTTCTCCCTCAGGATCATTTCCTATCAAGCCGCAATAAGCTATCTTAAGCCCCTGAGCAGCAAAGGTAGCTGCTGTATTTGTTCCCCCACCTCCTGAGTGAAGGTGCATTTCTTCAACGTTTATTTTAAAACCGTAAGGCAATAAAATTTCTTTTTGGATATGATCAATTTTAAAATCACCAATTAAAAAATTTTTCGTTCTTAAAAAAATATCTCTTGTTGCCGACCCAAAAGTAACAATGTCGTATGTCATAATTTTTTTTCTTTTTTAGCTACGATAAGTGTAGTTTTAATTAAAGTATCGGGATTCAAAGACATTGATTCTATCCCCTCTTCTACTAAGAACTCGGCGAATTCTTCATAAACTGAAGGCGCTTCACCACAAATTCCAACATATTTTTTTCTTTTTTTGCAAGCTTTTATAACTTTTGAAATCATTTCTTTTATAGCATTATTTCTCTCATCTCCAATCCCTGAAATTAAAGCCGAGTCCCTGTCTAACCCTAAAACTAATTGGGTTAAGTCATTTGAACCAATGCTCATTCCGTCAAAAATATCCAAAAATTTGTCAACTAAAATAACATTAGAAGGAATTTCGCACATTACATAAACTTCCAAGCCATCTTTGCCTTTTTCTAAACCGTATTCTGTCATTAATTTTAGCACTTTTTCGCCTTCTTCTGGAGTTCTGCAAAAAGGAACCATCACTTTAACATTTTTTAAGCCGAATTTTTCCTTGACTCTTTTTATAGCTTCACATTCCATTTGAAAAGCCGGTCTAAATTTTTCATCATAATATCGTGAAGCGCCCCGCCATCCCATCATCGGATTTGATTCTTCTGGTTCAAAAATTTCTCCTCCTATTAATTGAGCATATTCATTTGTTTTAAAATCAGAAAATCTGACAATTACTGGCTTGGGCCAAAAGGCAGCAGCGATTTTTCCAATTCCCTGAGAAAGTTTATCAATAAAGTATTCTTTTTTATCTTTATAGCCAACTGTAATTTCGTCTATCTTATGTTTTAATTTTTTTGATTTTAATTGTTTATAGTGATAAAGGGCTAAAGGATGAATCTTAATTTGAGACGCGATGATAAATTCTTCCCTTGCCAAACCAACACCGGAATTAGGTAAAAATGAGTTTGAAAAAGCAAGATCGGGATGGCTAGTGTTCATCATTATTTTTGTTTTTGTTTTAGGAATTTTCTTTAAATTGTATTTTTTGATTTCAAATTTTAATTCTCCCTCAAAAATTTTACCTATTTGTCCTCCGGAACAATCAATAGTTACCACTGTGCCATTTTTTAAAATTTTTGTCGCTTTGTCTGCACCCACAATACAAGGAATACCTAATTCCCTGCTAACAATTGCCGCATGACAAGTTCTTCCTCCTTCTTCCGTAATTATTGCTCTTGCCTGTTTCATTATACTTGTCCAATCCGGATCGGTCATTTTGGTTACTAAAATTTCGTTCTCTTTAAATTGCTTTATTTGGGAAATATCAGAAATAACTTTTATTTGCCCTGAAACAATCTTTGAACCTATCGCCTCCCCTTCTAAAATTAATTTTCCCTTTTCTTTTAAAATATATTGGCTGTAACTCTGGCTAGTTTTGGAAGTATGAATTGTTTCTGGTCTAGCCTGAACAATAAATAATTGTCCTGTTTTGCCGTCTTTTGCCCATTCTATGTCCATTGGCAATTTATAATGCTCTTCAATCAAAACCGCCCAACGAGCAAGTTGTAAAATTTCCTCATCGGTTAAAATAAAACGATTGCGGTCTTTTTTTGGAACCAAAACTTCTTGAGTTTGATTTTTTTGATTGTATATAAGTTTTCTTCTTTTTGTTCCTAAAATTTTTGAAATAATTGGTTCAAATCCTTGTTTAAGAACCGATTTTACGACCAAAAATTCATCGGGCACAACTTTGCCTTTAACTACCATTTCTCCCAAGCCAAAAGAGCCATTAATTAAAACAACGTTTCTAAATCCTGTTTCGGTGTCTAATGTAAAAATGACACCGGAAGAAGCTAAATCAGATCTTACCATTTTCATAATTCCGACAGAAAGAGCAATTTTAAAATGATCAAATCCCTTTTCTTCTCGGTAAGAAATTGCTCTGTCGTTAAATAAAGAGGCAATACATTTTTTTACAGCTAATAATAGTTCTTTTTCACCTTTGATGTTTAAATAAGTTTCGTGCAAACCAGCAAAACTGGCAGAAGGCAGGTCTTCTGCAGTGGCTGATGACCTTACCGCTACATCTATATTTTTTGTTTTATATTTTTCAGATAAAATCCGATAGGAATTAACAATCTCTTCTTTTAAATCAGAAGGAAATTTAGCTTTCAAAATTAAATTTCTTGCTTTTTTTCCAATTTCTTGCAAGTTTTTTATATCCTTTACATTTAATTGGCTAAAAAGTTCTTGAAATTGTGGAAGTAAATTATTCTCTTTTAAAAAATACCAGTAAGCAAAAGAGGTAGTAGCAAAACCATCTGGGACATTAATCCCCTTTTTTGCCAATTGAGAAATCATTTCTCCTAAAGAAGCATTTTTCCCTCCAACCAAAGGCACGTCTTTCGCTGAAATTTCTTTAAACAAAAGAATATATTTTTGATTTTTTTCCATATTTTTTATTTAAGAATTATTTTTTTAATTTTTTCCACGATTTCGGGATTAGCCAATGTTGATAAATCCCCCAAATCTTCACCTATTAACAATCTTTTTAAAATTCTCCTCATAATTTTCCCTGACCTTGTTTTGGGCAAGTCTTCAACAATATAAACTTCTTTTGGTAAAGCGATGGGGCCAATTTGGTTTTTTATCTGGCTGACAATCTCATTTTTTATTTCCTCACTTCCCTTTTCGCCTTTGTATATTGCAAAAACAATCGGCATTTCGCCTTTAATTTCGTCTGGAACACCAATTACTGCTGATTCGGTAATTTCCGGATGCAAATTTATAGCAGCTTCCATTTCGCCGGTAGCTATTCTATGGCCAGCGACTTTTATAACGTCATCAACTCGGCCAACAATCCTGATTAAACCATTTTCATCTCTTAAAGCTCCATCTGAGGTAAAATAAATGCTATTTTTATATTGACTCCAGTAGGTTTCTTTATATTTTTCCGGATTTTTATAAATCCCTCTTAACAATCCCGGAGCAAAGGGCGGCAATAAAACCAAATTGCCAACCTGATTTGGCGGACAAGAGTTCCCTTTTTCATCTAAAATATCTACCTTAATTCCGGGCAAAGAAAGTCCGGTAAAAGCAGGTTTGAAAGGACCTATGCCGGGCAAAGAAGTAATTAAAATACCGCCAGTTTCTGTTTGCCACCAGGTATCCACAATTGGACATCTTTCTTTTCCTACATTTTCAAAAAACCAAAACCAGGCCGATTCATCAATCGGCTCTCCCACAGAACCTAATAATCTTAAATTTCCAAAATTATAATCTTTTATTGCTTCCTTTCCATATTTTTCAAACATTCTGATGGCAGTGGGAGCAGTATAAAAAATTGTTACTTTATGTTTTTCAATAATTTTTGCCCAACGGTCTGGTGTCGGATAAAATATCAATCCTTCAAAAATCAAAAAAGTGGCGCCGCAAAGCAAAGGTCCGTAGCAGCTATAAGTATGTCCGGTAATCCAACCGATATCAGCTGTTGACCAAAAAATATCATCTTTTTGTAAATCAAATATCCATCTTGCCGTATTTTTTGCTTGAACAGTGTAACCGCCAACGGTATGCAAACAACCCTTGGGTTTTCCAGTGCTGCCTGAGGTATAGAGAATAAATAAAGGATCTTCAGAATCCATAATCTCTGGTTCGCAGTTCGTCGGTTCTTTTTCAATTAATTCATGCCACCATAAATCCCTGTCTTTAATCCAATTTATTTGAATTTCAGGAAAATGAGATGAACTTTGAAAATGATTGGCTGGTTGTAATCTTTTTACTACAATAACTTTTTCTACCTTTGTGTTTTTAATGCCTTCATCAGCATTGTTTTTTAAATTAACAATCTGTCCGTTTCTGTAATAACCATCGGCTGTGATTAGTATTTTTGCCTCAGAATCTATCAATCTTGACTGAAGGGCGTTGGGAGAAAAAGCGGAAAAAACTACTGTATGAATAGCCCCAATTCTGGCGCAAGCTAACATTGAAATTATAACTTCTGGAATCATTGGCAGATAAATCCCGACAACATCTCCTTTTTTCACTCCTAATCTTTTTAAAGTATTAGCTACCTTATTTACTTCGCTTAATAATTCGTTATAGGTGTATTTTTTAAAATTTTCGGTTTCGGGCTCTGGTTCCCAAATTAAAGCAATTTTTTCTTTTATTTTTCCCCAGCCAAGTTTATTCTTTTCAAAAATGTTTGCTGTAATATTTGTTTTGCCTCCTAAAAACCATTTAAAGTAAGGTGGGGTGTGCTCAAATGCTTTTTGCCATTTTTTGAACCAAAAAAGTTCTTTTGCTAATTTCTCCCAAAATAAAACAGGGTCCTTTTCTGCTTTTTTATAAATAGAATGGTCTTTTATTAAGGCCTTCTTTTTAAAATTTTCTGTTGGATAATACAAATCTCCTTTTTTTATCATATATTTTTATTATATACGAGTTAAAGTGATAATTCAACAATTTTAAAGAAAACAAAAACACCGCTAAAAACGGTGTCAAGAATTTTTGAAAAATGGCGAAATTAATTTTGAAGATAGGATAAGAAATTCTTAGATTTTATATTTTATTTCCAATATATTCCGCAAATTCCGCCAATCTGCAGGCGTATGCCCACTCATTGTCATACCAAGCAACCACTTTTACCAAATTATCTTGAACCATTGTAAATTCGAAGTCTACCACTGCCGAAAAAGAATTGCCG
>Ga0272448_1007061_pt1 | contig 11964 bp, 11 predicted proteins | sample YNPCB0191_FD_202220 | JGI IMG/M metagenome (GOLD analysis project Ga0272448, IMG submission 202220) | Hot spring sediment microbial communities from Yellowstone National Park, WY, United States - YNP-CB-019-1 | ecosystem: Environmental > Aquatic > Thermal springs > Hot (42-90C) > Sediment... | reverse complement strand
TCATTTTATTTTTTCCCGGTCTCATTGGATTAAGTTTAACAGAAGATCAGCAATTCTTAAAGCCTCATTTCCTGGCACCGGTGCCTCCGGCATGAACCTTCTGGATGGAGAGAGTTCCATTAATTGATAAGCCACCATCTGCACGGCTGGATAATAATAAAGGTTGTCAGTTGGAATATCAGAAATCATAATTTTGTTTTCGGGAATTTGTGGGATTATCTTTTTCCCGCGGGATTTTAGATGGTTAATCAAGCGGTAAAAAGTTTCAGACAGCTCGGCTTTGGTTATGGTTCGATTCGCTTCAAAGGTATGATTTTCATAAACATCCATGATCGAATTACCAACCACCTTGATGATAAACTTGCTGGCCCAGCTGGCAGCGATATCCACGATGATTGGAGTATTCTTTGGCTCAGGTAGGAACTGGTAGAACTTAACTCCGATGATAGCGGCCAGGTCCTGCCGGGTGATGGCCGAAGATTGAGGAATCTGGTTATAAAGGCTGGGAATTTCCACAATGCCGAGTTGATTTCTGAGAAAGGATATTTTCCCCAGCACCTCTTTATCCTGCGGATTAAGCTCCTCTAATTTTTCGTAGATATCCAGGCTTTTACTCAGGTCATCGTTTTCCAGGAGGGTTTCAGCATATTCTCTGAGCAAGACTTTATCATTGGCAGAAAGGTTGAGGGCCGCTTGATAATGATTGAGAGCCTGAGGAAGTTTCTTTTCACTGCGGTAAATCCTGGCCAGGAGGGTGTGAGTTTCAACTGAATCCGGGGCGTAAAAAAGAGCTTTTAGCAGGTTTTGCCGGGCTTCTTCTTTCTTGTTTTTACCGAGGGCTTCGCGGGCTTGGCTGACAAGCTGCTGGGTTAATTTATTTTTGAGCGCTTCGAGTTTAGGCCTGGCCCAGGCATGGTCCGGCTCTTTTTTAAGAATTTCTCGCAGCTGGCTGAATTCCTTTTCTTCCTGACCGAGGTGTTCATAAATGGTGACCAGACCGATTCTGGCCGGGATTAATTCCCGGTCGATTTCTAGAGCTTTCTGGAAAAAAGATTCTGCGGCCTGAAGGTCATTTTCATAAAGATGGCAGTATCCCTCCCCGAGGTGGTAGAAGGGGCTGTTAGCCCCAAGCTTAAGAAAATTTTTCCGGGCGCCATCAACGTCTCCCTTTTTTATACTCTTCCAGCCGTCTTCAAAAATTAGCCTCTGGTTGAGATTCAGGCTGGCTAGCATTACTGGCCGGGGTGGTTCAAGGTAGAAAGATGGCGGCGTATAAGTTTTCTGGAAAGTGGCGCAGCTGGCCGCAGCCAACAAAATTAATATCAACCAGGCTTTCTTAATCATGGGTTTTCTCCTCTCTTGAGATAAGAAAGATAAGGGGACAGAACATTTTCCTGGGCCATAATCTGATATTCCCAGCCCCCGGAAGTTTCGGTCCTTTTCAGAACGATGGATTGTCGTTGGAGAGAGTTGACGATTTCCTGCCTGCTCCTGGGAATGAACAATTTAAATTCAGCATAATTTTGAAAAAGAATGTGCCTGAGCCTTTTCTTAAGAGTGTCCAAGCCTTCGCCAGTAAGCGAAGAGATGTAAACCGGGAAGTGGCCGTCAGGCTCATTTTTTCTGAGCAGGTTTAGTTTTTCTTCTTGGGGCAGAAGGTCAATCTTGTTAAAGACCTTGACCACAGGTAGGTCCATAATCTCCAGATCTTCCAGGATGTTTTCTACGGCCAGTGCCTGTTCCATAGCCTCGCTGGAGGTTATATCAACTACGTGCAGCAGACAATCAGCCTCTCTTATTTCTTCCAGCGTGGCCTTGAAAGCCGAAATTAGTTCTACGGGCAGTTTTTTGATGAACCCAACCGTATCAGAAAGGAAGAAATAGGCCCCATCTTCAAAAGTGACCCTTCTAATCATCGGGTCCAGGGTGGCGAACAAATGGGGAGATGTGTATCTTTTTTCCCGGGTCAGGAAATTAAAGAGAGTTGACTTACCGGCGCTGGTGTAACCAACAAGAGAGACATTGGGTACTGGACTCTTCTGACGGCTGTGGCGCTGCCGGGCCCGTCTTTTCTGGATTTCTTCTATTTCTTTGTTTATACGGTCAATCCTCTTAGTAAGGCGACGGCGGTCTTCTTCCAGCTTTTTTTCACCAGGACCCCTGGTTCCGATGCCACCACCGAGCCTGGACATGGCTTGGCCTTTTCCTTTAAGGCGAGGTAGAAGATAAGTCAACTGAGCCAGCTCCACCTGGAGCTTACCTTCATTGGTTCGGGCTCGCTGGGCAAAAATATCCAGGATGACCTGGGTGCGGTCCAGGACCTTTACCTTCAGCGCCTCTTCCAGACTTCTCTGCTGAGTGGGGGAAAGGTTATGGTCAAAAATGACCAGGTCGGCACCGGTTTTATCAACTAGGCGGGCCAGTTCTTCTACTTTGCCTTCACCAACGTAATATTTCGGGCTGATTTCCCGTCGGTATTGAAAAACTTTTTCCACTACCGTGGCCCCGGCCGAAACGGCCAGGCCACCCAGTTCAGACATGGATTCTTCCGCTTCTTCCTTTTCTCTTTGACTGGTGGCCAGGTTGACCAGAATTGCCTTTTCCATTTTATTTGCTCAGATAATCACTGATATGCTTTCTTATCTTGTCCCTTTCCCCGGTTTCAAACCAGGTCAGGCCAGGTGTTTTCCTGAACCAGGTCATCTGACGCTTGGCATAGTGCCTGGTTTCGAGCTTGGTTAATCGGATGGCTTCTTCCAGGGAAATCTCGCCCTTAATGTGCTGCAGTACCTGCCGGTAGCCAAGTCCTTTAAACGGGGTAGCTTCTTCCGGGACTCCCTGTTGAAGCAGTGTTTTGACTTCTTCTACAAGACCTTTTTCAAACATCCGGTCAACTCGTTCCTCAATCCGGGCATAAAGCTCTTTCCTTTCTAATTTTAACCCAATCTGGCTGGGAAAGAAACCTCGGCGGTTAAGGGGAGATTCAGTCAGAAGAAAGTGGTCAGAAAGCGGGCGACCTGTTTTGTAATAGACTTCAAGGGCCCTGATTATCCGGATGCTATCCCGGGGCGCAGTTTTTCTGGCATATTCCGGGTCCACTTCCTCAAGTTTCTGATAAAGTCTATCCAGTCCGTAGGCCCGGGCTTCATTCTTTAATTTCTGTCTGAGGGCTGGGTCCCGTCCCGGTCCTTTGAACAGCCCAACGGTCAGTGCCCGGTGGTAAAGGCCTGTCCCGCCAACGACCATCGGCAAGTGTCCCCGGCCGAGAATTTCTTCAGCTACCTCAACGGCCCGCAGAGCGAACTCAGCCGCAGAAAATTGTTCCGTTGGTTCCAGGAAGTCAACTAGATGGTGGGGGACCAGCTGCCGGTCTTCAAGAGAAGGTTTGTCAGTGCCGATATCAAACCCCCGGTAAACCTGCATCGAATCGCAGGTGATGATTTCTCCAGAAAATTCCTGGGACAGCCACAGGGCAGTGGAGGTTTTGCCCACGGCTGTGGGACCGACGATGATCAGGATTTTCTTGGCTTCAGCGGACAATGGTTATCCTGATAATAAGATAAAGAAATACCAGGCTTAAAATTATAAGCAGTCCCAGGAGCTGTTTCCTTCTCAAGACAGGTCTCCGTTCTGTCCGTTCCTTTTTATAATCCTGAGCAATGTTTCTTCGTGCCGGCTGCCCAGGTTTTTCCTGACCATCAGCAGAGAAGCCAGGAGTATCTCATCAAAACCCCGCCTTAGCACTTTCTTCTCCTTCAGGCTGAGGTCGTTCAGGCTGAACCGAAGCATGGGCCTTAGCTCGAAGCTTCCGTCAACTTTTATTTCCAGGTTCTGAAAGATGGGGTCAAGAACTTCCTGAACCTCACGATAACATTTTTCCACCAGGTTAATGGCTACCGGCCCGAGTTGCTTGGCCAGGTATTTATAAATCAGCAGGTGCTTTTCATTAAATGATTTAAAAGATTCTTCCATGTCCGGGATGGAATTGTTCTCTGGTTCACCATCGGCTGCCGGCTGGTTCTGGGCCACGAGCTTTAAACAGCTCAGGAGAAAAAGGGTTTTCCTGGTTTCGGTGGGGCCGAGCCACGAGGTTTTCAGCAGTTGCTCCACGGTCATGGGTTTTGAAAGCAGGTTGAGCAGGTAGCGCTCGGCGTCCGAGAGGTTTATCCGGGAATTATCCGCTGCTTTATTCCGGCAGATAATTGAGTGGTCTCCAGGCAGATAATCAAGGAAATCTTCAATTTTATTTAGATTCCGAATTCCATTCAGAATGATATCGGTCGTGGAAAGGCGGTCAAGCAATATTTCTTCTGGCAAATAAGTTTCTTCAGTAAAATCAACAGTAATTTTAGGAGTCGAAATAAGATTAGCAAGTTGCCGGATAAAAAAATCTTTTACCAGGGACAAAGTTTCCTCAGCCGATAAGAAACCATGTTCTATTATCAAGCCTACAGCCGAACTAGTGATTTCGGAACCGAGAACCTGCTGGCTGGTGCGCAGGGGAGGTTCTAAACGCCTGGTTTCCAAAAGCCATTCTATGAATTCTTTTTCCGGGAAATATTTTTTTATGACGGCTAGTTCACCCTTGATAAAACAGAACTTTTTTTCGTAGGGCCCGGGGTTTGCAGTTAACAGTCCGGTTCGCTGTTTTTCTCGCAGGTCAAACAGGTACCCGGGCAGGGTTGTGTTTATCCGGCTTGTCAGAGTCATAGCCTTAATTTATAAGGCCAGGCCTTGGATGTCAACCGGCTTATTGCTAAATCCGGCTCAGGCTGAATATTCCTATGGCTATATTCACGATGGTCTTGAGTACCCAGAATAGATAAGAAATAAACAGCGATTTTTTCAGGTCTAGCTTAAAGATGGCCGAGATGGCGTAGCCCAGGACACCAAACATCCATAGCTGGAAGATGTCTATGCTGGTCAGGATAATATAAGGGGTGGAAGTAGGTTCCAGGTTGGGCAAAAATACAGCCAGACCGGTTGACACTTTAAAAATGGATTGCTTGCTGCTGGCCAGAAAGGCACGCAGGGCATTTCCCAGAAGAAGGTTAATAAAACTGGCATGAAACATAGCGCTAAGAAGTTGTTTGTAATTTCCCTGAGTGGAGAAAAACTTGGACAGAATCATCAGGAGGAGGGTCTGTAATAGAAGAATGATGATTATGGAAGCGCTTCCTAAAAGGCTCTGGGTAATTCTGGCCGCGGGGGTCAGGTGTTCTGCTTTCTGACGACTCTGTTCGAGCATGGTGTTAAAACGTTCTTCGCCGAGCTGCTGCTTCAGCTTAGTCGAGCCCTGTAGCATTTCGTAGTTGTCTTTAGCGCTGTACGGAGCAATCAGGAAGTTGAAGGCAAAAACTGCCACCAGCACCAGGATCAGGGCATCTACCCACACCGGTTTTTCCGCCAGAAAAGAGAAAGTCTCTCTGGGATTGGTGAAAACACCGATAAGTCTTTGCCCAAAGTTCATAACCAGACTCCTTTCCTTTCTTCTTTTTCAATTTGCCCATCCCTTATATGAATTATTCTCTGGGCATGGTTGGCCACCTCACGGTCGTGGGTGACCATAATGATAGTATTTCCTTTTTCATGTATTTTATGAAAAAGTTTTAAAATTTCCTGGCCGGTTTTTGAATCCAGGTTTCCGGTTGGCTCATCAGCCATCAGGAGCGAGGGGTCGTTCACCAGGGCTCTGGCAATAGCCACTCTCTGTCTTTCGCCGCCAGAAAGCTCAGCCGGCAGGTGGTGCATGCGGTCTTTCATCTCCACCATTTCCAGCGCCCGGCGAGCCTTTTCTTCTCTTTCTTCTTTGCTGGCCCCAGCATAAACAAGCGGTAATTCGACGTTCTTAAAAGCATTGGCCCGGGGAAGCAGGTTGAAGACCTGGAAGACAAACCCGATTTCCTTATTTCTGATGTAAGCCAGCTCATCCTCGGTCATGGAGCTGACCAGCTTACTGTTCAGGTAGTATTCGCCAGAGGTTGGGGTATCAAGGCAACCAAGGATGTTCATGAGAGTTGATTTACCTGAACCTGAAGGTCCCATGATGGCCACAAACTCGTTCCTGTTTATGGTCAGGGAAACACCGCGCAGGGCCTGGACTTGTTGCCGGTCAAGCTGGTAGGTTTTGGTCAGGCTAACGGCCAGGATTATTTCATGGTCCGCAGGAGTAACCGATGCCATTCTTAATCTTTCCTTTCAATTTTCAGAAGCTGCCCGTCCTTGAGATCACGCAGGGCAGAATAGGGACCGCTCACGATTTCCTGGCCCTCATTAAGGCCAGATTCTATCTCAATCATCATCCCACCCATGATGCCTTTTTTAACCGGCTGGAACTTGGCCCGGCTGGTTTCGACCAAGAAAATTCCTTCTTCCTCTTTCTTCGGGGCCGCACTTTCTTTTTGTTCGGGCTCTTTGGAGGAGTCAATTTCTCTGAGGACCAGAGCGGCAACGGGCACAGCCAGGACATTCTTTTTCTCCGCCACAATGATATCAGCCGAAGCGGATAAACCTGGTTTTAACACCTGGTCAGTCTCATCGAGGGTGATGACCACTTTGAAATTTTTCGACTCCTGAGAAGAGGAAAGTGAAGACTTTTCTAAGGCAGAACTGCCGATCTCGGTAACTTTACCGGTGAAGATTTTTTCTGGAAAAGCATCAACCTTAATCTTGGCAGTCTGGCCGAGTTTGACGTTTACCACATCTGTTTCATCCACTTCCACTTCCACTTCCATGACTGAAAGGTCAGCGATGCTCAACAAGACTGTGCCGGGGTTGTTCATGGTGCCGACGATGGCCACTTCACCTTCTTCCACCCTCAGGCTGGTGACAATCCCATCTATGGGTGAAACGTAGGTGGTTTTTTTTAGGTCATCCAGGGCGCTTTTCAACCCGGCCTCTGATTGCTTGATCTGAAATTTTAAAGATTGCAAGGAGGCTGAAGAGACTTCATACTGGGCCTGGGCTCCTTCCAGTTGGTCCTTGGAAATGAGCGAACTTTCATAAAGCTGCTTCTGCCGGTTGTAAGAATTCTTGTCTCTCTTGTACTGGGCTTCAACTCTAATCAATTCAGCTTTTAACTGGTCAATGGTTGCCCGGTATCTATCCACTTGGGCTTCAAAATAGGCAGGGTCAATCTGGAGCAGAAAATCTCCGGCCTTGACCTCCTGGCCCTCTTTTACTCCGATTTTCACCACTCTTCCGGCCACCAGGGCGCTTATGTTTATGTTTTTCTTTGGCTTAACTTCGCCCGAGGCAGAAATTATGGAGGTGAGGTCCTGGCGTTTGACTTTTTCAACAGTCACCTTTACCGCTTTTTCCCGCTGGGCTCTCAGGTTTAGAATGACAATCAGGGCAATCACCACTAGTAAGCCGATAAAAATCAAGGTTCTCTTTTTGCTTGACTTATGCTTTTTCTCAGTCATCTTTTTTTCCTTTTTGTTTTTCTTGGGAAGATAATCACTTTCTCCGCAAATTATACCTTATTTTACGAAACTAACCTAAAAAAGTTTAGTCGGTTGCCAAGCAACGGCTTAATTGATAAGATTTTAGCATGGAAGACTTAAAAAATTACCTGGAAGTGGCTGTCCGCACGGCCGAAAAAGCCGGGCAGTTCTTGTTGGAAGGACTCAACCAGAAAAAAACAATCTCTTTCAAGGGCCAGGTGGACCTGGTCACTGCCTATGACGAGAAATCTGAGGAAATTATTTTTGAAGAGCTGAGCCGTCATTTTCCTGACTTCAGTTTTATGGCTGAAGAGGTTATCAACCGGGATAACAAATCTGATTACTGCTGGGTGGTGGACCCGTTAGACGGTACCACCAACTTCGCCCATGGTCTGCCCATCTTTTGTGTGTCTGTGGCCTTGACCTTCAGGGCGGAAGTGGTGGCCGGAGTGGTTTTTGACCCCACCCGGAAAGAGATGTTTGTGGCTGGCAAAGGATCGGGTGCTTTTCTGAATGACCGGCCGATAAGGGTTTCCTTGACCGAGGAGCTGGATAAGAGCCTTTTGGCCACCGGCTTCCCTTATGATGTTAGGACCAGTCCGAATAATAACCTGGACCACTTCAGCCGGTTTGCGGTTCGGGCTCAGGCCGTGAGACGGTGTGGCTCAGCGGCCCTGGACCTCTGTTATGTGGCCTGTGGCCGTTTTGACGGCTTCTGGGAAATGAAGCTAAAGCCCTGGGACCTGGCTGCCGGTTCTCTGATAGTAAAAGAAGCTGGAGGGATGACCACGGATTTTCAGGGTCAATCATTTACGCTTCGGCATTCAGACATCGTGGCCAGCAATGGCCTGATTCAAAAAGAAATGCTGGACGTCATCAGGTCCGGCTTGTTAAAATAAGCGGGGAAAGCAGCGAAAATTAAGCGGATGGAAAACTCAAGGATAAAATAGAAAAAGGGCCAAGAAAAGTAACTGGAAAAAGAAGGAAAGAAGGGAGAAGAAAGAAGAACAAAACACCTGATGATTTCACGAAGATTTTTTAAAAAGTGAGACGGATGAAAATTAGAAGGCAGGTGATGGAAATCATTATAAAAATCAGGGCCATTAAAGCTTTTGCTTTCCTTTTTTTATTAACGGCTGGGTTGAGCCTGCTTTCGGCTCCTGTTGTTCCCTTTGTCCAGGGAATCGAAAGCCATAAGGTAATGGAAAAACAGGTTGAGGTGCTGGCCAGTGCTGGCTGGGTTGATACCGGACTGGAGGTAAAGGAAGGCGAGGTGCTGGAGTTTGTATCTTCCGGGACAATTTCCTGCCAGAAAGGAAATCCAGTGGCTAACTGTGGGCCAGAAGGACTTGACTTGCAGACAGTTCAGCAACCGATAACGGATAAAAATCTGGGGGCGGTAGTCGGGAAAGTGGTCAAGGTTGTCTCTGTGACTACAGACCCGGAGACCGGAGAAGAAATAAAGGAAGAAGTGGTAAAGGTTTTTTACATCGGTGAGCGGGCTACGGTCGAAATGCCTCTTGAGGGCCGTCTTTTTCTTGGAGTTAATGATAACGTCTTTGCTGATAATGATGGGAAATTTTTGGTCAGTATCAGCCAGAAAGAAAAAATACCTAACAATTAAGAGCAAGGGTCTGGCGAAAAACTAAGTTGCAGGATTACAGGGGGCAGTCAGGTAAAGGTTGCTGCTGGCTTTAATCCGGGATGCTTTCTGACTCGGTTTTATGATTCAGGAATTTTTCCATAAACTGGGTGGTGTAAAGGCCATTAATAAAGTCAGTGCTGGAAAGAATGTTAAGTAGTAACGGGATGTTGGTTTTTATGCCTACAATGGTCGTGGTTTCCAGTGCCGCTTTCATCTTAGAGATAGTCAGAACTCGGGTAGGCGCATAGGCAATAATTTTTGCAATCAGTGAATCATAATAAGGGGGGATTTCCCAGCCAGCATAGGCGGCCGAATCTACTCTGACGCCTTCTCCTCCCGGGAAAACCAGGAAATCAATTTTTCCGGGCGAAGGCACAAAAGTTGCCGGGTCCTCAGCATTTATGCGGCATTCCATGGCATGCCCGCGCATCTCCAGGCCAATCGGAAAGTTAACCTTTTCCCCGGCGGCCACCCGAATCTGGGCTTTGATCAAGTTTATGCCGTAGACCATTTCGGTAATCGGGTGTTCAACCTGCACCCTGGTGTTGGCTTCCATGAAGTAAAAGCGCTTCTTTTCATCAACCAGGAATTCAAAAGTGCCCAGACTTTGGTAACCAATTTCCTCGGCTGCATCCTGAGCAGCTTTCATCATCTTGCGCCTGGTTTTTTCATCTATGAAAGGTGAGGGTGTTTCCTCGATTATTTTCTGGTACTTGCGCTGGACGCTGCATTCCCGTTCACCAAAAGCAATGACGTTTCCTTTCGTGTCGCCAATAATCTGAATTTCTATGTGATGCGCGCCAGCAATGTACTTTTCCAGGTAAAGAGACGGGTCTCCGAAGGCAGCCTTGGCTTCATTCTGGGCCATGGGAAACATTTCTTCCAGCTGAGCGGCGTTCCGGCAAATGCGCATGCCCTTTCCCCCACCTCCAGAAGCTGCTTTGATAATCACCGGGTAGCCAATTTTTTGGGCGATTTTCTTGGCTTCGTTGACATCTTCCAGGATGACGTCGCTTCCCGGAATGACCGGCAGGCCGGCTTTTTTCATCGTCTGCCGGGCTTTGTTCTTATCACCCATTAACTTGATGATCTCTGGCGGAGGGCCGATGAAGACAAAACCCGAATTCTGGCAAATTTCGGCGAACTTGGCGTTTTCAGCCAGAAAGCCGTAGCCAGGATGGATGGCGTCAACCTTCGTAATCTCGGCAGCGCTGAGAATGTTCGGGATGTTCAGGTAACTATCAGAGGCCTTAGCCGGACCGATGCAGATGGCTTCATCCGCCAGCACGGCATGAAGAGAATGTCGGTCGGCTTCTGAAAAGACAGCTACAGTCTTTATGCCAAGTTCTTTACAGGAGCGAATAATCCTGAGGGCAATTTCGCCCCGGTTGGCGATTAATATTTTGGAAAACATGGCCGTCAAGCACCCACTTTGATGGCAAAGAGTCTCTGGCCGTACTCCACTGGTTTCCCATTCTCTACCAGGATATCAACTACCACGCCACTGACGTCTGATTCTATTTCGTTCATCAGTTTCATGGCTTCAATAATGCACAGGGTTTGGCCTTTTTTAACCGTATCGCCAACATCAACAAAGGGCGGAGAGGTAGGAGACGGAGCCCGGTAAAAGGTTCCAACCATGGGTGAAGTAATGTAATGAATGCTGTTGTCTTCAACCGCAGCTGGCGTGGCTACTGTCTGGTCAGGACTGCCAGGCGTAGTGGCTGGGATGACCGTAGATACGGCTGGAACATAGCCGGCCTGAGCATTAACCGCGCCAGGAACGTTTCTGGAAAGCTTGATCTTAAACCCTTCTACCTCCAGTTCAAACTGAGTCAGGTTCTTTTCCTCTAAAAGATTGATCAATTTGTTGAGCTCGTCATAGTCAATTTTTGAACTGAAGGCTGTTTCCTTTGGGGGTTCGCCGTTTTTACCGTTCTTTTGGGTCATTAGGCACCTTCCTGAAGTTAACCATAACTTTACTTATCTCAAAGGTCATTGTCAAGCCAGGAAAAAGGCGGGAAGACAAAAAATCCACTATTTTATTTTATATCAATTAGTTAACGAAAAGGTCGGTCATAGGGTGGTAGTAACTTTAATCCCCATTGGACCTTTTCCTTTAAGAGATAGGCCGCTCAGGTGCCGGGAAAAGTAAATTGATAAACCCTAAGCTTTCTGCATTAAAGATAAGAGAAAAAACCTGCGGAAACAGGAAACTTTTTAAAAAAAGTGGTGGCCATGCCGCCCGGCGGGGAATCTGGTAGGGCTTTATAAAACGCCAGCCTTTTGCTTTAAGGAGGTATAGAATATCATTACAAGATAAAACTTGCCGCTCTTTTCTTATACCAGGCGTTCCAGATGGAGGCTGCGCTTGAGCACCCTTTCCGGCATCACTTTGACCCCAAGGCCCGGGCCTGCAGGAATCTCAATATAGCCGTCGCGGTCCAGGACTACCGGTGGTTCCACGATGTCTTCGTCAAAATAGATTTTTGTTTCCGAGGTATCGCCGGGCAGACTGAAGCCTTCGGCTGTTTGCAGATGGATGTTGAAAGCCCGGCCAATTCCTGTCTCATCCATGCCCCCTGACCAGGCATCTATCCCATGACGGGCACAGTAACTGGCTATCCTCATTGATTCTAAAAGCCCACCAACCCGGCCCTGTTTGATGTTAATCACCCGGCAGGCTCCAAGAGCGATGGCCGTGGCTGCATCCTCCAGGCTATGGATGGATTCATCCAGACAGATGGGAGTCTGAAGCTCTTTCTGAAGGAGGGAATGCTGGTAGATATCCTGGTAGGAAAGAGGCTGCTCTATCATCATCAGGTTAAAAGCATCTAACTCCTGGAGATGCTTCAGGTCTTCAAGGGTGTAATC
>Ga0272448_1007057_pt1 | contig 11968 bp, 22 predicted proteins | sample YNPCB0191_FD_202220 | JGI IMG/M metagenome (GOLD analysis project Ga0272448, IMG submission 202220) | Hot spring sediment microbial communities from Yellowstone National Park, WY, United States - YNP-CB-019-1 | ecosystem: Environmental > Aquatic > Thermal springs > Hot (42-90C) > Sediment... | reverse complement strand
GTTTGTTGGCAAGGCTCTTCGGAATAATAAGTCAGGAGGTCTTCAGCGCAATACTTCTGAGCATGGTAAACATATTTCTAGTAAATACATCAACGAACCTAATCGCCCAGTTTAAACTGAGGTTCAAAGCTGTTTCACTCGCACTAAAGGTCGACTGGATGGTAAAGGCAGTATGCATCCCCGCCGTCATTATTGTGTTCATCGGCTACGAGGTCGGCGTAATTCCATACGATCTTATGGCTAAGTTCATGGAAATCGTCGCTACGATACTACTAAGCAACATAACTTACTACGAGTACAAACTATCGAGGTGAGTTGAGCGATGACGACTAGAAAAGAAGCTTTTGACAAAGTTAAGATGGCTGCAAAGACAGGAGGCTTCGCTTTCGACGAGAAAGCTGCAGAAAGAGTTGCAAAGGCTTACGAAGAGTACTTAAGCCTGCTCAACGAAGACGAGAAAGACCTGACGTTTTCTACGTTCGGAAAGACATTCAAGAGAAGAGACATACCTGAGCTTCTGCGAAAGGACAAGCAGTTCGCGGAGAAGTTCATAACGAAGTACCTGAACGCCTAAGGTGATGCAGAAAAATGAAGGTACTTCTGTTTAGCCCTAGCTTTGAAACTGCGACAGCAAGATGGCAGCCGCTTCAAAGCAGCGTGTACGCTTACCTTTCTCAGAAAGACGCTTTCGACTTAGATGAGCTTCTAAAGGAGAAAGACACTCAGGCAAACGCCTGGAACGAGATGCCAAGCTGCGTAATCGCGGTTGGCGTTGGCCACGGAAACGACGATGTCTTTACTGGTCAGAACTACGACACAATTGTAAGCACTTCGCTCACTCAAAGCATGGAGCTCTTCAGAGGAAAGGTCTTCGCACCTGTAAGCTGCCTAGTTGGAAACAAACTTCTCCCAACGATGGCGCAAAGCTATGGCTTGGGCGCGGGACTAGGAGAAGTTGTCGAGTACACATTCGCATTCAACCCTAACGTAGACCCTCAGTACGACACTATAACCTGGCTCTTCATTTCAGCAGAGGCTTACTTCTTGCACGCTCTTGTTTTGAATTACAGCGCGCAGAAAGCCTACAACTTCATGCTTGCAGCCTACGAAAATAACGCAAAAAGCATAGAGAACACGAACCCTGATGTTGCTCAATGGTTAAGATACGATGCAAAGAATCGTGCCTTCTTTGGCTCGAACGACTGGAGAATTGACCCGAATACTCCAGAACCTCAAGAACCTATTCCTGACCCTCAGATTCCTCCACCGCCTCAACCACCAACTCCGCCATCTCCTCCTCCGCCAGGAGAGGAAGACTTTCTGCAGTATGCGGAAAAAGAAATAGATATATTTGGGTTTGCAATAGGTAGGATAAAGGAGGTTGAGTAAAATGAACAGAGAAGAAGCAAAGGAAAAAATACTAGAAGAAGGAGAAAAAGTATTTGGCAAGGGAAAGGTCATTGACTTAACCGAAATTGCCTCAAGCCTTAATCTACCAAAAAGCAAGAGTAAGAAAATACTAGGAGAAAGAGAAAAGGTTGCAGTCTACTTCTGCGTGGACAACGGATGTGTTCAGACGCCATGGTACATTTTTGGAATAGGAGAAGCAAAAAGCGAAACGAACGGCGCGGTGAGACTAAGAGCGAAAGACACTGATTATTGGATATATCAAGTATTTGACTACTCTGCTCTAGTATACCCGTGGAAAATACTGTAAGCATGAGAGCGCTTCTTAGTCTTATTTTTTTACTCTTGTTCATCGTTGCGGTTTTACGCCTGCTCGACGTCCTATCGAACTACTTGACGGACGTAAACTATACGGTCGAACAGAAGCTGTTCATAATAACGCTTTTTGCTATTGTTATTAGCATCCTTGAGTTTGTAGTAACTATCATCTTGGTTTTCCTGTATGAAATAAAGAAAGGTATACTACTTACAGGCAAAACTTAGCCTTTCCTAAGAGAAAGGTTTATAAACCCGTACCTGTATGATATTTGTATGACAACGAGGAACAGGCGAAGAAAAGAAAGCTACTACTACATAGCAAAAAACTTTCCTCCTTCCTATGAATTTTACCTGAGCAAAGACAAAATAGTGGTAGTTAGAATCCCAAAACAAACGCTTGAGAGGTTGAAAGAAGTTGTGAAGAGAGACAAGCTGCAGAACGTAAGCAACGCAGTAAGGCTTGCTGTACTTGAGTTTCTTGCAAGCCGCGAAAAAACAGAGGAATGATTGCCATGGAAGAGCAAGAAAAAGCGAACTACTTCAAGTACCCAACCATGCGCTCTTATATAAACTACTTGAGCCAATTCATAAAGAAGGACTACACAGCGATGATGACAACTTTCCTTGTTTGTTTGAGCGCATACACGGACGACCCTTTGAACCTCTTCCTGAAGGGACCATCCTCAACTGGAAAAACATACGTCGCACACAACGTAGCGAAGGTTTTTCCTCAAGAAGATGTTTGGATTCTCGCGGGTATAAGCCCAAAGGCTCTTATTCATCTTAAAGGTCATTGGGAGGACGAAGAAGGAAACGAAATTGACGTTCATCATCCACCAAACAAGGAAGATGTTGAAGAGTATGCGGAATGGAGAGAGAATGTTGACAACGCAAGGTACGTTATTAACTTGCAGGGAAAAATCTTAATTTTCCTTGACACTCCGCAGTACGAAGTTTACAACGTCCTTCGTCCTTTGCTTAGCCACGACAAATTTGAGAGTGAGTATAAGATCGTAGAGAAAGATAAGCGTGGTCCTTACAAAACTCAAACAATCGTACTTAGAGGATGGCCAGCAACGATCTTCTGCACGGCTGAGGAAAAGTATGTTGAGGAGCTTGCTACCCGCAGCTTGACGGTCACTCCCTCAACGGCAAACGATAAGATAAAGCAGGCGATAGAGCTTGCAGCTAAGCAGGCCAGCGACGTGCACTTCGAGGCACGCTCCTCGAAAACACTTGAAGAGCTTCGCTTTTACCTTTCTTACGTCGCCGACTTCTCAAGGAGTTTGAGCGTTGTGGTTCCTTTTGCAGAGGAAGCGGTTCGTATATTCCCTGGTGTTCGTCCAAGAGAGATGCGAGACGTCCGCCATTTTATGAGTATGATTAAAGCTGCAACGCTCTTTAACTTCGTCCGACGCCCTTACATAGAGATTGGCGACAAAAAGTACTTAATCTCCACGCTAGACGACCTTAAGCTTGTCCTGAACGTCTTCCAAGCTGCGAGAGAAACTACTGAGTTTGGTTTGTCGGATAAAGTATTGGTATTTTACCATGAAGTAGTTGAGAAACTAAAACAGTTTGACTCGAGCGAAGCGATGTTTGAATGGAACCGCATACACAGCCTAGACAAGAAAAGCAGCAAGACAATAAGGCTCTGGCTTAACGAACTGGAAGCCGCAGACCTAGTGAGCTCGAGCCAAGACCCTGCAGACAGGCGAAGAACGCTCTACCAATGCGTAAGTAGAAATTCCTCAGAAATTATGGAAAGAAGTGGAAATAGAAGAATTTCTGGCTTGTTTCAGCCAGATTCCTACGAAAATTGGCTTAGAAAATATAGGAACCAAAACTCACTTTCACATATACATCGAAGCCCAGTTGACCAGACACCAGTAGACAAAGAGAAGCTGTACAGAATCATTACAGGAAGGTCTTATGTAAAGTACGGTTTTGGTTCCTATATTTTTTAGCCTAGTTTTTAGGTGAATTAGACCAAAAGGAGCTGAAAATTCTTCTATTTCCATATTTTTCCAGATTTTTCCACAATTTTACCTTCTTTACTCTAAAGTCCCTTATGATTCAGTACCTTCACAACTTGCAGAACCTACACTACTTACACTTTAATTCGTAAAACAGTCAGGGAGGCGGAAAGGTGGCGCGAATGGACAATGGAATGAATCTAACGTCCCGCGCTCCCTGACCGCACTTACTTACGCTAAGCGAATTTATAAGTCTTTCTTGCGTATAGCGAGTGTATAAAGACTTAAATACTTGTACTTATACGTAAGTAGTGGTGAGAAGAAGGTATGAGTGAGGAAGGAGAAATAAGTGAAGTGCAATATTGTCCGTTCTGCGGAATTGATGAAATCAAATATATTGGAAAAACAGAAAATAAAAATTCACTATACTTCTGCGAGAACTGTAAAGCGTACTTCGTAGCCTATGAGATGAAGCCGCCCATAAAGGTGACGATTGAAGAATGAGCAGGAAGAAGTATGTCAGCCGAACTTTCTACATTCGAAAAGAGCAGCTCAGCAAACTACAAAAACTAAGTGAACGAACTAAGATTGCGCTGAACGTTCTTTTGAGAGAGGCGATTGACTACTTCCTCTCCGACTTCGACGCCCCAACGTTGAAGAGGGTGAACGAGAAAGATGACTAAAGAAGAAGAGAAAAAGAAGGTTTACAACATAGACAAAATGATATCGGCTATTGAGCAGCTGAAAGCCAAGCACGGGCCAGTTTACGAGAAGTGGAAAGAAGGATTGCAGAAGTACTTAGCTAAAAGAAGACGAAGACAAAGGAGTAAAAAGAGAGGTGGGAAGAAGTAAGATGGACATGCAGGAGAGAGAAATCACTACTAAAACCAAAACCATAACCGATATACTAGGGTGCAATCACTTGGACTTGGGCTTCGAGGTTTACTACAACAACTACGGTCATTTGGTGCTTCGATGGTACAACATGGTTAACGAAAACAAGGACTTCGTTATATCGCTCGACCCAAATGAGACCTTAAAAGTCATTACTCTAATTAAAGCATTTCCTGTTGTGAGCAGGTGATGAAAAGAAATGAGTACGAGCGAAGGTAAGAGCGAAGGCAAAGCAACGAAAGTCGTCAGCTACGACGAGCTGAAGGAAGTTCTGAAAACAAGACTGGAGCAGATGCACAAGGAATATATATCGTTCATCGATGGTGTGTTTCACGACTTCGAGGAATATCAAAGAGCGCTGGCTGAAGAAACGAAAGTTAAACAACAACCAGTAAAAACCGAGCCAGAAAAAATTCCCCTCGTGACTGAAGCTCAGAAGCGTTACATAACGTTCTTATGCGGAAAGTACAACGAGCCTCTTCCTAACTTTGAACGATTGACGAAAGAAGACGCCTCGAAGCTGATTGACAAACTTTTAGAGAAAGGAAAGAAGAAGTGAGATAAGAATGCGAAGAAAAGTAGAGTGGATTGAGCTCCCAGTAAAGTTCCTAGGTATTTGGTACTCGCCAGACTTTGGAGGTTTTCATATATATCTAAAAGACAGATTTTATCCTAGCCTTCCGCCAGATCGTTTATTGGAAGACTTAGCGAGGCATGGAGAGAAGCACCCAATCGTCGACGAGGAGCATAAGTATGCTAGGCCAACATGGATAAACAAACAAGGGTTCGAAAAAGAATTTGGAAAGATAGAGAAGATACTAGTCAACAAGGAGAAGTGGAATGGCGATTTCTACCCCACGCCCGACAATGACGACCTGCTAATATTCACGAAAGACAACGTCGTAACGATGGGCGAGTACGACGGCTATGAGTACTTCATTGCTCTTCCAAGAAGCTGGAAGAAGCTGTTGAAGAAGCGAGGCTGAGAAAGAAATGAGCGAGGAAAAGAAAGAAGAAGAATCAGGTTTGTTTGACAAAATCTTTGTCTTCAATATTCCCGACTTCCCTAGAGGTATATATAATATTGCGAGCGTAGTAAGAGGGCCAGACTTTGACGAGTATGAAGTCTTAAAATGGATTTTTACAGCGAGGATTCGCTACTGGCTATTTGGAAAAGAGATGTGGGGAATAAGCATGAGAGAAGAGCCATTAAGCAAACATGATTTTGTTAATCTTGTTTGCGCTCTCCATAATCTTAAGTCAAAAGGTGTGCCGTGGTACAACTTAAACCATTACTTAACTCATGTAGAGGATGCACTCAACACTTTACGCGGGATGTTTGGAGACCCTTCGCGTAAGGCAGAAATCAAGAACCTAATCAGCCTTTCGATCGAAATAAGGCATATATATGAGGAAATGGATGTCAACAAAACTAACTTAGAAACATTATGGGAAGACCTAATCCAAGAATATTCGACGCTTATCAAAGAATAAAAAAATAAAAAACAGACGGGCTTTGAGGCCAGCCCGTAAGGCCTAAACCTCTTCGGCTTTCGTGTACCCGAGATATACGTAGTCGGCCAGCTGCTCAGCTAGCTCGACTATCGCACAGCGCTTCTTGTCTGGAATCCACCAAGCGCAACGCTCATGTTTGCAGTAGACGTCGCTTTCGTCGTTTGCGAAGCTTATTGGGCAGATTTTTTCTTCTTTCATCTCTTTGCTCACCTTACCTTAAATTGACTCATCTATAGCTTCGTCTACCAAGTCGTAGAACAATTCTTCCAAGTCTTCCTCTGAGACAAGAAAATCCTTATCTTCCTTTCTTTCCTCAAGCTCGACCAGAGTCGTTTTTAATTTTTCGATCCACTTTGATAACTCTACCCTTCTATGAAGTACAACATCTCTCTTAAGGTTTCTCTCAAACTCTTCGAAGAATCTTTTAGCTAACTCTTCCGCTAATAGATCGTAGTCGTCATAAGTGAACGTGATGCCGTTTTTTATCGCTTCCTCATAAGCTTTTCTGGATACTATCTTTGCTGCTTTTTCCTTTTCTTCGTCAGTAGCATAGTCAATCTCTTCTGCTAAATAGAGAAGCTCGTCCTTTATTGCATCTATAACGTCTTCTTCGTCAAGCGGATTCTGTTCTGCCCATTTTTCCAATTCATCATTTATGTCGTTCATTTCACTATATAGTAGTTTGTCAGACTATATAAAGCTTACGTATAAATGAGTGTATATTACATTGTAATTCCTTTAAAAATGGCGAATTTGGCGTATAGTTCTGTATGAAAAAAAAGAAGAAGCCCAAACTAAGCGGCTGCGGACGAGTATGCCGAAACCCTAGTGCGAAGGACTTCTGCTTCTTGCTGGTAGAAGCCAAGCGTCTCCTTCAGTTCGTTGATTTTGTTCTCCCAATAGACTTTTGATTTTTCGTATTGGAGTTTTAGGAGGTCGAGCTTTTCCTGTGCGGCTTCCTTCTTCTCAGGCTTTGTCTCAAGTTCCACAAGCCTTTCTTGGTCTGCAATCTTCTTCTCCCAAATAGCGAACTCTGCGTCGCGCATTCTCTGAGCAGCTTCTATGTCTGAAGATATATCCGTTATCTTCTGCTCGAGCTTCATCAAGTCTTCCTTTGCTCTCTCAGCTTCAGTTGCCAACGTTGGTGCCGTTGGTACTCTCTTCTGCTTCCTCGCAACTTCAATCTTAACAATTTGGTCGAGCTTCGCAGAGTCAACGATTATCGTTGAGAGCATATCGCGAAGCTGCTGCTCGTTTATCTTGTCGTTTCTGAAGTCTGTAATAGTTGCAGTTACTGCGTCCTGTTTTATATCGTTGTCTGAAATTATATCTGCTTCCCATGCGCGAAGTGTTCGAACTTCTTCAGGAAAGCCAAGCTTCTCAAGCGTCTGCAAGAACTGCTCCTTCGTGATGAATCCATTCTTTAGTCTCGTCTTTTCAGCGTTCATTACCGCGTTTATATGTTCACGAAAGACGTTCTTCTTCTCAATTGCGTAAACGTCGGAAATATAATCTGGGTGCATCCCGTCTGCTCTGAGGAAGTTCATTATTTTGTCTTGGTCCCAGACGCCCCACTCCATTCCCCACCTTGCTTCAATACGAGAAGGCAAATGATACGCAATCTCAATCAAGTTGTCTCTCCAGCGAGGGTCGATATCTGCTTCCTTTAAGAATGCTTTTGTCCCATCGAGCGTAATCCTTCCTCTCCAAAGCATCTGCAAAACCTGGTCAACACTTGGAAGGTTCCAGTGCGCTGCCCAATAACTTTTTGCCCAGAAATCGTCATACCCTTGTTTCTTCATCCACTCTCCAAACTCAGAAGGATATTCAGCAAACTTTTCAGGGTACTTACTTTCAAAGAGAGGAGCGTAGCTCTCGCGAACGAAGAATGATATAATGTCGCGAGGTCCTGGAATTTGTTTCACGAGTTCTAGATATCCTTGTTCATACTCTTTCATAAGACCTGCTCTTTTTACTGCTTTTACATACAGGTCCTGAGTTATGGACCCTCTTCTGAGCATTGTAGCTGCATCCATAACGCTTGGAGGTATTGGTCTACCTGCTTCAAGCGCTTCTCTCCTAACCTGCTCCATAACCGTTCCTGAGAAGTAAGCCATCGCAAGACCCATTACGTAGCCGCTTATTATTCCTCCGATAAGTTCACGAGCGTCAACTGCTTCAAGAATCTTCAGAAATCCAGGACGTATTCCGAAAGTTGCCGCTTGTATATGTGTATCGCCTGCTGCCTTTCCTGCGCTCGCTACTAAGCCGAGACCAGCGTACAGCGCTAGCAAAGGAGCGAGAGGCTCAAGCGCAGTAACGAATATTGGCTGAGGTGACGACATACCTAATGCCTTGTGAACGTTCTCTGAAGACTTGTCAAAGCTCTGTCTAAGAGGAGCGAATACAGTGCTATCTAGAAACGATCCTATATCTTTTCCTGCTCCAGAGAGCGAGTTGTACACACCTGAAAACATTCCAGCTGCGCCCTGCGCTGCGCCTATGAACGTGTTCACCAATCCCTTTCCCGCGTTCAGCACGCCTTCAGCCGATTTTCCGAATGTATCCAGAATGCCTGGAACAACTGACTTAAATATATTCAGAATGTTCTCTGGAGCCTTGGAGAACCAGTTCCACAAATTGTCCAAAGGCGCAGTTATAGTTGAGGTTAACTCTTTGAGAGAAGCGGAAACAAAGTTGCTCACGTTTGCGATTGAATCGCTCATCGAAGTCCAGAAGTTCGACACCTTAGTGCTTATATCGTTCTTAAAAGAGATTAGAGTATCGTAAGCGGAAGTAAGCTTTGGCCATATATCGTTGGATAACTTGTTGAAGACGTTCGTTACGTTAGTTTTCAGGAAGTCAAAAGAAGGCTCGATTACATTCTTCCATAGGAAGTCTTTTACTTGAGTGAGCGAAGTAACCAAACCGCTAAAAGCAGGAGATATATAGTTGTTCCAGATGTTGTTCACTACTGTCGTAAAAGAATCCTTTAGCCAAGAAAGACCAGGACTAATATATGTATCGTAAAATGTTCTGCCGAAGGATAAAAGCTGGTTCCACAGGTTGTCCAGCGGCTTCTTGATGTAAGTGTCTATCCAGTTCTTCAAAGGGTCAAGAAAGGTAGTGTTGAACCACTTCATTACGTCGTAGAGTTTGTTAGATATATCCTTTACTGCGCCGTCTATCCACTGCGATATACTGTTCCATAAACTTTCAAACCAGTTCTGCACTGCATCGAGAGGCCACGGCCAACCTGTCATTATGCTCTACCTCACGGTTAGATCGTTATTGTTGCTGTTCCTCCCTGCGCTCCCATTCTTTTCTTTATATCCTCTGCTATTGCCTTCTTCTCTTTCTCTTCGCTCCACTCGTCCTCCCACATGAAAAGCGTTGAAGGCGGAAGCGTTGGAGACCAATAAGTAATGGCGAGCTGCTTTCTAACGACGCCTGGCTCAACGTATATGTCTATCTCTGTCCTTCTTATGCTCACGTCAACTTTCTTCTGTTCCTTGCTCACTCTTCAAACTCACCTCTTTTTGTTCAGTTTTCTTAGGAAACCCATACTTCTCGTAGAACATCTTAGCAATAGGTCGAAGAGCGACGCACGCTGGGCAGTTGCATTCTCCAGTCAAAGCATACATGTAAGCTGCGATGTGGCGCTCAGCAAAGTCCTGAGGCATGCCGCTCAACTGCGCTCCAAACGCTTCTTTCTTTATCTTAGAACGCTTAGTCATGCATTATACGACGCTTAGACGATTTATAAACTTTTACCCTATTCTAAGCCAAAGAGAACCTCTGCTTTTTCATCCTCGCTTAGTTTGCTCCATACCTTTTTTAAGAGCGGATGTTTGACAAAAGACGACTTTTTCTGCTCTTCAGGCACTTTTTCCCAGATGTAACGAAGGACCTTCTTTTTACATGAAGGACAAAGCAACGCATAAATCTCCTTAAGACTAATGTTAACCTGCACATTTGTATCCTTTTCGTCTACCATCTTCTTCCACGCTTCTTCCTTTCCTCAACTATGGTTTTAAACTTATTCTTTGCCTTCTCAACCTCGTCGTCGCTTGGGTCATGGTCGAATTTCTCAGAGTACAAGTCGACAGTTTCGTTGTTCTCGACGTTGCCTAGCATTACTTCGACGCCTTCAGCCGTCTTGATTATCGCTTTGACTACTATCTCGCTCATTTTACGGATACAACCCGTACTCAATGCCAACGAAAACGTTCACACTACCACTCGAGCCGTTCACTATTCTTACTATACAGGAAGAGTTGAACTCGACCTTCACGTTTGCTATTGCGTATGCTTCAATGAGTCTGAGAAGTTCTGCAGGAGATATCTGATTTTTGTTGTCGACCCATCCGTAACCTGCAACGACGCCTCCTTCAGGGTTGAGCAGAGGAGCGCTGGCATATACAGGCGAACTCGAAGTTCCGCTGCGCAAAGCATAGGCCATCTGCCTTCCGTTTATGTAGTCGAGCCAGTCCAGACGAGCGTCGTACACGGTTGTTCCATCTGCGATTATCTGAAGCTCAACGTTCTGAGCTAGGCTGTACGATGAGTCGTATGCCTTTATTCCGACGCTTACTACCCTTCCCTTTCCATTTATAGTTATTACGTCGTAGCTTGCTCCTGACGCTAAGCCCTGAGCCACCTTGTAGAACTTCGTTATCAGACCTGTGCCAACCATTACCCTAAGCCCGCTTCCTGTATATACATTCAAATTCGCGGTTTGAGCACTTATGTTTACATTCAAAGTTACAGCTGAATCTGCAATGTTAACGTTTATGTTCCCTATGCTCTGCGCAGATATATCTACTTTTAAAGTTACTGTCGAAGCCGCGGCTGCAATGTTCACATTAAGATTGCCAACGCTCTGAGCTTTTACGTCGACGCCTAAGTTTCCAATACTCTCCGAAGCTATGTCAACTTTCAAGTTCCCGAAAGTTTGCGCTACGATATCTACCTTAAGCTCTTCGATAACTTGCCCTACGATCGAAACAGGCAAAGTAAAGTCTGGATAACCAGCTGGGTCCTTCAGCTGCGACTTGAGAATGCTCATCTTATCCTCATCACCTTTTTAAGTATTTCTACGAAGTCTTGCAGAACACCAAGAGGCTTTGCCTCTTCCTCGCTCCTCGTCTCAATTACAGTATAGAAAGTGTGCTGGTTGTCAGGGTCGTTGTTGTATCCTTCGTAAGTTAGAGTACAGGGAGAAGAAGGCAGTCGAAGAAGGGGCTCAAATTCATACGGAACGTTGTTTCCTTTGAAGTACGTATCATGAACGCTCGGAAGGAGCTGCTGCTCTCCGTACATAATTCTCATTCCTGCGAGCGCATTATGTCCGCTTGGAATGAGTATATATAACTTCGAGAGAACTTCTCCCTCAACTTCTAAGTTTTCCTTCTTTGAAGACGTTGAGGGAGGAATGGAAAAGTCAAAAACATATATTCCCATTTTGCACCTCCCTCTAAACGCTTATCTCAGGCCAAAACTTTCTGCGGATATCTTTTCTGAACTTTGGAATAGGGCCTCGCCTAATCGATTGAATCCCATATATATAATGCTCGTAGATTTCCTTTGCTGAAAGGGCACGGTTGTAAATGCGGACTTCGTCGATGAGACCGAAGAAAGAATTCGAGGACAGACTTAGAAATGCCGACTGCCCATGCGTAAGGTCTATCGTAAAAACATCTGTGCTGCCAACCGAGTTAAGTTCCCCGTTAACGAAAATCATCATTTTGCTCCCATCATAAAGACAAGCAATGTACCACCACTTCCCAACCTCTAGAAATGAGGTTGAAGTTAAAAAGTGATAGTTGTTGTCCGTGTCGCCCAACCCAAAAACTACT
>Ga0272448_1007055_pt1 | contig 11969 bp, 19 predicted proteins | sample YNPCB0191_FD_202220 | JGI IMG/M metagenome (GOLD analysis project Ga0272448, IMG submission 202220) | Hot spring sediment microbial communities from Yellowstone National Park, WY, United States - YNP-CB-019-1 | ecosystem: Environmental > Aquatic > Thermal springs > Hot (42-90C) > Sediment... | reverse complement strand
GTACCCCTCATGCCCTCCTTCAGCTCCTCAGCCCTCTTCTTAACCCTCTCCGCCATATCCTTTAACGACATACCTAAAATTGAAATATTCGATCAGATAAATAAATCTTGTATGATCTCGCTTAAGCAGTCTGGGGGGTTCTTCGGGCTGACGTCTAGGGAGAGGGAGCTCCTTAAGCCTCTACCTCCTATAGCTTCAACGGAATCCCTGGAGAACAGGCTCATGGTCCTTCAAGACCTCCGGGTTAGCATTTTCAAGAGGATGAGGTCGCCGACGATAACGGCCCTAGAGAGGGGAAAGTACCAGGCTGATCTTGCAGCAGTCGCGGCGGCCATAGAGAGCACGGCTCTGAGGCTCAGGGTTAACCCTACTATAACCCGGGCTATGCCTAGGAGGGGCTAGCCCTGTCCACTAAGGGGGATTTGAAGGATCAGATCAACGAGATCCTGCCCCTAGACGTTGACTGGAGCCGGATGTCTAGGGAGGACCTGGAGAAGATCCTCAACTTCGTGAGAGACCCCTACAACCTAATAAAAATCGGGGCGAAGAACCTGAGGGGGAAGGTGAAGAAGGAGCTCCTCGAGGAGGTTCTGGGGAGGCCTCTCATAGAAGACCTCCTCTCAGAGACTGATGAAGAAGGAGCCGAGGACAAGGGCCCACTTGGTCTAGGGATCCTCCCCAGGATACGCGGGATGGTTAAGGGTGGTGAAGATGCTTAGAGCGGAGAGGCTTTCCCCAGAGATTATAGACGAGAGGATAGCGAAAATAGTTCAGAGGCTGAAAGAGCAGGAGTTCCTCAAGGGGACGGTCTTTGAGGCTAGGGCGGCACAGATGAACGTCGACCCGTACAGCCTCCTCCTAGGAGTCCTCCTAGGAATGGCTTTGACCGTAGTCTTCGGGATGGCAACGATAGAGATATGGCTTCCAAGAGCACTGTCCAGGATAACAGGCAAAGCAATCTCTGAGGCCAAGAGAGCGGTAACCGAGGCTCTGGGCATCAGGTAGCTCTGCGTATCTCTATAATCGATATCTTGCCTTCGCGAGCCCTGCTGTAGAGGTCGTACTGCTCCACGTCCGAAATCGTCTTATCAACAATTCTTCCAGTTGAATGGTCTATATACCTGACATGGAAGCCTTTAGATGCCTGAGAGACAAGGGATCCGCCGACCCCGAGCACGCTGAGAAGAGGCTCCCTGAGAAAAACAGTTTTCCTCGTCTTCAAGCAATCTATAAGCCCTTTCAATCCAGCTCAACTCCTTATCAGGACATAAAACCTTATAAATCTAGCTGGGTTAAAATTGAGTGGATCAATATGGCCGAAGTAGCCAAAGGTGTAATGGATAAAGCAATGTCAGGGGTAAGGGATCGGATAGAGTCCGGCAAGACCCTTATCAGGAACGAGATCGATGTTGGCAAAGGATTCGTAACCGACCTCACCCAGCTTAAGCCAGTTGAAGCCGTTGTGGACCTTGTTGCAGATACGGTCGATAATGCGGGAGAATTCGTCAAGAAGCAGGCGGAGATAACTAGAAGGTGGCTGGGAGGATTACGATGAGCCTAATAGAAAAAGCTCGGGCCAAGGTAGCCGAGATCAAGGGGAGAGGCCTCATAACAGAGGTCAGAGGGAAGGGCCTCATGGAGGCTTTTCCAAAACTTAAGGAGATCAGGGGAGGAGGCAAACTCCTCGGACAGGTGCCAATAATAGAAGAGATCAAAGCTAAAGGGGTTGTAGGCGCGGTTCAGGAGAGGTTCCCAGCACTGAGGGGACAAGGCCTATTTAAAGCGGTCACACCTACAAGCCAGAAGCCGGGTATAGTTGAAGACGTATACGTTGAGCCTCTGAAGAAGGAGACGTCCAGAAGCCTCTCGGTCCAGATGTAGTAGGTATACCCCGACCTACTCTTGCCGGTAGGGGTGAGAAGGAGTGAATATCGACGAGGTAAAAGAGATTCTAGGTCTGTGCTACATGCTCAGGGCCCCAAAACATATTTTTATCACAGACGAACCGGTCTACGAGAAAAGGGACGGTGTCCAGTTCTACAAGGGACTCCAACCCTCAAGCAGGGATGACGTAATCTTCCTCTCAGCGCAGGCGGACGTAACAACGGTCCCCCACGAGGTCTGGCACGCTAACACCGGTCTGGGAGAGCTTACAGCATACCCTGTAGGAAACCTCCTAGCAATAAAGTACAGGCTTCTGAGCAAGTTTCCAGCGGTGAAGAACTTGTTATCTAGGAAGGTTGAATACGTGGAGGCGAGCAGCCACTCGGACTTCCCCCAGGTCGAGAAGTTCAGGGGGAGGGTTAAGCACTACACCCTCGTCGATAGGTGAGGAGATAATGGTTGAAAGGGTTTGGAATTTTCCCATAGTCACATCGTTAAGGGAGACGATCAGGGACAGAACCCCAGGCGGAGCCCCGCCACTTACTGAAGACCACCCGATTGTGGGCCTTGCCCACGACGTTCAGCGCTTAATCAGAAGAAGAATTTTTGGTGGCCCTTAGGATCAGGTTATAAACTCGGCTCTAAAAAAGCTTTAATATCCTCAGTTTTAACATAACTATAGATTAGCATGGTTGTCCTTGAAGAGGGCAAGAACTACCCTAGTTACTTGGGGAGGAGGAACCTGCCTACAGCGAGGAGCTGGGGCGTAGGGGCGGCGATAGGGAACCTCCCAAGCGTTGTAGGAATCATAAATGACAGGTCTATTCTCCCACAGCTTAGCGGCCAGGTTGTCGGCAGGATAAGGGAGAGGCTTATGCTCTTCCGCCAGACCGAGAAGAACATTCCTCTACCGTGGGGTCCCAGAGCCTGGCCTGAGGGCTCGGTGATAGGTACCCTGGCGTCGGTTATACAGACAGGCGGAGGAGTGACGGGCCCCACGAGGACTATGCACCCTCAGTTCATAGGCTCTAAGCCGGGCGTAGCTGAGGACGTATACCTTTCAGTACAGATTTAGCGGGAGAAATTTTGGAGAAGAGATACAAGTTCACGGTAAGCCTGATAGAGAAGCAGAACGTAATAGGCTACGTTGAAGAGGAGGACATATTGAAGGTCGCCGATATAGTTAGAAGGAGGTATCCTGTAAAGGATAGATCGCACTTCAGAATAGAGGAGACCAATAGTTTCTGGGGGCTACCTGATTACGGATATGTCCCTTCCGAGCCTAAGCTCGCTGGAAACCTCGTTGTAGCCTCTCCTAAGAAGCATCTCCAGGATAACTGAGGTCTCCGCTATCTGAAAGTGGTCTTTTAGAGATTCTATTCGCTGAAACAGGTCCCCGTCTATTTTGAGGGAAACCCTCACCCTGGGCGACCCCCTGCTGCTCCCGTACTCGTGGAACACCACGCCTCTAGCCATCTTCCCCTTCAAATCTTCGGGTGAGAGCACCTCTACGGGCTCCCCTTTAGACTCTGAGAAGACTAGGACCCTGCACCCCTCCCCTATGAGCCTCTCCCTCTCTCCAGACTGAAAGATTATCTTCACACCACCCGCCTTCAGGGGGTAGGCCCTCTTAACCTCAAACCCTCCCCCGTCCGTAAGGAATGTGGGAGCCCTCTTCTGATATATTACCTCCCCGTACCTGGCCCTCAGCCACTCGTAGGCGAGCCTCTCAGTCTTGTTCATGCCTATCCTGTATCAACCAAGTAGGTATTTTGGCTCTTACTTCTTTTTAAGTTTGCCCGTAGTAAATCTTCCCGGAGGAAAAAATATGAGTTTAACCTTAGATACATTGAGAGGATACCAGAGTGAGGCTAGAAGACTAGGCGAAGACTTAGGCGTAGTAACGAGAGACCTCACAGACAAAGAGCTGACAAGGTTCGGAAGAGCCTTCGAGAGGCAGTTCATAAGGGAGCTTCCAAACCGTTCTATGATCGACGTCCACATGAGGCATGTTAAAGAGGCCCTCCTCGGCGGCATGATAGCTAAGGAGCAGATGAACGCGGAGGTTGACGACGAGATCCCAGCAAGCAACAAGGTAGGCGGGCCAATCCCGATCAGAGCCTGCTTCCTTGGAGTCGGGGATGACTGGGAGGACATCTATAGCATCTACAACGGCGCCCAGGGTGCATGGTCGACGGGCTCAGCGCAGAACTGGATCCACAGCGGGACCCTCCTCATGGGCGGGACATCTGGCAACGCTATAAGGATTGGGGAGAACGCGGTCCACGTCTTCTACGCTTTGAGCTCTCTCCACGCGTCTCCTAAGCTGGAGAGCATACAGTTCACCATCGACGGGAAGCAGAAGCCGGTAATGTACTGCGGATGGGCCCAGAAGAACGCCGTCGGTCACACCCAGAGGATAAAGGAGTTCGACAACGCCTTCATACTCAAGAAGGACACGAACTTCCTTGCCAAGGTCTTCTTCAGCAGGGCCTTCGGAGACATATGCGACTACGTAGTCGACTTCCCAGCACTCTACGGGGTAAGCTACATAAAGGAGCCTGCCTTAAGGGTTCTCGACCCAGTTACAGGTGCCGGTAGAGTTTTGCCTGGATCCACGTACGATGTAGTGTACACGACTTAGGGGGTAGCATAAATGTCACCATGGTTTGCATCCCCCACAACGAGTAAGCCATCACACGACCGGATAGCGATAACCCAAGAAGGCAAGCTCATTGCCATGGGCAAGAACTACACGGTCACAGCCTTCTCGGGCGGACTGACTACACTAAACGTCTGCGTCCCGGACCTCAGGTACATCGAATACGTCTTGAACGTGCAGCTCGAGGCCAGCCCCCTGAGTGGCACATACCCCCAGTACGAGGTTGTTAACAAGAAGATAACAGGCAACGTCGTGGGAATGACTATCTACGGAGCGGCATATGCCACGGGCACCACGATAACAGCTGAAGTGATAGCCATAGGCGCGCCTTAAGGGCTTTAAGCCTTAGGGAGGCTCAGAAACACATTGATCACAAGGGTGGTGTCAACTGTCATTTAAACCATTTAAACTGGGGTTCAAGTACGTGGACGGTAAAATCCTCGTCTACAAGGATAACCCGGGCCTAACCCACCCTGCCTGGGCCGTGGATGTAAGGGAGATACTCCTAATCATGTTCATCGGAATCGGCGCGCTTCTGCTAATCATCAAGGATCAGTACAACTACGCCGTGCAGATTCTAATGGTCCTCGCAGGATACGTGACTGGCAGAACAATCCCTGGAAGAATAGGCGTCTCAACCGCCTCGGCGGAAGAGAAAGAAGATAAATAAACCCTCTTTTTTTTTCTTATTATTGGTGCGTCGTCAACGGACTTGAGCATCCGCATAGTATGGTGGGAGGAAGCTATCTAGGATCCGAGAACCTCTGACAGCCTCCTAAATAATTCTAGCTCCTCCTCAACCTCGTCCAGGACCTTGAACCAGCCCCTCATAGTAACCTCGAAGCTGTGGTTCTCTCTGGCGTACTTCAGAGCCCTCTCCCCGTACCTCCTCCTCTTGTCAGGGTTGTCGTAAGCCTCGTCAAGCTTCTCCATGAGGGAGACCTGGCTTGGGACAGGGTAGGTGGTGAGCATTGGGACGTAAACAGGGATCTGGGCGTAAACATCCTCTGGGACGGACTCGACTAGCCAGCCCCTCTCCTCCCCGTCCTCCCCCCTAACGAGCTCCCTCTGGGCAGAGTTGTCGGGCACGATCGGGGGAGTGCCGCAAGCCATGGCCTCAACTATGGGTAGACCGAAGCCCTCCGCTACTGAGTTTTGAATGTAAACGTCCGCCGCGTTGTATATCCTTGCCAGGGCCGAGTTCGAGACCGGGCTCAGAATGGGGTTGTACATGGGGAATAGTATCTTCCCCTCCCCGCCGACCATCCTCCGCCACGTTACGAGGTCGAACCCTCTGGGGAAGACCTGAAAAGCGTTCGTGTGCATAAGGAGGTAAGCCCTCTTCCCCTCAGCCCACTTGGAGAATGTCCTCATCAAGAGTGGAAGCTCCTTTCGGGGGCCCACGTTGGCTCCTACGTTAACCGCTAGGAAGGCGTCCTTAGGTATCCCGTAAAGCTCAGCAAACTCTTCTCTGACCTCGTCCCTGTCCATCGGCTTAAACTCCTCGGAGACTGCGTGGGGTATGTATCCTATCCTGGATGGTGGAAACCACTTCTGGAGCTCCCTGTAGCCGAACCTTGAGTAGGCTATCACCCTGTGGAAGTTCCTCACGTAGTTGGCCCAAGTCTCGGTGACTGGGCCATCAATAGGGATCCATCCTATGACGGGGACCACTAAATCGTTAAGGGCATCGATGCCGAAGGCGTCCATGAAGCCTATGACAAGGTCAAGCTTGTACTCTGGCACGTAGTAATGGTTGATTACGTTGGCTGCAGATTGCGGGTCGGATAGGGCTACGACGTCTATCTTGCCGAACGGGGTGTCGACTCTCTGGCGCCCACCCCAAACCATCACATCCCCCGTCTGGCCTATGCAGAGGACCCTATGCCTCTCCATGAGCCTGCTGCAAACCTCTAATGTCTGCGTACCATTTCAGGGACTTAAAGAGAGCCTTAAGGCGATCCTGTGGTAGCAGACGGACTAGCTGACAGCCATCCGATGTTCATTTTATCCTATACAACCTCCTACATCTCCTTGAAGCAATCTTTCAACCCCCTAGCCAGACCTTCCTTGCATACTCGAGGTGGTTCCCATCGAAGGTTTTAGGGATCTCCCTGAAGTTTGTTGCTATGAAGCTCAACATGGTCTGGGGCGAGGGTACGTCGAAGGCGGCGGAAACTATGCGAGGGGGCAGGTTGTGATCGGAGGAAAGGACGATCTTCGCGTCTGGGCATGACCTTATTATCCGACCCACCTGGCCGTCGACGTATAGGAGGGCCTCCCTCCTGTGCTGCCCATTCCTGGGGAACCCGGGCGCGACGAACGGGTAATGGGTCTCGAAGAAGTGGATGTATGCGTAGTAGTTCTCATACTTGTCCTCGTTGCTCAGGAAGTAGTCCGTCATCTCCTCTGCCGCAAGCTGATCTCCCTTAAACTCCACCCACCTCAAGTTAAGAGCCCTCTGCTCCCTATCCATCCAGGGGAGGAGGAGTTCAAGGGACCAGCCGTTTCCGCATAAGAGAAAAAGCTTCCCCCACTCCCTCATCATCGTCATAAAAAACGGGTTGCACCAGTTGATCTGGATCTGGCGGTGGTAGCAATCCGGAATCTGGCAAACCGGCAACATCCCGCCCGTATACGCCCCAGTCGAGGGCCTGGACCCCAGCCCCCAGCTAACGGCTGGGTGAGCCTCCAGCAACATAATGTTGGGGGGTCTAACCTCCTGGAGGTAGTTGTAATCTAGGGCCTCTAGGACTACGTGTATTCTCTTCAAGGTTCACATCTCCCGTAGACCACTCCCCCGTACTGAGGAGTCGACCCACTATAGAAAACACTGTACCCTCTCTCCCTAAGGAAGGTGGAGACCTTCTCAGGCATTCCCGGGGCGTGGTAGACGCAGAGGGCCAAGTTTCTTATCCGTTTCTCTTTAAGATACCTGTCAGCACCCTTAACCATCTCGTACTCGGCTCCCTCTATATCGCAGGCAAGTAGATCAACTGTCTCCACGTGTAAATTTTCTAGGAGTCGATCTAGGGTCCAAGCCTGAACTGAAATCACGCTTCTTGGATGGTTCAGCCGATCGGATTCGGTTGCCTTCCTACTGCTTGCTGGGTTTCCCTCTATGCAGAAATCCAAGACGCCGTCACTGCTACAGACGATTCCAGGCACAACCTGAACGTTGGTGAGCCCGTAGTGTGAGACAACCTTGCCTAGGACTTCTAGGTTGTAAGGGTTCCCCTCGATCAGGATGACTCTGCCTGCTTCCCCCACCCTTCTAGAGGCTATCAGACCATACCTCCCCCAGAAGGCCCCAGCCTCGACGTATACGTCTCCAGCCCTGAGGCGGTACTTCCCCTCAAACTGGTGCTCCGGCAACCCAGTTCCGAAGAGCTCCGGGGGGTTAGAGCCTATCAGGCTCCTGAACTCCCCGTCGACTGCCGGGTTGAACTGCTCTGAGGACAAATTATTCAAACTCCTCTGGATGGAGAAGCCTGTAATATTTTAGCGGATCTTTAAGCTCGTCGTCCTTCCAGGGCATCTCAGCCATCCTCCTCATCACGTCCAGAACCCGCCTGTCTATTCTGCCTTTCTTCATGTAGGCGTGGAACTCCCTCCAGGTGTCTATGTTAAGCTCCCTCGTCAGGCTTCTGAGCTCAACCCAGAGGGGGTTCTTCTCCCGAACATTGTCGCCTCCGCCTCCTAGGAAGACGTTCCTCACCGAGTTCGGCAATATGCCCTCCCTATCCTTGACATGGCGGTAGGCGTATGGGACATGAACCATCTTCCAGGGGTAATAATTTGAGTTATGAGTTAGTGTTCCGTCTGCTAACATAAAGATATGGTTTCCCTCAATAGCTATCTCGTAAGAGTAACCTTTAATTTGCGTTATGTCTAATATTTCGCGGTCTTTCTTAATCGAATAGTCAAAAGTTTTATTTCCATTCATTTGCCAACTATCTTTCTTCTCTTTACGAATCTCAATATCTACACAGGGATACAGCTTTTCACCGTTTTTATCGAAATAGTCCTTAAACCTACCTCTGATTTGATAACCTAGCCTATTGCATATTGAGTAGAGGTCATGAAGAAGCTTTTGATTTCTAGCTTGTCTAAAACGCCACCTCTTGTTATCCTTATCATAATGAGCATCACCAGCTGCGAACCCATCAACTAGGCCTTCTAAGAAATTATTGTTTTCAGCAAATGCATGTCCGGTTAAGTGTTTTTTCTTTGCACCTCTACCTTTAATGTAGTGTTGTATTATGGCATAAGTGACTTTTCCACTTACATTAACGGTTTTACTATTGCCATAATCAAATTCTTGGAAAGAAGCAGCATAATTTTCAGCAAAGGTTTTTATTCTCGCTGAAAGGTCAGTTTCTTTAGCATTAAGAGAAAAGACAAGTTTGTAGCCCCTGTTATCCTCATAGCTACCTTCTGCAAGGAATAATCCTATAATCCATCCATTTTCGTAAGTCCCCAGAGGAGTACCTTTTTCTTCAGGAAGGTTACTGGATTCAAGAATCATGCCTACTTTAAGGTCTTTAGCTTCAATTAGTTTATCTTTTATGGGGAATCTATGTTCAGGTGTAACATCTATCTTCATACCATTTCTCAGCTTTAATCTTAATAGTTTGGTTATTGGCTTCTTTTCTACAGCAATAACTTTTTTCCAGCCTTCTTTTGTTGGTAACCACCAATCTTTTTTTCTGTTTTCTATGTCTTTTATATAGCCTCTGTTAATTCCTCTTGACGTTTTAAAGTATATTGGAACTTTACTGCCTAAGCATTTTAGCCAGATATGCGGGTTCCCGTAGTAGGGCTCAGGCACGTTCCAGTGGAGCAGGGGTTTACCCCCCGGGCTTCTATTCTCTGAGACCGCCTTGCCACCGACCGTCTCGACGTCGATGACGTCGAACTGAACAAGGTTGAAGCTCCTGCCGCGGTCGGACTTTTCGATTATCCCTCTGAGGTTCCTTGCGATCTCCTCGGTAGGTATCTCGTCATGGTCGAGGATGAGGACAAACTCAGTATTTGCGTGGGAGACGCATTTGTTCTTGTAGTCGCTGAAGTCTTCTATCCAAGGCTCGATGTGGACTGAGGCTCCCCTTGATTCCAGGCAGGCTATATCGTCCTTTTCAAAGTCGTCTCCCTGGACGTGGATCTCATCCACGTAAGGCGCCATCACCGACATGGATTCGAGGATCATTTGAATCGCTTTACGGTACCCCATTATGCAGAGGGCCACGCTCCCTGGCTTGGGAGACATCTCTGAGAGGCGCTCGGAAAACTCCTTCAGGCTTACCTCCCCCCTGTTAGCGTAGAACCACTTAAGGAACTCGCTCTTCCTCCTCAGCCCGCCGAGTATGAATTTTCCAAGATCCATCTGTGGCTTAATCGTGTCCCAGTACAGCTTGCTCCTCTGGAGGGCTTCTAATAGAAGCCCCTCGGAGACCTGGACGTTAACCGAGACTGGTATCTGGACCTTAACATTCTCAGGTTGACCTACCGGGCCCCCGGACTTCTGGAGGTATTCGGGGCTCCGCATAAGGATCTGGGGCAGCTGATCCTCAGTGATGCGCCCCGAGAGAATCGCATTAACATACTGCCTCTTCCCTTCTTCGTCGGGGTGGCGTCCGAGGATCTGGAAGTAGGTTCTTGCGACGAGGTTCTCGACCTCAACCTCCCTCGTAAGCTTCGGAGGGTTCTCAAGGCGTGATTCCACCTCTGGGGTTACCTCGCCAGGGTGGAGGGCATAGTACCACTTGCAGAGTTCTCGGGTCTCTGTACCCCAGTTTGTAGGCGGGGCCTGTAGGGCCTCGAACATCCAGGCCTTAAACTCCTCTGGGGCACCGCCCCTCTTCACAAACTCCTCGAACCTGGGCCATGTTTCAATGCCCATCCTCGAGCATACCTCCCTGAGCCTGACCCAGAACGGGTTCCCCGCGCCAACATTGTCTCCGCCCCCGGAGATAAAGCAGTTCCTGGCAGCATTCCTCCAGATTTTTATAGCCGACTTCCTATGGACGTACGAGAACTCCTTTGGAAGGTTCTTAGACTTCCAGTGGACCGAGGACTTCAACGTCTCGTGAACCCTCCCCTCCACGCCCACACCCTCGTAATGCGTGTCCGGGTAGACCTTGAAGATCAGAATCGGCTTCCAGAAGTCCGTCTCCCGGTACCCTCCGGGGCACTCCTTCAGGAGGTCAAGGTCGTCGAGCCACTCCACGTTGTCGAACTGGTCTAAGGCGTGGACCGGAAGCATATTGTAGCCCTGCAGATCATGCTCTTCGATGAGCCTTCTAAGATTCTCGGCCAGCTTCTCGGAGTAGAGCTCGTCGGGGTCGCTTACGCAGACCCAGTCAGCCCCCATCCGTTTAGCCTCCTCAAGGTAGCTGTTTCTCATGGCGGGCATGTCGTCAACCCATTCGAAGAAGACGGGGTTTAGCCGATACCTATCCCTGTTCTCCTCAAGCCACCTGAGCTGGTCTTGGGTTAGGGTCTTGTCGTAGGTTATTATCGTCGCGTCAACGTGGGGGCTGACCCTCTCGACGCATTTCTTCGTATCCTCGAAGTCCTCCCGCCAAGTCGCCTGGCAGTAAACTATCTTCATCCAAAACTCCTCCTAACAAACCTCTTAAAATCTTGAAAATTTAAAGCGAGATAGCATAAGAAAACGCCTAAAAATCCTATGTAACCGTGGTGGGGCAAAGGGTAGCCGAAAAGCTCCGACCACACCGGGCTTGAGATTATCCCGTTCCTGTAAAGGTCGAAGCCCCACTCAAAATACTGTAGAAGGGCGGTCATGAAGAAAAGGGAGAAAAGGACGTGGACTAGAAGCCTCATGACAGCTTAACACCAAGGGCATCGAAGACTTTCCCTATTTTATTAGCTATAGTGTAGCCGGAATCGTCCCCAGCGAACAGAAGACCGATGAGATTCGCATCCATGTCGAGTATCGCGGACCCCGAGTCTCCCCCGTCGCTGAACTTGCCACCCTCCGGCTGGATGCCAATCTGATCAACGAAGACTGCGGTATTGTAATCGTAGCTGACCCTCACAGTCAAGTCGACCGTGTCCACTATCCCGACCGTTTTACACGTCGTCCGCCCAGACTTCTGGACACGCATCCCTAGAACAGCATCAGCTAGGCCCTTAGGAGCCCCGACATCGATTATCTCCTCCTCCACAAGACTTGGATCCAGGGGGCTTGCTATCGCGGCATCCACCTCGTTGTAAACCTCCTTCGTCAAAACCAGCCTCGTCCTTGCTCCGGCAATTCTAGCCAGACCGTTGTATAGGCTTGCCAGGAGATTGGCTACGGGGCAAGTGGATCCCTGCTCAAACTGTATGGGCACGAAGCGCTTGAGCTTGGCTATTGTGTCCGTTGAGACGTTGCTGCCATCGTAAACGCCAGGCTGGA
>Ga0272448_1007053_pt1 | contig 11972 bp, 7 predicted proteins | sample YNPCB0191_FD_202220 | JGI IMG/M metagenome (GOLD analysis project Ga0272448, IMG submission 202220) | Hot spring sediment microbial communities from Yellowstone National Park, WY, United States - YNP-CB-019-1 | ecosystem: Environmental > Aquatic > Thermal springs > Hot (42-90C) > Sediment... | reverse complement strand
GGCTCCGGCTTCCCCGACTACACGACCGGCGAGGAAAGGGCGCAGGCTGCGCGCAAGGGGCTGACGATCGCATCTATTTTCGGCCACATCGTGCCCGATTATCCCCGTCTGCTGGCCAGGGGGCTGCGCGGTATCATGGCCGACGCCGAAGCCCAGCGGCACAACTGCCAGTCACCTGATGAGACCACCTTCCTCGACTCGGTACAGATTACCTTGCAAGGTGTCATTGATTATGCCACGCGCCTGGCCAATCGCTGCGAGCATGAGGTGGCATCCTGCTCCAGCCCGACCCGCGCCGCCGAGCTACACCAGATGGCCGCCAACCTGCGCCAGTCTCCCGCCGGGCCGGCCCAGACATTTTGGCAGGCGCTTCAGTCGGTCTGGCTGCTACACATGATCTTCCATACCACCATGGATCACAACGCTCTAGGGCGACTCGATCAATACGCCTGGCCCTACCTGCAAGCCGACCTGGAAGCAGGCCGGCTGGATATGACTCAGGCGCTAGAGCTCGTCTCGTGCTTCTGCCTCAAGTTCAACGAGCGGGCCAAGACGACCGACGATCAAGCGCCAGATGCACGGCCGAAGGAAAAGCCCGATTTCTTCCGCCGTACGCGCCACTACACATCGTCGCAGCTTGGCTCCGATCGTGACTCGACCGACGCCACCAATCACTGGCTACAAAACATCATCCTCGGTGGACTGACCCCCGACGGCCGAGATGGCACCAACCCACTGACCTACCTGCTCCTCGAAGCCTATCGCCGCAACGAGATGACCAATCCCCTACTGACCGTGCGCCTGCACCATAACTCGCCCGACGATCTGGTCTGGTACACCTGCGAAGTGCTGAAAGATGGCGGCGGTATGCCCGCCCTGTTCAACGACGAGCAGCTTATCCCCGCCCTCGAGCGCTTCGGTATTCCCACGCCCGATGCACGCGACTATACGAACGACGGCTGTTGGGAGGTCATCATCCCAGGGCGGACGGACTTTCGCTTCCAGCGCCTCAGTGTGATGCTGTGCCTGGAATGGGCACTCAATCGCGGCGTGTCGCGCGCCGACGGCTCGCAGGGCGGAATCGACAGCGGCGACCCACGCACCTGGACGAGCTTCGATCAGGTGTGGCAGGCCTTCCTAGCCCAGATGGATGTCATGGTTGGTCGGACGGTGCAGAACGTCGCCGAATCGGTCAACGACCGCTCGACGATTGCTCCTGTCCCCCTGCTCAGCGCCCTCATAGACGGCGCCATCGAGAGCCGCCGCGACATGACCGCCGGCGGAGCACGCTATCGCACCTATGGTATGCTGGCCGAAAGCGCTGCTCACGCTATAGACTCACTGGCTGCGATCAAGAAAGTCATCTTCGATAACCGCGAGGCGACCATGGCCGAGCTGTGTGATGCCCTGGATGCCAATTTCGAGGGCTACGGCCCCCTGCGCGCCCGACTGATGGCCGCGCCCAAATACGGCAACGATGATCCCTATGCCGACGCCATCGGCCAGGCGATGATCGCCGCCTGGACCGAAACCGTCAACCGCCATGCCCAGAAGTATCTCAACATAATCCTCTTCCCGCCGGGCGTGGGCACATTTAGCTGGTATATCGGCATTGGCGAAGGCCTGGGCGCATCGCCCGACGGCCGCCTGGCCGGCGAGCCGGTCTCGTCCAACTTCTCCCCGGCGCTGGGCCGCGACAAAAACGGCATTCCCTGCGCCATTCTGTCCTATGCCAGCATGCACAACTGTAACCTGCCCGCTGGCGGCCCCCTTGACCTGCGGCTCAATCGCCATCTGGTTACGGGTGACGAGGGCACACAACGCATGGTCGGCCTGGTGCGCAGCTTCGTGGAAAGCGGCGGCAACATGATGACACTCACAGTTGTCGACACACAGGAGCTACGCGATGCCCAGATTCACCCCGAGCAGTACAAGTCGTTGCGCGTGCGCATGGGCGGCTGGTGCGCCTACTTCACCATGCTCAGCCGCGAGCAGCAAGACCACCACATCCGCCGCCAGGAGGGGCGATTGTGAGCCAGGCCGATTGTAGCTTTCCGACGTCTGTGACACATCAGGAAGCGGGTGCTGCCCAAGGCATCATCTTCGACATTGACACCTTCGCCGTGCACGACGGCCCGGGCATCCGCATGGCCGTCTACCTCAAAGGCTGCCCGCTCAACTGCCGCTGGTGCCATAGCCCCGAATCTCGCTCGCCCAAACCCCAGGTGATCTTCGTCAAGGATCGCTGCGCCCTGTGTGGCACGTGCGTTGCCGTCTGCCCGCAGGGAGTACATCACATCGAGGATGGGCAACACATCATCGAGCGTGACCTGTGCCTGGCCTGCGGCACGTGCGTGGCAAACTGCGAGCACGGAGCGGTGGCAATGAAGGGCTTCGTCATGACCGCCGACGAGGTTATCGAGCGTGCCGTGCGGCTGAAGCCTTTCTTTCAGCATTCCGGTGGCGGCGTCACCCTGACCGGCGGTGAGGTGACCATGCAACCCGATTTTGCCGCGGCCGTGCTGGCCAGCTGCCAGGCCGAAGGCATCCATACCTGCATCGAGACCAGCGGCGCAACCTCCTGGCACACCCTCTTACGTCTGCTCAAGCATAGCGATCTGGTTCTCTACGACCTCAAGCTGATGGACGACGAGGCTCATCGTCGTTGGGTGGGGGCGTCGAACAGGCAGATTCTGGCCAACGCCGCCCGTCTTGCCAACAGCCACAACGTGCAAGTGCGCGTGCCGCTTATCCCCGGCATCACCGACACAGATGCCAACCTTCAGGCCACCTTCGAGTTCATGCGCCAGGTCGGCCTGTGCAGCGTGACACTCTTGCCCTATAACCCGTCCGCTGGCGCCAAGTACGAGTGGTTGGGCCAGAGCTATGATATCCAGGGCGAGCCGCAGAGCAAAAATGCATTGCAGCGCATGGCTGAGGTGGCGCAGCGCTTCGGGCTAGCGGCAAGCATCGGATAGTCGAATGCATCAAGGAGCAAACCCATGACCAACCGCGAACGACTGCTGGCCATTCTCGATGGCCGACCACCAGATCGCATACCCTGGATTCCCCGACTCCTCTTGTGGTACAACGCCCACAAAAAGGCCGGGACGCTGCCCGAACGCTACCGCAACATGACCCTGCGTGAGATCGAGCGCGATCTCGGGCTGGGCACGCCGGCCCGCGACGGCCACATCTACCGCACTGAGCTGCACGGCGTCGAGGTGCGCGAGCGCTGGCTCAACGACATGGAGCTACGCACCGAGTACTATACGCCATTCGGTATGGTGAGCACACTGTTTCGCGGCAGCTACTTCTTGCGTCAGCAAGACATTCAAGACTTGCAGGTCGAGTTTATGCTCAAACGGCGCGAGGATTACGCCGTCGTCGAGTACATCATCGAGCACACCGAATACATCCCCACCTATGATGCCTATCTTGCTTATGAGCGTGAGATCGGCGACGACGGTTATCCGATCGTGCAGATCGGCGACTGTCCCTTCCACCACTTCCTGCGTGCCCTCTGCGGGTACAACAATGCCTATTACCACCTGCATGATTACCCAAACGAGGTCGAACATCTGCTCGCCCTGCTCACGCAGCGTGACCGCGACATTGTGTGGCCGTTGATGGCCGCTTCGCCGGCCCGCCTCTTTCTGCACGGCATGCACTTTTCCAGCCAAATGACCCCGCCGCCGATCTACCGGCGCTATATCGAACCCTATTACCAGGAGCTGTCGGCGTTGATGCATCAACGTGGCAAGCATCTGGCCATGCACGGCGATAATGATACGCGTCACATTCTGGAGAATATCGCCCGCTCCGGCTACGATATGGTCGAATGCTTCGCCACCTATCCGATGGTCGGTACCACGTTAGCCGAGGCGCGCGCTGCCTGGGGCAAGCGTATCATCATCTGGGGTGGTGTACCCTCAACGCTTCTGGAACCGCACTACAGCGAGGATGAGTTCGAGGCCTACATGGATGATCTGTTCCGCACGATTGCCCCCGGTGATGCCTTTATCCTGGGTGTAGCCGATAACGTGCTGCCGGGTGCAAAGATCGAGCGCGTGCGGCGGATTACAGAGATAGTGGAAGAAAGAGGAAGGTATCCGATCAGAGTAGCCTGACCCCCTGGTCTTCTGCTGGGAGTGATAGCTTGCTTCAAGATGCAGAGTTTGAGCAGCAGGTAGAGAGAAACCTGCCCTGGAACTTCTCGGTCAACCTGCTTGACATCGTTTTCTATACACTGGGCACCAACATCGTCGCCCGTCAGACGATTATGCCTCTGCTGATCAGTCAGTTGACGCCGTCTAAGCTGGCCGTTGGTCTGATTCCGGCCATTGATAGTATGGGCTTCTTGCTGCCGCAGCTCCTGATGGCCAACTACACCGAGAAGCTGCGCCGCAAGCTGCCTTTCATCATGGCCATCAGCAGCGTTTTCGAGCGTGGCCCCTACCTGGCAATTGGGCTCGTCATCTGGTGGCTGGCCACGCGCGCTCCGCAGATGACGGCTGTCTTGCTTCTGCTCCTGCTGGCCGTTTCCACGTTCTCCGCCGGCATCACCGTGCCGGCCTGGTACGATTTGATTGCCAAGGTCATTCCGGCTAACCGGCGCGGCATCTGGTCGGGGCTTGGCTTCGGCTTGGGGGCGTTGCTGGGGGTGGCCGGCGCGGCACTGGCAGGGCGCATCCTCGTGGAGTGGCCCTTCCCGGACAATTTTGCCATCTGCTTCATCTTGGGATTTGCTGCCCTAACCATCTCCTGGATCGGTCTGGCGCTCAATCGCGAGCCTGACAGCCCTACCGTCAAGTCGGGCACCACGTTCAGCGCCTATGTGAGGCAACTTCCTGCCATTCTACGCCGCGATAGCAACTATCTCCGCTTTCTGGTTGCCCGCTCCGTTCATAGCCTGGGGACGATGGCCATCGGCTTCTACGTCGTCTACGGCAGCGAGCGATGGGGTTTGAGCGGCGAAGAGGTCGGCATCCTGACGGCGATTCTCACCGGCAGCCAGGCTGTGTTGAACGTTCTGTGGGGACTGCTCGGCGATCGCAGAGGGCACAAGATTGTGCTCTGCGCCGGTTCGGCGTCGGTCGCCCTGGCTGCCCTCGTTGCCTTGCTGGCTCCGTCACCGGCCGGGCTGTGGTTAACGTTCGCTCTGGTTGGCAGTGCCGGCGCGACCGCCAATGTCTCCAGCCTGAACATCATCCTTGAGTTCTGCACACCAGAGGATCGGCCAACCTATATCGGCTTGACCAACACGCTGTTGGCACCGGTGGCCGTGCTATCACCCCTGATCGGCGGTGCACTGGCGACGCTGGCCGGCTACCAGGGGCTGTTCGCCACAGCAGCCGTTTGCGGCGCACTGGCTGCCATGACGATGGCCTTCTGGGTGCACGAGCCGCGGCAGGTCGCGTCGACGCATGTCCAGGTAGCTTCTGTAACGCCGCCTGGCGATGGGTTGTGACACACATCTATGTGAGAGCATGCCACCCACCCTTCTACGGTGTCGGCATGAGCACGGCTTCGCCTGGCATGCCCGGCTTGATCAGTTGCTGTGGGTTATCCAGAGCAATCTCAACCCGGAAAACGGTCTTCGCCCGTTCCTCGGTAGTCTGCACGTTCTTAGGGGTGAACTCTGCCTTGTCGTTGATGTGCCTCACCATACCCTCAAACGTGCGGCCGGGGTAGGCATCGAGGGTCACCTGGGCCTTCTGGCCGATCTTCACCCGACCAATATCGGCTTCGGGCACGTACACCAGCATTCTCACATCGGCCAGGTCGGCAATCGTCAGTAGTGTCGCCCCTGGCAGGGCAACTTCGCCCATATTGATCACCCGCGCGATCACCGTCCCTGACACAGGACTGGCGACCTGCAGCTTGGCGATGGCTACATCAAGCTGCGCCACCAGTGCCCGGGCCTGGGCAACCCTGGCCTCGGCAGCAGCAATAGCCTCAGCCTGAGGTGGGGCCTGCACCTGCACCAACATTGCTCGGGCCACGTCCAGGGCAGCTTGTGCCTGGGCAACCTGCCCTTGCGCCTTGTGCACAGCGGCATCGAGAGCGACCGGCTTTGCCCGAATCGCCAGCAAGAGCTCTAGAGCAGATTCGGCGCCCTGTTGCTGGGCCTGAGCAGCACGTAATGATGCCTGCGCTGCCTGGACATTTCGGTCATAGATGGCCCGCTTGGTTCGGTTTTCATCACTGCCGGTGTCGGCTGGGATGCTGTCCTGCAACACCTGTGCTTGCTTGAGGTTGGCCTGAGCCAGCTCAATCTCTGCTGCAGCCGTCTGAAGCTGGGCTCTAGCATTGTTGATCTGAGCATCCAGGTCTTGGGGGTTGGCACGTAGTTGTTGGGCATCGGCCAATGCCACCTGCGCGCCGGCGAGCACTGTCTCGGCTTGCGCAACCTGCGATCTGGCCTGGGCAACTCTGGCCGCTTGAGTAGGAGCCTTGAGCTGAGCGAGATCGGCCTCTGCCGCGGTCAGTGCAGCCAAAGCCTGGCTGCGATTAGCCTCCAATTCACTGCTGTCTTGTCGTACGAGAAGCTGACCGGCAGCCACGCTGTTACCTTCTGCGGCTGTTACCTCGATCACCCGACCGGCTGACTCGGCTGCCACATTGATCTTTGTCGCCTCTATCGTGCCCGCGCTGCGAATGGCCCCACCGGTCGCCGATCGCGTTGCTGCAGCCCGCGGCATCGAGGGTGCACCACAGTTGCTGTTGCCGTTGGTGCAAAGGTAGGCATCGGCAGGCATGCCCGGTTTTAGGTCGCCGCCGGCGTTAGCAATCGAAATCTTCACAGCGTAAACCGTGGTGGCACGCTGCTCCCGCGTTTGCACGTTTTGCGGGGTGAATTGTGCCTCATCGGCGATCTCGACTACCCGACCGGGGAACAAGCGACCGGGGTAGGAGTCAACCATTACCTGCGCTGATTGACCGAGATGCACCAGAGCGAGCTGCGACTCTGGGAGGTACACGGTCAGCGTTACCTTGCTCAGGTCGCCCAGGCGGGCAATGGGGCTGCCGGGGCCGGCCACCTCTCCACGGTGCAGGATTGTCTCAATGATGGTTCCTGCCTGAGGCGCGCGGACCTGGGCCTGGCTGCGGCGCACCTGCAGCGCCTTCAGGCTGGCTTCTGCCTGCTCCACCAGAGCCTGGGCGGATTGTATTTGTTCTGCTTGAGCGCCGGCCAGGAGCACATCCAGGTTGGCACGCGCCACGTCAACGGCTGCCTCGGCGGCGCGATACGCCCATTCAGCGGCATTGGCCTGAGCCTGCTGGCTCTGAGGGGTAACTTTTTGTGCTTGCAGGTCAGATAAGGTCTGGCGGGCCGTGGCAAGGGTAGCCGTGGCAATGTCAACCTGGGCATGAGCCTGCCACGCTTTCTGGCTGGCCAGATTCCATTGTAGGTAGGCGTCGGATAGCTGTGCGGCGGGCGCCTTGACATGAACGGTTCCTCCACCAGGCTGGGGCGAAGGGATGTCGTATCCCTTCTCCAACTGCGCAACGATACGACCCCATAGGGCCTGTTCTTCATCGGCGGCGGTTGCCAGGGCGTGAGCGGCGGCGACCTGTTCTTGAGCAACCTGCACGGTCGTCTGGGCATTGATGATCTGCACATCAAGGCTGTCCGGGGCCGTCAGCAGGGCTTTGGCATCCTGCCAGGCTGTATAGGCGGCGGCACTGGCTGCCTGGGCCTGGGTGATGCCCGCACGTGCCACCTCTATGCTCGCCGGCGGCGGGCCGGCCTTGAGCAAGGCAAGCTGAGCTTGGGTCTGGCTGATCGTGGCGCTGGCCTGGGCAATCTGCGCGTCCACAAGTGCCGTATCCAGCTCGGCAATGAGATCGCCGGCGGCGACCTGATCACCTTCGGTAACATTGAGTCGTATGATGCGTCCGCCTGCCTGGCTACTCAGATCAATCGTCTCTGTCTCGATGGTACCGGACGCCAGCAGAGGCGTGTTGCCCCCGGTTTGCCCGAACGACAAACGTAGGGCGGTACCCCACGCCAGAAGTTGACCGCGCTCCAGAATCGCGGCAATGAGCACAAGCAGAAGGATGGCCAAGGCAAGTCGTCGTTTCATAAGTATACTCTTGTGGCTGATGTGCTATGAACCTCGCGGCTTGACAGCCGAAATGAAGACGTCCTCTAACGTTGGAGCAATCCATTCCATAGCGTGGACGCCGATACCCTCGGCCATAAGAAAGTCACGGAGGGTCCCCCTGGCTGCTTCCGCCGATGGCACCACAACGTGAATATCAGCGCCATAGAGAGCCACGTCATCCACGGGCAGGCGTCCACTGAGCTGGGCCGATTTGAGCAGGCGCATGGCCCGATCGGGGTCCGAGCAGCGAATCTCGAGCACCTGGCCACGCATTTGCACCTCTTTGAGGCGGGCCGGTGTGTCCAGGGCAATCAGTTTGCCCTGGCTGATAAAACCCACCCGCTGGCACAGCTCTGCTTCATCCATGTAGTGCGTCGTCACCATCACTGTCACGCCATCGGCGGCCATGCGATAGATCAAACTCCAAAACTCACGGCGGCTGATGGGATCGGCGCCGGCGGTTGGCTCATCGAGAAAAACGACCTGCGGATAGTGAACAATGGCGCACCCCAAGGCCAGGCGTTGCTTCCATCCCCCTGACAGGTTGGCCGTCAGCATGTTGCCACGCCCACTGAGCCCGGCCATCTGCAAGATCTCGGCTTCGCGCTGGCGTAATTGGGCGCGCTTCAATCCATAGGCCTGGCCGTAGAAGCGGATATTCTCGCTCGCTGTCAGGTCGTTGTACAGGGTGAAAAGCTGCGACATGTAGCCAACATGCGCCTGCATGGCTTTGGCCTGGCGCACCGGATCGTAGCCCAGAACGCGAGCCTGGCCGCTTGTTGGCTTGAGCAAGCCCAAGAGCATGCGGATCGTGGTCGTCTTACCGGCACCGTTTGGGCCCAGCCAGCCGTAAACCTCGCCCGGCGGCACACGAAAGCTGACGTGATCAACCGCCACAAACGAGCCAAACTGCTTGGTCAGGTCATTCACTTCGATAGCATAGTCATACGGGTTCATGTGAGCCAACTTCTTTGGAACTCTTCCCCTTGTCGCGTAATCAGAGAGATAAAAGCATCCTCTAGACGCGGTTCAATGTCACGTATGCTGCCGGTGATACCCTGGGCACCGAGCGCAGCCTGGATCTGGGGGCGGCGCGCCGCGGGGTCGTCAACAAACACATGAAGTAGCAGCCCGTAGCTTTGCACCTCGAGGACGCCTTCTGTCTTCATGAGCAGAGCGCGTGCCTGGCCCACATTCGACGAGGCAATCTCGAGCAGGCGGCCGGGCACCTGACGCTTAATGGCTGCCGGCGTGTCACAGGCCGTCAGCCGACCACGGTACATCAACCCCACGCGATGGCAGCGTTCGGCCTCATCCATGTAGGGTGTACAGACGAAGATGGTCATGCCTTTCTCCGCACGCAGGTTGCCCAGTAGCGTCCAGAACTCGCGCCGACTGACCGGGTCAACGCCCAGTGTCGGTTCGTCCATCAGCACAAGCTGCGGCTCGTGAATAAGGCTGCATGCCAGAGCCAGCTTCTTCTTCATGCCACCTGATAGCTCGCCGGCCAGGCGTGTGGTAAACTGGCTGAGCCCGGCAAACTCCAACAACTCGCCGATGCGCCGCCGTTGCTCGACCTGGCTCACACCATGGATCCGGGCAAAAAAGCGCAGATTCTCCATGACGGTCATATCGGGAGGCAGTGCGAAGCGCTGAGCAATATAGCCGGTCCGCTCGCGGATGGCATAGCTGGCGGACATGGAGTCATAGCCCAGGACACGGCTCTCGCCGCCGCTACGTGTCAACAGACCAAGCAACAGGCGAATCAGTGTCGTTTTGCCCGCACCGTCAGGGCCGATCAGGCCAAAGGTCTCGCCGCGGGCAACCTCAAGGTTGACCTTGTTGACCGCGCTGATGATGCCCGCCGACGACGGGAATATCTTGATGAGATTATGGGCAACGATAACCGAATCGGTCATGTTCTCAATCCAGACGCTGCCTGCTAGTCATGGCCGCCACCAAGACAATCATCACCCCGTAGACAACCAGGGCCAGGACGTCAGTCCACAGGAAGGTCAGACCGATGCCTTTAGTGATGATACCACGGGCAATACGGATGAAGTATGTCAGCGGAATCAGGTTGCCGATGACCTGGATGGCGGCCGGCATGGGCCCACGCGGGAAGATGAAACCTGTCAGCAACATGCTGAACATGGTCAGCATGACGGCTATCTCCTGCGCCTCGGCCTGGGTGCGGGCCACACTCGAAATGAGTAGACCGAGCCCCAAGCCTGACCAAACGAAAAGAACCGACAACCAGGCGAACAACCAGGGGTTGCCCTGAAAAGGGACACCGAACCAGAAGGTGGCGACCAGAGTAATGATCGCCAGGTTGACGAGCATAACTGCCATGTAAGGTAACAGCTTGCCCACCAATAGCTCCAGGGGCCGCGCCGGGGTGGCCAGCAATTGCTCGATGGTGCCCAGCTCATGCTCGCGCACCACTGCCTGGGCTGTTGTAATCACCGTGATTACTTGCAGCAGCATGGCCACCAATCCCGGCATGATGAAGATCAGATCGTTCATGGCAGGATTGTAGAGGACGGTGGTTGATGTACGGATGGGCATCGTCTGGAGGGTGATGCCCATGCGTCGCGCTTTGTCGGTGGCGATGTCCAGCGCCCTGGCCTGGGCAACGGCCACTGCTGCGCTGTAGCCGGACTTCACCGAGAGAGCATCGGAGCCATCCAGGATGATGAGCACTTCTGCGTCGCCGCGGGCCACGTCCTGGGCGAAGTGCGGAGGGATGACAACACCCACCCTGGCGCGATTTTCATCAATGGCTTTTATGACCTCGGCTTGACCCGCGACATACTCTATGACATCGAAGGAGTTGGATTGAACCAGTGCCGATATGAACTGGCGGCTCTCACCGTCCATACTCATATCGGCAACGGCGGTCGGTAGATGATTCACCACCAGCCGGATAGCATAGGCGAAGAGCAGCAATTCAATGAGCGGCAACAGAAGCATGATAGCCAGTGTCCGCCGATCGCGCAGGAGCTGGATGGTCTCTTTCTGGATCAGGGCGATGATGCGGTTGGTGCTTTTCCCCATGTCAGTCCAGCCTCTGACGAAAGGCGCGGATTGCCAACACCATGATCAAGAGCACGTAGCAGGCCAACGCCACAACCTCGCTCTGCAAGTATTGGAAACCGGCACCTTTGGTGACGATGCCGCGCGCGATCGGGATGAAATATGTCAACGGGAAGAGGTTGCCGACCGCACGGATGATGGGGGGCATGACCGAGCGCGGAAAGAGAAACCCGGAAAGTGAAAGCGCTAGGACCGTGATCATGCCGTTCAGTTGCTGGGCCTGGCGCTGGTTTTGCGAGACGGTGGAGATAAGCAGCCCCAGTCCTAGCCCAGAAGCTACGTAGAGCAAAGAGAGCAGCACGAAGAGAACAAAGTTGCCCTGGAAGGGTACCCTGAACCAGAAGACACCCAGGGCAAGGATGGTCAACATGTTGATGATGGATATGGTCATGTAAGGCATAACTTTGCCGATGAGCAGCTCGCCGGGCAGGATGGGGGTGACCAGCAATTGCTCGATTGTACCGGCCTCACGTTCGCGCACAATGGCCGCTGCGGTGAGGGTGATTGTCTGCATTTGCAGCAGAAGAGCAATCATTCCCGGAATCAAGAACCACAGGTCTTTCAGGTCGGGGTTATAGAGGATACGTACATGGGCATTGATCGGCAGCAGGTTACTGCCTGCAGGCAGTTGGCTGCTGCGTTGCAAGGTCTCCACGGTAAGTTGTGTGGAGTATTGCTCCGCAATAGCAGTGGCCGCGTTGTAGGCAGACTGTGAAGTGAAGAGATCTGACCCATCAACAAGAACAAGCGCCTGGGCGTTGCCTC
>Ga0272448_1007047_pt1 | contig 11978 bp, 3 predicted proteins | sample YNPCB0191_FD_202220 | JGI IMG/M metagenome (GOLD analysis project Ga0272448, IMG submission 202220) | Hot spring sediment microbial communities from Yellowstone National Park, WY, United States - YNP-CB-019-1 | ecosystem: Environmental > Aquatic > Thermal springs > Hot (42-90C) > Sediment... | reverse complement strand
CAGGGTCCACACGGGTCGCCGAGGAGCCGTCGTACTCCCAGACCTCGCACCCTGTAGCGAGATTTGTCGTCCCTATGTAGAGGCGGCCGTCGTGTACCGTCATATCGTAGGCGATCGAGTTCTTGGGCGTCCCGAACCCTGCAGCGACCGCCCTCGTCCATTCGTTCCCGTCGTATCTCCAGACCTCGCAGCCTGTACCTTTGTTCTGAGTCCCTACGTAAAGACTTCCGTCGTAGACCTCCATGTCGTAGCAGATTATGTTGTCGGGGTCCCCGAAGCCGTCGGCGTTCACTTGGACCCATTCGTTCCCGTCGTATCTCCAGACCTCGCAGCCTGTCTGCCTGTTCTCCGTCCCCACGAACAGATACCCCTGGTAGACTGACATGGAGCGGCAATCCCTGTTATAGCCGTCTCCGAATCCCGCCGTATTGACCTGAGTCCACGTGTAAGGAACCCCGTCGTATCTCCAGACCTCGCACGTAAGGTGTCCGTTGTCCGTTCCGGCAAAAAGACGGTCCTGGTAGACGGCCATGGCGGCAGACCCCTCGTTCCATGGGTGGCCGAACCCTCCGGAGGCCACCTGAGCCCACCCGGTTCCGTCGTATCTCCAGACCTCTGCGCCATCTATCCAGTTGGCCGTTCCGACGTAGAGGCCGGTATCGGAGGGACACATGACAGCAGGGCCCCAATTGTTGGGGTTGCCGAAGCCCGCCCCTTGGCCGGGGGTGCCTGGCGGTGCGCCGCCGACATGCTGGACCCACTCCGTCCCGTCATATGCCCACACCTCTCCGCCGATGACCATGTTGATCACCCCTGCGAACAGCGCCCCCTCGTACTCGGTCATTCTCAGGATGCCTGCATTGTTCGGGTCGTTGAACCCGCTGCCAGGATCGACACGGGCCCACTCGAAGGAGGGCGTACATGCCGAGGCAAGGAAAAGGAAAAGGAAAACGAAGAGGAAGAGGAAGAGGAAGGAAGTGCTCGCGGCAATCGGACCGAAGAAGCAGACCCTTCTCCTGCCTCGAGACCTGAGAAAGCAGAGTGTGGCGAGCGGTGCAAGAACCACTGCGAGAGCGTTGTAGGCTCGGGGTGTGCGTCCATGCCTGCCAGCGGCACAGGACCCCGTTGCCCCGGCCGCAGCCGGCCCCCAACCCTGCGTAACGCAGGCCGAATCCTCGGCATCGACAAGGCCATCGCAGTTGTCGTCGATCCCGTTCCCGCAATCCTCTGGCTGGCCCGGGTGTATCGCGGGGCTGGTATCGTCGCAATCGAGAGGCTCGAACGTGCAGGCCCTGCTCGCCGGGTTGCCGTACCCGTCGCCGTCGGCGTCATGACATACGCCGAGGCTTGCGTTAAAGAGGACCGATACGTCCCCGCTTTGGCCGTTTGCAACGGCCATGTCCAGGTCGCCGTCGCCGTCCAGGTCGCCTATCGCGACTGCCTCGGGATAGAGCCCTGCGCCGTAATTGACAGCAGGCCTAAAGGAGGCGTCACCGTTTCCGATGAGTACGGACACACTGCCCCACTGATTGGCAACAGCCACATCCAGGATGCCGTCCCCGTCGAGATCGCCGGTGGTGGCGAACCCTGGGTATGGCGCTGTCGTGAAGGCGCGGGCCCTTGAAAAGGTCCCGTCACCATTGCCGATGAGTACTGAAATGTGATCGCCGGCCCTGTCCGTGGTCAGGAGGTCCAAGAGGCCGTCCCCGTCCAGATCGGCCAGGGCCACAGCGCCGTACCTCGCGTCCACGCTTTGGTAGATTGCGTTCTCGAACGTCCCGTCGCTGTTGCCCAGGAGCACGGCCACATTCCCCTGCCCATTGCCCGCCACCAGGTCCAGGACGCCGTCGCGATCGAGGTCGCCTGCAGCGACAGAGCTGTACCAGCTCCGTGTGCTGTAGTTCGCCGCCTCTTGGAGGTCGCCGTCTCCCTTGCCGAGGAGGACAGAAACGAAATCGCTGCCGCGGTTCGCTACAGCCAGATCCAAGACGCCGTCGCCATTGAAGTCCCCTGTGGCCACCGAGCTGGGCCACGCCCCGACCCCTCTCCTGGCCCGCGGGAGGAATGTGCCGTCGCCCCTGCCGAGATAGACAGAGACGTACCCGCCGCCGTACTCGCAGACAGCCAGGTCCGGATACGGGTCACCGTTGAGATCTGCGATTATCAGCGAGACAGGCGCATCGGCTGTCTCGAAGGCGAACGGCGCGCCGAACGCACCCTGACCGCTTCCCAGGAGCACCGAGACAGTATCGCCCCAGCGGTTCGCCACCGCCAGATCGGGGATGCCGTCGACATCGAGATCTCCTATGGCTATTGAGGACGGCCACAGGCCGGCCTGGTAGCTCGTAGCATTCTCGAATGTCCCGCCGCCTTTCCCTACCAGTACCGAGACAGTGCTGCTCGAACGGTGTGCCGCTGCGAGGTCGATCCAGCCGTCGCGGTCGAGATCTGCGAGAAGGAGCGAGATCGGCTCTTCGCCCAGCCTGTAGTGTTGTGGCTCCTGAAAGCTGCCATCCCCTTTGCCCATGAGCACTGCGATACTGTTTTGGCCCGGGTGTGCGAGGACGAGATCGTAGTTGGTGTCGCCGTCGAGATCCCCGATCGCCACCGCTGCGGAGCCGGCCCCGACGGGGTAATGGAGAGGACCCTGGAACGAGCCGTCACCCTTTCCTGGGAGCACAGAGACCGTGTTCTCCCCTTGGTTGGCCACCACGAGGTCTCGAGTGCCATCCTTGTCCAGGTCGGCGAGTGCAAGCGCACTGGGTTGGCTTCCGGCCGGAGAGCTCACCGCCGGCCTGAACGTACCGTCGCCGTTGCCCAAGAGCACAGAGACCGTGTTGTCGCCGCGGTTGGCAACGACGATATCCTGGGTGCCGTCCGTGTTCAGGTCGGCGAGCGCGACCGCACTGGGTTGGCTTCCGGCCGGAGAGCCCACCGCCGACCTGAACGTACCGTCGCCATTGCCCAAGAGCACAGAGACCGTGTTGTCCCCCTGGTTGGCCACCACGAGGTCCAGGTCGTCATCCCCGTTCACATCCGCCAAGGCCACCGCAGCAGGGTCTTTGCCCGCCGAATACCTCGAGGCCGCCTGGAACGTTGCGTCCCCATTGCCCAAGAGCACGGACACATCGCCGCTGCCCTGGTCTGCAGTCACAAGATCGGCAACCTCGTCGGCGTCGAGGTCTCCCGCCGCGACCGAAACAGGGTGGTAACCCGATATGAAATCGATCCTGGCGCTGAACAACGGGGCAGCCGAAGGCGCCTCGCAATACCAGGCAAGGGCAAGAAGGGAACATACCAGGGAGCACAGGGGCGGCCCGATTCCGCGTCTCTCTCTCACGTTCGACCTCCCAGGGGAAGCAATTCAGGTGGAGCGACACCTTTTGTACCGGTTTCAGTATAGAAGAGTACCCCGGAGCGGTCAATAAAAGAACACTGTTAGGACGCCTATATCTCATGGTTCGGACGTAAGCCTACCAGCGGGCAGTCGATGTGCTCCCGCCCGTTCTCGACAGAAGTAGAGCAGAGGCCTCCTCGCACGTGCACCCGAATCCATGCGGCATTGTACCCACAGAGGGAGGGTGCCCGGTCAGACCTCGGTCGTGCGCAGGGCCGTGGCGCCGGTGTCTTTTCTCCCGTTCAGTGGGTCGCGCCGAGTGTGGGCATGCTCTTGTTCGGGAAGGTCTTCCCCTGGATGGTGAGCACGAGCGGCGCATCCTGGTAGCGGAGGTAGTGATCTATGACATCGAACCTGGGACCTTCGGGTCTGTAGAAGTCATTCAGGAAGTACCATTCGATGCCGATGTCGTACCGGCCTGCCTTGAGGTTGCCCACGACAGCCTCGCTGTAGACCGCCCCGTACTGTCCCTTGTGAGACTCGGGTGGGTCCTCCTTGGAGACGTCATCGATCATAAAGACCCTTATGCTTCTTGCCTGGCGGACGAATTCAGGAGACCAGTACGAGCGATTCATCAGACAGGCCTGAGGCCCGTAGATGAGGCGCCACGAGTCCTTCTCGCGGTTCGATGTCCCCTCGTCAGGGTCGGTTCTGCCGTTTATCGACGCGCCGGAGAGGTTGTTCGAGTTGTAGAACTTCATTCCCTCTGCTGCGCTGTTCAAGTCGGTGCCGATGCGGGTGGTCATGTCGGTGATGACGTAGCCAGGGTTGAGAGGAACATTGAGGGAGGTCGTGGTGGAAATGATATTCTCGCCCACCTGGATCACGTCTGCGATTATCCTCGGGGACTTGAGGCCCAGCGGCAGGTTGGCCACTGCCCAGACCCGGTATGTGCCGCGAACCGGACCTGATCGCCACGCGAAAAATGCCCCTGTGAGGCTATCCTCGTCGAAGCTCACCGCCACGCTCCCGAAAAGGAAGCGTATGCGGAGCCGCCACTTGAGGCGGTCCACGAAATCGGTTGCTGTCCCCCCGGCCAGCACCGACTGGTACAGGGCATGATAGAAGATCTGATTGTATTTCCTGCCCTGATACTCCAGAGTCTTGCCGCAGACAAGGTAGCAAGGGCTGAAGGCGAGGTATCCTGTCACTGTATCGAGCGGGACCATTGCGCCCCGATACCAGACGGGTGAGCGATCGGGGGGGAGCCCGGCGTCCCTGTTTGTGTAGGCAAAGACATAGAACCAACCTTTTTTCCCGGTCACGGGATCGGTGACCTCTGCCTCATGCCCCTTGCTCACGCCCTCGGGCCATCCCGCAGCAGCGACCCGGTCGCCGAGATCGTGGGCCATCAGGACGATCTCGTCCTGTTCGTCAAGGATCCCGTTCCCCTTTTCGGCATTGTGACTAGGGCCCTCAGGGAGTACCTTCATGCCCTCGGCCGTCAGTTCGTCGATCTGGTAGGGGATGACCTGCCATCGGTCCTCGCTGTAAACGAGGACGCGGATGTCTTCGAGAGGCAGGCCGAGCAGGCCCGGGAGATACCTTCCCTCGAAGATGATGCCGTCGACCCATCGATCGAGCGTTCTTGTGGCGGCTCCCGGGGGATTCGCCGCCTCGTGGCTGGCGGCCTGCATTCGTTGGGTCTCCTTGAGGAAAAGGTCGTAACGGCTCTTGACCGCTGGTCCGTAGCGGCTCTCGAAATACGAGGAGTACTCCTCGATGTAGCGGCTCCAAAGGGAGATATCCTGTCTCGTCTGTTCTTGCGCGCCAAGCGCCGGGGAGGAGACAGGCGAGAAAACCAAGGCAAGGATTACTAGGCGTGCACGAAGCAGAACAGGCCTGATGCGGTTTTTCATCGCAATGCCCCCGGGTACGTCGCGAACCCCGCAGCCTATCACTACGCGATCTCGCTCGTTGGGGCAAGCCCGGCGGGCGGCCCCTGCGGATCAGCGCTCAGAGGAGAGATGGGGGTTCCAAGGGCCAAGCTGCCGCGCCGTCGGGGTGTTGGGCTTTAGTCCGGGTGTGCGTCCCTTCGGGGTGCATGGCTGGGGAGAGGAGATCAGTCCTCCTCGACGATGCCTTCTCTGAGTGCCTTCAAATGCGGCACAGGGATAGGCATGAAGCAGTCCCTCTCGGGGTTGTACATCTGCCGGTAAGAGGACCCGATATTGCCCTGCCTGTTCATCACGTCCCAGCCGCGGACCAGGTACGGGCACTCATCGTTGAAGCATATGTAGAGGTACTCGTTCGTCCATATGGAGAAAGGGTGGTCGGGGACAGCCCATTTTTTCATCCGCACACCGCAATGGGGGCACAGGAGCTTTTCTCTCGCCAGGACCTTGCGTTCCTCGAGTTCTTGGGCAGTGAGGCCCTTGCCGGGCTCGAGCAACGAGTAGGGGTTCGGTCGCGTGCGCTCGGCCGTGCCGCCGCGTTTTTCAGCGTAGACCGCGTAGACAGGGTCGCTCGGCACACCCATGGAGGCGTAGGGGTCGTCCTTCGGTCTCGGCCTGCCTTTGGAAATAAAGACCTTGGGTTTGTCGAAGGACGGGGACGTCGCGAAGAAGTCCTCGACAAGCATGATCCGCTCGTATTCGTTGGACTGGGACCAGATCTTGACGACCTTTTCCGGGAAGAAGCGATTGGAAAAGATGACCAGAAAGAGACCGCCAGGCTTCAAGATCCGTCCGACCTCTTCGAAGACTCGGAACGGCTGGGTCATGTAGTCCACCGAGACGGTGTTGAGGACCACGTCAAAGCGGTTGTCAGGGAAAGGCAGACAGGGGTCCTTGTTGATGTCCTGGAGGACATAGCTGTCGAGGATTCTGTTCTTGGCCAGTTCGCGCTCGTTGAGCCCGAGTCCTACCACCTCAGCGGGTCTTACCGTCTCCGGTATGTGAGAATCCCAGCTCGCCATGAGATCGAGTACGGCCGGCCTCTCTTCCACCACGAGGATCTCGACGAGCCTCTCGATGGTCGACAGGGCCAGGCTGTCCAGGTGGCTGACGAACCTGTCCCGGCCGTAAAATATCGCATCGTCCTCCTCGTTCTTTCGCGAAAAATGGTCCTTGGTGTAGAGACTCGTTCGTGTAGGAAGTTCCATGATACGCGCTCCTCGCCGTGCTTCTATTAAAGAGGTCCTTAATACGGCATAGTGACTCTATCCGGTTAGATTCGCCTCGGCAGGAAAAAGGCGCTTTACGGAAGAGACCCCAGTGAAAAAAGCTTTTCCGTGCGGGATCGCCCCTAGAAAATTGTTCGTAAGAGACGGGCACGAGAAGGGGTACTTCGGCTGTCTCGGCTCATGAGGGATCGGAGACCGCCGAGCCCGCACGGCACACCGATGCCGAAGCTCGAGGGGCTGGTTTTTTGCGTGCGCTCAGGGTAGAAGAGAAAGGCCTGTGTGCATTCTCGCCTTTCTCGTTTCCTTATAACGGGTGGACCAGATGAAAAGCACGCTCAGGGAAAAGATCGAACAGTATGTCGGCCGAAAGGAAATGGGGATCCTGGGGTATATCGAGCGGCTGACCGGTGCATATCCCAAGACTGTCCTTGCCGTGTTCGTCGCCGGGGCGGTGGTCGCCTCGGTGTTCACGGCGAAGCACCTCGGGTTCATTACAGGCCGCATCGAGATGATCTCGACCAAGAAGCGCTACGTCCAGCTCGACGAGGAGTACTCGAGGGACTTCAAGGGCCTCGATCCGATGATCGTGGCTGTGGAGCCGCAGGACGTCGAGCAGGGCAAACGCTTCGTGACAAGGCTGGCCGAAATCCTCGTAAACGATACCCGGCACGTCGAAGAGGTCTTCTACCGCATCGAGACAAGCTCCCTCGAGGGGAAAAAGCTCTTGTTCCTGTCGCCGGAAGAGCTCGAGAGTCTTCGCGAGAACCTCGAGGACAACCGGGAGCTGATCGAGGAACTGGCCTCGAGCCCGGGTCTGAACACGCTCTTCGAGGCTCTCAACAAGAAGGTAAGCTCCGGCATGGTCTCTTATCTGGTCAAGGGTCTCCTCGGTGTGGAGGAGTCGGAGGAGCCCGGGGGAGTTGGGGGCGAAAAGAAGCCGGTAAAGCTCGATTTCCTCAACTCTCTGCTCAGAGAACTGGAGCGGGCCTTGTCTGCGGGCGGCGAGTATCGCTATCGATCCCCCTGGTCCCGGCTGCTGGGCGGCAAGGAGGAGCTGACAGACCAGGGCTTCCTCATTTCCAAAAACAGGCGTTTTGTGTTTCTTCTCGTTGAGCCCAAGGAGGTGCAGCAGGGGAGTCTGACAGGGCGCAGGGAATCCATAGCGGCCATAAGAGATGCGGTCGCCTCGCTTCGGAAAGAATTCCCCGATCTTCAGGCGGGCGTGACCGGTCAGAAGGCATTGAACAACGACGAGATGCTCAGCGCCCAGAACGACACCAATGTCGCTACCGTGATCTCGTTTGTCGGAGTCACGCTCCTCTACCTTTTCTTCTTCAGGAACCTGAGGCACCCGCTGGTGATCGCAGCCACCTTGGTACTCGGGCTGGCCTGGACCATGGGTTTCGTGACCCTTACAGTGGGCCACCTGACGATCATCACGGTGTTCATCGCCCCCATGCTTCTCGGCCTTGCGGACGATTTCGCCGTTCATTTCATCTCCCGCTACGAGGAGGAACGCATCGCCGGGCAGGACGTGCGGGGGGCATTGCGCGCGGTATTCCGGCACACCGCCTCGGGTATCGTGGCAGGCGGCTTTACGACCGCCCTGTCGTTCTTTGCGGTGATGCTGACCGATTTCCGAGGTGTCCGGGAACTCGGCTTCATTACAGGATTCGGCCTCCTCATCTATCTGGCCATCACGCTGACCTTCCTGCCTGCGACCCTCGTCATCGCAGAGTCGCTGCGGCCGTGGAAGGTTGCAAGGAGCGGGAGGACCTTTCTCGCCGGTGCCTTCAAGGTCTTCGGTCGGATCATCACGCGAGCGCGGCGGCCCCTTCTGGCTCTCCTCGCGCTCCTTACCCTGGCCTCGATCGCGGCTCTGCCCCGGATGTCTTTCGACTACAACCTGCTCAATCTTCAGGCACGGGGGACCGAGTCGGTGGTCTGGGAGAAACGCATCATCGAGAACTCCGAGCGGTCCTCCTGGAAGGCCCTTGCAACGGCTGCCGACCTTGAAGAGGCGGCCCGTAAGGCCGCCGCATTCGAGGCGCTGCCCTCTGTGGACTCGGTGGAGAGCGTGGTATCGTTGCTGCCCTCGGACCAGGGGAGACGTCTCGAGCTGGTGCGCTCGCTCAGGCCGCTGCTCTCCGGCCTGCCCGACGGCTTGGCAGGCCGGCGGCCCGTCGATGTGGTAGGGCTGCGGCAGACGGTGAGCAAGCTCATGTTCAAGATGCGCAAGGACAACGAGAAATGGGACAAGGAAAAGAAGCCCCCTGAGGCCGCACTCGAGGAGGCGCGCGCGCTCCTGGCAGCGGTGAGCGGGCGTCTCGAACGGCTCGGCGAGGAAGAGGCGCAAAAGGTACTCGAAGGGTTTCAGGCATCCTTGTTTTCCGACTTCGAGGAGAAGTGGGATCTCTTGAGAAACAACCTCGACCCTGCCGGGCCGATCACCCTGGACGATATTCCCGAGGACATAAAGAGCAGGATGATCAGCAGGGACGGGTCAAAATTCCTCCTTCAGATCTACCCCAAGAAAAACATCTGGGACAGAAAGCCTCTCGAGGAATTCATCGGCCAGTTGCGGCAGGTCGACCCTGATGTGGCAGGTTCGCCGATCGTGGGCTACGAGTCGATTCACGCAATGAAGCAGGGATACACAGAGGCAGGGCTTTACGCCCTGGCTGCGGTCGTGCTCGTTACCTTTCTCACCTTGCGAAGGGTGGGGGACACCTTTTTGGCGATGATCCCCCTGGCTGTGGGCATGCTCTGGACCGCGGGCTGGATGTGGGTCTTCAGGCTCTCGTTCAATCTGGCCAACCTCATCGCCGTGCCCCTCATAATCGGCATCGGTCTCGAGAACGGTATTCATATCGTGCATCGCTTTCGCGAGGAGGGCGAGGCAGGGCCTGAGTTGGTGGCAAGCTCGACAGGGCAGTCTGTCGCTCTTTTCTCTCTCACCACCATGGTCGGTTTCGGGAGCCTCATGGTGGCGAAGTATTATGGGATTTTCAGTATCGGACTCCTGCTTACGCTCTCTGTGGGCAGCGTGCTGGTGGCCTCCTTGACGGTGTTGCCCCTGCTCTTGTTCGAGCGCTCTGCACCAGGGCCGGCTGGGTCCGGCCGGCATGGGCAGTAGCGAGTTTCGCAGCAGGCTTGCGGCCTTTGTCGGGGGACCGAGGAAAGACAGTGAACAAGGATGACAGCCCTCTGTGGCACACGCTCTCGTGCGAAGAGGTCGCCGCCCGCCTGGAAAGCGACCCCTGCCGAGGGCTTGCCCAAGAAGAAGCAGAACGGCGGCTTGAGGAGTACGGCCCCAACGAGCTCATAGAGCGGGGTCTGAGAAGCCCGTGGTCCATTGTGTGGGCGCAGCTCACAGGCACCCTCGTGGTGATCCTCATACTGGCGGCGGTGGTTTCTGCGGCGATCGGTCTCTACGAGCTCGGCCACACCGGAAAGCAAAAGGGCTGGGACGAACTCTACGACGCGTTGGCCATTGCGGTTATCGTCGTCATCAACACCACGCTCGGATTCCTCCAGGAGTACCGCGCTGAACGCGCCATGGCTGCCCTCAAGCGGTTGAGCGTGCCCACGGTCCGTGTGAGGCGCAACGGCATTGTGAAAGAGATCCCCTCCGTACAGATAGTCCCGGGCGATGTCGTGCTGCTCGAGGCAGGCTCCAAGGTTCCGGCTGACGGCCGTATCGTGGAGTCAGCCAATCTTCGCGTCCAGGAGGCAGCGCTCACGGGCGAGAGCGAACCCGTTGAAAAGACCGTGGAAGTCGTCGCCGCCCCCGACGCGCCGCTGGGTGACCGCAGGAACATGGCCTGCCTCGGGACAGCCGTCACGTACGGGAGGGGCAGCCTGCTCGTCACCGAGACCGGTGTGAAGACGCAGTTGGGCAGGATCGCTGCAATGATTCAAGCGGCTTCTCCCGAACCGACGCCGCTTCAGCGCCGTCTGGAACATCTCGGGAAAGGCCTGGCTGTGGCAGCGTTGGTGCTGGTGGCAGTCATCTTCGCCCAGGGTCTGATCCGCGGCGGGCTTGGGTTCGAGAACGTAAAGGAGATGTTTCTCATAGGGATCTCGATGGCTGTGGCAGCCGTGCCCGAGGGACTGCCTGCTGTGGTCACTATCGCACTGGCCTTGGGCGCCCAGCGCATGCTTCGCAGCCGCGCCCTTGTCCGCACCCTCATGGCGGTGGAGACGTTGGGGTCGGTAACCGTGATCTGCTCGGACAAGACAGGGACCCTCACAGAGAACCGCATGACGGTCGCTGTGGTAGAGACAGCCGGCGGTCGCGTGGATCTTTCCCCCTCCTCCCGAAGAGGCCGTTTGCAAGAGGAAGGGCAGAGCCCGGGTTCGCACCAGGAGATCCTCGACAGACCCGGCGTGGCCCTGCTTCTCGCTGCAGGGGCTTTGTGCAACGATGCCGTTCTCGAGGCATCCCCGGTGGGGGATCGCGGCACCTGGGCGGCGATCGGCGACCCGACCGAGGCGGCACTCGTGGTCGGTGCGGCAGAGATGGGGCTCGCAAAGACCGATCTTGAGCGCGTAATGCCGAGGGTTGCAGAGATCCCCTTTGGCTCTGACAGGAAGAGGATGACCACGGTCCATCGCCTTGCCGCCTCCGAGCGAGTGGGCAAGATGCGATCTGTGTTCAGCGGGGTCCTGCACGAGCTGCGGCACGGGGATCGCATCGCTTTTGTAAAGGGCGCTGTTGACGGGCTCTTGTCGATTTCTACGGGCATCCTCGACAAAGGTGGTGGTGTGACAGGACTCGACGAAGAGTGGGTCCGCCGCATTGCTCGGGCCAATGACGAGCTTGCCGGCAGCGGCATGCGGGTACTCGGTGTTGCCTTCAGGCCTCTCGGCGAGGAGACGCCAGGGGGCGCTGCGCAGATCGAGAGCGAACTCGTCTTTGTGGGTCTGATCGGCATGATCGACCCTGCTCGACCCGAGGTGAAGGATGCAGTGGCAACCTGCAAGACGGCCGGTATCCGGCCCGTCATGATCACAGGCGATCATCCCCTCACGGCACAGCACATCGGCAGGGAGTTGGGTTTTCTCGACGGCGGCACGATACTGTCCGGGGTGGAGCTCGACCGGATATCGCAAGAGGAGTTGGAGCGGCAGGTCGAGCACATAGGCGTATATGCCCGCGTCTCCCCTGAGCACAAGCTTAGGATAGTGCAGGCACTGAAGGATCGGGGCCACATCGTCGCCATGACAGGGGATGGGGTAAACGATGCCCCGGCACTCAAGAAGGCCGACATAGGCGTGGCAATGGGCATCACCGGCACCGATGTGGCCAAAGAGGCCTCGGACATGGTCCTGCTGGACGACAACTTCGCCACCATCGTGGCGGCCGTGGAGCAGGGCAGGGTCATCTACGACAATATTCGCAAGTTCATAAAGTACCTCCTCACCACCAACTCCGGGGAGATCTGGGTGATGTTC
>Ga0272448_1007046_pt1 | contig 11979 bp, 11 predicted proteins | sample YNPCB0191_FD_202220 | JGI IMG/M metagenome (GOLD analysis project Ga0272448, IMG submission 202220) | Hot spring sediment microbial communities from Yellowstone National Park, WY, United States - YNP-CB-019-1 | ecosystem: Environmental > Aquatic > Thermal springs > Hot (42-90C) > Sediment... | reverse complement strand
TGTGTTAACTTCTTAAGAAGTAAGGAAATAGATAAGAAATCTATTGATAGTTTAGCAAAAATGGGTAAGTTAAAAATAATTGAGAAAGAACATAAAGTCTTAAATTACTATTTAATCATTACTAATGATTCCTATGATTTTCATCATCATCATGATGATGATGAAAATGAGTGTACATGGAATGAATATAGTAAAAGATGTGAATGTACTTGTAAATGTCCATATTGGAACGATTTAACAGTTAATTGGTATACGGATATTAATTTAGATATCACTTATCCAGTAGGATATTCAGAATGTTCCTGGTAACAATATAAATTCAGATCAAATTATAAGGATTCCAATGATTCATCCGACATTTTTAATTGATTATTACGATATAAGATAGAGCCTTTTCTTTGATGCATAACTAGATAATTATTACTATCTAGAGGTACTAACGAAATATTTAATATTATGACTCGTGTTGAATCACACAAACGATATTTTTTAACAATTACAACAAGAGGTTGTGAAGAATATGTAGATGTTAATGAAACAATACCAGGTTCAATTTCGTAAATTTGATAGTTTTTGAGTTGATTTTGAATTTGGGTGAATCCAGATTGTAATGAAATTTGATGTGATAGAATGCTATTATAAATATTTTTAATTCGTTGTAGTAAATTTTCCAATAATACATTATTTTGTAAACAATTCCCAACTCTTTGTTCAGCTAAAGTTGAACTAATAGGATTTAATGGTGGTATTGGTAAGGATTCACCAACTTGATTAAGTAAATTATAGACAAATAGTCTAATTAGGAAGTTTTGATCAACTTGACAAGCAGCCCCAGATATTGGGGAATTAATAATTACTTTATTATTTTGAATAGTATAACTATTATTCAATACTTGGTTAAGTATTGGTAATGTTAGATATTGATTGAATATATTATTAATTAATGTTTCTATAGAAATATTAAGTCGTGAAGAGGTAGTTTGTAATAATTGAGTTAATGGTCCTAATTGTTGATTAGTTATTGCCTGTAAGACTACTTGGGCTAAAAATTTATTTAATATCAGATGTGAATTATTATCAAATGATTTAATAATATTCAAAGTTGGTAGATTAGAGAAATTAACTCCTTGTGGACAATTAATAGTAACTGTAGGAGCAAAAGTAACTGTAGAGGAAGAAATTTGATTAATAGAATTATTTAAATTATTAACAATATAATCAGTGATACAATTAATACCGCTAGTTTGTGGAATTAATGAATTATTAGTATAATTCCAAAATCGAGCATTCGTACACATTTATAATTTAAATTATAATTTTTTATTACATCACATCTTAATTTATATAGAAATAATTGGCCAGAATTTAACATTAATTTTTGAGATAGTAATATGTTTTATAAAGATTCTAATGATTCATCTGACATTCTTAATTGATTATTACGATACAATATTGCACCTTTCCTTTGATGCATGGCTAGATAAGTAATATTATCTAGTGGAGCCAACGAGATATTAAATATTAATATTCGTGTTGGATCACATAAACGATAACGTTTAACAATTGTAACAAGAGGTTTGTTAGGTGGATTATCTGTTGATGAAGTAGTAGTTAATGAGACAATACCTGGATCAATTTCATAATTGTGATATTGTCGTAATTGGTTACGAATTTGGGTGAATCCAAATTGCAACGAAGTTTGATGAGATAAAACACTGCTATAAATGTTTTTAATTTCTTGAAGTAAATTTTCTAAGGGTTGATTATTTTGTAAACAAGTTCTTTTGGTGGAAGTAGTTAATGGTTCAGTATCAGCTAAGGTAGCATTAGGATTAATTTGTAGATTATTACCAATTTGTTCTAATAGATTATAAGAAAATAGTCTAATTAAAAAATTTTGGTCAACTTTACACACTCCATCTGCTATTGGTGAATTAATGATCACATTATTACCTTGAACAGTATAAGTATCATTCAAAATTTTATTAAGTGTTGTGGCTGTTAAATAATTATTAATAGTGTCGGTAATTTGAGTTTTATTTAATCCAAAGATATTGATTAACATTTGTTGACCATTAATGATGTTAATTAATTGATCATGTAAAGATTTAATAGAATTTTCATTAAATGATTTCAACAGATTAAAAGTATTGGTTGATGACAAATTAAATCCTTGTGGACAGTTAACTGTTGCTGTAGGTCCTAGTTTGACATTAGCCGAATTTATTTGACTAATATTAGTCCCTAAATTTTTAGTGATATAATCAGTTATTAAATCTATGCCTATGGTTAACGGTATAAATTTTAAATCGCATAGTTGCCAAAAAAACATATTTTGACACGCCATTGTATTTATATTTAAAAGTATTTTATTTTACTTTTTTTTGATTAAATCTAACCGCTCAATATCCAAAAACTAAACAATATTACTTTAATTCAACAATAGTCTTGATTATTACCTATTTTACAGCTATCCAAATAAATTAATATGTTTCTATAACATTTCTATCTAATTTAAAAGATAATTAGATAGTTTGCATTAACGAAACTTCAATCCTCCTATTATTTAACTTTTTGTTCACAATATCCATTCAATATAATTATTAACTTAATTATATCTCATATTAACTTACTTATCATTTAAATGAAATTAATTAAGTTTTACTCACTAACATATATCATATCATATTAATTAGTTATTGATAATTAATAATTAGTTATTGATAATTAATAATTAGTTATTGATAATTAATAATTCATTTATATCATATTAATTAGTTATTGATAATTAATAATTCATTTATACATATTAATTAGTTATTGATAATTAATAATTCATTTATACATACAATATTAAGTGATGATACTTCTTATATTTTTGATTTATTTTATCATTATTGATCTTTTTATTGTAGATCTAATTACTGTTATACTAATCTTAACAAAATAATAGGTATATTGAACATTGTTAACCTAATATGATTTAATGGCTCATCTTAATAAGAAATTAGGTGTTCGATAAACTATTTACTAGTATTAACATTATATTGGTCTATTTGATCTTAATCATCAAAGTGATAAATCTTATTATAACTTCTTCCATGCTAATAATCATTTGGTGTTAATAGACTAAATGTCAATCTATCGTTTTAGAATATTTTGTTATTTACTTAGAGTAATTATTACAAGTAATTACTATATTTTGATGTAAATACAATGATCAATATTAATATTGGTAATTATGGTTATTGATTACATAAATTTTATCAACCCAATTAAAGTCGGAAGATAATCCAAAATTCTAAAGACTTAATCTTTTAAAGGTCTAAAGACTTATTCTTTTAAAGGTCTAAAGACTTAATCTTTTAAAGGTCTAAAGACTTAATCTTTTAAAGGTCTAAAGACTTAATCTTTAAAAGATCTAAAGACTTAACCTTTTAAAGGTCTAAAGACTTAATCTTTAAAAGATCTAAAGACTTAACCTTTTATAGGTCTAAAGACTTAATCTTTAAAAGATCTAAAGACTTAACCTTTTATAGGTCTAAAGACTTAATCTTTAAAAGATCTAAAGACTTAATCTTTAAAAGGTCTAAAGACTTAATCTTTAAAAGATCTAAAGACTTAACCTTTTATAGGTCTAAAGACTTAACCTTTTATAGGTCTAAAGACTAATTTATTCTGAGGAATTATAATTACTAAAGGAACAATATATTGAAGAAATGAACATTATAAAGATATTTAATAATAAAGGATGATGAATCATCATTTTAAAAGTTTATATAAACTTAAGTTCAAGTCAAAAATGAGATATGTTATTAATAGACAAATCTTTTCATTGATGACTTACAATAATAGTATCTAATAAATAAGTCAAAAGGTAATAAATACCAATATAGAATATAGAGTTATTAATCTTTATATAACAGTTAATAACTGGTATAACATTTACAAAGATATAGAAAATACATATTACTCGACTCTAAATTCTATGACCAATAATGTTATTTGGTATAAGTATTAAATGGACAAAACAATATTAAGGTATGAAAGAAGAACTATTGGCTAAAATATAAAACATTTGGAACTAATTGATATAATCATTACGGTAAAATTTTGATAAGCCAAATTTTAACACAATTAATAAAGTAAATGTAGATGAAAAACTAATTATAGATATAATAAATAATAAACTAACAAGTTGACATGAAAGATAGAGATTATGAATCGAGGTCAAGATAATGAAATGTTATATCTACTTAAAGATATTAAATTAAGGACAGCTAATAATCAGTAGAAAATAAGATTGGTGTAAATAATTTACATACATCAAGTTCATCAATTGGATGAATTAATTATCGTCGATCAATTAATTCATCAATTAGATGAATTAATTATCATGGATTAATTAACAACATTTATTTGTTATTTTACTATTATTATTATTGAGAGTAGAAGATAGAGATTTTGGGTGATTAGTAGCAACACCTGTAGCAAGCAATTTATCAACAAGAGTTAAAAATAAAAAGTCGATGTTAATATTCTCTTTGGCACTAACTTCAATATAATGAGCCTTTAATTTTTCGGTTAACAATTTAATTTCTTGATCAGATATTTCCCTTCTATTGCAATCCAATTTATTACCAACTATTATTGTTATAAAATCATTATGACAATATTCTAAAAGATGATGATGCCATTTCTCGATCTGATAATAACTATTTTTATCAGTTAGATCAAATACTATTATTACACCATTAGCACCACGATAATAAGCTGAAGTAATGGATCTAAACTTTTCTTGACCAGCAGTATCCCATATTTGTAATTTTAGATTGACATTATTTAAAGTTAAGGATTTGATTTTGAAATCGATGCCTATTGTACTAGCATAATTGGTTTTAAATTTATCATCGATATATCTGATTAATATTGACGATTTACCGCTGTTACACGGACCAACTAATAATATTTTAAAAATATATTCGTTATTCATCTTATATAATAAATAATAATTATTTTATCTAATGTATTTAGATCAAGACCAATTTTATTAATTGATAATTATTAATTATCAATTATAATTAGATTCAATATACGTTAATAAAATTTAGGTGGTTGTAAAGGTACCTTTAATTTAGGAATTTGTTTAACAACCGATTTTCTCTGTTTAGGTATTTCCGGTAATTTAGTAAAAACTGGTAATTTCGGATTAGTTGCTATATAATTCTCTTCATCTTCATTAGAAATTGAAAGTGATTCATAAACTTCTAAATATTCTTGATCAATATTAGATGAGACTGACATAAATGGTTTGGGATTAATAAGATTTTGAATATCATTTTTGTTGATAAAAATTCGATTGGAGAAGGGTAAATCATCGAGATTTAAAAAATTATAATCAATATTGATATAGATAATATTACCTTTGATAACAATAATAGGCACCAAATGATAAAATAATGTAATTATAAGGTTATTTGTAATAGGACGAGCATTTAAAAACAAATTGATAAACCATTTAAAATTATTAAATGCTACTGTTGATGCAGATATACCATCTCTAACAGTAAATGTAATAGTATCAAGATATCTATAAGATGTTAATTTTATTAGCTGTGATATTGAGGCATCCTCTAAATCAATCTTTACATTGATTTCTTTTAAATTATTAAAATTCAAAATAAAGCTCAGCGGAACCCATTCATCATTTTTCGAACTAATAATATTAATGCAATCGTAAGCTATAGCTTGTATTTTTTTATTAACTATTAATAGATTAACGATATCATTAATATCAGTTATATGTTTGATATATTCACATAATATTTCATCAGGCATTTCTGTTAATAGTTGTGAAAATATTGATTCAGGCTTTATAGTAGCCTGCGTTTTTTGTAATATAGTTGAATATGGTAATTTCTTTGTTTTGGTTTTAGGTATTGGTAAAATTGCCATAGGAGTAGGATAAGATGGAATTAAAATATGAGGCGAATAGGGTCCAGTTGAGATAGGTGCAATAGATGGAGGTATAGTTAAAATATGAGACGAATAGGGGAGAATTGAAGGAGATTGATAGATTGGTGTTGATATAGTAGTGGTAGAACAAGGAACAGGTGAATAAGAGCGAGGTTTTGACTCTTCAATTGGTATATTAGGATAGTGAGCCATTTTGTATATACATATATATATTAAAATAAATTTAAAAATCAATTTTACCTATAAGAATGTTATCATGAAGTAATGTTTAAAAATTATAAAATGTACTAATACTATACTAAATATATAATGAAAGGATGTCTTTATTATGATCGGGAAATTTATGGAGAACTAGATGAATATTGTTAGAAATTAATGGTCTAAGTTGAACAATTTTTATTACGATTATAAAATCTATATGGACTTACATATCCATATGGAACTAAACCAATATTATTAGAAATTAATGATCTAGGTTGAACATTAATTGATGGTGTTGGTTTAATATTATTTTTGGATATTGGAACAGAAGGTATAAATGAATAGGTATAATTATTACTATAACGTGGATAGAAATAAGGATATTGATTAGACATTTTATTTAAAATAAGAAAAAAATACCATCTCTTTATTAAAATGTCTAATATTAGAGATATAAATTATCAAATTTTATTAAATACACCCAGTAATAAGATAATGAATTTATGTCAAGTTAATAAAAGTTTTAGTAATCTATGTCAAGATGAGTTTTTCTGGAAAGATAAAGTGTTTCATGATATAGGTGTAGTCAATGATAAACCCAATGATGTGAACTGGAAAGATTTTTATAGATACATAATGCAAAATGGTGGCAAAACTCCGATATTTTTAGATAATAAATGGAAATATTTACCAATCTATATTAATGGAGTCTGGAGAGAAAATATATGGGTTAATAGTAATGAAACTATATCCAATTTATTAACTAGTATCATTAATAGATTAAGGACATTTGGTAATATTGATGATTATAGAATAAGTATCAGTAGTAATGAAGGTATTCAGATAGTCAATGCAATAGTTAAATATGTACCAACTAATCAAAATTTAAAACGTGTAACTGTTAAACAAGCTCTCTATCCAGATGGACCTAATATTTGGGACAATGGTGATATTATAGAGGTTTTAACTAGATAATTATCTTTATCAAAAAATTGATTTTAAATAAAATATCTTATAATTTAATTAATGTTGGTTATATTAATTAAATTAATTTCCATTAGTTATATAATTTATACATTATTAGATGATTTGATACAACTGAGTAAAAAGAAATCTGACACCAAATACACAAAAATCAATAATCTAAGTAATGATTTGAATAAAATGATTGAACATGATCTAAACAATATGAACCAATACATTAAGAATTTTATCAATAATGTTGAAATACAATTGACTAATTACCAATGTTATGGATTTGATGCTAGTTTAACACTAGATGGCATTATTAATTGTAGTAAAGCTAATATTGAACTAAATATCTTTAGTTTGATGAGAAAAGAGACCTTAATTAAATTATTTTCAGAGTTATCTATTACCTCAACAATAGGTATAGAATTTAAATCATTAATTTTATCACTCTCTGATGAAACATTAAATGATATTCAAAAATTTATCATTCATCACGAATTATCACACTACTTCAATAAACTTGATTTATATTCAACTACATTTGTCTACTATGCTATCAGAATAGTATTATTATACGCAATTATTATTGACTCTCTATTTTTGATCTATTTACCATTGATTTTATTATATCCATATATTGTGATGTGTAAACAATTAGAGAAATCAGCCGATTTAAATGCGGTTAAACGGTTAAATGATAAAAATGGAGCTCTTTCTTATTTTGATTTTATTATTAACTATGGTAAACTACTTAAATATAATACTCGACTAAATAATTTATTACATGATAGTCAAGGTAACTATAGATTAGACATTACACATCCCAATAAAAATGAACGTCTTAAGTATGTTCAAAACATTAAGTTTAATTAAAATTGATTAACTTTTTATTTCTTCTCACTTTTTAAGTAATAAATGTTTAATTCATTACTTAAGTTATTTAGTGTTGGATTTGTAATATATGAAGCCATTGATTACTTATTAGTTACAAATGATAAAATAAATAATAGCAATTATAGATCAATGGATAAAATAAGTCCAGAATTAAATAAATTAATTGAGCAGGATTTCAATGATATGAAAAAATATATCAAAAGTCAAAATAATAAAATTAACCTTGTAATCAAAGATAAACATTATTGCGGATTTGATGCTTGTCTAGAAGAAAAATATATACCTTTTAATTATATCTATATTGAATTGAATTTATTTAGTTTTGTCAAAAGGGAAACCTTCATTAAATTGTGTTCTGAAATAAATACTATACCTGAAGAATTTAGATCTTCTGTTTTAAATTTTACTGATGAACAGTTTAAAAATGTTCAACAATTCATTATTAATCATGAGTTATCCCATTATACTAATAAACATGATAAATATTTCAATCTATTAACTTTTAATTTATGTAAAGTATTACTCATTGTAGCTAATCTTAAATCTAGCTTAACTTTAACTTTAATTTCACTTGCTTTAATATATCCATCCTGTTTGATAAAATAATACTTTGAAAAATGTGCTGATTTGAATGCCATTAAAAATCTCAATAATAAAGAAGAAGCATGTTCTTTATTTACGTTCGATCAATCTTATAATAAGCATCTTAGAAATAGTACATGGTATTATAAACTTTTAATTGATAAATATGGTAATAATAGATTAGACATTATACATCCAAAATTAAGTGAACGCGTTAATTATATAAAAAATATCAATTATAGTAAACTAAATGGTTCTAATAATAATCCTAATGGTCCCCTTATTTCATCTCCGCATAATAAAATATTTTTTATTATACCTTTTACCTGATGATCGTCTAAATTAATAGTTTCCTTGGTAGCAATTCCTTTACTACAAAAAATCATTATCAATAAATATTTACCTTGATATTTAGTTATAAGTCCTGAATATACTAATATTCCGTAATCTTTTTTTATTTGATCTGTCGCTTCCTCTGAAGGAACAATATAAATTTCACCATTATCTGCATAATCAGTAATAAATTTAATATCAGAGTGTAATTGATCCATATATTACTTTTATTAAAAAATTGATAATTCGTTAATCAAATTTTAGTACATATTCTCTTTCTAAAACTCTATTTGTTACTATCATATATTTAGATTAATCGTCAACAGATGAATACTGTATTCATCTGTTAATTAATAAATATGAATTAATTCCTGAAACATATAATTAATCATAAGAATATTATACTCGCTAAACAATTAATTATTCATTATAGATCATTTAATTAAATGATCTATATAGGGGAACACATCAGATAAATGATAATTTAACCAATAAAGAATAATGTTGATAATCTAACTGATCTTAATTAACTAATTAAGATCAGTTAGATGAATAATATTTAACCAGTAGGAGTCATTTTATTCCCTAATTTAAGTATAAATAGATTAATAAGCTTTGTTAATTTTAAAATATAAATTACAATTAACCTAATAATTTTTATAGATAGAATTAAGAATTATTATTAACTTAATTAATGATTGTTAGTAATAGATTTAGATTATATATACACAACTGACTATTTTCTAAAATAGATTGCAACTCAATTAATTAATCAAATTAAATATAACTCAGCTCAATCTTAGTTCACACATTAACCATTTTGATTTAAATGATAGTTAATGGATTAACGTTACATTTTGATTTAAATGATAGTTAATGGATTAACGTTACATTTTGATTTAAATGATAGTTAATGGATTAACGTTACATTTTGATTTAAATGATAGTTAATCGATTAACGTTACATTTTGATTTGAATGATTGTTAATCGAATATAAATTATAATTATCCATGATTAATAACAATTAGTGATTTAATAATATAACTGGATAACTTGAAATTAAATTGTAAACACATATGTCAAATAACCGTAATGAAACTAACATTAGACTTGAAATAAATTATTATGAGATAACTGTATTAAATAAATGGGGAGGATAATACCCTTCAATAATTTAACTAATAAATTAGTTCTGTAATATTATCACTGTTAAATAAAAAATTTATTAACGATCTAAAACATAGGATGTAAGTGAATTGATAACATCAATCATGTTAAGAAAATTAATAATTATAAAAACTAAAAGAATTGATATTATTTTAAACGGAAATGATAAATAAATAAATGGAATTAGAATTAAAAAAATTAATAGAAGATGGAGAAGGGGAAACTTTTTATGATAAAAATGAACAGATTGAAGATATATGTATTAGAAATAATTGGCAATTGAAAACAGAAACAACTAAAAAGCAGAGTTTAGTGTTTATACGCCGTAAAGATAACTCCAACTATTTAGAAATTAAAGTAGCCGTTGTTGGTAATGTAGATAGTGGTAAAAGCACATTGGTCGGTGTATTAAGTAAAGGTCAGTTAGATAATGGTAGAGGATCATCTAGATTAAATGTGTTTAATCATAAACATGAAAGAATAACCGGAAGAACAACGACCATAGCACATGAGTTACTTAAATACGATATTAATGGGAATATAATAGATGATGATAATTATTGGAAAATAATTCAATTCTTAGATTTAGCAGGACATGAAAAATATTTAGGAACTACAGTTTATGGATTAACTAGTTATCGACCTGATTATGTTGTAGTAATGATAGGAGCTAACATGGGAATACAACAAATGACTAAAGAACACTTAAGTATTGCCTTGATATTAAAATTGCCAGTTTTCATCATAATAACCAAAACAGATATTTGTCCAGATAACAAATTAAAAGAAACAATTGAAGAAATCAAAAGAATACTCAAAGGATTTCGAGTAAATAAAATTCCAATGGTCATCTCAAATAATGATGATATATTAATTGCCTCCAAAAATATAATTAATGATAGAATAGTGCCAATTTTTTGTATATCAAATGTTACAGGCCACAATGTAAATCAAATTCGGCAATTTTTAAATTGGTTACCATCGAGACGATCCTTGATACCAATGGATCAAAGATTGAATCAATATCCATTATTCTACATTAATCGTATTTATCATAAAGTTTATGGTGCAGGCACAGTTGTATTAGGGCATTTAATAAGTGGTAAAATTTCAATAGATGATAAAATTTTAATTGGTCCAATTAATACCAATCATTTTGAACCTATAACAGTTAAATCTATTTATATAGCTGATGAACCAGCCACTACATTAATACCAGGTAAATTAGCTACCTTAACCTTTAGGCGTTTAAAAGTTAATCTACGTAAAGGAATAGTATTAGTTCATCCAGAATTAAATCCTAAAGTTTATTGGCATTTTGAAGCTGATATCTATATATTATATCATTCTACTACTATTACACCAGGGTATCAGCCTATAATACATACTGGCAATATTCAACAATCATGTAAAATAGAAAAAATTTATGATCAAGAATGTTTAAGAGTAGGTGACAGAGCCAAATGTTTAATGAAATTTTTATATCGTCCTGAATTCTTAGTGGTAGGTGCCACTTTTATTTTTAGAGAAGGTAGATCAAAAGGTTATGGAAAAATCATTAAACTGATAATTAATAATCCTAACAATCATTAATATCATTGGTACCTATAAACTTTACATTTATTAATATTAATGACTCTTGTATTTTCATATGTTATATCTTCCAATTTTAAATATTATTAAATTATCAAACACGCAAGTCTAGGTATTAAATATTACTATTTGGTAATATGACTAATTAATTAAAAGATTATTAATTAGTCGATTGTTATTGATTCATCAATGAAGAGAGTCTTAATAAGACTTGATATTTTAAAAGACTCTTATTAAGATTTAATCTTTTTAAAAGACTC
>Ga0272448_1007045_pt1 | contig 11979 bp, 7 predicted proteins | sample YNPCB0191_FD_202220 | JGI IMG/M metagenome (GOLD analysis project Ga0272448, IMG submission 202220) | Hot spring sediment microbial communities from Yellowstone National Park, WY, United States - YNP-CB-019-1 | ecosystem: Environmental > Aquatic > Thermal springs > Hot (42-90C) > Sediment... | reverse complement strand
CATGCACCAATACCATTTATCTAGAACCGGATTATGTCGAATGGTGGGTTGACTACAATAACCCCGATTATCCCACCGTTAACGTGCTGATAAATGACACAGCTTCGGCTGACCTCAAACTGATCAGCTTTACCCAACCCAAGAATGGACGCATCGTTATTGCAGGTTGCGATTACAATAGGCCGCTCCTCCAATATATTCCTAAACCGGGTTTCTACGGCGTTGATACATTTTGGTACACCGCCGGCACTGCAGATGGTTGCGCCGCAACCACGAACGTCCAAATTACTATCCATCCACAAACCGCTCCACGCTTGCTGGTAATGCTTGGCAACCAGGTTATTCAAAACGGCTCTGCGATCAATTTCACCGTCATAGGCACAAACATGGCCCTAACAAACCTCCTTACAGTAACGAATGTTGGTGACGCTGATGGCAATGTGTTTGGTTATTTTGTTGAGTCACAAACAGCATTCTCGTTCACCGAGGGCGGTAGCTTTTGGGCTACGGTTCAAGCCTCGAATTCGATAAGCACAGAATTAATCTTTACACCCACAGCATACGGAACCACGAATGCCACGCTCAAATTGCAAGGCCCCGGCTTGCCGAGCTCAGATTTCACCGCTTACTTGCGTGCAACTGTTTTGCCACCTCCGAGTGGTCCGTCCGCACGAATACTTTCCCCATCCACAAATGCTACTTTCCCTGCGTATGCAACCGTCGAGCTACGCGCTGAAACCACGCCAGCTCAAGGACAGCCAGTTACAAATGTCTTGTTTACCTTCAAGCTTGATCAAGGTTATGCCCTAATCGGGTCAGCCACGAACAGCCCAGGTCCAGACCAAAATAACTGGAGCTTCCTGTGGCGAATGGTTCCACCGGGCAGCTATATTCTGCACGCCATTGCCGCTGACCGAGCCGGGCGAATTGGGATATCTGATCCTGTGCCAATTACAGTGCTCGAACCTGAGCCGTCAGTTACAAATCGCCCGCCAGTCGCACACTCCGATTACCTGCAAATACCAATGTCACTGACAGGGGTGAACTCGTATATCATAGACGTTCTTAAGAACGACACCGACCCAGATGGTAACCAGATATTCATAGTGGATTATGATAAGACCTCCGCCCTTGGCTTGATCAAACAAGTCAATCAAGTGTTGGTCTTCACTCCTTTCACGAATGTGTTCGGTAGCCAAACCATTTATTACAAGATTGCCGATGGATACGGTGGAGTTAGCATAGGCACTCTGACGATTGAAATTTACCCAATTGAACCACCCCAAGTCCAAATTACGCAACCAACTGATGAATACATCTACCTAGAACTTGAGCAAGCCCTGCAAGGTATCACAGTGGAATTTAGGGCTGAAGCATCACCTGGCGTAACTAACGTAACCTACATGCTCAGTACAGGCCATGTACTCGGCTTCAGTACAAATCGCACCGCAGGTTATCCCCTCACCGTTAACCTCGGGGCTGAAATATTCGCCCTTGGCCAATACATCTACGCGGTAGCCACAGATACCAACGGCCTGACTGCGCGCTCGCAGTCCATTTCGTGCCACATGGAAAATCCAATTTGGGATAACCCACCTATAGCCGAAATCCTCAACTTCGGCGAGCTATGCGATCCACAAAAAGTTATTAATAGCCAGCAACAGGATTACACATCATTACCAGTAGTAACCGCCGGCATTACAAACCTAATTGGTAGTGCCTCCGACCCGGACCCGCCAAATGCCACTTACCAGAACCTGCCACTCGGCATCGTCAGATACAAAGTCCTGCTTTTCAATGCCGACAACCAACTTGTGAAGGATTTCACACCCACACCACTGACCAACGGTTATCATCAGGCCAGGGTCACAAACGATGTACTAGCTACGCTTAACCTCTCAGACCTGCCAAATGGGATCTATAGAGTGGAGCTTTCGGTGTCCGATATCTGGTATGAGCGTACCGTGTCGAAATGGTTTGCCCTGGATTCAAACCTAAAACTCGGTAATTTCACATTTAGCCTCCAAGACCTTGTCATTCCGGTTAACGGCATTCCCATCACAATCACGCGCACCTATGACTCACGCCGAACCGAGCCTGGCGATTTCGGCCCATGTTGGGCTTTGGCCATCTACGATATGGATGTCCAAATAAACGAGACACGACAAACAATATACATAGAAGATTATGGTCCCGTTAACATCCGGCGTAGCGGTGGATACGATGTCACCCTCACTTTGCCTGACGGTAGAAGAGCCACGTTCCCGTTTTCACTTCAACGCGGATTTACGAAGTACTATGCCGAGTGGGAAAAACCGCCCGGTGTCCAAGCAACGTTGACCCCACTCAATCCCATATCCATCATTGGCCCGCCCGTCCCATACTGGGTTTGTGGCTCTGAAGCATGCTACTATCTAACGGCGTTTGATCCGCCAGGTTGGATACTTCAGACCCTGGACGGTACCCGGTACGTGATCGAACGGGAAGATTTCGGCGTGGTCGACCTCTCATCTTGGCTCTTAGACATGAGTTTGGAAGAGGACTACCAGTTAACCGCAGGAACCGGAGAGGAATCCGTTGTGCATGTGTATGGCAAACCCAAACTCACTGCGATTATCCAGCCAACCGATGACAGGATCGAAATCAAGCCCAACTCTATCACACATTACGACCCGGCAAATAACCCTACCCGGTCCGTTGAAATCCAGCGGGACGAACAAGGACGCGTTACTGCTATTTATGATCCTAACAGCCTTAGTGTACTCAGAACCAGCGGCGTTCGCATCCCTACAATCAAATACATCTACGACCAGGCAACTGGCAACCTTATCGAGGTGCATAAACTGGTAGATTACAACACACGCGACTACGAGGTCACCAAATACTTCTACACCAACCGACCATCTCCACACTACCTAATTGCCATCGAAGACCCGCGCGGCGTGCGCGTAGCCAAAACCTACTACGACGACCACGGCCGGATCGAAAAAATCGAAGACGCCGACGGTAAAGTCACACAGTTCATATACGAAACAGACAAACAAATCCAAAAGATCGTCGATCGGCTCGGCCACACCAACATCTACGCCTACGACCTGCGCGGTAACATAACCGCCATTACCAACGCGCTGGGTGGGGTAACGCTCATGGCCTACGACGAAAATAATAATAAGACTAACGAAATTTTGTTCCTTAATGGTCAGCCCTACGCAACCAACAGGTTCATTTACGATGCCAATAACCTATTGCGCATTTCCTACGATCCACTTGGCCACAGCAACGTGTTCAATTACAACCCCTTTGGCCAGATCATCAGCCAGACCGATTCCCTCGGTAACACGATCACCAATCTTTACGATGAGTGTGGGAACGTCACCAACACGATCCACCTGAACAGTAACGGTGTACCCGTCTTTACGTCATATTCCCGATATGATGGGGGCCGACTCATCGAAACTCGCGATGCCTTCAATAATGTCACAGCCTCCTTCCAATATGATGAGTTGGGCAATTTACGTGCTTCGACGGATGCTAATGGGCTAACGAGATACTTTGCGTACGACGCAAATGGCAACCAGACTGCCACATGGTATGCATGCAAGCCATTCGGGGGCGGCTCCATAGTGTGGATTACGAATTATACAGGCTACGATGCCCAAGGCCGAGTCATTTGGACGGTCGATGGACTCGGAAACACCAATTACACGTTTTATAACTCGCTGGGCAAGGTCGAGTACACAGTGGATAAATTTGGCAATACGAACTTCTTTAGCTATGATGCTAGGGGTAACATCATCCAAACACTTTACCCCGACGGCACATTTACGCGCACAGCTTATGACAATGAAGGCCGCGTTATTTTGACCACCGACCGTAACGGTATAACCGGTACACGTAATTGGTATGATGCACTAGGGCGCATAACCAATGCCGTTCGCGTTTTGTATCCGCGCATCGAGATTACAACCACCGGGGCCTCGCCACAGGCAGTGATTGTATCGGAGGGGACACCGGTCTCATCTAACATCACGGTTTATCACGACAATGGTTGGGTTAAGTGCCGGATTGGGCCTGACGGTCAGCCAACCTGGTACGACTATTATCCAGATGGTCGGACAAGAGCGGTTACAAATGCGCTTAATCAGAGGACTTTTTATGCATACGACGCAGCGGCCCGTCAGAAGTACGTGGTGGATGCACTGAACCGGACCAACTGGTTCGAGTACGATGCAGCCGGCAGATTAATCCGGACCGTTTATCCTGACGGCACTTGCGTATCAAATGCGTACAACTTAAACGGCCAGCGAGTAACCTTGGTAGACCAACTGCAACGGTCAACTGAGTATACTTATACTCCAGCAGGGCAACTGAGTAGCGTGACCCAGCCGGCTGTGCCGAATCCGGAGAGTGGTTACACACAGGTACGCCCAATTTGGTCTTACCAATATGACGAGCTGGGCAACCTAGCTGTCATAGTCGATGCCAAAGGGCGTGCAACTACCAACTGGTATGATGCGCTGAGCCGCCTGTACAAACAGCGACTGCCGTTGGGTCAAGTCTGTAGCAATGTGTATGACAGTCGCGGTTTACTCTGGAAACAGTATGACTTTAAGGGTCAGTATGTCGAGTACAGGTATGATCGCTACGGGCGCGTGACCAACAAGTATTACTTTGCAGCCGGTCAGATTTGGTACCCGTCGAACTCGGTGAGCTATGAATATGATACGGTGGGTCGGGTGCGGCGTATCACCGAGCGTTGGGGGCAAGCCGCTGCCACAGGATACGCAGTTTTGTGGGCTGACTCGGATCAATTAATTGCCAGCGGTCCACTGGGTGCAGCTCCACGGATGTTGAACACGCTGGTTGCCTGGCTCAATGACACAGACCCAGCTACACTTGGCGGACTGGCAGGATGTACACTGGCGGGGCTGACACTGATTGGTCTTTTATTGCAACCAACTGCACGCGGTCGCCTGATAGTGTTGCGAGCGTTACCTGTAGTGGGTCAGGTATGCACTCGCAAGCTACGCACTGTGGCTTGGCGGCATGGGCGAGTGCGCATGCCCGGGTTGTTCTGGCGCGCAGTAACGGTGGTAACAATCGTATGTTTTTTGGGCAGTGATCCGCACATAGGAACAGTGATGCAGCTTAAGGCACAATCGCCACCAGCGTTTACCTTACCGACCGAGCGCGTTACCGAGTTCGGGTACGATCCCGAGGGTCGGCTGGTCCGCGTCAGCACACCGGAGGGCGAAATCCGTTACCAGTACGATCTTGCTACTGGGCGGCACATTCGTACCTGCACAGCTAACACTGAGGTTGAATACAGGTACGATGAACTTGGCCGATTACAGACTGTGAAAGTGTTGAAACGCAACGGGCAAACACTGTCTCAACCGGAAATTACAACTTACAGTTATGATCCCGTGGGGAATCGGTGGATAGTGCAATTGCCGAACGGCGTCACCACCCGGTACCAGTACGATAGTTTGAACCGGCTGACAAACCTGACTCACACAGCGTCCAGTGACGTGCTTTTGGCCAGCTACAGTTATCGGCTTGATCTGACTGGACGCAGGACAAACGCGGTTGAGGTGATCCGCATACCTAACGACGAGGGTGGCGGTTACATCACTAACGTGTTTAGTTGGAGTTACGATGCATTGTATCGGTTGACCAACGAGGTGTGCATCTCGAGTGTAGCTGGGGGCAGTTACACAAACGTGTTTGAATACGATTTGGTTGGGAACCGGCTCAAGGAGGTTCGGTACAGGCCGGGCAGTGTGACCACGATCACTAACCTGTACAACGGCAACGACTGGTTGTTGCGCGAGGTGCAATTGGTCAATGGCGTGCCAGTGGCAACCAACATGTATGCCTATGACGCCAACGGGTCGGTTGTGGCGCGGACAAACATAACTGCATCTGGTGTGAGTGCTACGTTGTTTGGGTACGATCTGAAGAACAAACTCAGTTGGGTTAGTGAGGCTGGCAGCGGTCAAACGAACTATTTCATTTACAACGACAGTGGTGTACGTGTGCAGACGTGGTCGTCTGCGGGTAGTGGGACGTTATATTTGGTTGACCCGAACAATCACACTGGGTACGCGCAGGTGTTAGAGGAGTATGGGGTGAGTAGCGGTGCTGTAACGCTGGTCCGGAGTTATGTGATAGGGGACGACGTAATTGCACAGGCATCTGGGTTTGAGGCGGAAGCGCGGTATTTCCTATACGATGGGCATGGTAGCACGCGGCAGTTGGTGGATGGCAACGGTGTTCCCACGGTACGGTTTGCATATGAGGCGTATGGCTTGGTGCATCAGGCTATTTCGAGCTGCAGTGCCGAGCAGGCGGTAACGCAAGGCATTACCCGTCTGTTGTACTGTGGTGAGCAATACGAGCCGTTGTTGCGGATGTACAATCTGCGAGCGCGGTTTTACGACCCTGGCACCGGCCGGTTCAATGCGCGGGACACATTCCTCGGCAACAATTTTGATCCACAAAGCCTGCACAAGTACGCCTACTGCCATTGCGATCCAGTAAATGGCACGGATCCGAGTGGGGAGATGCTATTAACAGTTGTCGTAGGTACTGCTGGAGCATTGGGCACGCGAGGTTGGTGGGAAGGAATAAAGCTGCCCTCCTACAAAGCGGTCTTGACGTTTGCCCTCTTAGTTGTGTTTTTGTGTCTTCTGGCCGATGTTTTGCCAGATGCACTTCAAAAGATTAATGCGAAGCGAGCAGAAAATAAAATCCCTTTCTACAGGTACGACATTAGACCTGGCATGACGTATTTTGGTCCCGGGACTGATGTGACGACCCGCGGTGATTTGGATTGGGCTCGGGCGATTTCTATAACGTATTTTGTTGACGTACAGGTGCTTTATATGTACACGCTGATGACGAAACCAGGCGATGTGGAATTCCATCCCGATGGGCCAACGGTGATGGGTATTGCGCAGTATAAATTGGCAAGAGCGGTTTGCGGGTCAGACGTCATTCTTACTAGGATTATTCGGAAACCGGCGTACTGAATGGTAGGCGTGGAAGAATGCCTTTTGCTGCGGATACAGACAAATTGGTAGGCAAGCGGATTCTAATAGCCACTGAATTTGGCTTTGGGTGGCTCCTAATTGAGGGTGGGTATTACAAGGAGCTAACCGTCCCTGCCCCGTTTGAAGCCGAAATTGTGAAAATTCTTTTTGATGGTGAGGTAGCAAGGGGCATACTAGGGAAATGCAATGCCATTGTTGGGGGCAGACAATGCACTTGGGCATATTGTTTACCACATACGGATTTGGAGGTTGACCTGCGTGTGAAGACAATTGGATGCAACTTAGTATTGTCAAATCAGCCTTTGTATCTTTCGGATGCGGTAAAATATCCTGATCCAGCACAAGTTGTGACTTTAAGTGAATGGCAAATCCGTGGATTTGGCAGAGTGAAGTTACTCTCATAAGAGTTCGAGTTTTTGGTAGTTGAGAAAAGGGGTATCTATAAGTTTAGCGAACCACCTTAGGTGCGCAGACCAAGAGACCGAGATCTTTAGCAATGCGAAAATTCGGGGGGTATTTCACATTGCGCAGATTAGAGACTCTTTGAAGTGTGACGAAGAGGGTTCAAAATGGTAGTGTGGAAGCGAGGCCCAAAATGAAGTGTTAGGTGATTAGCGATTTTATGAGTGACTCATATGCTATAAAAGTAACTATACCATCACGCTACAGTTTAAAAAACATAGCGATTATGTCGTTCTCTTGTGCCACAGGGGCTTCATTGTTGTTCTTGGTGATGATCCAACACATTGGGGCGTTCAAAACTAGCTTGAGTAAGGCGTCCGTGGCAACGTTCGTGTTTGGTGCGGCGTTGTTTGTTTATGTGTTTTTAAACTTTATCGCTATTAGGCACATTTGGACAGCGCGATTCGACGGCTTGGGATATTGGACTTGGGGTGGCAACAATAAACCATTTAACGTCATTGTACAGGTTATCGTTTCGGCAACAGGTGCGGTAAGCGCCGTTTTAGGTTTTTGTTTTAGCAAGTTTGAGGGGTTAATTGGTGCGTTTGCTGCCCTTCTTATTACATTACATTACGAAGAGTACTGTCGGTCAAAGCGGTTTAAGAGGAGAATACTGCTCGGCGAAATTGCAGCTGTTGAAAGTGCAAAAGGCGAACATGGGTGGCTTAACTGCCGCTTGGTTAGTGGTCAGAGGCTAAGTCTTCCACATGTGAGGGAACTCGATCTGGGGTCGCCTTCTCAAGGAGGCGAGAGGTAGCTTTTGTCACTTCAGTCTCGGATAACTGCAACAAACAATGCTGTCAAAAGATATGTAGTGCTTGGGCTGCACAGCCTTCGGACTCGGTTTTACGACCCTGCGACTGGTCGGTTCAATGCGAGAGACACTTTCCTTGGCAACAATTTCGATCCACAAAGCCTGCACAAATACGCTTACTGCCATTGCGACCCGGTAAATCGAAGAGATTGGTCTGGGAGAAGTAGTCTTCTGGTTACGACATTAACTGTGGTCGGGATTGGGGCTATAATTGGGATGCTGGCCAGTGTAGGGGCCGTTTATGCATATCAAGGGCGAGCAGCTACGTTTGGTGAGATCATGACTGGAGGAGCGCTAGGAGCATTGCTTGCCCTAGGTTGTTGGGTTGTGCCGGAGCTTGCGATAGTGCTGGGGCTTTATGGGATAATTCAAACTGGGTATCAGGGGGTGAGCATTTTGTTGGATCCAAACGTAAGCATTTGGCGGAAGGTAGCTGCAATAGCGCTATTTTTGGCTTCTGTGTATGGAACTGCGAAGGCGGTTGAATACACCCGTGTAATGCGTGGGTATGTGCCTAAGAGCTCCGACGATACATGCTTGATTCCAGAAAGTTACATGAACAAAATCGGGGCCGTAGATATGAGGAGCTGCCCGAACCCAAAAGGATATAATGAGGCTGGCTTTCCGAGGAACGGTAACTGGTTTTTCCTCAAATTGGTGGAAGAACACCCTCAATGGTTTAGTGAGCTGAATAAGGTACGGATTTCGAGTAACAAGGCCCCTCTAGTAGACGACGTATGGATAGCTTCATTTCCGGAACATGCACCTTTCCATGGTGCGTCCTTGGTTCATCACCACATTTTACAAGGCCCTATCGCCGTGCCTGTGCCAATGCGAGTGCACCAGATATGGTATAAGGCATTGCACCCGGGTGTCCCTGACGTGATCTCCGCGCCGTCTGTTATCGGTGGGGTGACCGGAAGCTTGGGTGGTGAAGCTTTTGACGAATGTGAACCATAGTTTCGAGCTAAGTAGATGACCGCTGATGAATTTGTAAAGGAACTAGGGTCGATCTGGCCTACGAGGGAAGAACTTTTGAGGCTCGGCCTCTCGCCAAGCGAGGCAGAGAGAGCAGCTGTGTGGGTACAAGCCCGCCGGATTCGGAGTGTAGAAATGAGCGACCCGTTGCTGGATTTATGTGCTAATTTTGAGTTTGTCGAGGGGGAATTTGGAATAGTGGTGCATTTTTGCAAGCTTAGGCCCTACAATGAAGATTGCATGTTAGTTGGATTCGACGAAGGCGACCCGTTAATTATTTCCAAACGCGGTGGGGAAGTTTTGCTTGTAGTTCCATTGGGAAGAAAACGGAAGTACGTGGGTTGTGCACTCGATGGGGCTGCGTTTTTAAAGGCATTATTGGTTGCAGCCCGGTTCATTGTGGATTGCATGCTTGGGCGTCGAACTCGTAAAAACCGGGTTGATTGGGAAACGGTCCTAAGTGAGTGTTGGGAACTTGCAGGTGGGCGCAAGTATAGGCGGTATTGGGCTTGGGCTTTGGGAATAGAGGGGTCTTTTGGTGTTATTTGGGATCTGCTTTGGAGGCCCATTTCAATGGGACGAATCTGGAGTGTCTTGAATAAGATGTTAGGCGGTGGTCATTGAACGGATTATTGAGAAGCGTGATTGTAACGTAACGTGAACCCGAAGCAGAGGAAGAGTGGGAAAGAATTCAGCACAAGAGCAGAGTATGTTAGGATTTTGGGAAGGATTGGATGGACACGACTAAACATGCTGAAGTACACCTGTGACGTTGAAGCGACTGGGGTGCATGTCCGCGTGGGCGTTGCAGGGCCAGATTCTTTTGGTCCCGACGGTGGTGTTCAGATCGAACTTCAGGAGCCAGGTGCAGTTTATAAGAACCCTCGTCCTTTGTAAGGAGGGGCCGCTTATGATGTACAAAGTTGAGAAGCACTCAGTGTGGTTATCGGATGGCAAGCAGGTGCATTTCGAATATCCGATTCGGGACAGCATTGAATGTGAAGGGGTCATAGTGGTGGTTTTGGATGTGCCAGCCGGTGTGGTGCGGCGGTTTGTTGTTGCGCCGACACCGGGGACCGAGTTAGAGAGTACGCTGCTGGTTACCGATGCAGGTGGATTTGTTCGGCAGGGTTATGTGTACGTTGTGGATGAGCCGTTGCTGCGCTTCGATGCTGCTGGCAACGTAGTCTATTACCTTGAGGACGCGATGGGCAGTGTTGTTGCATTGGTGGATGGTAGCGGGAACAAGATTGCCAGCTTCAATTACGATGGTTTTGGCAACTTCCGGTCGTTGAGCGGGAACACGAACGCGCCGGCTGGAATTGGCGGTGATTTTCGGTTTCATGGTGCGTGGTTTGAAGAGGCCAGCGGCCTGTATCACATGCACGCGCGCGAATATGATCCGAGAACGGGGCGCTTCACCAGCAGGGATCCACGCAATGGCATACCCATACAGCCGGAGACATTTAATCCGTACGTATATGGGGTGAACAATCCGTATGTGTCAATTGACCCGAGTGGCGAATTCAGTTTAATCGAGATCAACGTGGCACAGGCTATCGACATTAGTCTTGAAACTTTCAAGAACATGGCGATTCAACGGGCAAGAGCTTGGGCGACGGATAAAGTCATTGACGCTTTTTCCAAGGCTGCGGTTCGCAGCATGTCAGCTATTTTTCCCGGGGTGGGTGACTTAATGGAGATAATTACGGGCAGCAGCAGATCCTTTACAAAAGGTGTGAAACTGGAAGAATTCGTGTTAAGTCGCTTCTGCGAACTGGTCAGTGAAAGGGCGGGAAGCGTTATGCGATATGTATACTTGTATCCAGGGATTGACCCGGATTCGGGCGATGCCAAATTTTCAGGTGTTCATTGCCCATTGTCCCAAGTAGATCATAAGCTTGGCCTCGTTTATCCTGACTTTATAATTGGTGAAGCCGATCCGGTGGGTAAGGGCATCAATTCGTGGTTCATTGGAGAAATAAAGTTGTCCGGTAATTCACTATATAACCAGTACTATTTGACCCGTAACGATGCGAACGGAAAAATTCGGCAGTTTCGAGGCATAGTAAACTATGCTGGTCGCCACACACATACCCGAATGGCTGTATTCTTTACCTTTTTCACCGGTGACCGAGGCAAGCTGTCGTCAGTGGGACGGCTGTTACAGCGGGATGGTATTCAAAAAGGAGTCATCGTTGTTGTGTTTGCTGTGAGTAGAAATAGGGGATTCTAAAGATCATGTGCGATAGAGAACGGCGACAATGTTTAGGTTTCGCGGATCGCCCTAAGCACAAGTTGAGCGCGAAAGCGAAGGCACTTTTTGCAGCGGTGCGGAGCAACGACATAGCGAAGGTCCGCCAGCTTATTGAGCTAGGAGTCAACGTGAACATTGTTGATACGCCCAAGCGGGCGTGGGAATTCAACGTTACACCATTACACGAAGCAGCCTTACGACAGAACGCGGAGATCGTCCGCCTACTGCTTGAAGCCGGAGCAAACGTCCATGCCGAGGCAGGGCACCTTCAGGACATAGACTCACCGGGGGCTACTCCTCTGGCCTGGGCATGCGGATTAGCCCGGATTTTTCTTGAAAAAAAGTTGTAACGGTGTTCTCGGCCCATTGTCTATTGGGTAAATATGAACAAAACCAACACCGTTACCGCAGGC
>Ga0272448_1007044_pt1 | contig 11979 bp, 8 predicted proteins | sample YNPCB0191_FD_202220 | JGI IMG/M metagenome (GOLD analysis project Ga0272448, IMG submission 202220) | Hot spring sediment microbial communities from Yellowstone National Park, WY, United States - YNP-CB-019-1 | ecosystem: Environmental > Aquatic > Thermal springs > Hot (42-90C) > Sediment... | reverse complement strand
GGCTGATTCGCAGTTGGAATGGGCGCGTCGGTCTTTTTGTCGTCAGCGTGGTGATCATCATCGGCGCCCTCATGCCCATTGTCTCTCCCTATGATCCCCATGTTGATTCCAATCTGGCCGAGTCGGCAATGAGCCCATCGCGGCAGCATATCTTCGGCACCGATCGCCTGGGCCGCGATATTTTCCGGCGCATCTTGCACGGCACACGTATTTCACTCACCATTGGTATCGTCGTCGTGGTTATGGCCGGGTCAACAGGCACGGTTCTGGGACTCATGGCCGGCTACTTCCGGGGTTCGGTTGACTCGGTGATCATGCGCCTGATGGATGTCTTGTTGGCATTCCCGGGCATACTCCTGGCTATTGCCATCGTTGCCGTGCGCGGGCCCGGTTTGACCAATGCAATGATCGCCGTCTCTTTCGTCGGCATCCCCGGCTATGCCCGCGTCGTGCGTTCGATGGTGCTCTCTATTCGTGAGCGAGATTTTATCATGGCTGCCCGCACGGTTGGTGCCAATGACCTGCGCATCATGTTCCACCATATTCTGCCCAATAGCCTGTCACCGCTCATTGTTCAGGCGACGCTGGGTGTGGGCGGAGCCATTCTCTTTGCCGCAGCCCTCGGCTTCCTGGGACTTGGCGCCCAACCCCCGGCCCCAGAATGGGGCGCTATGATCGGCGATGCCATCCCTTTCTTACGCCAGGCTCCATACATGGTTTTCTTCCCTGGCGTGGCGATCATGATCTGTGTGCTGGGATTCAATCTTTTGGGTGACGGCCTTCGTGATGCCCTCGACCCACAAACAACTGAGAGGTAGACATGAATCGTGACGACTTGCAGCAGATAGATCGCGCCATCTGCGGCGAGATATGGGCCAGTGATGCCGTCAATCGTAATCTGGAAGCTCTCTGCCTGGAGTGTGGCGGCCGCTTTGCCGGCAGCGACAACTACCGCCGGGCAGTGGATATGATCATACGGCTGTGGCAAGAATACGGCCTGCACAACGTCCATGCCGAGGCGTTTCCGTTTACTGCCTGGCAGCGTGGCGCGGCAGTGCTGGAAATGACAGAGCCTGCCCGCCGTCACTACCCATGCATCGCATTGCCCTACGCTCCCACCTGCGACATAGAAGCAGAACTGATGGACGTGAGCTATGGATTGGCCCCCGATTTCGAGAAGGCGGGCGATGCCCTGCGCGGCAAGGTTGCCCTGGTGACGAATGGTGCACCGCCCGGCGCAGGCAGAGCTCCCCATCGAACAGAGAAGTACATGCAGGCCAAAGCCGCCGGCGCGGTCGCTTTCATATTCATGGACAACGAGCCCGGCATGCTCTCGCCTACCGGCAGCCTGGCCTACAATGAGAACGGACCGCTGGATCAGGCCCTGCCCAGTATCGGTATAGCCTATGAGGTGGGAATGGATCTGCGGCGCTGGGGCAAACGGGGAAATGTGCGCGTCCATCTGCAGTTGAAGAATGACCTGGCCAGAGCGACATCCTGGAATGTGGTCGGCGACATTCCGGGTTTCGACAGGAGCAACAGGCATCTGCTGGTCTTTGGCGCGCACCTCGATGGGCACGATATTGCCCAGGCGGCCGTTGACAACGCATCGGGCGTGATCGCGATAACGGAGGCGGCGCGCGTCCTTGTTGCGCAGCAGCAGTATCTGCCGCAGACGGTGCGCTTCATCTGTTTTGGGGTCGAAGAGCTTGGGTTATTTGGCGCCTATGCCTACACACGCGCCCACCAGGATGAGATGGAGCGTATCCGGTTTGTTTTCAATATGGATGTGGTGGGAGGCAACGGGACGTTGGGTTTTCTATTACAGAACTGCCCGGAGCTGGTTCCCCATTTCGAGTATCTGGCTGCCCCTCTCGGCACAGAGTGTCATATTCATGATACCCTGGTGCCCTTTTCGGATCATTTTCCTTTTGTTTTGCAGGGGGTTCCGGCGGCGTTCATTGCCTCGGGGCCCGGCGAGCCCGGCAAGCGCGGCTGGGGGCACACGACCGCCGACACGCTAGACAAAGTCAACGAACAGAACGTGCGCCTAGCTGCCGCGCTCACCGCCCGTCTGGCCATCCGTGTGGCCAACGACGTGGGCGGCTGGCCGGGCCGCCGGCGGAACGCCGATGAGATCAAGTCTACCCTCGAAGCCCAGGGTATTGCCAGGCTGATGCGCATGGAAGGGGTCTGGCCGTTCCAGTAGAGCCGACCGAAGCGCGGCGGGGCGGGCAAACCGCGCTCTGTGCTTGTGGCCCTCAGCGGGCCTGCGCCTGCGGGGCGTCAACGTAGGTCGGCACGCCTTCCTCGGCGAAGATGCGGTCAATTGCGGCGCGATCGGCTGACGTCAGTCGCCAGTCGAGGGCAGCGGTATTCTCTTCGACCTCCGCAGGCGTGCGCATACCCACCAGGGCCACCGTCACGGCCGGGTGTCCCAGTACCCAGGCGATGGCCAACTGGGCCACCGTCTTGCCATATGATGCTGCCAGCTCCTTCAGCCGTTCGACAACGCGTAGCTCCTTGAGAAACGCCTCGCGCTCGAACAGCGGCAGGCCAAACGCCTTGCCGGCCGAGCGCCAGTCATAATCGGGAAACGTCGTTGCCGCCGTCATGGCACCGCTCAATAACCCATAGCCCAGGCTGCCATAGGCCATAAAGCCGATCTTGTGTTCGAGACAGAAGGGCAGCACTTCTCGCTCCATGCGGCGATCGAACAGATTGTAGCCGACCTGGTTGGCGGTCAGATGGCCGTGTTGTTCGGCGATCGTCATCATCTCCACATTATAATTAGAGACGCCGTAGTGACGAATCTTGCCATCGCGCTTCAGCTTTTCCAGTGCAGCCATGGTCTCGGGTATGGGTGTGTCGTGATCCGGCCAGTGGATGAGCAACAGGTCAATGTAATCGGTCCCCAGGCGCTGCAGGCAACCTTCTGTGTGCGCGATGACCGACGCATAGGTGGAATCACGCTTAACGATCTTGTGATCCGCTGTGAAGGCATAGCCGACCTTGGTCACCAGAACAATGTCTTTGCGCCGCGGCCCCAGTGCCCGCGCCAGGAGGATTTCAGAGTGATAGGGTCCGTAGACCTCGGCGGTATCGAAGAGCGTGATGCCGCGATCAATGGCCAGGTTAACGGCCCGATTGATCTGTCCCCAATCAATGGCGCCATACTGCGTGATACTCAGCTCCCACGTGCCAAAGCCAAGAGCCGAACAGACCAGATCTGAGTCACCGAATCGTCGTTGTTCCATGGAGACCTCCACATGTTTGATGGCTGAGCAGTTCTATGTTCTCACTGTTCACAGGCCTTTGGCCCGGATATACTCGTGCACATCCACGTTGTAGACGACGTCCTCGACGGTGAAGACAGCCCACGGCTTGCCATCATCCATCCAGATAGCCGCGCCCTTAACGGCAAATGGCTTACCGTCTTGCTTTCCCCATTCGACTGTATGATTGAGCCACAGAACTTTGGACTGGCTGGTTGAGCTGTGGTAACGCATGGATTCGAACCAGGTGATGAGTCCTGTGTCGGGATCGAAGCGGACGACGAATCGCTCGCCGCCCTCGGCGGAAGGCACGGTCAGAATAGCCATGTTGTCATCCACCGGCTGCCACGACACACGCGAGTCGGTAATGTAGATGGACGGCAGCCAGACCGATTCGGCCCACAGCCCCAGGGTTGCGCCCTGATCTATCTTTTCGCCTTTATCAATGCCAAAGGGCAGCTCGAGGCGGCCCTTACCATCCAAAAAGTGCTCGTTGACGGTCAACAATGGAATGCCAAAGATTGTCGCTTCGATATAGTGGCGATAGTCTTTCCCGGCGTTGTGTATGAAGCGGAAGCGAGCCGGGAAGGTGATAGCGCCAAACGGTCGCATCGTGGCCCGGCCCGTGATCACTGCCGATGTAATTACCGGCACGCTGTCACCATAAACCTGGCGGTAGAAGCGCTCGACCGGTGTCGGCAAGCCCTTGGGCAATGGAATGGTTGCCAACGGTGGGGTTCGCTGTGGAAAGGGTGGAAATGACCTGGGCTTGATCTGCAGGCCGAACCAACCGAGGACGATAAGAACCGCAACAACGGACGCAACGATAAAAACAGCCTTTTGTAGTATGTGCATTGGCAACATCTCCAGGGTTTTCGCGGCCACCGTGCTGGGGTTGAGCATGCGGGATCGGCAGAGGGTGGTCGCTTGTGGTTAAGCTCCCGTCAGGTCAACCACCAGTAGATCCAGCGCCAGGTCTGGCTCCAGGCTGCCGGTCTTGATAGCAAGATCGGTGTCCAGCAGATGGCGGTAGGCGCCTTCCAGTCGCTCGTAGCTAAAGCTGCGGGCAGTGGCCGTGGCCTTCTGTGCCACATAGGGATGTATTTTCAGCCGGCCGGCGATGTCCTCGGTGGAGAGGCCATCGTCGGCCAGTTCCTTTATCTGCAACAAACTGCGAAATTGACGGGTGATGACGGCCATCAGTACGGGCGGCTGTTCGCCGTCGGCGATGAGTTGGTGAAGGACGCCTATGGCACAATCACGCTGACGAGCAGCCAGGGCATCGGTGAGTGTCCACACCTTTACCTCGCGGGCGTCGGCGACCAGCAGGTGCACATCACCATCCTGAATCATCTTGCCGCCGGCGTAGGAGACGAGTTTGTTGATCTCTTGAGCGAGTTGGTGCAGATTGCCGCCTACAAAGGCTGCCAGTGTCTCGGCGGCGCGCGGCGAGATGGAGCCACCGGCCGCCTGCACGCGTTTCTGGATCCAGGCTGTCAGCTCTGCACCACTGGGAGACGCATATTCCTTGCTTTTGCCACCCAAAGCAGACACTTGTTTCAACAATGGGTTGCGCTCGCTCAGTGTCGCGCTCTCGACGAAAACAAGGAGAGTGCTTTCCGGAACCTGGGGAAGATAGGCACACAATCCTGCTTCCAGGGGATCCTGTCGCGATTTGTTTGCTGCCGTCGCGGCAGCGTGAGGCTCGAATCGGGTCATCAGTCCCTCGACGATGACAAGCCGTTTGTCGGCCAGGAAGGGCATCGTCGCGCAGGTCATGCGCAGCTCATCCAGCGAGAGACTGCGCCCATCGAGCACGGTTGTATTCAGGTCAGCCGTTGCCGGTTCGCCGAGCCTGGCTTTCATAGCCTCAATGGCCTGATGGATAGAGTAGTCATCGTCGCCGTGCAAGACGTAGAACATCGTTTACCTCGCTGTCTGTGCGTGTCAGCGTGTCATGAGTTGCTGCGCGTGCTCCAACAGCGCCCGTGCACGCTTCTCAGGCACCCCTTTCACTTTGAGATAAGCCTCAAGTGCATCCAGGGGTGTCATCTGTTCGACGGCGAGATCACCCAGACGACTGCGCACGCTGCGTTCGGTCTCGCGCACAATAGCGGCAATGTAGTAGGCGTCGGCCAATGCCCGGCGGATCTCATCTTCGCGCAGCGACACATCCGTGCGCGCCTGGACGATCAGCTTCACAACCGCATCATGAACATCGTGACGGGCAATCGCCTGCAGCGCCCTGTCGGTGGGGTCATCGTAGTCGGCCTGCACGCGAATGGTCAGAAAGCGACGGGCCTTGACGGGAACGAAATGCCAGGTGGCCTTGAACGAGTCATCGAGATCAATGATGACGAATCCCTTGCTGTCGTGTTCTTCGCCGAAATCAATACGCTCGAGACTGCCGGCGTAGACGGCAGGCGGATTCTCATTGACGACCTGATGCCTATGGATGTGTCCCAGAGCCACATAGGCAAAGGCCGTGTTGTTGATGATGCTTTTGGGAATGGTAATATCCTGCCCCAGCATGACACTGCGCTCTGAACCGTAGGTGGCGCCTTCGATGCTGCCGTGGGCAACGAGGATGGCGGGAAGCGACCGGTCAAGATCATCCACCTCCTTGGCCACGGTGTCGGCGATAATCTCGGCGAGGCGGACATCGAGCTTGTCCAGGGGCAGACTGCGGTACTCATCCTTGCTCAACAGATTGCTGCGGACGAGCCAGGGCAGAGCGACAACCTGGATGGTGCCACGCCGTGTCTCGATGCGCAACGTGGCGGGTCGGCGGGCAACAAACACGCGTGGCACGCCAAGTGTGTCGAAGATCTCGACGCTATGGGCTCGCCCGACAGCGTTGGGCAGATCATGGTTGCCCACCAGCATGAAGACAGGCAGCCCCGCTTCGGCCAGGCGACGGATGCGCCTGGCGAACTCGCGCTGCTGGGTGGGGCTGGGGTCGCGGGTCTTATAAGCATCGCCGGCGAAGACGATGAGGTCAACGTCGTTGGCCAGGGCATAATCAACCACCTGGTCAAAGACGGACAGGAAGTCGCCCAGGCGGGTCGAGAGCCCGCTGGCCGGGTCTACCCGCCCGTAGTTTTCCATTCCGATGTGTAGATCGGCGAAGTGTAGTAGTCTCATCTTGATTTGCACACATGAATGTGTGCGGTCCTGATCGGCTCCCTGCGCCCTTCCTGCCACATGATAAGGGGATAAGGCATAGGACGCTTCATTGATTGGTAACTGTTCACGTTTACCCTGGAAGCAGGTGCATCGGTATGCCTATACCTTCCCGCAGGTTTGGGTAACCTGCGGGAGGGTCAGAGCAACCGGCGTGTCGCCTCTCCTTCCCCTGCTCGCGGGGGAGGGAGAGGGTGAAGGCATTCCAGTAAAAGTCCTGTTATCCTAACCGTGAACAGAGTTACATTGATTGTTGCCTCTGGAGCACAGAGGCTATGAGGCGAGCCTGCCGATGCAATCGCCCGGCCACATTATTGCCCCCGATTGCCTAGCTCATATCTGTGGGCTCTATCTCGCCGACGGTATCCACCTCGTCCCACAGCACATCGGTCTCGGCAACCGGTTCACTCACCGTCGCGACGTCGTGCTCCTTCCCTTGCCCGGTCTCGGACTCTTGCTCTGTTTCTGCCTCTTGCTCCGTTTCTTGCTCCTGGATGAACTGAGCCCACGGCCCGTGCATGCCATCCTCGGTTACCCCGTAGTAGACATGCAGACCGCCCTGGCTATCTCGTTGCACCAGGTTATAGCGCTTGACGCCGGCGCGTTTGTAGGTTTTCCACAAGCCCAAGTCGCCAATCCAGGTAACCTGATCCTCCTGCACCGGGTTATCTTCGCGCTCAGTGATAGCATAGCGCCAGAGATGCCGGGCCGAGAAGCGGGTGACATTGCGCACCACGTTCTTGTTGCGCAGGTCCTGGACTGTGTGATACCAGACATTATCCTGATGAGCTGAGTCAATTACCTCGACGCCCGTACGTGGCGCCGGTGCAGCCAGGCTAATGGCAGGCACAGCCGGCTCGGCCGCCATGTCGGCGGAGGCAGCCGTGAGGCTGGGCGCAGTGGCGCCTGGTGCCACTGCTTCGACCGGTGGCTTCATCTCCGGAGTTGCCGCCCCTGCGCGCCCTGCCCGTCCCTGCTCCACCAGGCGAATGATCTCGTCGCGCATGGCCGGCACCGTTTCAGACTCCTGGCGCACAAAGATCTGGCTACCGGCCAGGACGTACGGCGTGTCGGTGCCTTTGGGCACCTTTATCTCTAGAATCTTGCGCCCTTCGGATGTCTGCACCAGGATGTCAACATCAATAGGTGGCGTAACCGACTTGTCGATTTCGCTACGAATCAGCTCGACCGCTTCATCTGGACGATCAATGCCTTTGGGGGGCAGCTTGGGATTAGCATTCAAGCCTACAAAGATGCTGCCACCATTGGTGTTAGCAAAGGCTACAACATCGGCGATAATGGCCGTCATGCGTGCGGTCTTGGGCGAGAACGTCTCGTGGAAGCTTTGCACGATGCTGGGGCCCTGCGCCCGCACTGCCTTGATCGGATCGAAGGGTGCAGCGGCAGCCGGACGTGCCGGCCGGGTCCGGTTGAAGTCATTACCCTGGAATAGACTCAGCAGCGCCTCGAAGCTGACCACTTCGAGCATAACCTCGGTTGCCCTGTCGCCTACACCCCATGGATTACTCTTGTCCTTGGGGTCTTTGACCAGGCGATGGGCATCGGAGCCTTGAATACAGTGCATGCGCCGCGGGTATTCGGGCTTGGAGCCGTTGAAGAAATTGCGTGTACTACGGCGGCTGGTAGATTCCAGGTCGGTGACCTCGAGGGCATGCAGGTTCTTGTCCTGGGTATAGGCAATGCGCGTTTGCCCGCCGACAAAATCCCAGCCCTGCATGGCTACGCCATGGCTACTATTGGCATGGGCGGCGATCACCAGGCCCCCGGCCTCGGCGATCTCGCGGTAGCACGTCAGCACATCGGCAGTTGACCCCACTTCGCTCGAGCCGAGCTCAATCTTATCTTCAGGAATATTGAGGTTCAACAGGATGTGCTCCAATTTGCGGACAGATGTGCCGGGAGGGAAGACGCCGATGACGTGGAAGCCAAAAGTTGCCGTCACCTCGAAGCCAGGCAAGACCATAATCTTTTCGGAGAGACGACGGTACTCTGCCAGCTTTAGCTTTTCTTCTGGAGAGAGCCGATTGGTCTTCTCCAGCTTCAATAGGTCTTCGACCTCTTCCCACATGGCCGCATAGCCGGCAACCGTGTTGTGGTCGGTAATGGCGATAATATCGAGGCCTTTGGCCTCAGCCTGCTGCAGAAACTGCAGGTAGGTGACCCCCGGTTCCTTGTAATCGTTGGATGCAGGGGTGTGAAGATGCAGGTCCATGCGATACCATGTCATCTGCTTCTTTGGTGGACCTGTTTTTGATTTTGGCACAGAAACGATCATCTCCTTTCTTTTTAAGCACCTGTGGATGAGGCTCTGGCCATCTGCCTAAATGTCTGGGTATGGCTTCATGGCTATTCCTCGTCCGTACGCAACGGCATGAATGGCCATCAGGTATCCCTACAGGCTAAGCAATGTTGCAATGCCGTATACGGCTATTATTATACCAGAAATCCTATCTATTAACATCATTTTTGGTGGGTCAATTTGTGCGTGCAGCAGAGCAACAGCGCCGCTCAAGACCAGTCACCGTAGGGCAGAACTGCTGGAAACACCCAAAACCGGCAGGGCGGCCTGACGGTAGTCTCTGTCGGTGCTGCCGGGCCCCAGCCCGGCAAAGATGGCCGCAAATGACAGAATGGTTAACGAATCGGAATGGAAAGGGTGCATCCGGTGGTGAAAAGCATCTGCAATACCTCACGAGCAGATAGTCAGACTCCCACGCTGTTGGGCGTGGGAGCCGACTCTACTGTCGTTCATCCGTTGGTCTAGGTCACAATGCCGACGCTTAGGTGAGGATGAGCTTGACGAGGAGGATAAACAGGGCAGCCATGTTGAGCACGATCAACCCGCCGAACAGGGCAAGCCCGATTTTCAACACCATGCTGTTCTTACTCAACAGCCCACCCAGCGAGACCATGCCCTTGTTTACATTGGCCAGCACATTCTTGAGCTCACCAATCGTTCCGTCGAGGGTGACGATTGTCTGCTTGACTGCTTCCAGCGTCTGAGGGATGAGGCCGGGCTTGTCCACGCGCCTGAAGCGGAGCATGTGAATGCGTCTATCAATGAGGGTGATCTGCCGGTCCTGGAACGAGGCCAGGGCGTTGAAGCGTGCGTAGTTGTCCAGGAAGGCCCGTTGCTCGTTAACCTTGAGCAGGCTGGCGACGCGCTCGGCCTGCGGTTGTTTGACAAGTGTCGCCATGCGCTCACTGGCCACGCGCTCGACGGCCACAGAGGCCAGGGCATGGGGTACCAACGGCGACGGCCTGGCTGCGGCTTCGATGTGGGCAATGGCGCCTTCACCATGCTTGGGAATAGTGCCAGACGCAACGGTGCTGCTGAGCTGCTCGGAAAGGCTGCTTGCCAGGCGGGTGTCGGCCAGTGCCGCTGAGACCGCCTCTGGCGTCGGGAACTTGAAGTCGCTCGGATTGACCTTCACCAGAGTTTCGTGGAGCTTGCTGACCACGGCTCGATTCTTGGTCAGCAGGGCGGCGGCCGATACCTTTTCGCTCTCCAGGAAGTGAATCTTGCTCAAGATGTCTGGCGAGAGGTCAACCTCTGGAATGGGCTCCCAGCCCTGGATAACAAAGAGCTTCTTGACTTCTTCGAGGATGTCATGGGTTTCTTGCAGATTGTCGTGAAAGTCGTCGAGAATAGCTTCGAGGCGTGGTTGTTCCATGGTGTTGACGCGCTCAAGAATCTGCTGCACACTGTGCAACGTATTCGGAACGACGCCGGGCTCCTGGTACAGAATGGCATTGATGGCACTCTGGACGATGGCTACCTTCATGACACCCGACACAATGGCAAAGAAGTCGCCAGACTCGATTGCCGAGTTGAGGTCACTCTGCACCTGGCTCAGGCGTTGTTTCAGTGAGTCCAGACGCTTTTTCTCTTCCTCCCATAGATCCTCTTCGGGGCGGGGGGTGATGCGCTCGATGGTGAGCAGCTTTTCCATCTCTTTGATGAAACTGTCGAGGTCGTCGCCCAGCTTGGCAACGGTCGTGCCAACGATGGACAGGGCAGCGCCGGCGTCATCTGCCGCTTCGCCGGCCTTGGTCGCGGCCTTGCCCACATTGTAGAGTCCCCCGGTCAGGACGCCAAAGACAATATCATCCCAAGCCATGTGCTTCCTCCTCTTTTTCAACACATCAATCTATGCATTCTCTACGTACAGGAGGTATATACCATAATATAACTGAACTGTCAATATTTTTCTAGCAGGCGTCTACCGTTGATTCGATATATCGTTGTACCGCATCACTGTTCACTGATTGGGCATAGGATGGTGCGACAGGGACAATGCCAGATCAAGCCCCCTTATCTTTGCGCCTGGCGCTCCCGCCGTTTTGCCTGTTTGTCCACCGTCGCTTATCTGACATGTCTGCCTGCAGCGACGCAACTATTCACGTTTGCCCTGGAAGCAGGTGCATCGGCATACCTATACCCTCCCGCAGGTTACCCAAACCTGCGGGAGGGTATGTAGAACGCCGCCGGCAATCCGTGTTCCGCGCCATCCGCGCCTGCATCCGTGGCCAGCTCGCTCCGCTTTCCACCTTCTCTTCCCCTAACGGTGAACAGTTACGCAGCGACATATGGTTGCAAGCCATCGTGGAGCATGCTACAATGACCCCGCGGTGGTCCTTGCCGCATGAGGAGAAGCGATGATTCCAATTCGCGACCACAATCGGACGCGCGGCTTCCCTGTTGTCACCCTGTCTCTGATCGCTCTCAACATCGGCGTCTTCCTTTACCAGGTCTTGGTGGTGCCGGATGGCGAGGCGTTCTTCTATACGTATGGGCTGGTGCCGTGTGCCCTGACCGCCCACTGTTATGGCATTCCTGGTGCGCTGCCTGCCTGGCAGACGATATTCACCGCCATGTTTGTCCATGGTGGCTGGCTGCACATTGCCAGCAATATGCTCTATCTATGGATTTTCGGCAACAACGTCGAGGATGCCATCGGGCCGCTGGGCTACACCGTGTTCTATCTTCTCTGCGGCGTGGTGGCAGCATTGGCTCAGGTCGCCATCGCGCCGCAGTCCACCATTGCTACCATCGGCGCCAGCGGCGCTATTGCCGGTGTGTTGGGGGCGTACTTTGTCCTCTTTCCCACGGCTCGGGTTGATACGCTGGTGCTGTGGGGATTCTTTATCAATCTTGTGGCCCTGCCGGCGGTGCTTGTGCTCGGCGGGTGGTTTATCTTGCAAGTCATATCCGGATTTGTGGAGCTCGGTAGCCAGATGAGCGGGGGAGTTGCTTTCTTTGCTCATATCGGTGGCTTCGTCGCGGGTATGGTGCTGATAGGCGTTTTCAAGCGTCGTGGCTATCGCCCGCTGTATTACTAAAATCCCCAGGAGTTGTTTGTGCAGATTGCGATTATCGGTTTACCCAATAGTACCAAGACGACCGTCTTCAATGCCTTGACCCGGGGCAGGCAGGAGACAACGGCCTATAGTTCCGGCAAGTTTGACGTCCATACCGGAACGGTGTCTGTCCCTGATC
>Ga0272448_1007043_pt1 | contig 11981 bp, 10 predicted proteins | sample YNPCB0191_FD_202220 | JGI IMG/M metagenome (GOLD analysis project Ga0272448, IMG submission 202220) | Hot spring sediment microbial communities from Yellowstone National Park, WY, United States - YNP-CB-019-1 | ecosystem: Environmental > Aquatic > Thermal springs > Hot (42-90C) > Sediment... | reverse complement strand
GGCTTCCAGGAGACTATTCTAGACCTTGAGCTTCGCAGGCTCGGCGCCAGGAGGCTTTTCATCGGCGGGCTTGCCACGGACTACTGTGTCAAGGCTACTGTGCTTGACTCGGTCGACCTCGGCTTCGAAACTGTTCTATTGCTTGACGCTGTTAAAGGGGTTGATGCTCACCCGGGTGACAGTGGGAAAGCGGTTAGGGAGATGGTTTTGAAGGGGGCGATAGGCGTTACGCTGAGCGACGTCCTGCCTTACGGGGAGCCTAATCCTTCTCCCCGGACAAGAGTCTCCTAACCAGCTGTCTACCCAGCTCCATTATTTTATCGCTCACCCCAACCGGGTAGGGCTCCGGGTTCCTAATCCTCTTATGCTCCTCCGGAAGCTTTTCAAGCTCCATCCTAGCCTTCTCCCTTATCTCGTCGAGCCTGGGAAGCCTGTAGACGAGCCTGCCGTCCTTGAAGATTTGAATAAGCCTCTTCTCACCTTCAAGATCCTCGTCGCAGAGCCCAACCGTGTCTTTAACATACTTCCCCTCCTTCTCAACCCTGTAAACCTGCTTCGCACCCGGCAGGGTTGCCTTCTCACCCTCGGCGATCTTCATCCTTGGAACAAGACGGCCGTCCTCCTCGCTTTCAACAAGCTTGTAAACCATGTCTGTCTTAGGAGCGTCGTCAGACGTTACTAGCGACGAGCCTACTCCGAAAACATCTATCTGCGCGCCCCTGCTCAAGTAGTCTTCAATAACGTACTCGTCGAGACCGCTGCTCACAAATATCTTGGTCGCGTTGAACCCTGCTTCATCCAGGATCCTCCTAGCCTCCTTGCTTAGGCTCAGCATGTCTCCAGAATCCATTCTAACGCCCTTAAGCTCCTTCCTCCCAGTCTGCTCCTCAACCGCTTCAATCGCGTTCCTGACGCCGCGGAGAGTATCATACGTGTCTACGAGCAGAACTGTATCAGTCCCCCATGTTTTCAACCAGGCTTTGAAAGCCTCCTTCTCGCTCGGGAAGGCTTCAACATAGGAGTGGGCCATCGTCCCGTAGACGGGTATCCCGTACTTCTTTCCGGCTAGAACGTTCGACGTTCCGACGCAGCCGCCGATGTAGCTTGCCCTCGCCGCCTTAAGCCCAGCGTCTACGCCGTGGGCCCTCCTGGAGCCGAAGTCAACCACCTGCCTGCCCCTGGCTGAGTTAACGATTCTCGAGGCCTTCGTCGCAACCAGTGTTTGAAAATTAACAGTGTTTATCACGAATGTTTCGAAGAACTGTGCCTCCATTATGGGCGCGGTGACCCTTATTATCGGCTCGTGCTGGAAGACCAGCTCGCCCTCGGGAAGCGCCCAAACATCCCCGGTGAACCTTATTCTCGACAGGGCTTTCAGAAAGTCTTTTTCAAACCCTTTCTCCGCGAGAAACTCCAGGTCCTCCTTCTCAAACCTGAAGCCTAACAAATAGTTGCAAACGTCTTCCAGCCCCGCCGCTATCAAGTAGCCCCGGTTCGGGGGAAGCCTCCTTACGAAAAGCTCGAAAGTGGCTTTAACGTTCCCGGTTTTAAAATACGCTTGAGCCATCGAAACCTCGTAGAGATCCGTGAAGAGCGCCAGGCTCCCCTCCATAACGCATATAATTTAAGAAAGCTCTAGATAAGTCTTAATTCTGAATATTTCATAATCTAAGGGTGTTTTTCAGCCGGAATCATCCCGAAGCCCTGTCTTAGGCTTAACCCTGGTTGAAGCCCGTAGCTGCGCTGCGGTTGAAGAGGCTTAACGCCTCCAAGTAGGCTTGCAGGGCTTCAGCCCTATCCCTAGCCCCCCTGACTATGCTTGAACCGTATTTCAGCAAGCATACTTCAACAGTGCCGCGTAGCGTGAGCGTGACCCCCAGCCTGAACGCTTTCTCCACCCTGAACCCCGGGGATTCTGAGGGAAGCGCGCGCCGAGGCAGAAAGCAGTCTAGACACGGGGTCTCCCCGGGAATTATTGTCGAAGCGTTCCCGAACATTTCTACGGCTGCTCCGAACAAGTATGGCTTCCCGTGTTTGACGCACGCCCTGTTCACGATTCTCCTGGCTGCTAGACTATCCAGGCCGTCTAGAACAATATCCATGTCTTCAACAACTTTCTCAGCATTATGCTCTCCGACTGAAAGCGTGAGCGCCTCAACCCTTACGTCAGGGTTTATCCTCCTAACCCTGTTTTCAGCAGCCTCAACCTTAGGCATGCCGAGAGAGTCAACATCGTAGAGGCTCTGCCTGTGGAGGTTGACTCTTTCAACCAGGTCTCGGTCAACTATTCTAAGCAGTCCAACACCCATTCCTGCGAGCTGCGCCACTATCGCGGACCCGAGTCCACCGACGCCGATGACGCAGACCCTCGCCCTCCTTATCTTCTCCTGCCCGCTTACGCCTATGTCTCTCAGAGCAATCTGCCTCGAGTATGTCTCCAGCTCCTCCCGGGACAGTTCGCGAAGCATGCTTGGGAAACGCTTCGCCGCCTAATAAGAGTATAACTGGTTTTAACGCTTAAATCTTCCGTGGTGCTCGCTTCCTCAAGATGGAGGTTGAGAAGCGGGCCCCGGTGTTTCCAGCCGGGAGAGGTGGGAACCTGCTTAGGCTCGTCGGGCTGCTTAGGCCGCACGTTAAGCTGCTCACCCTGTACATTGTTCTTTCAATCGTCTCCGCAGCAATAGGCCTGGTTCCGCCTTACGTCAGCAAGATGATAACGGATCAGGTTTTGATTCCGATGCAGAATCCTGAGCTGCTGGTGCAGCTGGCTGGCCTGCTGATCGGGCTTTACGTTTTAAACATCGCTGTCTCCGCCGCAGCCGGCTACTTGGCTGAGGTTCTTCACAACAGGGTTGTCCTAAGCCTTCAGAAACGCCTTTACTCCCACATGGTGACCCTGAGCCTAGACTTCTTCGACCAGAGTCAAACCGGGGATCTCGTGGCGAAAATCTTCGCCTACACGAGGCAGATCCAGTCGTTCCTCATAGACGGCCTCCAATCCGTAATGGTTAACGTTCTGATGCTGGTGGGCACCCTGATAATAGTTTTCACGATGAACCCTAGGCTCGCCCTAGCCGCGCTCACCCCGGTTCCGATAATAATCCTCGGAACATGGGCCTATGAGAAGAGGGTTCGCTTCGCGTTCCTCAGGGTTTGGAAGGTTACTTCAAACTTCATGTCATACGTTACTTCAGTGCTCTCCTCAATAGTTCTCGTAAAGATTCTTGGGATTGAGAACATTGAGAACAACAGGTTTCAAAAGTACGCGGGGGACATTTACGACGCGCAGATAAACCTGGCTAAGGTTAACGTGCAGTATTTCCCGATTATGAATTTCTCGCTAACCCTTGCTTCAACCCTGATCATGCTGTTCGGCGGCTTCATGGTTTTAAACGGTGAGGCGACGGTTGGGACGATAGTTGCCTTCCTAGGCTACGTGGCGCAGGTCTACACTCCGATCCGGAGCCTAAGCCAGATGACAACCATGTACGTGCAGGCTGAAACCGCTTACGAGAAGATTCTTGAGGTTTTAAACATGGAGCCCTCCGTGAAGGAGGATGAGAACCCTGTTGACAAGAGCATAGAGGGGAACATAAGGGTTGAAAACGTGTATTTCGCCTACTCTGAGAAACCTGTGCTTAAGGGTGTTTCCCTAAGCGTTGACAGGGGTGAGGTGGTCGGCATAGTGGGGCCGAACGGCTCAGGCAAGACGACGCTCGTGAGGCTTCTCACCAGGCTCTACGACCCCGGCGAGGGCAGGATTCTTTACGACGGGGTTGACCTGAGGAAGCTTAAGCTGAGCACTTTCAGAAGCCAGGTTGCAATGGTTTCGCAGGAGCCTCTTCTCCTCCCAGGTTCAATCGCTCTAAACATTGTCCACGGGTTTAACGAGGCTTCCCCGATAGATGTGCTGGCAGCCTCGAAAATAAGCCGTGCCCACGGGTTCGTCATGACGCTTCCACTAGCCTACGACACGGATATTGGTGAAGCGGGGAGGAGGCTCTCCGGGGGGCAGAAGCAGATGGTGTGCATAGCTAGAGCGCTCGTAAGGAGGCCGCGCGTGCTTTTCCTAGACGAGTCTACTTCAAACATCGCTGTAGACCTTGAGGAGGATATTGTGAAGGGTGTTTTAAGCCATCTGCCTGATTCAACGATAATCCTGGTTTCCCACCGCCCGACTCTTTCGAAGTATGTGAACAGAGTGGTGGAGGTTTACGACGGGAATGTTGTGAACGAGTTTAACGGTCTCCTCGGGGAGAGGCCTACGCCTGGTGACTCTGGCCGCGTGGCTTCAATAGACCCGGCTGGCGTGAAGATTAGCTGTGAAAACAATTCTCTGAGGGTTTCAACCCGGGAGGGCTATGCTTTGCGCAACGTTAGCGCGAGACTACCCTTCCCGGTTTCCTACCCGAACATGATTATACTTTACGACGAGAAGGGGGATGAGCTCGGCGTCGTAGAGGATTATAGGAGGCTTGACGCGGAGAGCAGGAGCACGGTAGCCGGCTACTTAACTAGGAAGTATAACGTGGCGCGGATAAAAAGGATTGTTGAAATCCTGCCCGTGGGCAGGGGGAGGAGGAGTGCTAACGTCATTATTGTTTTCGAGGATGAGAACGGGAACATTAGGAGGGAGGCTGTTCTGCCGAGCACTATTGTCGTCCAGGGGAGCAGGCTGTCCATCTTAACCTTCAACGGGATCTACGTTGCTGATTTAACGAAGCTGGACAGGAGTACGCGTCAAGGATTGTTGTCGCTCGCAGTTGAGGCGGAAGCATTATGGAGCTGCCAGCCTCATTATTGAGAAGGCGTTGGTTCAAGAGTTACTTATGGTTGAATAGGCTTAGGGCACGCATGTAGCTTTGCAGGGCGTCGAACCCATCCCTCGCCCCACGGACTATTCCGACACCGGATTTTAACAGGCATATTTCAACACCCTTGGGGAAGAGCAGCACTATTCCCAGCCTGTATACTGACTTTACTTGGCCTTCCGATTCAGACGGCAGGCCCCGGTGGAAATCCAGCTCAAAAGCGACGTTTGGAGAAACCACGTAGTAAGACAGCCCTCTCGTAGGACAAATTTCCTCCACGTTAAACCTTTCGATCGATACTTCTTCCTGCGGAAACCGTGCTCCACCACAGGTCTTGCAGGAGTCTGAACGGCCTATATCGATTGCTTCAAAAAGCATTTTTCTAAGGTCGACGAAGAGCAGCTTATTAGCCAGGGATGGTTTGGCTCCGGTGATCAGCTTTACAGCCTCTGAGACCTCTACGCTGGCTATTATTGAAACTAGCGAGGGATGCACCCCAACCGTTGCGCACGTGGCCGAAGGCTCCTGGCCCGGTAGGAAACAGTCTAAACACGCTGTTTCCCCAGGAATTATCGTTGAAGCATTTCCGAACATCTCTATAGCAGCCCCGAAAACATAGGGTACGCTAAGTCTGACGCAGGCCCTGTTCACAATTCTTCTAGTAGCTAAAGTATCTAAACCATCTAGGACCACATCCATACCTTCAACTATGCTTTCAGAATTAGACTTGTTGACGGAGAGCGGGAGCGCCTCAACCTCAACATCGGGATTCAATTCCTTAATCCTCTCCTCAGCAGCCTCCACCTTGGGCATACCCAACTGGTCAACGCTGAAAACGCTCTGTCTGTGGAGGTTAGCCCTCTCAACAACGTCGCGGTCAACTATTCTAAGCAGGCCAACACCCATGCCTGCAAGCTGCATGACTATTGTTGAGCCGAGCCCCCCAACACCCACTACGCAGACTCTTGCTCTTCTAATCCTTACCTGCCCCTCATAACCTATGTCTCTAAGGGCAATCTGCCTAGAGTAGGTGTCTATCTCCTCTTCAGACAGTTCGCGAAGCATAATTAAAAAAACATCAGCTGGTTAATAAGTTGTATCCCAGTCTTAACGCCTAAATGCTGGCAGCTTCTCCCAGTCCAGCCTGTTTTGCATCTTAGCCTTATCAAGACCCTACTGATGTTTCAGCTACTGAAAGCAATCTTTAAGCGCTCGCCTTAAACATAGATTTCTGGTGAAAGTACTTCCAAGCTCCCAACATACCTTTTTATCGCGCTACTCGAATAAAGATACAGTATTTCCTCTCTCATCCCTCATTACTCTAGCGCGCGCTACAATGGCTCTTTTATAAGGAATATTGAGAATTGTGAAGGGAAAAGAAAGATGGAGACGAAGTCGAGCACATGGGTATTATTGGCAGCAGATAATTTCATTCAGCACATGTCTACGGTAAACCGAGAAAGCAGGCATCTCTGGCTTTTTGAAAATTGCCGCATCGTCTTTCCAGCACGCGTATTTAGTTTCTACCATCGGCAGCTATTTAGATACTCGAACCAGCATCTTCCATGTTATGTTATCTAATTGTATTACATCAACCTTATAGCCCCTTTCCTCCAATATTGGCGGAATATCCTTGACTGACGGAGGATTATCGATCAATACTTCCAATACGTCGTTAGAGGATAAACTGTTTAGTGCTCTTACCACTAACAGCTGCGGATAGGGACAAACTAACCCACGCGTATCCAGCCTGTATAATCCCTCACCCACTTTCTCCACCCGTAGTTTATCCTTAATCATTACAATTCTACCTCCTGATTCTGAGAGAATTCTTCAATTTCTCATTTGAATATCTTTTATAGAAGCTGCTTATATCTTCACCAGTTTTTCTATTTCGAATATAGCTAGTTATGAGTGATGCTACCCTAAACTTTAATTCTTCTGCCGGAACATTTTCTCCAACACGTGTCCCTAGCGACGGTTTTTCACCTATGCTTCCACCGATAAATATGTCGTAAACCTGCATTAAACAACCATTCACTTTTATTTGTTTGCCGATCAGCCCTATGTCTGATACTACGCTTGCACCGCAATCATTAGGACATCCGCTAACATTTATACGCAAACCAATATCGTTCAAAGTTTCGACGCCGAAGTATCCTTCCAAATATCCCACTATGTCCCTAAGCGTTTCCTTTGCATGCATGCCTGTTGCTTTTCCGCAAAAATCTGATGAGCAACCTACACTGAGCCACCTGGTCTTGGAAAGATTCATAGAGAAGCCTATTTTCGCTAAAGTCTCTAAAACAATTTTCTTACTATCCTCTTTAACATTGGGAATTATTATGTTTTGAGTTGGCGTAAGCCTAAGTTCCCCGTTTCCAAACTTCTCGGCCAAGTCAGCTATCTGATTCATGATGGAACTCGCCAACCGCCCTCCTAAAAGCGGGATATTAACATACCAGTATCCTTCAACCTTCTGCGGTCGCAAGCCCTCGTGCTCTGTTCTCCTTGTAAATACTGGCCCAATGTATCTTGGAAACTTTCTACCGATCTTATTCTCTAGGACTGAGATGAATCTTTCTACGCCCCATGTTTCAATAAGCCATTTAAACCTAGCTTTCGCTTTGCTCTCCCTATTTCCGTAATCCCTATGAATCTCAACAACTGCGACTGCAATATCGAAAACCTCCTCTGGCTTAATGAAGAAGATTTTGAGAAATTGTTAGAAAGCTTTGAGAAGATTGAAGAAGAAAGGATGGGTCACGGAGTTCATGAAAAATATCATGAGATGGCAGAGGAATTAAGTTCAAAATATATATGAGTGTTTTCATACAGCCGTTTAGACATGGCGCCATGCTTTTAAAAACATATAGGTGCTTGTAAGGAGTTGTTCTTCTGAAAAGTCTTGGTAATAACATAAAAGGCGACTAATAGATTATTACTATGGGTAATCGAAATAACATAAATCATCCATAACTGTAGAAAAGCTTATAACACTGTTATTTTCCGGCCCTTTTTAAGGTGGTTTAAAAGGATGGACGAGTCTCTGAGAACAATAGAGCAGATAAACAACAAGATAGCTAAGGGAGACGTTGTGGTCCTGACGGCTGAAGAATTCGTGAAACTGGCGGAGAGCTCCGGTCTTGAAAGAGCTTCGAGAGAAGTTGACGTAGTCACCACCGGGACCTTCGGAGCCATGTGCAGCTCTGGCGCGTTTCTGAACTTTGGGCATGCTGACCCACCTATAAAGATGACAAAAGCATGGTTGAACGATGTCCCAGTGTATAAGGGTTTGGCTGCAGTTGACGGGTATATCGGTGCAACAGCTTTTAGCGAAACAAAGGGTATTGATTATGGCGGTGGACACGTCATAGAAGACCTGGTGAGTTGTAGGGAGCTTATACTCAGGGGTGAGAGTTACGGTACAGATTGTTACCCGAGGAAACATGTTGAAACAGTCATAACGATTCACGATTTAAACCAGGCTGTTCTAGTTAACCCAAGGAATGCCTATCAGAGGTATTTCGCAGCCACTAACTCAAGCGACAGGACACTCTACACTTATCTTGGAACACTTTTGCCTAATTACGGGAATATCGGATATTCCGGATCGGGAGAACTAAGCCCTTTATACAAGGACCGGGATTTAGAAACATTAGGCATAGGGTCCAGAATATTTCTGGGAGGGGGAGTTGGCTACATCATGGGAGAGGGTACTCAGCACTATCCTGCTAAATATCTTTCCACAATAATGGTTTCCGGGGATTTGAAGAAGATGAATCCTCGATTTCTAAGGGGTGCAACCTTTTATAAATACGGCTCAACTCTCTACGTTGGGGTTGGTATACCAATACCCATAGTGAACATGAATGTGGCGCGGAATGCTGCAACGCCTGACAGAGAAATATATACAGAGGTCATTGACTACAGTGTTCCCTCTGTCAACAGGCCGGTTTTAAGAAGGGTTAGCTATGAGGAGCTTAAGTCTGGAAAAGTAGGGTTGGGCGATAGGACGGTTAAGGCTGCAAGCATGTCCAGCCTAAGGATGGCTGTGGAGGTGGCGGAGACGCTTAAGAAATGGATTTTGGAAGGTGTTTTCAAGCTGAGTAGACCCGTTGCACCCTTGAACAAGGATGTTGTGCAGAAGACTATGCCGCTTAGAAGACCAGAGCCAAAGGTGGCAGAGCTGATGAGGAAGAACCCTTTGACCGCCAACCCTAAGGATTCCATTAAGGACGTTTCTGAAAGAATGGTGAGGGGAAACGTTGACCATGTGCCCGTGGTCGACGAGCAGAATAGGCTTGTAGGGATAGTGACGACATGGGACATAGCTAAGGCAGTAGCGATTAACGCGAGAACCTTGGAGGAAATAATGACTAGGAAAGTCATAGTTGCGAAACCCCAGGAAACCGTTGACATTGTTGCTAAAAGAATGGAGCAGTATGATATTACAGGCCTACCAGTAGTAGATGAAGAGAACCGTGTTCTAGGACTCATAACGAGCGCAGACTTGTCAAGGCTTTTGAAAACCCAGGGGGGAGGTGTTGTGGTTGAAGGCCCGGCTTGAACTAAGGTATTCTCCAACACATGTAAATAAGCCCATACTCTCTAAAGCAATACTTGAATCAGGAGTCCCGATAAACATTTTGAACGCCAGGCTGACAGCTACTGAGGGCATAATGACAGTTGAGGTGAGTGCTGACGAGAATGTTGTTTCGAAAATCATCGGAATACTAAGGTCCAACAATGTTGAAGTGAAAGAGATTCCGAGATATGTTGAGATCAACAGGGACAAGTGTATTGATTGCGGTGCCTGCACTGCAGTGTGTCCGACAGATGCTTTAACCCTAGGCCTGGAGAAAAAACTTGTTTTGGAGGAGGAGAAATGCATACTTTGTGGGAACTGTTTGAAAGCATGTCCAGTGGGAGCGGTGGTTTTGTACAAATGAGTATTAAGCCAGCATTAATGTATAGAAACGGCCTATTCTATTTGAGAACTACGTATAGAGAGGCTGACCTGCTTATTGCATCGGAAAACATTTCTATAGTGAACGAGAGTTTAGCCAGGTTCATCGAGGAGAGAGAAGCTGTCCAGAACTACGTTGAGAAGCACCCGGAATTTCTTTACAGCCTTGAACCCGTAAAACAGGATGGAGAGGCTCCCCCCGCAGTATCAGCAGCCTTGGAAGCCTCCAGCAAAGCAGGGGTTGGACCGATGGCCTCCCTGCCCGGGGCTCTTGCAGACACTGTTCTAGACGCTATGCTCAACACGGGTGCTACAATAGCTATTGTTGAAAACGGCGGGGAAATTTCGATGAAGATGAATAGGGAGACTATTGTAGGCGTGTATACCGGAAGGGAGCTTAACCTTGGGCTTATTCTGGATTGTTCTCAAGGCAGAATCGGTGTTTCTACGAGTTCAAGTAGCGTCAGCCATGCTCTATCCTTTGGAGAAGCAGATGCTGCAGTGGTAGTTGCTGAGAACGCTGCGCTTGCAGACGCTGTCTCCACCCGCGTAGGAAACATGATTAAATCTGAGTGCAGAGAGTCCTTGGAAGAGGCTGTGAAGCTGGCTCTTTCAATAAAGGGTGTTAAAGGATGCATCATGTACTCCGGCGAGCTTCTTAGTTTCGGAGGGAGTGTTAAACCCATTGTGCTTAAGGCAAGCCGCCGAGAAATGCTGGAAAACATGATGCTTAAAGGGTCAGTGTATAACTTCTTTTTCCCGCCTCTGTGTGATTAGAATAGAGAAACGATGAGAAGGCAGCGAGTAGCCGAGCATTCAGGCCGGTCTTAGAGAACCTGTGAACGCAAACTTTTTAAATGGGTTTAAACCCCTGTTTCAATAGTGTCTGGCGTGACTATCCCACCTGAGTTTGCATGGATGGTTCCGATCGTTGTTCCGTTCATAATCGGGCTTCTAGTGGGCCTCATAGTTAAGCGTGCTATTACGCTGATACTGGCTCTCACGATACTGGTTGTAGTTCTAATAGCCACGGGGTACGTGAGCATCACTTTTCAAGATGTTTTCGACAAGGCTATGGAGTTTCTGCCAAAGATAATCGACCTGGGCGGCAGCCTCCAGAACGTATTACCATACTCCTCGGCAACTTTCCTCATCGGATTATTGCTGGGGCTTTGGAAGGGTTAGGGAAGCCTGTTAAGGATAAGATTAGACAGAGCAGCTTCTCTGGTTCAAAAAGTTGAAAAGACTTTAAAAGGATGCGTTTGAAAGAGCCTATTGGCTTCATCATACCATTCTTAATCTACATATTTCTTGATGATTTGGAGCACGCTCTCCCCCTTCTGTCTGAGAGCTTCCGTGGTTTGAGCAATGCTGTGAGGTGACGCGATAACTTTCTCGTGGCGCGCAAGCTTCTCGGAGGAATTGTTCAGCAATGGTGGCTGGTGATAGAAAACGTCCAGAGCTGCACCTGCAAGTTTATTGGTTTCTAACGCTTTCAACAGTGCCTCCTCATCCACAATCCCCCCTCTAGCAGTATTTATCAAATAGGCACCGTCCTTAACAACCGCCAGCTCACGCTCGCCAATCATCCCCTTGGTTTCCTCCGTCAAGGGAACATGTATCGTGATTATGTCGGAGTTTGAAAGAAGCTCTTCAAGGGTTTCGGCGAACCTTACGGGCAGCTTGTTATCAAGCCTAGCCCTAGCATCCTTCTCATAAACGATCACTTTTAAACTGTTTGCTAAAGCCTGTCTTGCAACCTCTCTCCCTATACGCCCATAGCCTATTATGCCAAGCGTTTTACCCTCGATCCTGAAGCCTATGAACTCCCTTTTCCTCCACTCACCTCTCTTCATAGATCTGTCCGCCCTAACCAAGTTAGTGGCAAAAGCGAAAATGTACGCCATCACGCTCTGGGCAACATCGTAGCTTTGAACAGGAGCGGTATGCCACTCTACCCCCCGCTCCGCCAGAGCCTGCTTATCAATATGGTCCTCGCCGTGCGTAGCGGTCACTACGAGCCTAAGGTTCGGAAGCCGGGATATGAACTCCCTGTCAACCCTAGTGTTGCTCCTAACCACGAGTATTTCAGCCTCCCCCATACGTTTCTCATCCAGAACCTCGCACCTCTTCCCAAGCTCTTTGAAAAACTCCTCGTCGAAACTGTCTAGCACGAGAACCCTAGGCTTCCCCTCCACCAT
>Ga0272448_1007042_pt1 | contig 11981 bp, 10 predicted proteins | sample YNPCB0191_FD_202220 | JGI IMG/M metagenome (GOLD analysis project Ga0272448, IMG submission 202220) | Hot spring sediment microbial communities from Yellowstone National Park, WY, United States - YNP-CB-019-1 | ecosystem: Environmental > Aquatic > Thermal springs > Hot (42-90C) > Sediment... | reverse complement strand
CCCATCCCCGACCCGGTGGTGGAGGAAAAGCGCAAGCGCATCATCCTGGAGGGCGACGTGCCCAGCCCGGCCAACCCGCCCAAGGGGTGCAACTTCGTTACCCGCTGCCCCATGCGGATGGACATCTGCAAGGAGCAGGAGCCCGAATTCCGCGACGTGGGCGGCGAGCACTTCGTGGCGTGTTGGCGCGTTTCGTAGCATTCCCTTCGCGCAGACCCAAAAGCCTCTCCGCGATGGAGGGGCTTTTGTTTGCGCCCGGTGGCGGCTCTGGCCGGAGGTGAAGATGACCCCATTCGCATGTGTGGACGAAGCCGAATACGCGCAACTGGCGCGGGCCTTTGGCCCGTGCGTTCGCATGGCCTACGAGATTCCCATGTCGGCCGCGAGCCTGGACGAGTGGACGCAAGGGCTTGCGCGGGGACGACGGGGCGAGGTGGGCATGGTCATCGTGAACCCGGCGGGCAAGGTGCTCACGCATACGAAGTCCTTCTACCCGGCGGGCATCTTTCGCATCCCGACCGGCGGCATCGGCCACGATGAGCGCGTGCTGGACGCGCTGCGCCGCGAGGTGTGGGAGGAGACGGGACTGGAAGCCGAGGTGCAGCGCCTGCTGGCCGTTTTGGAGTACCGCTTCACGGGCGACGCGCGCGAGGTTCGCTTCGCGACCTATCTGTTCCTGCTGCGGGCCGATGGGCGAGAGCCGCGCCTTCAGGACGCGAATGAGCGCATCGCCGCATTCCGACAGGACGACATCGCGGGCCTGCGGCGCATCGCCGAGCAGTTGGAGGGCCTGTCCGGAGACTGGGACGACTGGGGCCGCTTTCGGGCGGTGGCCCATCGCGTGGCCGCCGAGGTCCTGGGCACATAACAGGGGCGATGGGCGCGGGGCCGTACCCGTCGGGTCGGCGCTCGCACGTCTCGCCCCTTGCCAAACCGGCCGCAGAGGGCCGGAGGAGGCAGCGGCAATCGGGCCGCTGCGGGGTCATGTTATCCGCTTTCGGCGCGAGGTCAAATCGCGCCCTTGACGCCGTGAAACAAATGTGCTATTCTCTCATCCGACGCCGCGCAGCCTGATCATCCGGCGGCGAGCCTTGCACAGGAGGTGCGGGTTTGTTCCCCAACATGTCAAACGCCTGGCGCGAGGTTCTGGAGCGCATCTTTGCGGACTTCCAGGCGCAGGACAACGCCACGCCAGAGTGGCTGGTGAACCCGGAGACGGGGCGCCGACTGAAACTGGACCGCTACTACCCGGACGCGGGCATCGCATTCCGATTCGTGGGCAGCACGGGCAAGCGCAAGGCGCCCGTGTCCGAGCAGGAACTGGCCGAAGAGGCGCACCGCGAAGCCATCCGCGAGGCGCTGTGCCAGGAGGTGGGCGTCCACCTGATTACGATTGACCTCTACGAGAGCGAGCCCAGGAAGGTGCTGGAGGAGATACGCACCGCCCTCAGCCGCACGGCGCGGCAATTGGCCCAGGGCGACCGTCCCCAGCGGGTCAAGGCCGACCTGAGCCTGCGCCTGGCGCGGGCGCGGCAGGCGTGCGACCGGCTGGCCCCCCGCGTGCGTTCGCACGAAGATATGGCGACGTTCGCCCAACTGTGGGAAGACCGCCAGTACGTGCAGGCGGCCAAGCCCGCGGCAAGCGAGCCGCCGACCCGCGTAGAGAACCCGTTTGCGGTGGGGATGCGCGTGGAGCATGAACGGTTTGGGGCGGGGCGCGTGGTGGCCCTGCGCGAGGAGCCTTCGGGCGGCGTCGTCAAGGTTCAGTTTGACGATGGCAACGAAAGGACGTTCCTGCTCCACCTGGTTGTGGACAAGATGAAGCCCCGAAAGTGAGGGGGCGCATGAGCGTGTCGGCGCTGCTGGAAGAACTGGAACGCGCGCCGCATTTCGCGCGGAACGTTACGGCGTGGAGACGGCAGGAGCCGCGGGCGGCGCGCCTGGCTCCGCTTCCGGCGGAATGCCATCCGGACTTGGCCGCCGCGCTGGAGGCGAAGGGGATTCGCAGCCTGTACGCGCACCAGGCGCTCGCCTGGCAGGCGGCGCGGCAGGGCCGCCACCTGGCCGTGGTTACGCCGACGGCGTCGGGCAAGACCCTGTGCTACAACCTGCCGGTGCTGGATGCGCTGCTTCGGGATGCCCGCGCGCGGGCCTTGTATCTCTTCCCGACCAAGGCGCTGTCGCAAGACCAACTGGCGGAACTGGAAGACCTGGCATCTCGCATGCCGACCTGTCGCCTCGCGCCGGCCGTGTACGACGGCGATACCCCCACGGGCGCGCGGGCGGCCATCCGCCGGACGGCGCGCATCGTCATCACCAACCCCGACATGCTCCATCGGGGTATCCTGCCTCACCACACCAACTGGATGGGCTTCTTCCAGAACTTGCGCTTCGTCGTCCTGGATGAAGTCCACACGTATCGCGGGGTGTTTGGCAGCCACGTGGCCAACGTCCTGCGGCGGCTGAAGCGGGTGTGCGCGTTCTACGGCGCGTCGCCTCAATTTATCTGTTCCTCGGCGACCATCGGCAACCCGTTGGAACTCTCGCGCCGTCTGGTGGAGGAGGACATCGTCCTGATTGACGAGGACGGCTCGCCCAAGGGCGAAAAGCACCTGGTGTTCTACAACCCGCCGTTGCTGGACGCCGAGACGGGCCTGCGCCGCGCCGCGCTCCTGGAGGCGGTGGCCCTGGCGGCGCGCGCCGTGGAGATGGACGTGCAGACCATCGTGTTCGCCCGCTCCCGACAATCCGCCGAGGTGCTGCTGACGTACCTTCGCGACGCCGTCCGCAAGCGGAAGCGCAACCCCGACGCCGTGCACGGGTATCGCGGCGGCTACCTTCCGCGCGAGCGGCGCGACATTGAGAAGGCCCTGCGCGAAGGGGCGGCGCGCGCGGTCGTGTCCACCAACGCGCTGGAACTGGGCATAGACATCGGCCACCTGGAAGCCTGCGTCATGGCGGGCTACCCCGGCACCATCGCCAGCACCTGGCAGCAGGCGGGTCGCGCAGGGCGGCGCAAGGGCGCATCGGTGGCCGTCCTGGTGGCCAGCGCCGACCCGCTGGATCAGTACATCGTGCGGCATCCGGACTATTTCTTCGGCCGCTCGCCCGAACACGCGCTCATCCACCCCGACAACCCGCGCATTCTGGAAAGCCACGTCCGCTGCGCCGCGTTTGAACTCCCGTTCCGCGACGGCGAGACCCTGGGGGCGGCAGAGGCCACGCCCGACATCCTGGCGCGCCTGGAGCAAGAGGGGGTGCTGCGCCATGCCGCCGGCACGTGGTACTGGATGAGCGAGGCGTACCCCGCGGATGCGCTGTCGCTGCGGGTGGCCGATGCCGACGCCTTCACGGTGGAATCGGTGGACGAGGAGGGCAAGCCCTACGCCATCGGCGTCGTGGACCGGGCGTCGGCGCCGAGGTTCCTGTATCCAGGCGCTGTGTACATGCACGAGGGGCGGCAGTACCTGGTGGAAAGCGTCCAGTGGGAAGAGGGCCGGGCCAGGGTGCGGCCCGAGCCGGTGGACTACTACACCGACGCGATGGGCACGAGCGACGTTTCGGTGCTGCGCGTGGCCCAGGACGACCCCGTCGCCGGCAGAGGCTTCGGCGACGTGCGGGTGGTCCGCCGGGTTACGGGCTATCGCAAGGTCAAGATGTACACCCACGAGACGCTGGGCTGGGGTGAGGTCAGCCTGCCCGAGCAGAGCATGGACACGACGGCCTACTGGCTCACCGTGCCCGACGCGGTGCTGGACAACCTGCGGGCGGCGGGGGCGTGGGACGTGGAGTCGATCACCGACTACGGCCCCAACTGGGAGGCGCAGCGCGAACTGGCGCGCCAGCGGGACGGCTACCGGTGTCGCGTGTGCGGCGCTCCCGAAAGGCCCGGCCGTCGCCACGACGTTCACCACCTCATCCCGTTTCGCGAGTTTGGGTATGTGCCAGGGGAAAACGACCGCTACCGGCAGGCGAACGATTTGGGCAATCTCATCACCGTGTGCCACATCTGCCACACGCGCATTGAGACATCCAAGGCCGCCGAGGGTGGGCTGCACGGGCTGGCCCACGTCCTGGTGCACCTGGCCCCGCTGTTCCTGATGGCCGCGCCCCAGGATTTGGGCGTGAGCGCGTCGGTGCCGGCGCCGGACACGCGCCGTCCCACCATCTACCTGTACGACGACGTGCCGGGCGGGGTGGGGTTCGCGGAGCGCCTGTACGAACTCCACCGAGACTTGCTCCGCGCGGCGGAGGAACTCGTTGCCGCCTGCCCCTGCAGCGACGGCTGCCCGTCGTGCGTAGGGCCGGTGGATGACCCCGACGCCCAGACCAAGGCGCACACGCTCCTGCTGGTGCGAGAGATGCTGCGGGTGGGCGGGAGTTGAACAAACCGCCCACCTGCGGTACAATAGCGCGGGCCAAAAGGAGCGGAATTGCCGACACCGGTTACGCATCTCGTCATCGCGAAGCATATTCTGGACGCGCACCCCGAACTGGTGCCCCAGGGCGACGATCCTGCCCTCGGAGCGTTCCTGCTCGGCAGCACGCTGGCGGACGTGCGCGTGCTGACGGGCGAGCCGCGCGCCGCCACGCACTTCCTGCGCCTGCCGCCGCAGCGCGGCGATTCGGGCATCCGCGCCATGCTCGGCGCTCACCCGCACCTCGCCGACCTGGACGGCGCGGGAACTCGCGCGCGGCTGATGGTGGCGGGCTACCTGGCCCACCTCCTGGCCGACGAGATTTGGCTCCGGCGCATCTACTGGCCGTACTTCAGGCACGCGATCGCCCGCCACGATTGGGAGAGGCTCCTGTGGCACGACCTGCTGCGTTCGCTGGTGGACCAGGAGGACCGGGCCGCCGTGCCCAGCGATTTTCGCCGCGTCCTGGAATCGGCCCCTGGCGTGAATCCGTTCCCGTTCATCTCGGAGCAGGCGCTGGACGGCTGGCGGCAGTTGCTCCTCCGCGAGTTGGAGTCTCCCGACTCATCGCCCACGTTCGCGCATTTCGCGTCGCGCTACCAGTTGTCGGCCGAGGAGTTCGTCGCGCTGCTCCGCTCGTCGGAGCACATGGATCGCATACGGCGCGCGGTCCCGCAGGGCGCCATGGGGCGTTACCACGCCGAGGCCGCCGGCGTGGGCGCGGATCTGGTCGCGGCCTATCTGGCGGGCCGAGTGCGCGAGTTCCCGCTCCCCCTTCTGGATCCGGACAACCCGGAGCCGTACTATGGGTAGTGTGTCTTTTTCGGTGGAAATTGCGCGACCCAGGCTACAGGCGTCGGGTGCAGGTATGAAAACCAGCCCCTGCGCTCGCAGTGGGTTGGCGGCACGATGCCAAAACACGTAGGGCGGCTTTCCATAGCCGTCGGAAACAGGGGCAGGCATGGAAACCTGCCCTACAAACTCATCGGTCTGACCAACTTTCCACCGAAATGCATACACTACCGTACGATTCGTAGGGCGGCTTGCCCACCCATCGTCAGCACGGAGGGCGCGTGATGAGGATTCTGGTTACCGGAGGCGCGGGCTACATCGGCAGCGTCGTGGCCGCGGAGTTGCTCGGCGCTGGCGAAGAGGTCATCGTCGTGGACAACCTGGCCCTGGGGCACCGCTCGGCTGTGCCACGGCAGGCGGCCTTTGAGCAGGGCGACCTGCGCGACAGGGCCTTCTTGGATCGCGTCTTCGCAACCCACAAGCCCGATGCCGTGATGCACTTCGCCGCCAACAGCCTGGTGGGCGAGTCGGTGGCCGACCCGATGCGCTATTTCCGCAACAACGTGGGCGGGGGGCTGACGCTGCTGGACGCGATGATCGCGCATGGCGTGCGGAAGATCATCCTGTCGTCCACGGCCAACCTGTTCGCGGCGCCGCGACGAATCCCCATCGGCGAGGATGAGCCGATCGTCCCGGGCAGCCCCTACGGCGAGACGAAGCACATCCTGGAGCGGATGCTGGCGTGGCTGGACGCGACCTGCGGGTTGCGCTACGCCGCGCTGCGTTACTTCAATGCCGCGGGCGCTACCGACACCCTGGGCGAGGATCACCGCCCGGAAACCCATCTGATTCCCAACGTCCTCCAGGTGGCGCTGGGCAAGCGCGACCATGTGCAAATCTACGGCGCCGACTATCCCACCCGCGACGGCACCTGCGTGCGCGACTATATCCACGTCGTGGATTTGGCCCAGGCGCACATCCTGGCGTTGCGCGCGCTGGATGAGGGCAGTCGCGTGTACAATCTGGGCAACGGGCGCGGGTTCACCGTGCTGGAGGTGATTGAGACGGCGCGGCGCGTTACCGGCCACCCGATTCCGGCGGTGGTGGCTCCGCGCAGGCCGGGCGATCCCCCAGAGTTGGTCGCCAGTTCCGAGAAGATCGCCCGCGAACTCGGTTGGACGCCGCGCTTCCCGGATTTGGAATCCATCGTCCGCAGCGCGTGGGAATGGCATCGGCGGCATCCGGATGGGTACCCGGAGTAAACCGCGAATCACGCGAATCCACACGAATGGTAGGATGACAGACATTCGCGTGATTCGGTGGATTGCTACCCGAAGTGCATGAGAGGCAACCATGGTGGGAATGGCATCAGCGGCATCCGGATGGGTACCCGGAGTAAACCGCGGATCACGCGAATCCACACGAATAGATGACAGACATTCGCGTGATCGGTGGATTGCTACCCGAAGTGCATGAGAGGCAACCATGGTGGGAATGGCATCGGCGGCATCCGGATGGGTACCCGGAGTGAACCGCGAATCACGCGAATCCACACGAATAGATGACAGACATTCGCGTGATCGGTGGATTGCTACCCGAAGTGCATGAGAGGCAACCGTGAAGGTCGCGCTGAATGCATGGTTCGCAGACCAGCCCGCGACGGGCAGCGGGCAATACACCGTCCGCCTGCTCCAGGCTCTGCGCACGCTCGCGCCCGAGTCGGAGTTCGTGCCGGTCGCGCCGCGAAAGGCGTCGCCCGCCCGCCGCGTCCTGGGCGAGAACCTGCACAAGGTGTGGTTTGAGCAGGCGGGCTTTCCCCGCGCGGTTCGGCGCATCGGCGCGGATGTGGCGCACGTCCCGTACTGGGGCGGCCCGTTGCGATGCGCGGCCCCTGTGGTGGTTACCATCCATGATCTCATCCCGCTCTTGTTGCCCGCGTACCGCGGCGACTGGCGGGTGCAGGCGTACATGCGGCTGGTGGCGGCCTCTGCGCGTCGCGCCGCCGTGGTGCTGACCGATTCGGAAGCCTCGCGGCGCGACATTCTGGCGCACCTGCGTGTGAGTCCCGAACGGGTGCGCACGGTGTACCTGGCCGCCGATGAGGCGTACCGACCGCAACCGCCCGCCGCGGTGGAGGCCGTCCGACAGCGGCTTGGGTTGCCGCCGCGCTATGTTCTGTACCTGGGCGGGTTTGACGCGCGCAAGAACCTGCAGGGCGTGTTCGCGGCTTTCGCCCGCGTTGCGGCGCGTGTGCCCGATGCGCGGCTGGTGGTGGCGGGCCGCCCGCCCGCGCGCGACACGCCGTTCGCGCCCGACCCGCGCCGCCTGGCCCGCGGGGCTGGCGTGGAAGACCGCACTGTTTTCGCCGGCTGGGTGGACGAGGCCGACAAGCCTGCGCTGTACGCGGGCGCCGATGTGTTCCTGTTCCCATCCCGCTACGAGGGCTTCGGCCTGCCGCCGCTGGAGGCGATGGCCTGCGGAACGCCCGTGATCGCCAGCGACGCCGCGTCGCTGCCCGAAATCGCGGGCGACGCGGGCTTGTTATACCAACCCGACGACTGGGCGGGCATGGGTGAGGGGCTGCTCGCCATACTTACCGATGACGCGATGCGCGCCGCCCTTGCGGAGAGGGCGCTGGCCCAGGCGCGCAAGTTCTCGTGGGCGCGCACCGCCGAGGAGACGCTCCGCGCCTACGAATCTGCTTTGGGGAGGTGAACCCGTGCGAATGCGCGCCGCCACCGCTGTGCCACTGTTGCTTACGCTGGTTCTCCTGGCGGTTTCGTCCGCGTGTGGGGCGAAGCCGACCCCCACGCCGTCGCCCACGCCTCGCGCCACGGCGACGCCCACCATTCCGCCGCCGACCCCCACGCCTCTGTACACCCGCAGCCCGCTGATGACGGCGATAGCCGGCTTCACGCCCGCGCCCGTGCAGTGCCAGGCCACGCCGCAGTGGGGGCTGGGCGATGTGTGGAATCTGGTCCGCGATTCGGTCGGGTGTCCGCTGGGGCCGCAGGTGCCGTTCGCGGGGCAGGAATGCTCCTTCCAGTCGGGGCTGATGATCTGGCGGGGGGACCTGAAGGTGCTCTACGTGCTGTACTATTCCGGCGAGCCCAGGCTTGAGGTGTATCGGGACACCTACGCGGCGGGGGAGGCGACGCCCGTACCCTTGCCCACGCCGACCCCCGCGTTGGGACTGCCGATGTCGGAGCCGACCGGCCCGTTCCAGAGACTGTGGCGCGAGGTGGAAGGCGTGCGTCAGCGGCTGGGCTGGTGCGTGAGCGACGACCCGACGCGAGCCTGTCCCGTTCGGACGTTTGAGGGCATCGCCCAGGACTGCGAACGGGGCACGCTGCTTTGGGATCGTGAGGCGGCCTTCGCCCTGTTCTTTGCGGACATGACGTGGGAGATGTATTGATCTCCTGCAACGCATCCTTGTTTTGGCGCGCTAGCGTATACATTTTGGTGGAAATTGGTCAGACCGACGAGCGGCGGCACGAGGCCCATTTGAGTAGGGCAGGTTTCCATACCTGCCCCCCTGTTTCGGGCGGCTATGGAAAGCCGCTCTACGAACCGCCTTTGTAACCGCGAATAGCGCGCGTGGGGCAGGTTTCCATACCTGTCCCCTGTTTCGGGCGGCTATGGAAAGCCGCTCTACGAACCGCCTTTGTAACCGCGAATAGCGCGCGTGGGGCAGGTTTCCATACCTGTCCCCTGTTTCGGGCGGCTATGGAAAGCCGCCCTACGAACCGCCTTTGTAACCGCGAATAGCGCGCGTGGGGCAGGTTTCCATACCTGCCCCCTGTTTCCGGCGGCTATGGAAAGCCGCCCTACGAACCGCCTTTGTAACCGCGAATAGCGCGCGTGGGGCAGGTTTCCATACCTGCCCCCTGTTTCCGGCGGCTATGGAAAGCCGCCCTACGAACTGCAACGCATCTTCGGCGCGGCGCCCTGCGCTTGGCTCTGCTGTAGGCCAGAGATATACTTGAGGCAGAAGCGACGGAGGAAGTGCGATGACAGGACTTGAGGCCCTGCACTCGGTGCGGTTCGTTGCGGTGAGAAGGAAAGCGCTTGCCGATCTGCAGGCAGCCGGCGGGGATCGTCAGCAGGCCGGGTGGCGCGAGTGGGCAGACGCAGAGAAGGAACTGAAGTGAGCCGCTATGCCGTTTACATAACGCCGGCCGCGCTGGAAGAGGTCAAGGCACTCCGAGGGCACATGCGCCAGCGCGTCAAACGCGCCATTTGGGTCTTGATGGAGGGTTGAGGCGCAGGGATTTCAAGATCAAGAGGTTGATTCCATGAGTAAGTTCGTGCTTTGCATCAATACCGCAAGCAATCCCGCCAGCCTCATCTTGGGCAAGGTCTATCGCCGATTGCCCGACCCTGAGGCGGAAGCGCACAATATGATTCGCGTCATTGATGAAGATAGGTCGGAGCCGGAGGGGTATCTGTATCCCGCATCCATGTTCGTCCCCATTGAGTTGCCAGAAGCGGCGGAGCGGGTTTTGATGGCCGCGAACACTTGACGGGAGGCGTCGGTCGGCCAGCCGAGGGGACTCATACCCCAAAGAGGCGCGGTCGCATCCGTACCCTCGCCCCAGGCGTCCACCAGCCCCTATTTGGAAACGTCCGAATGGGCGCGTAGCCGCGCATTCCCCTCTCGTGCCGCCAGCACCGCCGCCTGGTACTCGGCCTCGGTTAGCGGCGCGCCAGGCGGAAACGGCAGGACGTGATTCTGCAGGAGCGGGTCGGCGTCTGGCGCGATCAGGCCCGCGCGCACCCACCGCTCCCACTCCACCGTGCCCTGGATCGGCGCGAACCGCGACACGTGCGCCGTTACCCCCAGCGAGTGGACGAACGCGATGGTGTCCATGACCTCGCGGAACGTCTGTCCGACAAGCCCCGCCAGGATGTACGCGCCCACCTGCCTACCCGTGAACCCCGCCCGCTTCAGGCATCCGACGGCCCGCGCGAACTCGTCGGCGCTGGTCTTGGCGCCCGTGGCTTGCAGCGTCGCCTCGGATACGGTCTCCAGCCCGATGCGGATCGTCTCAAACCCCGCCTGTTTCATCGTGTGCGCCAGCGCCTCGGTCATGCCGCGGGCGTGGATGCCGTTGGGCGTGTGGAACCGACAGCGGATGCCCCGCGCCATGACGCCGTCCAGGATGCGTTCCAGGTGTTCCGCCGAGTGTACCAGCAGCGCGTCGTCGTAGAAGGCGATGTCGGGGATTTGCAAGTCCTGGACGATGTAGGCGATCTCGCCCACGACGTCGTCCACCGGACGGGGGACGTAGCCCGCCGGATTGAGCAGGCGCGACGCGCAGTAGGTGCAGCGGTAGGGGCAGCCGCGCGATGTCGTGACGGCGGCGAAGCCCTGGTTGCGCCGAAGGTGATGGGCGGGGTAGCGCGGCATGGGCGCGTCGGATGGGCGCAGGTTCAGGCCCGCCAGCAGCGCGGGCAGCGTGGCCTTCCAGTCGCCTGGGAGGACGTAGTCGGCGCCGGAATTCCGACGCGCGTGGTCGGCGCACAGGGTGGCGTAGATGCCGCCCAGGACGACCGGCACGCCAGGGAACGATTGGCGGAGGAGCGCGATGGCGAAATGCACGCCCGGATACCAGTAGGTCATGCCGGAGGTAACCAGGATGATGTCGGGGGGCGGGGTGGCGGCGAGTTCGCGGCGCACCGTGTCCAGCGGCAGGCCGTAGCGGCCAAAGCGGCGGGGGACGTGGCCCACGCAATCGGGCTTCGGGACCACCGTTTTCAGGAAGTGCCCGCAGCCAAACCGGTCCTCGCGGATTCTGTACGCCCGGAGGTCGGGGTGTCGGCGGTCCAGGCAGTCCAGCAGCGACACTTCGTAGCCCAGGCCCAGCAGGTACGCGCCGACCTCCAGCAGGCCCGTCGGCTCGCTCCACAGGTTGTACGCGGCGAAGTCATAGATCCACGGGTTGACCAGCAGCGCACGGCACGAACGCTTCATGCGAATCTCCGCACGTCCAGGCGTTTCCGCGAGGCTCTACGGAATGGACTGCGACAGCCATTGTGTTGGGTTCACCGGCACATTGCCGAGGCGCATCTCCCAGTGCAGGTGGGCGCCGGTGGATAGCCCTGTGTTGCCCACGGTGCCGATGACTTCCCCCTTCTGCACCGATTGCCCGGCCTGCACGGCGATGGTGTGCAGGTGGAAGTAGGCGCTGCAAACGCCCAGGCCGTGATCTATCACGATGCCGTTGCCGTACACCTGGAGCGCGCCGGCGAAGACTACCCTGCCGGCGTTGGCGGCCAGGACGGGCGTGCCGGTCGGGGCCGAGAGGTCTATCCCGCCGTGCCGCGACTCGCGCCGCCCGTCGTTGTACTCGCGATAGGCTCCGAACGACGTGGTAACCGCGCCCTGAACGGGTTGCAGGAACTCGCCCGTCCAGAGTTTGCGCGCCGTGCGCATGCCGAAGGCGCGCTCCAATTGCAGGCGGTCTTGCTCCAGGAGGGCCGGATCCAGAAGGTACGTGCGGTCGGGCGGGATGGTTACCAGGCTGCTCTCAAACGTGCCCTCGCGCACCTGAACGGTGAGCGAGACGCGGACCGCGTCGGCGGGCGACGTGCGCGCCCACACCACCAGTTGCCGCGCGCCCGGCGTTGCGCTGAAGCCGACAGGCACGAGCGCGAAGGCGAGGTCGCCGTCGCGGGAGAAGGCCAGGCGCTGCCCGTCCAGCCAGCCGTCCAGCAGAGCGCCTTCGCCGGGGTGCGCGGTGATGACCAGCACCTGGCCCTGGGCCACGG